>Ga0182015_10002573_pt1 | contig 21609 bp, 18 predicted proteins | sample 712P3MmetaG_FD_120478 | JGI IMG/M metagenome (GOLD analysis project Ga0182015, IMG submission 120478) | Permafrost microbial communities from Stordalen Mire, Sweden - 712P3M metaG | ecosystem: Environmental > Terrestrial > Soil > Wetlands > Permafrost | place: Sweden: Stordalen | collected...
GAGGGGAAACTTGTCGAACGGCCAGCGCGGGAATTTCACCACGCAGTAGTCGAGGGTCGGCTCGTAGGCCGCTTTGGTGCGGCCGCCGGTCACCGGATTCGGGATCTCGTCGAGCTTTTGTCCGAGTGCGATCTTGGTCGCGATTTTGGCGATCGGGTAACCCGTCGCTTTGGAAGCCAGCGCGGAGCTGCGCGACACGCGCGGATTCACCTCGATGATCTGATACTCGGGCCGGTCGGGATGGAGCGCGAACTGGATGTTGCAGCCGCCCTGTACGTTGAGGGCCCGGATGACGTTGATGCTCGCGGTCCGCAGCATCTGGTAGTCGAGATCGGAGAGCGTCTGCGACGGTGCGACGACGATGGAATCGCCGGTGTGCACGCCGACCGGATCGATGTTCTCCATGTTGCAGACGATGATGCAGTTGCCGCCGCTGTCGCGCAGGACTTCGTACTCGATCTCTTTCCAGCCCAGGAGCGAGGTTTCGACCAAGGCCTGATGGATCAGTGACGCCTCGAGCCCGATCTGCAGGGTAGCGCGCAATTCGGCCTCGTCGTAGACGATGCCGCCGCCGGTGCCGCCGAGCGTGTAGGCTGGACGAACGACCAGCGGATAGCCCGATTCCGCCGCGAACGCGACGCCGTCGTCGATCGCGGTAACGATGCGCGATGCCGGCACCGGTTCGCCGATCTCGAGCATCTTGGCTTTGAACAGCTCGCGGTCCTCAGCCAGCCGAATCGTCTCGAGCGGTGTGCCCAGCAGCTCGACGCCGTAGCGCTCGATCACGCCCGCAGCCGCCAGCTCGACCGCCAGGTTGAGCCCGGTTTGACCGCCCAGCGTCGGCAGCAGCGCATCCGGACGCTCGCGCGCGATGATGCTTTCGAGCGAGGCGACCGTCAACGGTTCCAGATAGACCGCGTCGGCGATCTCCGGATCGGTCATGATCGTGGCTGGATTCGAGTTGACGAGGACGACGCGGTGGCCTTCCTCGCGGAGGGCTCGGCACGCTTGAACGCCGGCGTAATCGAACTCCGCGGCTTGCCCGATCACGATCGGGCCGGAGCCGATCACCATGACGGTTCGCCGAGGCATCCCGCCCAGGATACGGCCGCCCCGGGTAGGGTCCTCCCCGGCGTACGCCGGGCAGGCTTAACCGCGCGAGTGCGCGACCGTGGCGGCGGCTCCATCAGCGGCGAAGCGCGGTGTTTGCGTGAAATCGAAGGCGTTGCTGAACGGATTCGCCGCCGCGTCGCGCTTGCCGAGCGGCGCGAGATGGTGGAGCTTTTCGATCAGCGCCAAGATCGAGGCGGTCTCGTACTGGGTGTGATCGACGAAACCGTGTTTCACCCAGGGCGAGATCAGAATCGCCGGCACGCGTGAGCCCGGTCCCCAGCGGTCGCCGGCGGGCGGCGCTACGTGATCCCAGCGGCCGCCGTGCTCGTCGTAGGTCACGATGATGAGCGTATCGTGCCAGTACGGGCTCTGCTGCAGAAGGCTGACCAGCGCCGCGACGTGCTGCTGTCCGGCGAGGAGCGCGGAGTACCCGGGATGCTCGTTATTCTCACCGACTGGTTTGACGAACGACACCGCCGGCAGCCGGCCGTTGCGGACGTCGGCCAGAAGGTTCGCTTCATCCAGAAGATGATCGCGTTTGGCCAGTGTGCCGTCGGCGTACTTCGCAAAATAGACGAAGGGCTGATGATGGTACTGAAAGTTGGGGTCGGGATTGCCGGCCAGCGCGGCCGCGTAGCCGCCGGAGTACCATTTCCAGCTCACACCGGCCGCCGAGAGGCGGTCGCCGATCGTCGGCGCGGTCTGATTCGGCATCAACCCCGCCAGGGGGACGCTGGCGGGGTGCGGCTTGTTGACCGAAAAAAGCGTGTTCACCGCGTAACCGTCGGGAGTGACGCTGCCGTCGTGAACGATGCTCCCTTGCGCGTCGAGCGCCAGTTCCTTGCCGCTCGCATCGAGGGTCGGGTAGTAGGCGGGCGGCGGATGCGGAAACACCGGCGCGCAGGCGCAGATCAGCCACATGTGATTGAAGAACGAGCCGCCGAACGCGCTGTGGAAGTAGTTGTCGGCCAACGTGTACTGGGCGGCGAGCAGCCCTTCGGGCAGCGCGGTCGCGTCGAAGTTGCTCAGCACCAGGCCCGGGTTGTCACTCCAGGTGACGAACTTATCCATCTTGCCGCCGTCGATCTGGGACTGTTCTTGCCAAAACCGGTGGACGATGTCGCCGGTGAGCTGTGAGGGCTGGATGTAGGCGTTCAGACTATACGGGCGAACCGGCATCCCGGCCGCAAAATTCGGGTCGGGCATGGCCTTCCCGATGAGCGGCTGCGGCAGCGCGGTCAGCGGCGCACCGGTGACCTTATCGATCTGCGCGTACTGGCCCGGTGTCAGACCGGCCAGCCCATTTGCGCCCGGAAACGATCCGTAGAGCGCGTCGAAGCTCCAATTCTCTTGGTAGATCACGACGACGTGCTTGATCTTGCTCTTCAGCATCAGCCAAGAGTCCGGCGCTTGGGCCCTCGCAGGCACCGGCTGCGTGCTGATGTTCGTCGCCGCAATCGCGAGGACGCCGATCAGAAGTACGGCCGCGCGCGATGCCGCGGTGCGAGCGTAACGGTTCACCTTCGTAATGACCTCCGAAAAGACGAGGGCCGGCCTGTCCGACCGCACTTAGTTCCCCCGCCTCTCCCGGCCTCTCGCGACCGACACATCACGGCTTAAGAACACGGTATGGGGAGACGCGCCATTGCGCGCGAATCCCCTTCGTCGATGAGACGCGTCGTGATGCCGCTGCTCGTGACGGTCGTGCTCTGCGTCTGCGGCTCGCCGATTGCCGCAACGTCGCAGTTTGGGATCGCTGACGTGTTTCCGGCGATCCCCGAAGTTCGGGCCGTGCACGGCATCGCGACCGTGGCGCTCGCGGTCGTGCTCGATCCGGCGACGGCGAATCCGACCTTCGAGTATGAGGGCCGGGCTGGAGTCGCGCCGACGATCCGCGTGCATCCGGGCGATACGATCGATCTGACGGTGCGCAATGATGCGCGTCCCGCGAACGGCCGCACGAATGCCGTCAACATCCACTTTCACGGCCTTACGGTGTCGCCGTCGGCGCCGGGCGACGACGTGCTCACGACCCTCGCACGCTACGGTGAAGTCCTGCACTACCGGGTGCGGATCCCGGCCGATCACGAGACGGGACTCTACTGGTATCATCCGCACGTGCACGGGGAGTCGTACGCCGACGTCACCGGCGGGATGTCCGGCGCGCTCGTGGTCGAGGGTCTGCAGCAGCATCTGCCCGCGCTGGCCGCGATGCGCGAGCGCATCATCATGCTGCGCGATGTTCCGACCGGTCCGGACGCTGCGAATGAAGATATGCCGATGACGGGAATGTCGAGCGCCGCCGGCGGGACGGTGACGGTTCGCAGGTCGAGCGGCGGCAAACCATGCCGCGCGGAAACGGGCCTTGTTCCCACGCTCAACGGCGAGCCGCGCGCACAGATCGGGATTCGGCCCGGCGAGCGGCAGCTGTTTCGCGTCGTCAACGCTGCGGCCGGACGCTACTTCGATCTTTCGATTCCCGGTGAACCGCTGCTGCTCGTAGCGCGCGACGGCGTTCCGCTCGATGCGTTGCCGGGTTCGCCTCCGGCGCGAGCGGAGCGGCACCTGCTGCTGCCGCCGGGCGCCCGCGCGGAATTCGTCGTGGTGGGGCTCGCGCGCCCGACGGTTCTACGGTCGGCATGCGTGAACACGGGCTCTGCCGGCGATGCCGACCCGGCGGTGGTGCTGGCGGACCTCGTTGACCCGGAAGATGTGTTCGGGGCGACCAAACCCACGAGCCAATCGCGCGCCGTCGCAACGCGGCCGAGGCGTTCGCTGCGCGTGGGCACGGCATTGCCGCGCAACTGGTACTCGCGGCCGCTCCCTGCTCCGGCGGTGCGGCGCACGATCCGTTTCACCGAAGATGACCGCGGCTTCTACATCAACGGAAAGGCCTTCACGATGGCGGACATGCACGGCGCGCCGGCGATCGTGGCGCGCGCCGGCACGGTCGAGCGCTGGACGATCGTCAACGACACCGATGAGGTGCATGACTTCCACATCCACCAGGTCCACTTCGTCACCGAAGCGGTCGACGGCGTCGCCGTGCCGGAGCGCATGTGGGCGGACACGGCCAATGTACCGGCCCGCCGAGCGCGCCGCGGCGGCGGAACCGTCCCCGGAACCGCCGTGCTGACGCTCGACTTTCGGAACCCGATCGTGCGCGGCACCTTCGTCTATCACTGTCACATCCTCGATCATGGCGACCAAGGGATGATGGCGCTGATTCGGGTTCGCTGACGCCGAAACGGTCCGCATCGGCCGCGCACCGAACGGCGCTGGCGTGCGTGCCGTCATTACCGCCGGCGGAACCGTCGACGGCGAGTTCGCGAGCGAGATCGGTACCACGATCAAAGCGCTGGCTCCGTTCGCGAGCCGAACCCTCCTCGACGTCGTGCTCGACGCCTGCGCCGGCGCCGGAATCGGCGAGGCGGCGGTCATCGGCGGCCCGGCGGTGCGGGCGCATCTGCGCGGCGCCGGGGTGCGCGTGATCGACGCCGCGGCCGACGGCGGGATCAACGTGCTGCGCGCGCTGGACGCCTGGCCGGGCGAGCCGTTCGCGTACCTCAGCTCCGATTTGCCGTTCGTTGCCGCCGATGGTCTGCGCGATTTCATCGAGCGCAGCCGTGCCTTCGCGGTGACGATGGCGCTGGCGTCCGAAGCAGCCTACCGGACGCGCTTTCCGGGTGCGGCGCCCCACGGCGTCACGCTGCGTCGCGAGCGGATCGTCAACGGCAGCGCGTTCGTGCTGGGAGCGAACGCCGCGGCACCGGCGCGGGCGCTTGCGGTGCGCCTCTTCGACGCACGCAAGAGTCTCTTCGGGCTGGCGCGGCTGCTGGGCCCGCAGCTGTGCGTGCGGTTCCTCACCCGCCGCTTGGCCGTGAGCGACATCGAAGCGTACGGCACGCGCGTTCTTCATCTTCCGGTCGGTGCGGTCCGCGACTGCGATCCGGGGCTCTGCTACGACATCGACAGCTTGGAAGACTATCGCGCCGCATGCAGCCTGCGCGCTTAGGAGCCTTCTGGTTCGGCATCCAGGTCGTTTGGACGTCGGTCCTGGGCGTCGTGCTGCAGGATCGGGTGGCGCTGCTGTCCGTTCAGCCCGTGCGCGACTACGCGCTGATGGCGGCGGTCGGTGCCACCGTCGCCGCGGTCATCCAAATCGCGGCCGGTCTGCTCTCCGACCGCTTTCGCTCGCGTTCGGGCGACCGGCGCGCGTTCTATCGGGCCGGCGTCATGCTCGCCGTACCCGGCTTGGTAGCGGTGACCGCCGCGCCCTCGACGGCCTGGCTTTGGGTCGCGCTGCTGGTGCTGCAAGTCGGCATGAACGTTGCCGGCGGCCCCTATCAGGCGATCGTCGGCGACTACGTCGCGGCATCGCATGTCGGGCGTGCGTCGGGCTGGATGAGCATCAACCAGTTCGCCGGCAGCGTGACCGGGCTCGTGCTCACGATCCTGCTCCACGGCGCCGCACTCGGCGTCGCGCTTGCGCTCTGTTTGATCGCCGGCTGGTGGGTAACCGATAGATACGTCGCGACCCGCACGCCGGTGCCCTACGTGCGCGCGCCGCTGCACCTGAGCACGGATGCGTGGACGGTCATCGTTTCGCGCGGCCTGATCAACGTGGGGTTTTACACCCTGTTCGGCTTTCTGTTCTTCTTTGTGCGCGAGTCGCTGGGAATCGTGGACGCGCGCTCGGCGACGGGAGTGCTGTTCCTGGTGTTCACGATTGCCGGCGTGGGCGGGGCCGCACTCGCCGGCGCGCCGGCGGATCGCGCTGACAAACGCGCGGTGGTCAGCGTCGCGGCGGCCGCGATCGTACTGGCGGTCGGCGTGTTCGCCGTGGCGCCGAGCTTCCCGGTCGCGATCGGCTGCGCGCTCGGCGCCGGCTCGGCGTGGGGCGCGTTCTTCACGGCCGACTGGGCGATCGCGTACGCCGTGCTGCCGCGCGCGGCGCTGGCCTCGGCGATGGGCGTGTGGAACCTGGCCGCCGCCGTCGCCCAAATCGCCGCACCCGCCATCACCGCGCCGCTGGTCCGCGCGGCAGATGCGCGAAGCGCCGGCCTCGGACCGCGGCTGGCCCTGGTCTGCGTGATCGTCGAATTTGTCCTCGGCACGGTGTGCCTGTGGCGCGTCCGAATGCGCTAGGACACCGCGGATCAGCTTGCCGTAGCTCGGCGGGCGTGCAGGCCGTGCTCGGTGACGCCGAGCGCGGCGAGGATGGCGGTGCGAGTCGCCGTTTCGCCGACCGTGCCGCTGAACACGATCTCGGCCGGCGAGCCGGCCAACACGATGACCCGGCCGGCGAGCGTGAGCGCGTCGTCGACGTCGTGGGTCACCAGGATCGCTCCGGCCTGGGTGAATTCGAGGATCTCGCGGACGGCCGCGCGCAGCTCGATCCGCCGCAGCGCATCGAGCGCCGCGAACGGTTCGTCGAGCAGCAGCAGCGCGGGGTCGCGCACCAGCGAACGCGCCAGCGCGACGCGCTGCGCCATTCCGCCGGAGAGCGCTTTGGGCAGGCGTTCCGCAGCGTGAAGCATCCCGACCAGCGCGAGCACGTTGGCGACACGCGCCCGTTCGGCGTCGGTACGGGCCGCGAAGACGACGTTGCGTTTGACGTCGAGCCATGGGAAGAGCCGCGGCTCTTGGAAGACGATACCGATCTCGCCCGCGGTGACGATCGTCCCGTCGTCGGGACGCTCGAGGCCGGCGATGCAGCGCAGCAGGGTGGACTTGCCGCAGCCGCTGGCGCCGAGAATCGCGACCCGCTCGCCGCGGGCGACGTCGAGATCGAGCCCGTCGAACACGAGATGCGTGCCGAAGGCTTTGCGCAGGCGGCGGATGCGCGCCGCCTCCGTCGTCGCAGCCTGACGACTCATCAGACCGGCACCGTATCGGTCCAGCCGACCAGTCGCCGCTCGAGCGCGCGCATGCCGCTTTCGGAGAGTTTGCCGCAGGCGGCGAACAGCAGGATCGCCACCAGGATCTCGTCGGTGCGCGCGGTCTGCTGGCCATCGGTCAACAGGAAGCCGAGCCCGCTCGTCGCCGCGAGCAGCTCGGCCGCGACGACGAACATCCAGGCCTGGGTGAGGCCGATGCGCGCGCCGACGAGCACCTGCGGCAGCGTCGCCGGCACCAGCACCCGGCTGACCAGCGCGATGCGCGAGAGACCGAACGACGTCCCGACCTCGACCAGCTTGCGATCGACGCCGCGGATACCCGCCACCAGCGCGACGTAGATCGGAAAGAAGGCGCCGATCGCGACCAGCGTGATCTTCGCCGTTTCGCCGATGCCGAGCCAGAGCAGAATCAGCGGCACCCAAGCCAGCGACGGCACCGCGCGGACGGCCTGAAGGGTCGGGTCGAGTGCGCGCTCCGCGCGGCGCGAACCACCGACCACCGAACCGAGCACCAACGCGAGAACGAACGCGATCGCGAAGCCGCACCCAACCCGTTCGATGCTGGCGCCGAGGTCATGCCAGAGCGCTCCGCTCTGCGCGAGATCGCCGAGCTCGCGCAGGACGTCGCGCGGCCCGGCCAGCTGGTACGACTTCACCGCGCCGCTTGCGGTCGACGCCCACCAGAGCACGAACAGCCCCAGCGGGAGGACGAATCTACCCACGCAGGGCCGTTCGGGCGGCTTGCGGGTCGACCAGCGTGGCGACGGCGGCGTCGAGATCGGCCTCGGGCCGCGCCAGCTTCTCGGAACGCACGATGCCGACCACGCCGGCGATGGCGTCGTGATAAGCGGCGTCGGGAACACCATCGCCCGGATAGCTCGTGCGCTCGCGCAGCTGCAGCTCCGCAACCCGTCGTTCGAGATGCGACGCGTCCGCGAGCAGGGCTGCGGTTTCGTCGGTATGCGCGGCGGCATATTGCCGGGCGCGTTCGTAGGCGCGCAGCACGATCGACGCGATGTCACCGTGTTCGGCGAGAAAATCCTCGCGCGCGTTCAGCGCGCCGTAGGTGTTGAAGGCGACGTTGCGATAGAGCAGCCGCGATCCCGCGTCGAGCTGCGAGGCGGCCATGTGAGGATCGAGTCCGGCCCAGGCGTCGACTTGCCCGCGTTCGAGCGCCGTGCGCCCGTCGGGGTGCTGCAGATCGACCAGCTGGATATCGGTCTGCTCGAGTCCGACCGTGCGCAGCGAACGCAGCAGGAAGAACCAGGGGTCCGTGCCGCGCGTCGCGGCGATCTTCTTCCCCTTCAGATCGGCGAGCTTGGAAAGGGTGGAGTCCTTGCCGACGACGAGCGCCGTCCATTCCGGCCGCGAGTAGAGGAAGATCGTCTTGATCGGCGTCCCGTTGGCGCGCGCCAGAAACGCCGCGCTGCCGGCCGTCGACCCGAACTGCACGGCGCCGGCGGCGAGAAATCCGTTGGCCTTGTTCGATCCGAGCGAGAGCACCCAGTCGACGGCGACGCCGCGTTTCGCGAGCGCCTCCTCGAGCCAGCCCTTCTGCTTGAGGACGAGGCTGGGCGGATTGTAATACGCGTAGTCGACGCCGATGCGGTCGAGAGCCGCCGCACGCGCGACACGGGGTAGGCCGGCCGCGAGCGTCGCGCCGCCGGAGAGCGCTAAGAAGTTGGAGCGAGAAACGGGTGCCACGGGGACGCCTCCTGATGAGATGGGAAAGCGGATGAAAACAAAAGAGCCCCTGCCGTCGGCGGGGGCTCTGCATGGTATCGCGTCTTCTATGCGATCAGGTCATGCCGATCCGAGCCGACTCCCGCCAGGAGAGAGGCACATGCACATCGCGAACCGACACGGAGCCATCGTCATGAGCGGCGACCATACCACGCTGTGAGGGGATGCGTCAACCGCTCAAGGCGCAAGGCGCACGGTTACCCAGCCGCTCGCAGCCCGCAGGAAGGCGATGCGGTCGTGCATACGATCGGGTCGTCCTTGCCAGAATTCGAATTGATCCGGTGCGACGCGGTACCCGCCCCAGTGCGGCGGCCGCGGCACGTCGCCCGGGTAGTGCCCGGCGGCCGCAGCCATCGCAGCCACGAGCTGAGCGGCGTCGATGACCTTGCTCTGCGGGGAGGCCCACGCGTTCAGACGATGGCCGCGCGGACGGCTCGCGAAGTACGCGTCGCTTTCCTCATCGCTGACGCGCTCGACGCTGCCCTCGATGCGGATCTGACGCTGCAATTCCCCCCACCAGAACAGCAGCGCTGCGTTCGGATGTGCGGCGAGGTCGTGCCCTTTGCGGCTGTCATAGTTGGTGTAGAAGACAAAACCGCGGGCGTCCCAGCCGCGCAGCAAGACCATCCGCGCCGCGGGACGGCCGTCGTCCCCCACGGTGCTGAGGCTCATCGCATGGGCCTCGACGATCTGCGGGGTCGCGAGCGCTTCGTCGAGCCAGGCGCCGAACTGCGCGAAGGGGTCGGCCGCGAGCGTGCCGTCATCGAGGCTGCCGCGCTCGTAATCGCGCCGGCGGGTGCCGAGGTCGTCGTTCATCGCCGCCTCTTCATTTAGGGAAAACGCCCCGCGAGCATGCCGCCCGCGACCGCGGCGAGGAGAACCATTCCCGCGACCAGCGCGACCGGGAGCGACAGATCGACCTTCTTCTGCTCGCGCGCCGTCGTTCGTGCGAGCGCGTCAAGGCGCCCCCGCAGCGAACCGGCATCGGCGGCGCGGGCGTAGGCGCCATGCGCGTCTTGCGCGATTTGGCGGAGCGCTTCTTCGTCCAGCGACGCCGCTTCGCCGGTTCCCGGAATCAGCTGGCCGCTGTCGTTGGTCCCGATGCCGATCGTGTCGATCTCGATGCCGCTCGCTGCGAGCTGCGGCGCCACGGTGAGCGGATCGGAGCCGGCGTTGTTGACGCCGTCGGTAATCAGCACGATCGCGCGCCGACCGCCGGCGGGCAGCTCGCGGGCCGCGGCAGCAAGCGCGTCGCCGATCGCCGTGCCGCCGTTGGGCAACGGTATCCGCGCCAGCGCGTCGCGCAGCGCATCCTTGTCGCTGGTCGGCGGTGCGACGACCCCGGCGGCGCCGGCAAAGGCGACGACACCGACGCGAGTACCCTCCGGCACGGCGTCGATGAAGGTCCGGACCGCGGCGGTCGCAGCCTGGGCGCGGCTCGGCGCGACGTCGGTCGCGCGCATCGAGCCGGACGTATCGACGCAGAGGATCACGGTTCCATGCACGGGGATCGCGATGGTCACGCGCGGGCCCGCGAGTGCGACCGCGAAGCCGAACAGCGCAACGACGGCGACAACGCCGATCGCTCGCGCAGGATCGAAGCGTGCCCTCGTCGCCGCGACCAGAAACGGAAGCTCGCTGTAGGTCAGCAGCGCCGCGCGCCCGCGCCGCAGCCCGCGTTCGAGTGCGACGGCGAACGCCGCCGTCAGCAGCGCTCCCACGAGCAGCCAGAACGGATGCAAAAACGTCATCCGGGCAAACCGAAAGCGCGAAACAGCGACGCGCGGCCATCGCGCTCGTCGAGGACCCCGGTACGCCAGCCGGATGTCCGGTAGCGGACCTGCAGCAGGTCCGCGCGCCGGCGGGTCGCGAGGCGATACCGGCTGCGCTCCCGCTTGCCGATGAACAGCCCGCGCACGCTGCCGGTTTCACTGTCGCGCACGCGCACGGCCCCGCGCAGCGTGAGACCATCGAACCAAGGATCGCGCGCCAGCAGAACGGTCGCATCGAAGCGCCGCCCGGCGCGCCGGAGCAGATCGTCCGTCACGAGATCGAACCCGTCGGTCACCATCAGCAAGGATGCGCCGCGAGGCAGCGCGCGCAGCGCGATCCTAAGCGCCGCTGCGAGCGGGTTTGCGCGCGCTGCGTCGATCAGCGGCGCGACCCGCCGGTCGCGGACGACGCGCTCGTCGACGATGCGGGCAGTCGTGTCGTCGTGCTGGGCGACACCGAACCAGGTGCGCAGTGCTTCCTTTCCGGCCTCGGCCAACGAGCGGTGCCGTCCGACGCGCATCGACGCACTTTGGTCGAGGATCGCGGCCAGCACGAGCGTCGTGTCTTCGCGATAGACGCGCGTCTGGAGCGCTCCGGCCCGCGCGGTCGCCGCCTGATCGATGCGGCGCGGATCGTCGCCTTCGACGTACGCGCGCAGCTGCGAGAACGCCAACCCGTCGCCGGGGCGCGTGCCGCGCGCGGCGGAACCCGGACGCGGCACCGCCCGCGCGCCGCGCAGGATCGCGGCGCGCAGATCGTTCACGGGGCCGGTACCGCTGCGATGATCCCTCGCACGACGTCCTCCGGGTCGGTGCCCGCGACCGCGATGCGATCGTCGTAGGCGAGCCGGTGCCGCAGCACGGCGGGAGCGATGTCGCGCACGTCGTCGGGGACGGTGAACGCGCGTCCCTCGAGGTAGGCCCGGGCGCGCGCCAAGGTGACCAGCGCGAGTGCGGCTCGCGGGCTCGCCCCGTGTGCGACCAGCTCGGCGACGCGGGACGCCCGCACCAGATCGACCGCGTAGTCGCGAACCTTCGGGTCGACGAACACGGCACGTGCTTCGTGCTGCCAGGTCGCCACGTCGGCCAGGGTCGCCACGCCGATCGGCAAGGGCGGTTCGCCACCCCCGAAGCGGTCGACGATCGCACGCTCCTCATCGCGCGACGGGTACGCGACAACAACCTTGGCGAGAAAGCGATCGAGCTGCGCCAGCGGGAGCGGGTAGGTACCCTCCGCATCGTACGGGTTCATGGTCGCCAGCACGAGAAACGGCGCCGGCAGGGCGTGGGTCTCGAGCCCGATCGTCGCGCGGCGCTCCTGCATCCCCTCGAGCAGCGCCGACTGCACCTTCGCCGGCGCGCGGTTGATCTCGTCGGCCAGGACGAGGTTGGCAAACAGCGGCCCGAAGACGGTGCTGAACGCGGCCGTTTTCTGATCGAAGACGCGCGTGCCGATGATATCCGACGGTAAGAGATCGGGCGTGAATTGGATGCGCCGGAACATACCGCCGAGCGCAGCCGCGAGCGCGCGGCACGCCAACGTCTTGGCAACCCCGGGTGCGCCTTCGAGCAGCAGATGACCGCCCGCAACGAGGGTAAGAACCAGGCTTTCGACCACCTCGGCCTGGCCGACGATCGTTTGCCGAAGCGCGCCGAGCACAGCACGCGGCGTACTCACTTCAGCCACCCGCGGGCCGTTTCGATGAACTGTTCCTTCGCCGTGCTGCGCGCGTCCTCGCTCGAAAACGTTGCCGCTTCGGCCGCGCGCAGCGTCGCCCGAAGCTGCTCGTCGGAGGTTGCAGCTACAGCATCGCGGGTGGTTGCGCCGGGTACCGTCCCCGCCGCGGCGAGCACCGCGCTGCGCAGACTCGCGAGCGTGTCGCTCGAGGGCGCCGTGCAATAGGCCGCCAGGGCGTCACGAACGACGTCGCGCGGCGACGCGGCAGACGCTGATGCGAAGAACGGGACGGACGCGACCGCAACCGGCGCGGCGCCTCGGCCGCGCCCAGCGATGCGGAGAACGAGCGTCACGCCCATGGCGGCCACCAGCAGACCGAGCAGCGCCAACGCGGCGCGACGCAGCCAACCGTTGCCGGCGGCCGATGCCGCAGGACCGACGGTCACGCGCACCGCGTTGGCGGTGAAGCGGGTGGGCTTGCCCGTTCGCCCATCGATCGCATCGAGAAACGCGCCGGGCAGCGTGAAGGAACCGGCGTCGATGGGCTCGAGCGTCAGCGTCTCGTCGACGTCGGTTCCGGCCGGCCCGCGGCGTACGCGGCGCTCGTCGCCAAGCAGATGCATCGTGCCGACTTCCGGCACGACCAGCTCGTCGAGCGCGCTGACGTGCTCGCGTACGCGGGCGTGGATGGTGAGATGAAGGTCGCTGCCCAGCGGCACCTCCGTGCGGTCGGCGGTCATGGATAGCGTGACCACATGGAGCGTGCGCAGGCCTTGCGCACCCGCCGGGGCGCACAGTAACGCGAACACGGCTGCCGATACCGCCCGGGCGCAGCCCGTGCGGAGCGCGCGCCGAGACGCCACTAGCGCGCCGCGCGCTCCAGCCAGCGCGCGAAGACGTTGCGCGCGTCGAACGGTCCCGGGGAAGCTTCGGGGTGAAACTGCACCGCTTCGATCGTGAGGGTGCGGTGGCGGAATCCCTCGTTGGTGTTGTCGTTCAGGTTGACCATGGTCGCCTCCAGCTCGGCCGGCAGCGAGTCGCCGTCAACCGCGTAGCCGTGGTTGTGCGCCGTCACCAAAACCTCACCGTGCACGAGATCCTTCACCGGCTGGTTCCCTCCACGGTGCCCATACTTCAGCTTGTAGGTCGACGCGCCGAGCGCGAGTGCCAAGAGCTGGTGGCCGAGGCAGACGCCGAAGACCGGAGTCTTGCCGACGAGTTCCCGCAGGGTCTCGACCGTGCCGGCCAGATCGCGCGGGTCGCCTGGGCCCGGTGACACAACCACCGCGTCGGGCGCGAGGGCGAGGATCTCGTCGCTCGAGGCCGCGTAGGAAAGCACCGTGACCCGCGAGCCGAGCGCGGTCAGATCGCGGATGATCGCTTTCTTCACGCCGCAGTCGACCAGCACGACGTGCATCCGCCCGTCTCCGAGCGTCTCGCCGGGCGGGTAGGCGTCGGCCACGGATGCGACCAGTCCGCGGGTGGTGGCATGACGCGCGTAATCCGTCAGTTCCGCTTCAACCGTTGCGATCGCATCATCGCCGACCGCGAGCGCAGCCGGGATCGTACCGTGCTCGCGCAGCGCGATCGTGAGGGCGCGCGTGTCGATGCCGAGGATCGTCGGAACCTGCTGGACGTCGAGCCAGTCGCCGAGGCTCTGCACCGCCGCATAATGCGACGGATGCCGAGCCAGCCGTTTGATTACCGCACCGGCCGCGCAGGCGTGCGGGTGCTGCGAGGCCGTGCCGCTGATGCCGTAGTTGCCGATCAGCGGGTAGGTGAAGGTCAGAATCTGGCCGGCGTACGACGGGTCCGTCAGCGCCTCTTCGTAGCCGGTCATGCCGGTGTAGAACACCGCTTCACCGAGCGCGATGCCGGTGGTCGACAACCCCGCGCCATCGAAGCGCGTGCCGTCGGCGAGCAGCAGCGTTGCCGCGTTCACGCCGGGACTTCGTCGCGCGGCAGAACGCGGCCGTGTTCGAACACGACCGCGCCTTCGACGATCGTCGCGACCGCACGGCGCGGCAGCCCCATCCCGTCGAAGGGCGTGTTCTTCCCTTTCGAACGGAACAGTCTCGCATCGACCGTCCAGGCGCGGTCGGCGAAGACGGTCACGTCGCCGCAGCTGCCGACGGCCAGCGTCCCACCGGGCACGCCCAGGATGCGGGCCGGATTCGTCGAGAGCAGCGCGATGAAACGCTCCAGCGGCAAATCGGGAAAGGCCAGCGCGTAGCCCCCCAGCGCGATCTCCAGCCCGCTGAAACCGACCGGGGCTGCGGAGAGGAGCTGCGCCTTCTCGTCGAGCCCGTGCGGGGCGTGATCGGTCGCGAACACGTCGACCGTTCCGTCGTACACGCCGGCTCGAAGCGCCTCGCGATCGCGGGCTCCCCGCAGCGGCGGGCTGACCTTCGAGTCCGCACGGTAGTCGTCGAAACGATCGTCGAGAAACACCACGTGGTGCGGCGTCACCTCGCACGTGACCGGCACACCGCGCGCCCGCGACCAGCGGATCAGGTCGAGCGACGTCGCGGTCGAGACGTGCGCGATATGCCACGCCTTGCGGGTGTCCGCCGCGACGAGCAGGTCGCGGGCTACGATCACGTCTTCGGCCAGCCCCGGCGCGCCGTCGAGTCCGAGCCGCATCGACGCACTGCCTTCGTTCATGACGGCGTCGCCTTTGAGGTCGGCGTCCTCGCAGTGAGATATGAAGACGTGCGGCAGGTCCGCGGCGTAGCGCGCGGCGTTGCGCAGGATGCGCGCGTCCCGCGGCGTGGCGCCGTCGTCGCTGAAGGCGACGCAGCCGGCATCGGCCAGCAGATGGTAGGGCGCCAGCTCGAGGCCGGCGCGGCCTTTGGTGATCGCGCCGATCGGATAGACGCGCGCCAGCCCGGCCATCTCCGCGCGCCGCACGACCTCCGACACGATCGCAGCGGAGTCGAGCGCCGGCTCCGTATTCGGCATGCACGCGACCGAGGCGAAACCGCCCGCGACGGCGGCAGCGGTGCCGGAGGCGATCGTTTCTTTGTGGGTTTGGCCGGGCTCGCGCAGGTGCACGTGCATGTCGATGAAGCCCGGCGCAACGATCGCGTTCGTCGCGTCGACGACGCGGGCATGCTCGGCGTCGAGATGCTCACCGATCGCAACCACGAAGCCGTTCTCGATCAGGACATCGCGCTGCGCGTCGATGCCCTGCGAGGGATCGACCAGCCGTCCCCCGCGCACCAGTGTTTTCACGCCGGTATCGCTGCGCCGTTGACGAGCAGATCGAGGACGGCCATGCGAACGAACACGCCGTTGTGCACTTGCGCCACGTAGCGGGAGCGCGGATCGTCGAGCACGTCGTCGGTAAGTTCCACGCCGCGATTGTACGGACCCGGATGTAGGATGATGGCATCGTTCCGCAGCGACCGCAGCCGAGCGCGGTTGAGCTGATACCGCTGCGTGTAGTCGTCGAGGACCGGCAGCAAGCCGCCGCTGATCCGTTCGCGTTGGATGCGCAGCATCATCACGGCGTCGAGGCCGGGCAGCACGGCATCCAAGTCGCGCTCGACGCGGACGCCCTCGGCCGCGAAGGCTTCCGGGAGCAGCGTGGCCGGGCCGACCAGCGTGACCTCGATGCCGAGCGCGCGCATCCCGACGATATTCGAGCGCGCGACGCGCGAGTGCAGAATGTCGCCGACGATCGCCACCCGCAGACCGTCGAAGCGTCCGAACTCCTGGCGCAGGGTCATCAGGTCGAGCAGCGCTTGGGTGGGGTGCGCGTGCGTCCCGTCACCCGCATTGATGACGTGGCCGTCGAACGTGTCCGCCAGCCGCCGCGCGAAGCCGGACTCTTGATGCCGGACGACGATCACGCGGACCCCGATGCCGCTGAGCGTCAGCGCCGTGTCGGCGATCGTCTCGCCCTTGCCGAGGCTCGAGGCGCCCGGCGCGAACGAGATGATGTCAGCTCCCACCCGCTGTTCGGCCAGGGAAAACGAGGTCGCCGTGCGGGTCGAGGCTTCGAAGAACAGGTTGAGCACCGGCACGCCCGCCAGCAGATCACGGGACGGCAGCACATCCCGAAACGCGACCGCGCGATCGAGGACGCCGACGAGTTCTTCTGGGCTGAGATCGTCGACGTCGAGCAGGCTACGGGGCGCCACGGTCCTCGTCGGCGACCGTCACCGCGTCACCGTCGGACCGCTGTGCCGCCAGCACCACGTCGATGTGCTCGCGGCGGCTCGTCGGGATCGTCTTGCCGACGTAATCGCCTTGAATGGGAAGCTCGCGCAGCCCGCGATCGATCAGCACGGCGAGCCGGATCGCCCGCGGCCGGCCGAGGTCGGTCACGGCGTCGAGCGCGGCGCGAACCGTGCGCCCGGTGTAGAGCACGTCGTCGACCAGCACGACCGTCTGGTCGGCGATCGGGCTGCGAATCTCCGACTCCGGCAGTTCGCGCGCGACATCGTCGTCGCGATACAGGTTGACGTTTAGAAACCCGAGGTTCGGCGGGGTGCCGCGAATCTCGGCGATCTTCGAGGCCAGCCGGCGTGCCAGCGCTTCGCCGCCGCGCCGGATCCCGATCAGCAGCAGGCTGTCTTGGACGTCCTGCGGCTCGACGATCTGATGGGCCATCCGCGCGATCGCTCGTTCGATCTCATCGGGCCCCATCAGGACACGCTGCCGCGCGACGGCCGTCTGCATCAAGCGCAGATTTGGCCTCGCGGACCCGAATGGCCTCTGGCGGCCTTAGCCTCGCAGGATCGCGCAGCCGGTCGTACCGGTACCCAGCAGGCGGCCTTCGGCATCGCGCAGCTTCCCCTCGGCTATCGCCGTGGAACGGCCCACGTGCAGGGCCACGGCCTCGCAGCGCACCGGTCCGGTCTCCTTCGTCAGCGCGCGGATGAACCGCACCTGGATGTCGGTCGTCGTGTAGCCGACGCCGGCCGGCAGCAGGGAATGGATCGCGCAGCTCATCGCCGTGTCGAAGATGGTCAGCGCGAAGCCACCGTGCACGGAGCCGATCGGATTGTAGTGCTCTTCGCCGGGATAGCCCTCGACGGTGACGCGTCCTTCTTCAACCAGCAGCAGCTTGAAGTTGATGAGCACGGAAATCGGCGGCGCCGGAACCGTGCCGTCGCGCACGGCGCGCAGCGCCTCCAAGCCGGTCGAACTTCGGACCATGCCGGCGGTGGGCTGCGGATCCTCCCAGCGCACGATCCGTTCGCGTGGCTCTTGCATGCTGCGAACAACCCGGCGCGGGGCGCCGCCGTTTCTCAGGTGGGCATCGTGAACTGGGCGCCGGCGCGAATGCCGGTCGGCCAACGCGAGGTCGTGGTCTTGAGGTGCGTGTAGAAGCGCACGCCTTCCATACCGTGGACCGACATGTCACCGAAGAGCGACCGCTTCCAGCCGCCGAAGCTGTGATACGCGACCGGTACCGGGATCGGCACGTTGATGCCGACCATGCCGGCTTGCACGTTGGCGTCGAAGTGCCGCGCGGTGTCGCCGTCGCGGGTGAAGATCGCGGCGCCGTTCCCGAAGGCGTGGGCGTTCACGAGCGCGAGCGCTTCGTCGTACGAGCCGACGCGCACGACGGCCAGGACCGGACCGAAGATCTCCTCGCGGTACGCGCGCATCGCCGGGCCGACCCGGTCGAGGACGGTCGCGCCGAAGAAAAAGCCGCGGCCGGGCAGCTCGGCGCTGCGCCCGTCCACCGCGATTTCGGCGCCTTCGTCCAGCGCCGCGTCGACGTAGCCGCGGACGCGCGTCAGGTGCTCGGGCGTGATGAGCGGACCCATCTCGACGCCGTCCGCGTCGCCGGGACCGACCCGCAGCTTTGCGATGCGCTCGCGAAGCTTCGCCACCACCGCGTCGGCGGTGAGGTCGCCGACGATTGCGGCGACGGAGATCGCCATGCAGCGTTCGCCGGCCGAGCCGAACGCCGCGCCCATCAGCGCGTCGACGACTTGCGGAAGATCGGCATCGGGCATGACGACCAGATGGTTCTTGGCTCCGCCCAGTGCCTGAACGCGCTTGCCGGCCGCGGCGGCGCGCGTGTAGACGTGCTCGGCGACCGCCGTCGAGCCGACGAAGCTGACCGCGCCGATGCCGGGATGGTCGAGAATCGCGTCGACGGCGATGCGGTCGCCGTTCACCACGTTGAAAACGCCGGGTGGCAGTCCGCTCTCGATCAGCAGCCGCGCCACCTCGAGCGTTGCGGACGGATCCTTTTCGCTGGGTTTCATCACGAAGGTATTGCCGCACGCCAGTGCGACCGGGAACATCCACATCGGCACCATCGCCGGAAAGTTGAACGGGGAGATCCCGGCGCACACGCCGAGCGGCTGACGCACGGCTTTCACGTCGATCCCGGGGGAGACGTTCTCACTGAAATCACCGCTGAGCAGACGCGGGATGCCGCACGCGAACTCGACCACGTCGAGACCGCGCTGGACTTCGCCGCGCGCGTCGTCGAGCGTCTTGCCGTGCTCGCGCGAGATCGTGCGTGCCAGCCGGTCGGTGTTCGCGATCAGGGCGCTGCGGAAAGCAAACATCACGGCAGCGCGGCGCGGCGGCGGCGTCGCCGACCAGCCCGCGAACGCCGCGCGGGCGGCTCGGACGGCCCGGTCCACTTCTTCGGCCGAGGCCAACGCGACGCGCGCCTGCACCTCACCGGCAGCCGGATCGTAGACGTCGCCGAAGCGGCCCGACTCGCCGGCTGCCTCGTCGCCGCCGATGAAATGCCCAAGCGTCCGAAGTGCCGTCTGCATCCGGCTAACGTATGGGCTCGCGGGGCGATCTTCCTCGCACCAACCGTGCCGAAGTAGGGCCAGGTTCAGGCCAGATCGTCGAGCGCGCGCCGAATGCGCCGCAGGTTCGTCTGAATGTCGTCCCGCTTCGCACGTTCCGCCGCGATCACGTCGGGCGCCGCCTTTGCGATGAAGCCGGGATTGGCAAGCTTCTTCTCCGTGCGGTTGAGCTCGGGCAGCAGCCGGGAGATCTCGCGCGCGTAGCGTTCCAGGAGCTTCGCGGGGTCGGCGACCGCGCGGACGCCCGCGATCCGCTCGAGCACCGAGCCGGCCCCGTCGTCGTCGCGGGTGGTGAACTCGGCGCGGACGAGCGTCGCGAGCGTTTGAGCGATCCCCGCCTCGGCGGCAAGTGCGGCCGGGATCGTCACCTGCATCGTCTCTTTCGGAGCGATCCCCCACTCGCGCCGCACCTGACGCAGTTCTGCCACTTTGTCGATGAGCGCGCGGAAGGTGTCGGCATCGTCCGGAAACTCCGGGATCTCGGCGACGTCGGGCCAGGACGCGGTGACGATCGTCGCGCCGTCGTGCGGCAGCGTGAGCCAGATCTCTTCGGTGATGAACGGCGCGATCGGATGCATCGCCCGCACGAAGGTGTTCAGCACGAACGAGAGCACCGCGCCGCGCGTCTCCCGCCCGCCCGGGGCTTTGGTCGCTTCCAGATACCAGTCGCAGAGCTGATACCAGCCGAACTGCAGCAGGGTGTCGGCGGCGACCCCGAACGCGAAGCCGTCGTAGGCCGCGCTCACGGCGTTGATGCAGCGGCGCAGCTCGGTCAGAATCCAGCGATCGGCGACGGTGAGCGCTTCGGGCTTCGGCAGCACGCCCGCCTGCGGCAAGCCTTCCTCGAGCGCCGCGGTGTAGCGCAGCGCATTCCAGAGCTTGGTGCAGAAGCGCTTCGCTTCATCGCACTGGCGCTCGTCGAAACGCAGTTCTTGCGATTCCAGCCGCATCTGACGAACGATACCGAAGCGAGTGCCGTCGGCGCCGTAGAGCGGCACCAGATCGGTCATCGGATCGATCGCGTTGCCGAGCGACTTCGACATCTTGCGGCCGTCCATGTCGAAGACGAGCGGGGTGACGAAGACGGTCGTGAACGGAATCTCGTTCATGAACCGCAGCCCGAGCATCACCATGCGCGCGACCCACAGGAAGATGATGTCGAAGCTGGTGACCATGACTTGATTGGGGTACCAGTGTTCGAGTTCGGGTGTGCGTTCGGGCCATCCGAGGATCGAGAACGGCCACAGTCCCGATGAAAACCAGGTGTCGAGCGTGTCGGGATCGCGCCGCAGGTCGCCGCTCCCGTGCCGCTCGATCGCGAGTTGTCGTGCCGCAGCTTCGTTTTCGGCAACGACGACGTCATCGTTCGGCGTGTACCAGACCGGCAGCTGATGGCCCCACCAGATCTGCCGTGAGATGTTCCAGTCGCGAATGCGTTCCAGCCCGTGCTCATAAGTACGCCCGAACCGCTCGGGGACGAAGCGAATCGCGCCGCTGCGGTACGCTTCGAGCGCCGGCTTCGCGAGCGTCTCCATCGTCACGAACCACTGCAGCGAAAGCAGCGGTTCGATCACGGCCTGCGAACGAGAACTGATCGGCACGTTCGTCTGATACGGTTCTTCCTTGACCAGCGCACCCGCCGCACGAAGGTCGTCGACGATCCTCCGGCGCGCTTCGAAGCGATCGAGGCCGATGTAGGCTCGCATCCGATCGGCTTGCGCGTCGATCGTGGCCCGCTTCGCGGGAGCCTCGTCGTAGCGCCAGAGCGGCGCGCTGATGCGGCCGTCGAAGTCGATGACGGTCGGCATGGCCAGCCCGTGACGCGTGCCGATTTCGTAGTCGGTCTGATCGTGCGCCGGCGTCACCTTCACGACACCCGTCCCGAAGCCGGACTGAACCGCGTCGTCGGCGATGACCGGGATCGAGCGATGCACGAGCGGCAGCACGACGTTGGTGCCGACCAAGTGGCGATACCGCTCGTCGTCGGGATGGACGGCGACCGCCACGTCCGCGAGAAAGGTTTCGGGGCGAGTCGTCGCGATCACGACGCCCTCGTCGCCGTCGTCGGCACGATAGCGGATGTGCCACAGGAACGTGTCGATCGGTTCGCTTTCGACTTCGGCGTCGGAGAGCGTCGACTGAGCTTCCGGGTCCCAGTTCACCAGCCGCGTGCCGCGATAGATCAGGCCGTCGTTATAGAGCGCGACGAAGACCTTGGTGACGGCGGCCGACAGGGCGGGATCCAGCGTGAACCGCTCGCGCTCCCAATCCGGACCGTACCCGAGGCGCGCGAACTGCTCGTTGATGATGTCGCCGTACTGCGCCCGCCACTGCCAGGCACGCTCGAGGTAGCGCTCGCGCCCGAGTCCCTCGCGCGTCAGCCCCTCGTTGGCCAGTTCGCGCACCAGGACGGCCTCGGTCGCGATGGCAGCGTGGTCCTGACCGGGGATCCAGTCGGCGTTCTCACCCAGCATCCGATGGTAGCGGGTGAGGATGTCCATCGGCGTGTAGGTCGAGCCGTGGCCGAGGTGGGCGCGGCCGGTGATGTTCGGCGGCGGCATCGAGATGATGAACGGCGGCCGCGCGGGATCCGGGTCCTCGTGGAACAC
>Ga0182015_10002574_pt1 | contig 21609 bp, 14 predicted proteins | sample 712P3MmetaG_FD_120478 | JGI IMG/M metagenome (GOLD analysis project Ga0182015, IMG submission 120478) | Permafrost microbial communities from Stordalen Mire, Sweden - 712P3M metaG | ecosystem: Environmental > Terrestrial > Soil > Wetlands > Permafrost | place: Sweden: Stordalen | collected...
TCAAGCTTTTCTCGCACGGTACCAAAGTGTTGTCCCTCATTCCACACCACTTCCATCCTTATACTCTGAAAGAATGACGGCGCTGACGCGAAACGGCACTCTGCATTACACTGTCCGCACGTGTCTCCAGCATCGATGACGTCCCCAATCAGTGAGTCGAACGGGAAACGGGTCTGGCGCCTCGTCGCTCTGATCGCAATCCTGGCGGTTGTGATCGGGACGACGGCAGGGGAACTATGGCACCGTCACGTCAATTGTTCTCCGGAGACATGTCCCATTTGCCACCTGAGCCACCAGGTGGTTGAGCTCCCGGTGGCCGCGGCCAGCGCGCAGATTCTGGTTCCTGCCGGACGGCAGACAGAGCCGCCCAGGCCAGTATTTACTGCCCGGTTTGTCGTCTCTCACCTTCCGGTACGAGCCCCGCCCGCCTAGGGTCCGCGCTCGTTCCGTGCCGCCCCGGCGGCATGCTCTTCCATGAAGTGCCCCGTCCCAAAGGCTGCGAGACTATGTCTGCAAAGCTGTTGTGTATTCCATTTCTCCTGGTGCCGGTACTCCTGACCGTGGGTTCCGGCGCGCAAACTGCCCCTGCACCGAGCCCGCCCGCGCAGGCCAACCCGGGAGGACCGACTCTTTCGCTGGATCGAGCCATTCAACTGGCGCTCCAGCATAATCACAGCCTGCTGGCCGCGCGCTCCACGATCCAGCAGAGCGAGGCGGAAGAAATCACCGCCAACTTGCGGCCCGATCCGGTACTTTTGGGCGACGCGCAGTTCCTGCCCGTTTTCCAGCCCAAACAATTCAGTTCGGAGTACATCGACGACACCGCGCAGTTCGACCTGGGATTGAGCTATCTGTTTGAGCGGGGCAAAAAAAGGCAGCATCGCCTGCAGGCGGCAAAAGACACGACCGCGGTGACCCGATCGCAGGTTGCCGACGCTGAGCGGACCCTCTCCTTCAACGTTGCTACGCAATTCGTCGCGGTCGAGCTGGCGGAGTCGACCCTGGCTCTGGCGCAGGATGATCTGAAGAGTTTTCAGAACACAGTCGACATCGCTCAGGCGCGCTACAACGCCGGCGACACCAGCGAAGACGACCTGCTGAAGATCCAGCTGCAGATGCTGCAGTTTCAAACCGACGTATCGGCCGCGAGTCTGGCGAGGGTACAGGGTCTTTCCGATCTGCGCCAGCTGCTGGGGTACGAATCGGTTCCGGCCAACTACGACGTCGCGGGAACTCTGACCTATGAGCCGGTGAACGGGAACCTCGACGATTTCGAGGCGGCTGCCCTGCGGAATCGGCCCGACCTGCTTGCAGCCCAGCGGGGAGTGACGGCGGCCAACAGCCAATACCAGTTGCAGAAGGCCATCGGCAAACGGGATGTTACGGGGCAGATCAGCTACACGCATATCCAGTATAGCGAGATTTCGCTGTTCGGCCAGATTCAGCTCCCCATCTTCGATCGCAACCAGGGCGAAATCGCGCGCTCCGGGTACGCGGTCGGGCAGGCCCGACAGCAGGAAGAACTTGCCAATGGGCAGGTTCTGACCGACGTGAAGGACGCCATGGAAAACCTGCACAGTAACGATCAGATCGTGGGCCTCTACCGTTCCGGTTATCTGAACGAGGCACAGCGGTCGCGAGATATCAGCGAGTACGCCTATCGGCGAGGCGCGGCGAGCCTGCTGGATTTCCTCGATGCGGAACGCAGCTATCGAGCTATACAACTGGCCTACCGGCAGGCGCTTGCATCGTATCAACTCGCGGTAGAACAGCTTCGTGAAGCGGTAGGAACCAGGAGCTTACCATGACGATCACATCGGATCTTCGCCGCTGGCAAAGACCTGGGGGCGCAACGGCACTGGCCTGCCTCCTTGTTCTTACCGCGTGCAGTTCTAAGGATCGCGAAAGCGCCGATCAGATGACCTCTTTTTCCGCTAAGGCCGCGGCGTCCGCAACTCCGCAGCTCTTTACCATTCCCGAGGATCAGATGGGGCATGTCCAGGTGGTCACGGTGCAGCCGACTACCCTCACGCGCACGCTGCGCCTGACCGGAGCAGTAGCCTATAACGCCTTCAAAACAACGCCCGTCATCACCCAGGTGGGCGGCCCGGTTACACGGATTCTGGTGGTTCCCGGGGCGCATGTTACGGCCGGCCAGCCGATGCTGGAAGTGAGTAGCCCCGATTATTCGCAGTTACTGGACGCCTATCTCAAAGCCGCCGATTCGTCTCGGCTCGCGGAGCAAAATTACACCCGCGCCCAGGACTTGTATCAGCACCACGCCATCGCCCAGCGCGATCTGGAACAGGCGGAATCGGATCGCAATCAGGCTCGGGCGGATCTGAACGCCGCCGAGGAAGGAATGAAGATTCTCGGGATCAAGAATCCCGCCAGCCTGGCCACGTCCCCCGCTTCGGCGCAAATTCCGGTGCTGGCTCCCATCGGCGGCGAAGTTGTGGAGCGTCTTGTCTCGCCGGGACAGGTGGTGCAGGCTGGCCAGACCCAGGCCTTTACTATTTCCGATCTGAGCACGGTCTGGGTCCTCGCCAACGTGTATCAGGCGGACCTGGCTTTTGTCCGCAGCGGGCAGGACGTCTCTGTCGAAACCGATGCGTATCCCCAGGCCTTTCACGGAAGAATCTCCTATGTGGCGCCTGCGCTGGATCCGAGTACCCGAACTCTGCAGGCACGCATCGTGGTCGATAACCCCGGGGAAAAGCTGAAAAGGGATATGTATTGCACGGTTACGGTGACGGCGGGAAGCCTCGCGAATGCTATTTCCGTGCCCGATGCATCGGTGCTGCGCGACGACAATAACCAGCCGTACGTGTATGTCGCCGTCGGCGCGAATCAGTTCGGCCGCCGCGATATTGATATCGGTCAAAGCGAACATGGGCTAACTCAGGTTCTGAAGGGACTTTCCCCGGGAGACAGGGTAGTAGGCGACGGCAGCCTGTTTCTTCAATTTGCCAATTCGCTGCAGCACTGAGGAGCCGACTCCGAATGATCAATCGCATCGTCCAGTTCGCGCTGCGGCAACGCATGTTGGTCCTGCTGATGGTGGCCTTCATCGCCGTCGGAGGCGCGATCGCGTTCCACCACATGCCCGTGGACGCCTATCCGGATCTTGCTCCGCCCATGGTGGAGATCATTACCCAGTGGCCCGGCCACGCCGCCGAAGAAGTCGAGCGCCTGGTGACGGTCCCGACCGAAGTGGAGATGAGCGGCGTTCCGCAGATGTCGGTGATGCGTTCCATCTCCCTTTATGGATTGTCGGACGTCATCCTGACCTTCCAGGACACTGCCGATGACTATTTTGCCCGCGAAGTAGTCTTCCAGCGCCTGAGCGAGGTGACTTATCCGACCGGAGTAACGCCGACTCTTGCGCCGCTGGCCAGTCCGTCGGGACTTGTCTATCGCTATGTGATTCAGAGTCCCGACCGCACGCCGCAGGAACTGAAGGTCTATGAAGACTGGGTCATCGAGCGAGCCTACAAGCAGGTGCCCGGCGTCGCCGACGACTCAGGGTTCGGGGGCACGGTGATGCAGTACCAGGTGCTGCTCGATCCGGCCAAGCTCTACTCCTACCATGTCAGCGTACCGACCGTACTGCAGCAACTCTCTAACAATAACGCCAACGCCGGAGGCGGATTTTATTCGCAAGGCGGGCAGTTCTACTATGTGCGCGGCCTCGGTCTCGTCCAGAATACCCAGGATATCGGAGATATCGTCGTCGGCAGCCAGAACGGGGTGCCGACGCACATTCGCGACATCGGGGAAGTGACCATCGGACACGCGCCGCGACTGGGAGAATTTGGCTTCAACCACACGGATGACGCCGTGGAGGGCGTCATCATGATGCGGCGCGGTGAGCAGACGCAAAAAGTGCTGAAGGGCGTGGAAGCGATGACCGCCCAGCTCAACCAGCATGTCCTGCCGCCCGATATCAAACTCCGCCCCTATTACGACCGCAGCGATCTGGTGCAGCTGACCATCGACACGGTCGAGCATAACCTGGTGCTGGGCATGGCGCTGGTTCTCGTCGTGCTCATCTTTTTCCTGGTCAGCGTTCGCGCCGCTGTGATCGTCGCGATGACGATTCCTTTGTCCCTGCTCTTCGCATTCATCTTTCTGCACGCGCAGGGAGTCGCCGCCAATCTGCTTTCGATCGGCGCAATCGATTTCGGAATTCTGATTGATGGAACCCTGGTGATGGTGGAGAACGTCTTCCGCGAGCTGGGTGCCCGCGAGGGCCAGACCTACAGCTTCCACGAGGTGCTCGTGGACGCGGCTAAAGATGTCGATCGCCCCATCTTCTATTCGGTGGCCGTAATTATCGCGGGGTACTTGCCCATCTATGCGCTCGTCGGGCCCGCCGGCAGGCTGTTTCGGCCCATGGCGGACACGGTGTCCATCGCGCTCGTCGGTGCCCTGATCCTGACTCTCACCTTTGTGCCTGTCATGTGCGCTTACTGGTTTAAGAAAGGCGTCCACGAGCGCGTCAACAAGCCCTTTGAATGGGTACGCAGCATTTATGCGGTCCAGCTGGAATGGTGTCTGAACCATCCGAAAGCGACCATGATCGGCAGCCTGCTGATTTTTGGCGCCACGCTTCTGCTGGTTCCTTTCATCGGCGGGGAATTCATGCCGCACCTGGACGAGGGCGCCCTGTGGATCCGCGCCACCATGCCCTACACCATCTCCTTCGAGGGAGCGAGCAGCTTCTCGCCTCAGGTGCGGAACATCCTGATGAAATACCCGATGGTGACCGATGTCGGCTCGGAGCTTGGCCGCCCGGACGACGGCACCGACCCAACCGGATTCTTCAACGACGAGTTCTACGTGGGACTGAAGCCTTACAGCGATCGCACCTGGAAAATGGGTTCGATTCATGACAAGTCCGAGCTGACCGCCGATATTCAAAAGCATCTCCAGGCATTCCCCGGCGTCATCTTTAACTTCACGCAGCCCGCCGAGGACGCGGTGGACGAGGCTCTCACCGGACTGAAGAGCGCACTGGCGGTCAAGATCTACGGTCCCGATCTCAACGTTCTCCAAAACCAGGCGCTGGAGATCAAGCGCCGGCTCGAACAGATTCCAGGATTCACGGAGTTGACCGTGGTCCGCGAACTGGGCCAGCCCAGCCTGCTGATCGACGTCGACCGCGACAAGATCGCCCGCTATGGAATCAATGTTTCCGATGTCGAGGCTATTGTGCAGGCGGCCATCGGCGGCCAGGCGGCAACCCAGGTGATTCAGGGGGAGAAGCTGTTCGATCTCGTGGTCCGCATGCAGCCTGAGTTCCGCGAGGGTCAGCAGCAGATCGGGAATCTATTGGTTCCCACTCCGGCAGGGCAGCAGATTCCCCTGCGCGAGCTTGCCGACATTCACGAGGCGGGCGGCGCCTCCTTCATCTATCGCGAGGATAATTCGCGCTATATCGGCGTGCAGTACAGCGTGGAAGGGCGTGACCTGCAAAGCGCCGTACTCGCCGGCCAGCGAGCCATCGCCGGCATCACCAAATCCCTTCAACCCGGCTACCGTATTACGTGGGGTGGCGAGTATAGCGAGCTGGTTGAATCCCGGCGCCAGATGGAACTCATTGGGCCGCTGGCTCTGCTGATCATTTTCATGATCCTGTTCGCGCTCTACGGTAATTTCAAGTTCCCCATCACCATCGCTCTCGGCGTGATCCTGACCGAACCGGTCGGAGCCCTGATCGCTCTCAAGCTGGCTCATGTACCGTTCAGCGTTTCGTCCGTTCTGGGCCTGCTTGCGCTGATGGGGGTCTCAGTCGAGACCGCGGTCATCCTCGTCTCCTACATCAATAAGCTCCGCCTCGAGAACAAAGACATCCGCACCGCGACTCGCGAAGCTTCGCTGCTGCGTCTGCGGCCCATCATGATGACCGCGCTGGTCGCCTGTCTGGGACTGTTGCCGGCCGCTCTTTCCACCGGCATCGGTTCGGATACGCAGAAGCCCTTTGCCATTGTGATCGTTGCGGGCCTGGTCTCGCGGCTCTTCCTCGGCTTCTTCGTCAACCCGGTCTTATACGAGATGGTTGCGCGCGAAGGCGATGTCCTGCAGGTCTGACCAGCAGTTCAGCGCGTGCGTTATTCCCTTCGCGGCAACCGGGGTTGGGCGCGGTTCGCCAGGAATACGGAGGCCGATGCTGCCGGCCTGAGCATGGGGTCCCTTAACGAAGCTGCGCCGCGAAGATGAGACGTCGACTGTAATCGGAATCCGCGAAGGTAGCTGCGTCCTGCTGGACGAATTGGGGAGACCATGCGTTGCGCCGATTGCCTGACTCGGGCGGCCGCGACAATCCTTTTTACTTTCCCGCGATCGAGCCGGTCTCCGCGAGCGCTTCGCGAGCGTGCAGCGCCTGGGGTAGCCCGGGGTCGGCGGAGGGCCAGGCCTTCAGAAAGGTGCGGTACTCCGTTTGCGCCAGGGCTGTGTTGCCGGCGAGCTCATCCGCCCGCGCGATGCCGTAGAGTTCGAAGCCTGAAGCAGGCCGCTCCACCAGTGCCGCCTGATATGCGGTTTTGGCATCGGCGTAGTCCTTCGCGCGCAGCAGCGCCTCAGCCTCAGTTTCGGCGACCGGGCGGATGTAGAACGGCGGCTCATGGTAGCCGAGCTTTTTCTCCGCCAGCACGGCCTCGTCGTACAGCTTCTTTGCGGCATCGGTTTTCTGATCGAGTAGAAGCACGCCCGCGCGCAATTCCATCGAAGCAACGGTCAGCGTGCTCACCACGGGTCCCGAGTCGGCATCGGGGTTGAGAGGCGCCATGGGCGGTTGCGTTGCGGCATCGGGTTTCGTCGCTGGGGCGGTTGATTTTGCCTTATCGGCATCGGCCTTCGCTTTTGCGGCAGCTGCGGCCCGGGCGTCCTGACCCTGGCGCCAAAGCCCGGCGTCCATTTCAGCAGAGGACATCTTCGCCGATGCGAGGTCGCCACGGTCGAGGGCCTGCATTCCAGCAGTAAAACTGCGCAGCTCGTCGCGGAGGAAGCGCAAATGGGTGGTCTTGTCGTTGTCGGGAAGATTGGCATCGTCGAGCATCGCCAGGACCGCGGTCCAGTCCCCGACGCGGAGCGCAACCGGAAGGCGCCGGCTGACGCGAGCCACCTGGTCGCGCGCGCTCCAGATGTAGAGTGTCGCCGAGAGCTCGCCGCGCGCGGCGGCCAGATGATCGGACAGCGCATTGGCATCCTCGAGCCGGCCCTGCTCCATCAGGTTGGCGATGGCGTACATCATGTTGTGGACATAGTTCCAGTCGTCGTCGACGCTGACGTACTGCTCGTGCAGGTAGCGCTCATCGGCCGCGGTGGAGGCGGCAAACCAGTGATCGGCGCTGGCGTAGTCGCCGACCCGGTAATAAATGTGGCCGGGCATGTGCACCATGTGGCCGCTGTTGGGCGCGAGACTGGCCAGCAGCGCGGCGCTCTGGATCGCGCGCTCCGGGTGATTGCTCGGCTCCATCGCGTGAATCCAGTAGTGATTCGCGGCAGAGTCATTGGGAGCGTCTTTGAGCACGGCTTCGAGGATCGCGATCTTCTCCTTCAGGCCGGGGTTGGGGTCGCCCTTATCGTCGAAACCATCGCCGAGCGCATTCGCGAGGAAGATGCGTGCCTCAATATCGCGCGGTTCTTTCTTGACCAGCTTGCGATAGAAGGTGATCGGCGACCCTCGCTGACCGGGGTCCTCGCGCGATTCGGCCGCGGCGGCCCGGATATACAGCCGGTCGGTCCCGCTGGCTTTGCGCTCGAGCTTCACGGCCTGATCGAGGGCCTTTGGTGCATAAACCTTGTCCTCTTCGCCGCGGAACTCGAGCGCCTGCGCAAGCCCCCAGTAGCACATGGCGCACTGCGGGTCGGTGCGGATGGCCTGCTCAAAAGCCTTCGCGGATTCGTAGTCCCAGAAGTCGTGGAGCAGAGTGAGGCCCTGATCGAACCAGGCCTGGGCTTCAGGAGTGGCTTTGATGGTGATGTGGGAGTTGCCGATGCCGGTCATATGCACGGGGACGGGCAACTGTTCGGGAGGGGGAAAGGCGTGCATTCCGTCCATGGGGGGCATGTTCGCGCCCATGCCGCTTGTCTGTGCTCTCACACCGAGGGCTGCGGCCAGGAGTGTGCCGACGGCCGCCATCCAAACTGCAACTTTTACCATGCTGACAAATTTACCTTGTCGGCGTGGTCCAGCGCACCCGGCAAAGTTATTCGGCGCGGAGGGTGATGGAGGGGTCGACGCGGGCTGCGCGCCAGGCCGGGAGCCAGCAGGCGGCTCCGGCAACGGCGGTGAGCAGGGCGACGACGCCGAGGTAGGTCATCCAGTCGAGACTGGAGATGCCGTAGAGCAGGCTGATCAGCGCGTGGCCCGCGACGAAGGCTCCGCCGAGTCCGATGAAGACGCCGAGGGCGGTGAGGCGCATACCGTCGCGCAGGATCATGGCCAGGATGTTGCTGCGCGAAGCGCCGAGGGCAGCGCGCACGCCGATCTCGCGGGTGCGCTCGACGACGCTGCCCGCCAGCACGCCGTATATGCCGACCGCTGCGAGCGCCAACGCCGCAAGGCCGAAGGCTTCAAAGAGGATCAGGACAAAGCTGCGCTGCGCGTCGGTGACAGCGAGCAGGGCGTCCATGGTGGCGACGCGGACGATGGGCTGATCTTTGTCGACGGACCAGATGGCGTTTTTGATGGTGGGCGCGAGCACGGCCGGGTCGCCGTGTGTGCGAATGACGAAAGAGAGCGTGTCATCGGCGAACCAGGTTTGCTCGGTCGAGAGATAGACGGCGTTAGGCTGATCGACGGCGAGGGAGTCCTGCTTCACGTCGCCGACGACGCCGACAACGGTGTACCACGGCCGGTCGGTGGGGCCGACATGCAGACGCTTGCCGATGGGATTCTTCCCGTGAAACTCCGCTCGTGCCAGCGATTGACTGATGAGTGCTGCCTGCGGCGCGGCGGCGGTGTCGCGCTCATCGAGAAGACGGCCGCTGAGCAGAGGAATGCCCATGGTCTGGCAGTAATCGGGGCTGACCGCGTAGCGCGATACGTCGTAGCCACCGTTGGGGTCGTCACCTTCGAACTGCGCGCCGTAAGTGCTGACCCAGGAGGGATCGCTGCTGAGCGGCAAAAGGCTGGTGAAGGCTGCCTGTCTGACGCCGGGAACCTGGCGCACGGCATCGAGGGCCTGCCGGAAGAAGCGGCGCCTGACGCCATCGCCTGCACCGGGCGCGGAGGGCAGATCGTCAAACTGATGGCCAGAGGTCTGCACCTGCATGGTGAGCAGGTGCTCGGGATTGAAGCCGGGATCGACGGCGAGCAGGCGACGCATGCTGTGGAGCAAGAGTCCTGCGCCGACCAGCAGCACCAGAGCCAGAGCCACTTCAGTCACGACGAGGGCGCGACGGGTGAATGCATGGCCACCTGCGGTGCGGCGCGAGCTCTGCTCGAGCCGAGGACGGACTTCTTCGCGGGAGACGTGCAGGGCGGGAATGAGGCCAGTGACCACGCCGATGAGGGTGGTGACAGCGAAGGCGAAAGCAAATGCCATGGAATCGACGACGATGGCGTCGACCCGCGGGAGTCCCGGAGGACTGAGGGCGACGAGCGCGCGCACACCAGCGACGGCCACGCCCAGGCCTAGAGCGCCGCCGAGCAGAGCCAGCAGAAGGCTCTCGGTAATAATTTGCCGGACGATGCGCTGCTTCGACGCACCGAGCGCGGCACGAACGGCGAATTCTCCGCGCCGTTGCGCGCTGCGGGCGAGCAGCAGATTGATGACATTGACGCAGGCGATGGTGAGGACGAGGAGGACCGCGCCGAGAACCGCGAGCAGCGCAGGCCTGATGGTGTGGGCAATGTCATCCTGCAGCGAGTCGACGATGAGGCCGTGCTGGAGGGAGGCCCAGCGTGGGCGCGGAAAATCGGGCCACGGGGTGCTTGCAATCTGCGAGATCTCCTCGATGGCATGCGCGCGCGAGACGCCAGGCTTGAGACGGCCCGCCAAATGCAGATGATTGCCCCACTCCCAGGTATTGAAGGCGGACGTAATTTTCCGCGTGTCGTACTGCACCGGCGTCCATATCTCGGTTGAAGGGGACAAAGCGTTCTCAAACGAGTGCGGCATCACGCCGACGACGGTGTAGGTGTCACCGTCGAGTTTGACGGCGCGGCCGAGGATGGCGGGATCGCGGTGAAACAGCCGTTGCCATAACGAGTCGCTGAGAATGACGACTCTGGGTCCGTTGAAGACATCCTCGCCGGTGCGGAAATCGCGGCCGATGGCGGGAGCGACCCCGATCATGCGGAAGAAACCTGCGCTCACGCTCTGACCTTCGAGACGCTCGGGCCGCGCGCCTCCGGTCATCGCCGGTTGCCAGGGCTCGAAAATGGCCATGGCGTCGAAAGAGCGGTTGCGTTCCGCCAGTTCGCGATAGGTGCCGAAGGCAATTTCGGATCGCGCTCCCTCGAAGGTGCTCCAGACCATCAGGATTCGGTTGGCGTGGGGATAGGGCAGCGGCTCGAAGAGGATGGGGTCGACGGCGCTGAAGATCGCCGTGCTGGCGCCGATACCGAGGGCCAGGGTTAATACGCTGACGATGGTGAATCCGGGGTGGCTGCGCAGCTGGCGTGCGGCATAGCTGAGGTCGGAGGCGAAGGTTCGGAGCGCATTTTCCCAGCCGTACGAGCGGACCTGTTCGCGGACGACGGTCATGTTGCCGAGCTCGAGGCGAGCCGCGCGCTTCGCGTCTTCGGCGGTGAGGCCGCGCGCCTGCCACGCCGCGACGGTTTCTTCGAAGTACTGCCGGAGTTCGTCGGCGGTGTCGTCGTCGGCCTTGTTTCGATGCAGCAGGCCCCGGATTCCGTAGGTGAGTTGACGCCAGAGGGACATGGATCAACCTTCCTGGCGGAGCAGGCGCGCAATGGCGGAGGCGCGGCGGGTCCAGTCAGCGGTTTCGAACTCCAGCTGCTTCTTGCCGGCGCGGGTGAGCCGGTAGAACTTTGCGCGGCGGGCGTTGGTGGTTTGCCGCCACTCTGAATCGAGCCATCCGGCGCGTTCCAGGCGCTGCAGGGCCGTGAGCAGCGATCCGGGGTTGACCTTGAAAACGCCGCGGGAGATTTGCTCGACGCGGCGGGCGATGCCGAAGCCATGCAGCGGCTGGAGGCTGAGGGTTTTGAGAATCAGCATGTCGAGCGTGCCCTGGATGACGTCGGTGCTGGAATCGCTCATGGGAGAAGACGCTAGCAAGCCTTCCATATGATTGTCAAGATGTGACGGTCAAAGGAAGCCTGGAACGGGTCTGCCTGGCCGTCGAGGGTTATTGGTAGATGAGAAGGGCCATGAGCCGCTGCTTCACCTCAGGCCACTCTGAGGCGACGATGGAAAAGCGCGCGGAGTTGCGGGCCGTTACGTCCGACGCGATGCGATGGGCGCGAAGAATGCCCTCGAATTTGCCGCCGATCCGTTCTATGGCCGCGCGAGAGCCCTCGTTACGCTCGTCGGTATGGAGGCAGATACGGAGTACTTGCCACACCTCGAACGCGTGACTCAACATGAGCAGCTTGGCTTCGGTATTGGCGCCGGTGCGAATGGAGGAGCCGGCCAGCCAGGTGTAGCCAATCTCGCAGACGTCGGGACGAAGGCGGCCGTGCCGGTCGTGCCCCTCAGGCCAGGGGAAGCGCTCAATGTCAAAGAAGCGCGTGGAGCCGATCACGACGCCGTCGGACACGCGCACAGTAGCAAAGGGGACGGCGGCGTCCGCAGCGCGCCAGCTGATGGCCGTGTTGACATACTGCGTCGTCTCGTCGATTCCACGCGGCACAAAGCTCCAGCGATAGAGCTCCGGATCACCCGAAGAAGCGGCCGCCAGGGGCTCGATATGGTGTGTGTCGAGCGGTTCGAGTCGAATGTGCTGACCGGCAAGCTGGAAAATTTCCTGACTCATGGTTGCCTCGAATTGCGACTGGAAACGCGCGGGGAAGGTTCGCCATAGAGTACACCGCGGCCATGGGTTCCGACATAGACGCGTCCGTAGATGCGCGGATCGCCGGCGATTTGGAGGATGAGCCCCCACTGGTGCTGGTCGTCGTTGATGCGGACCCAGGTGCGGGCTTCGTCGATGGAGCGGAAGATGCCAGGCTGGCCGCGGACGGATCCGGCGAGGTAGAGGGCCGGGTAGGGGCGGCCGGGAGCGGCTTTGCCGAAGCCGAAGGCTTGGATTTCTGTGATGCCAGGCAGGCGCGCGAAAAAGACAGTGCCAGTGGGGTTGCTGAAGGTGAGGGATGGGGCGTGATAGAGGCCGTCGAAGGCGGCGAGCCAGAGATCGCCGGTGTGGCCGCGTGTGGCGTAGAGGCGATCCTGTCCGCCGCGAGGATCGCCGCGCGGGGCGGACGAGGCTGGCGGCGCGTTTTGCAGCGTGAAGTGCTGGGCGATGAAGGTCGCGGCTGCGTCGTTACTGCGATAGATAGTTCGATCCGAAAGCGAGATGGCGTAGAAGACGCTCGGGTCCTGAGGATCGGCGATGACCCGTGTTCCGGCGGTGAGTCCCTGGGCGGGTTTCCAGGTGGCGCCGAGGTCGTGCGTGACGGCAGGAGCTTCGCGATCGGGGGTCCAGACCCACGAGCTGCCATCGGCAGAGACAGCGATGGAGCCGGCGCGACTGGTGGGTGTTGGATGAGCGGCGGTCGGCTTCCAGGTGTGGCCGGAATCGAGCGAGTAGCTGATGCTTTCCCCGGGTCTGTGCTCGGCGCTCACGCCGACGCGGACGACCGTGCTCGGATGGAGCGCGGCGGAGACGACGCCAGTGGTGTTGCCGAAGCGCGGTGGCGCTGAAGAGCCATCGGGCGCTGGATGGTCGAGGTCCCAGTGCACGAAGCCGCCGTAGTCGCCGATGGCGGTGATGAGATGCGCGCCGTCGCTGGGCGAGTCGAGTTGGAGCGCGACGGTTTCCTCGATGCCGGTGGCGAGGATGCTCCAGTGGGTGGGCTGGCCGCGATCGACGGCAGTAAGGTCCAAGGTTTCCCATCCGCCATAGCCGGTGGTGAACACAGCGTGGTCGGAATTGGCGGGATCGATTTCGATGTCGAAAAGCCAGTGGATCGGCGTGGGCTTCACGTACGGCGCGAGGGAGTAGTCGTAGACGCCGCCTTGCGCGCCGCCAAAGACAGGCTTCCAGGTCGCGCCGGCATCCGTGGAACGGAAGATGTTGTCGCCGCCTTCAGACCAGGGATGGCCGAACGTGCTGGCGATGAGGGTTTGCCGGTGATGCGCATCGACGGCAACAGCAGCGAAGCCGAACTCCTTGCTCCCTGGAACGGGACGCTCGGGCGTGATGTCGGTCCACGCGCCGGTTTGCAGGTTGAGCTTCCAGACTGCGCCGTTGGTCATGCGCGAAGGGCCAGGCGCGGTGCCGTAGGCGATGTAGAGCGATCCGTCAGAGGAGAGCGCGGCGCGCGTGGGGCGATATTGCATTGGTGCACCGGCGACTGGCTGCCAGGTTTTGCCGCTGTCGGTGGAAACGAAGAGGTTGGGCCGGTTCATGAGCGAGACGCCAACGTAAATGGCCTGCGTGGCGGAGTGCTGTTTGTTCGGAGCAGCGGCCGGAACGAATCTGACGAAGACAATATCGTCGCCGCGAATGGGCATGCGCTGCCGGTGCTGTTCGGGTGTTTCGCCAGGGACGGGAGCGGGCGTGGGAGGCGCGGCCTCGGTGACGTCGGGAAAGCCGGCGACGCGGATCCAGGTAACGCCGCGATCGCGAGAGCGCCAAAGGCCATCGTGGCGCGTGCCTAAGTAAAGGATGCGGCCATCCTGCGGATCGACGGAGAGGCGCTCGCCGTCGCCGCGGCCATCTTCGTTGCCGCCAAATTTGATGGGGACGTTGGTGCGCTGGAAGGTCTTGCCGCGATCGCCTGAACGGAGGATCGCTCCATCGGGTGCGTCCTGGTTCGTGTAGGTGCCGCAAGCGAGGTAGATGCGATTGGGATCGGCGGGATCGATGGCGATCGACTCGATGCCCATGAGGTTCCGGTCCTTATACGAAATCCAGTCGAGGATCGGTTGCCAGCGACGCGCGGCCTTGTCCCAGCGGTAGGCGCCGCCGATGTCGATGCGGGCGTAACGAACATCAGGCGCGGCGGGATGGAAGACAATCCCGTCGACGAAACCGCCGCCGACGATCTGCACGTTTTTCCAGACGTAGCGCTCCGATGTGGGATTTTGCGCGGAGGCGGCCAGCGCAGTGAGCAGAAGCAGAAGAGCTGCGAGTCGGGGGAGCTTCAAACGGCCGCGTTCCTTTCGTGGCAGGCCAGAGGACTTGTCCGGTCTAGTCTAGTGCACGGCCACGAGGCGGGGCTGGCGCGTCGAGTGGTTCCAGCAAGAGATGCGTCAGACCATTCCCGGCGATGCGGAGCGAGGCTCAGGGAACAGGCAGAGCCATGAGGGGTCGAGGCAGAGCCAGCGCTGGGTGCTGAACCAGCTGGTGGGCAACTCGGGAATGTGCAGGAAGCCGTGGCCACGGGCGCAGAAGAGTTCGGTGCCGTTCCACGAGAGAAAATTGCAGGAAGCCTGGCCGACCCGAGCAGGATTTGAAAGCAGGCGGAGGCACTCCGGGCAGCGCCTGCGCTGATCCTGAAGGATCCAGCGAAAGCCGAAGAGCAGAGCGGGGAAAGCCGTCGCCAGCTGGATATACAGAGCCCGGATCGGGTCGCTCGCTGCGAGGCCGTACGCCAGGCCGGTGGAACAGAGATCCACGATAGCGAGTATGAGAAGAAATTTGGCGGCAAGGAAAATCCAGCGGCGGCCGTCAATGGTTCCTGGCAAGCGGCGGTGGCGCAGCGGGTAGTCGCCGAGCGGCAGGGCTGTAGTGGCCGGCAGCGCGAGGCTGGCAAGCAGCAGCGCGAAAAGAAATACCGAGAAGGGCTGGCCGAGCGTGTGGGTGACGGAGATGCACTCGAAGCCGCGCGTGACCCCATTGCGGGTCTCGACCATCTTGCGCCAGCCGCCGCGCGGCGCAGGGAACGCGGAGGGGCGAATCCTGGCAACGACAAACCCTTTGGTGGTCGATGGCAGCGCAGCGAGGTTGCGTTGATTCTCAAGCAGCAGCGCATCGATGTGGCCGGCAAAGTGCCAGTCGCCGTCGGGCATGATGGCCGCGATCAGCACGGACTGGCCGTCGATCTCAGCGATGCGGCCGACGAGGTGAGGATCGCCGCCGTAAATCCTGCGCCATGCGCTGCGGGCGAGGATGAGACGCCGTTGTCCTGGTTCTGCGACCGATGTGCCCGCGTGGGCGACGGGCAGGTTGAGTAGCTGGAGAAGATTATCGCTGGCCTGCGCGATGGCAAGTCGCGCCGCGGGCCTGCGCGGCAGATGTACAGACTTGGCAGCGGGGCGGTAGAAAGCGATCTCCGTAAAGAGCGCGGCTGTGTCGGTGGTCCACTCCTGGTAGTCGGCCAAACGGATAGAGGGTGCCTGGGTGCCGGCATAACCGTCGCTGGAGATCATGACCAGATTGCCGGCGCCACGCCGGGAAAGCGGCAGCAGCGCGGAGCGAGCGCCGGGCAAGCACAGGCAGAGGACCAGCGCGGTCAGGGCGATGGCGGAGAGGAGAAGCGCGCAGCGCGCGGCCGATCCGGGCTGGAGCATCGGCAGGCCGCTGGACCGGATACGGTCGCAGCGAAGCCAGAAGGCATCGTGAAACGCGCCCAGGCTGAACTCGACTGGATCGGCGTCCGGTGCGTCGCCGGGTTCGCAGCAGCGCCGATGACACAGGTGCCACAGCTCTGCGGTCCATTCGGCCCTCCAGGCAGACCGATTACGATGCGGGACGAGCAGGGACGCCGAGCGGACGATGAGGCGGGCAAGCTGCGCGGTGTGAGTGGAGGCGGGCTTCATCGCCGCACCTCGTGCTCCGGCTCCGGCGAGGGGATCATTCTCTCCAGAAGCGGGTAGCGCCTGTAGACGGCCTCCAGCGTGGACTTGCCGGCACGCGTGAGCCGGTAGTACTTGCGTGGCGGGCGCTGCTCGGCATCGGCAATCGACTGCTGTTCCCATTTGGAGACGATCAGCCCATCGCGCTCCAGACGGCGCATGGCGGGATAGACGGTGCCGCTGGGAAGGCCGGTCATTTCCATGACGCTGAAACCGTAGATCTGGCCTGCGTGGATGGCCTGGAGAATCATGGCGGCGGTATGGGAAAGCTTCGCGTCAGCCGGCATGGCGGTAATTGTATACCCTATGTAGCATTCTGTTGACTATAATAACAGCAGTATGCTACATAGGGTAATGAAGGCGGAGGTTGGACGCCGTGCTCGAGCTGCAGCATCTGTCGCGAAGCTATCGCGGGATTCCGGCGATCAGCGATGTGAGCTTCCAGGTCAAAGCGGGGGAAATCGTCGGTTTCCTGGGACCAAACGGCGCAGGGAAGTCGACGACCGTGAAGATCATCACCGGGCTACTGCGGCCCAATGACGGGCGCGTGCTGTTCCAGGGCAGAGACATTCACGCCGATCTGGTGGCGTGGCGCGCGACGTTCGGGTACATCCCCGAAGAGGCGCACCTCTACGCGTGGATGTCGGCGATGGAGTATCTGCAGCTGGTAGGCAGACTGCGTGGCATTCGCGAGCGGCTGATCGAGGAGAAGGCGAGCGCAATGCTGCAGCTGCTGGGTCTCGAGTCGTGGCGACATTCGCCCATGACGGCCTATTCGAAGGGCATGCGGCAGCGCGTGCTGATGGCAGCGGCGCTGATGCACGACCCCAGGATGCTGGTGTTCGACGAGCCACTGTCGGGGCTGGATGTGCTGTCGTCGCGGCTATTTCGGGATCTGCTGCATGAACTCGCCAGCGCGGGAAAGGCAGTCCTGTACATCTCGCACGTGCTCGAAATTGTGGAGAAGATGTGCGATCGGGTAATCGTGATCGCGCAGGGGAAGGTCGTGGCCGACGCTGCGCCGTCGGAGCTGACCCGCCTGATGGAGCTGCCCAGCCTGGAAAGGGTCTTCGCGCAGCTGGTGCGCCAGCAGGACACGCTGACCGCGGCGCGCGAGATGGTCGAGGTGATGAGGATTGGCGATGCTTAGCGTGGTCCGGGAACCAAAGCCGCCGCGCGACGGGGTGCTTTCGCTCGAAGTGCTGGCGCGCAGCTCCCCCGAAGAGGCGGAGCAGCCGACGCAGTTCCGCGTGCTGGTGCGGCACTTTCTCGACCGCTTTTTCACAAATGAACTGGCGTCCTCGGAAGGGGACGCGAAGACGCGCCTGGTCCAAGCGGCGTGCGCGATTGGGATGCCGGGTTTTGTGGTGGCGCTGTATCTGTACACGCCGTATCACATGCCGCATCAGGTGCGCCCGTACTGGGCGCAGGTGGGGGATCACTACTTCTATGTGCTGTATTCGATGGTGGCGATGGGCGTCGTCACGATTTTCGAGTGGGATTTGCTGTTTCCGGACCTGTTGGATGTGTTTGTTCTGTCGCCCTTGCCGGTGCGGAACGGCAGAATGCTGGGCGCCCGCGTGACGGCGATCTTCATCCTGATGGGCGCCGCGCTGTTTGACTCGAGTTTTCTTGCGCCGATCGTGCTGCCAGCGGCCGTGGATCCGCCACACCTGTTGCGATTCTGGGCGGCGCACCTGCTGGCCGTCGCGGCCAGCGGGATTTTCGGTGCGGCGTTCTTCCTGGCTCTGGAGGGAATTCTGCTGGGGGTGCTGGGAGATCGGCTGTTCCGCAGAATTGCGCTCTGGCTGCAGGGATTCTTCGTCCTTGCGCTGCTGACGTTGCTGTTCTTGTATCCCGTGCTGACGGGAGCGCTGGGACGGGTACTGCAGTCAAAGAGTGCGATGGTGTATTGCGTACCGTCGTTCTGGTTTTTGGGAATCTATCAGCGCGTCCTGGACGGACCCGCGGCGTTGCCGGTTTTTGTCCGGTTATCCCACATCGCCTCTGGAGCCCTGGCGTTGGCGGTCGGGTTGGCGGTCGCTTCCTACCCACTGGCCTGGTGGCGAAAGACGCGGGGTCTGGTGGAAGGCACGGCAAAACGCGAACGGCGCAACCTGATGGCAGTGCCGTTGTCGCGTGTGCTGCATGCCACGCTGGCGCGCAGTCCCGCATGCCGGGCTATCTGGCAATTCATCGGGCAGAACCTGCTGCGCGTGCCGCGCTACCGCATGGTTTTGGTGATGTATGGCGGCATGGGCGCGGCGCTGGTCTTCGCGACGGTAATGCGAGTCAGCCTGGCGCACGGCAGGATCGCCTTCGTTTTTTCCCCGGAAGGACTGCGGGCGACGGTGCCGATTGTTGCGTTCTGGACAGTGTCGGGTTTGCGCAGCACGTTTCTGGCGCCGGCCGATCAGCGGGGCAGATGGATTTTTCGCGTGATCCTGGGCAAGGCGGGCCTGGCGGAAGCGGGCGCGGCCAAGCGATGGGTGTTTCTGTGGAGTGCACTTCTGAGCCTTGCGGCGGCCGGGTGCGCGTGGATGTTTGGCGGTCCGGCGGCGCGCGGCTGGACGTTTGTGGCGGGGCAGGTGGTTGTGGCGCTGGGCTGGAGTTTGGTTCTCACGGACTTGTTCTTCCTGAGCGTAACGACCATTCCGTTCACGGGAGCACGATCGAACTCGGCGACAAACTTCGCACTGCTGCTCATCCCGTACCTCGGGTTCTTTCCCGCGGTAGTGATGTTCACCGTCGGTCTGGAGCCGATCGTCGAGGCCAGCGTGGCGCACCTGGCGATCGCGGCCGGTGTCATGGCCGCAGCGCACCTCGTGTTGCGCGCGATGCATCGCAGCCGCATCGCCGAGCATGTTCAGCGCATCGACGCCGACGAGGACGAGGAGGAGTTTCCGCTCCGGCTTGGATTGCGTTATTAGCTATTAGTGCCACTCGTCCGCGCTGGGGCCGTAAATCGCCGGCACCTTAGCCTCGTTGAGGCGCAGGTAGACCGTAAGCTGCCCGCGATGATGCGCGAGATGGCCGAACGCGCCGTCGCGAATCTGCTGGTAGCGAGGACCGTCGGTGATAACCCGCTCGCCCATTTTCAGACGCCACGACTCCAGCAGGTGATCCTCCGTAGTGTTTTTCAGAGCCTGGCGCGATTTGGTCAGGCCCTGATCGAGGAGTGCGAGCAGCTCCTGGCGCGTCGACGCAGCTCGCGAGCGCAACGACCCGGCCGGGTCGTTCAGATCGGTCACGTCGTTCTCGATCATCGTCCCGATCCAGCCGGGAATGGCAGCGACCAGGGAGGCAAGATAGCCGAGCTCCATGGAGCGCTCGTGCGGCTTCCAGGTATTACGGCCTTCGGGTACGCGTTCGAGGACCTTGCGCGCGGACGCGGCTTCGGTTTCGAGTTGCTCGAGAAAATACTTCTTCAATTCCAATTGGGGTTCCTCCGGCGGGTGTGGACCTTCGAAGGGAATATTACATCGAGTGCGCGAGATCCCGATTACGCGGTGACGGCGGCGGCGACCGACTGCAGGCCACGCGCCTCGACCTCGAACTATTCAGGATTTTGGTCAGGGATCGGGGTGTGGTGAACGCAGCGCGTCGAGCACGAGAAGGATGCCGCCGATCACGATGGCGGAGTCGGCGACGTTGAAGTCGGGGAAGTGGTAGTGGACGATGTGGACCTCGAGAAAGTCGGTGACCATGCCGTAGCGCAGGCGGTCCCATGCATTGCCGACCGCGCCGCCGAGGATCAGGGCCAGCGCCACCATGGTGGGCGTCATGCGACGGCCGAAGCGGAGGATGACGAACAGGACGATGGCGGCCGCGATCAAAGAGAAGATGGTCAGCATCCAGTGGGTGAGCGAAGGACGCGCGGTCTCGGTAAACATCGAAAACGCGGCGCCGGGATTGCGCACGTGGCTGATGCGGAAGACATGGCGGATAACGACGATGGCGTCGCCTTCGGGGATGTGCCGGCTGACCCAGTACTTCGTGAGCCGATCGAGGAGAAGGATCAATGCCGAAAGAAGCAGGAGCCACGGCCGGCGGTCGCGAGCGCTTTCGGTCATGGGGCGTTCTCGGAGTAGCCCATCTGGCGGAGGGCATCGGCGCAGCGCCCGCAGACGTTGGGCCAGGAGCCGAATTGGCGGACTGCCTTCGGTGAGTCGTCGGGGTAGTATCGCCAGCAGCGGTCGCACTTGTGGCCGTCGGCGGGGGAGACCACGATCGCGTGATTCAAGAGGACAAAGGTCGCGCTAGGCATATCTCCCGCTGGGAGCTGCTGCGACGGATCGACCTCCACGATTGCAACCTTGGATACGTTCAGTAGCTCTTCCAAGACTGGTTCATAGCGCCTCAGAAGATCAAGGACGCTACCCCGGGCATAAATACAGATCTTTGCCTCAAGGGATTTGCCGATTGTCTTTTCCTGACGTTTCGCCTCGATACGTTGAAACACCTGTTCGCGGATTGCCAGCAGATTCGTCCACTCATCGAGCAGCGATGCCTCAGCCGCGCCCAAGTCATCGGCCTTCGGAAACAGGGCGAGGTGGACACTGGCGGGTCTGTCGGACACGGCGGGGAGATATTGCCAGACTTCATCCGCGGTGAACGTGAGAATCGGCGCGACGAGGCGGACCAGTGCCTCCGTGATTCTCCAGAGAACCGTTTGCGCGGAGCGGCGTTCGACCCCCTTCGGCGCGAAGGTGTAGAGCCGGTCCTTGAGGATGTCGAGATAAAACGCGCTCAGGTCGACGATGCAGAATTCGTTGATCGCATGATAGACGCGGTGGAACTGGAAGTCGCCGTACCAGCCACCTTTGCCATCCACTCCGCTGACCTTTTCGACCAGCTCGCGGGCGCGCGCGAGCATGTAACGGTCGAGAGGCAGAAGCTCGGAGTCGGCCACGGCGTCGCGCGCGGGTTCGAAGTCTGCGAGATTCCCGAGCAAGAAGCGAAATGTGTTCCGCAGCTTGCGGTAGTTCTCCGCGAGGCGCTGCATGATTGGCTCGCTGGAGACGACGTCTTCGCGAAAGTCGACGCTGGCAACCCAGAGGCGGACGATCTCCGCGCCGAGGCGATCGGCGATGTCGACGGGGTCGACACCGTTGCCGAGCGACTTGGACATGGCGCGGCCCTGCTCATCGAGCGTCCATCCGGCGGTGCCCACCATGCGATAGGGCGTCTCGTGCTTTTCGCCGACGCCGACCGAGGTGAGCAGGGAGGTGTGGAACCACCCGCGGTACTGATCGCCGCCTTCGAAGTAGAGATCCGCGGGCGGCGCGAGGCCGGGTTCCTGTTCGAGAACGGCGTGCCAGCTGGAGCCCGAGTCGAACCACACGTCGAGGATGTCGTTTTCCCGGCGAAAATTCGATCCGCCGCACTGCGCGCAATGCGCCCCGGATGGCAGCAGCGTGTCAGCTGCCGGAGTGTGCCAGGCCTCCAGGCCTTCCTTCTGGAACAGCTCGACGATGCGTCGATTGAGGGCATGGTCGCGGTACGGAGCATGACAGCTTTCGCAGAGAAAAACAGCAATGGGCACCCCCCAGACGCGCTGGCGCGAGATGCACCAGTCGGGGCGAGTGGCGATCATGTTGGCGATCCGCTCCTCGCCCCACGCCGGGTCCCACTTCACGCTGTTCTTGATTTCGTCGAGGGCGCGCTGGCGAAA
>Ga0182015_10002575_pt1 | contig 21600 bp, 20 predicted proteins | sample 712P3MmetaG_FD_120478 | JGI IMG/M metagenome (GOLD analysis project Ga0182015, IMG submission 120478) | Permafrost microbial communities from Stordalen Mire, Sweden - 712P3M metaG | ecosystem: Environmental > Terrestrial > Soil > Wetlands > Permafrost | place: Sweden: Stordalen | collected...
AGGCGGTAGTTGACGAAGAGGTCCCGCTGCTCGTTCAGGATGTAGTACAGGGACAGGTTGGCGGTGTAGGTCGAGAGATCCGTGAACTGCGGCTCGTCCTGGTAGTCCACGCGGCTGAAGTCGAGGGCGCCCGATATGGAATAGCGCTCGATCACCGGATATTGGAAATTGAGGCCGACGTCATAATTCCAGGAGATGTCGCGCGTGTTGACGGTCAGGTCCGCGCGATTCTCCCGCTGGACGCTCACGGTGAGCGAGCCGGTCGTCCTTCCCGTCTGCTTGGTGAGTTCCGCCGTGAACTTCGGGTCCACGTAGTCCTGGTCCCTGAAATTGGCGTAGCGGGCGAAGCTCAGCGAGGCCGAGGCGTTGACCCCGATCCAGCCGGCGCGCCGCGTGAAGTCGACCCCGAGGGAGCCCTCGGTGGTCAGGCTCCCGCCGCTCTGGGCGTTCGCGAACACGTTCGAGTCGTAGCCCACCTCGACCGAGCCGTCCACGAAGAGGTGGTCCTTCCCATCCTCCAGCGAGACGAGGGCGAAGGCGCTCGGTCCGAAAAATGCAGCCGCCGTCACGGCCGCTGCCGTGAGCAATCGGTTCTGCAATTTCATGGACTCCGTGCAGGGGTACAACCGGGCTAGTGGCTGATGAGGTTGGCCGGGCTCACGTTCGGCGCGACCGGCGGAATCGCCGGCACGACGGGGATGGCCACTATGTCGCCCCCTGAATCTGTAGCTGTTCCGTCAAAGAGGCCGATGCCACCCTCCGTGCCTGAGGCGGGTCCCGCTCCGGGGCCCCCGCGTCCTTGCGTCTCAAAGTAAACGAGCTTGCGGGCGCCGTCGGCGGTCAGCACACGCTCCTCGAGCCACTGCTCCTGCTCCGCGGTCTGCCCCTCCGAGATCTCCTTGATCTCGACGATGTTCGCCTCGCCCGGCTTGCCCGGGCGGATGATGATCTGCTGTTGGTTCTTCACCAGGCGCGGCTGGGCGAGCGGTCCCGGCTGCACCGTGGCCTCGCCCTGCACCATCGAGATGATCGTCAGGTTGTCATCGGCGACGATCACGGCCTGGCGGCCGTGGATGAACGCCGTCGCGAGCGACGTTTCGCACTCCATCGTGCTGCCCGCGACGAGCTTGCTGGTCGACACGCCGAGGATGCCGTGGTCCACGTAGATATGGGTGTTCGAGATCGAGGGCTCGTCCTCCAGGTCGCTGCGATTGGGCCGGAACGCCTCCTGGGCGAACCCGCGGATCTCGACCCTCGTGCTGACGTCAAAATAGAGCCCGGTGCCGTTTGAGAGGACCACCGAGGAGTTCGAGTTGGCCTTCGTCTCGATGACGGTTCCCTCGGCGTTGTAGACCGACTTCTTTGTCAGTTCGTCAACCTCCGTGCCCGTGTCGATCTCGGTCTCGCCCTGCGTGTCCGACACGTAAAGCTTGCTGGTCGGGCTCCTCTTGTGCGCCTGCGCGTGCGCGACCGCGGTGACGCAGGTCACGGCGAGCAGGAACCGCAGGAGGGGGCGAGTCTTAATCACCCGACGAAGGTAATAACCCGGGCCGATTCACGCAAGAGAGTATAATTGCGTAGAAAACGAAAGTTCAGAGCGGAAAGCATGGATTGGCGGGATGCGTCCGCGCGCCTTTCCGGAGGCCCCAATCCTCGCTGTAGCAATGCGGAATGCGCGATACCTTCCGCACGCTCCCAAGGGGCCTTTCAAGGCCTGCGCTTGACGGTCACCTCGGTCCTGACCGAGTTGGCGATGAAGCACTGCTCGTGGGCAAGGTGGTGCAGTTCCTCCTCGTCCGCGGCAGTCGGCAGCCTCTCGCCGCTGTAGGTGATTCTCGGATGCAGCACAGCCGTGCTGACCCAGGGAACGCCCCGCTCATTCTCGGTCATCGTCCCGATCGCCTCATCCACGTAGTCATCGACCTGGAAGCCGCGCTGATAGGCGATGTAGAGGTAACTCAGCATATGGCAGCTGGATATGGCGGCAACGAACGCCTCCTCCGGGTCCACGTTGGCGGGGTTCGAGAACGGCTCGCGGACCGCGGAGGGGGAGGGCGACGCCGGCACGACGAGGCCTCCGTCAAACGTCCACGTGTGCTCCCTCGAGTAGCGCCCCTTAAGGAAATCCGGGCCAGTTCGCTTCCAGGCGACCGTCGCCGTGTGGGTGGACATGTTGAGGCTCACGCTCCGGCGGCCTCGCCGCCGTCGGGCCCGTAGAAGATCACCCAGGTCGCGAAGTCATCGGTGAACTCCTCGAAGCGGTGCTCCGCGCCGGCGGCGGCGAAGAGGAATTCGCCGGCCTGGAAGGGGCGACGGGTGCCGGAGTTCATGAAGAATCCGCTTCCCGAGATGACGAGATAGGCCTCGTCCCGCGAATGCGGGGTCTGCAGGTCCACCTTGTCCGGCTTGCAGATCCTGAGGACCAGCGACCCGTGCTTGAAAAGCTCGCTGGAAGTCCTGCCGGAATTCTCGGCCAGGGAGGTCATCGCATTTTCGGCGGTGAGGCGCATGGGGCTTTCCGGATCTGAATGAGGGGACCCGTCGCGGACGGCAAGACCATGCCGCTCCGGGGGTGGGGATTTTCTCGCGCCCCCGGGGGGGGGCGAACACCCCATAGGAAATCCGGTGTCCAAGGGCTACGCTATGTTCCCATGAATACCCTACTCCTGATCATCGTCCTCCTCCTCTTGTTCGGCGGCGGCGGATTCTACATCGGCGGCCCCGCGTTCGGCGGCGGCGGAATCGGCCTGATCCTCCTCATCTGCCTCATCATTTACCTGATGGGCGGATTCGGCAACAGGAAGTCCGGGTAGGGCCCGGTCCGCGGGCGAGCGCCTGGTGTTAGCCCAGGCGGCCGAAGAACACCTCGGTGTCGTAGTCCATGCGGACGGCGCTATCCTTCTGGCAGCGTTCAAAGAGCTGGTCCAGCGCCGTCATCATCCCCTCGTGCCCGGGCTGGCCGGCCTTGGGCGCATACGACGAGGAAAGCAGGCGGCCCCTCAGGCCCGCGAGGTCAAGCGACTGGAAGTTGGCGAAGGTCTCCTTCTCCCATTTTCCTGGGCCGAAGAACGCGTCGAACCGGCCCTCCCTCTCGAACGCCTCGTGCCGGATGGTCCTAAAGTCCGTGCCAAACTCCTCCTTGATCCGCTCGTAGCCGACCGCGAATTCCGACTTCCCGATGACCGAGGTGTTCCAGACGAGGGTGCACCAGCCTCCCGGGGAGAGGATGCGCGAGAACTCCCGGCGCGCGGCGGCCACGTCGAACCAGTGGAAGGCCTGCGCGCAGGTGACCAGCGACACGGAGCGGTCCGCGAGGCCCGTCGCCTCGGCTGCGCCCCTGACGCTTGTGAAGTTGCGCCTGCCCGCGAACTGGACCTCGGCTGCGGACCGCATGGCGTCGTTCGGCTCGACCGCAAGGACGTGGGCGCCCGTCGCCAGCAGGAGGCCCGTGAAGATGCCGGTGCCGGACCCGATGTCGGCCACCGTGCTCGCCCCCGACAATCCGATCCGCGACCCCAGGAAGGCGATCGCCGCGGCGGGGTAGCTCGGCCGGTACCGGACGTAGTCGCCGACCCGGTCGGAGAACCGCCCGAGGGGATCCAGGGATTCGGGGGAGCTCATGCCGCCCATGTTCCGAGGACGGCGGCGCCCGCCGCAATCCCGGATTCGAGGGGGCGGCCGGGCTACGTGACCACGAGGTTCAGGATCCTGCCCGGGACATAGACCACCTTGGCGATCGTCTTTCCCGCGAGGAACGACGCGACCTTCTCATTCGCCTTCGCCAGGGAGACGGCGGCGTCCTGCGGGAGCCCGACCGGGACGAGCTGGTCGCCTCGGTGCTTCCCGTTCACCTGGAAGACGAGCCGCACCTCCGGGGCCACGAGCCGTGCCGGGTCGTACGTGGGCCAGGGCGCCGAGGCGGCGTGGCCGGGCGCGCCCAGGCGCGCCCAGAGCTCCTCGGCCATGTGGGGGGCAAACGGGGCCAGGACCTGCACGAAGGCGAGGGCGGTCCCGCGGCTCACCCTCGCCTCCTTGTGGAACGCGTTGCCGAAGATCATCATCTGCGAGATGGCCGTGTTGAAGCGCATGCCCTCGATGTCATCTCCCACCTTCCGGATGGTCTCGTGGAGGAGCCTGAGGAGCCCGGGCGGGTCCTCGGCGTCCGCGGCGATCCTGGCGCTCGCCCGGCCATCCTCGCCCACGCAGTCGTGCCAGACCTTCTGGAGGAATCGGTGCACTCCCTCGATCCCGCGCGGGCTCCAGGGCTTCATGGCCTCTAAGGGGCCGAGGAACATCAGGTAGAGGCGCAGGCTGTCGGCGCCGTGGCTCTCGATGATCGTGTCGGGGCTGACGACGTTGCCCCGGCTCTTCGACATCTTCTCCCCGTCCTCGCCGAGGATGATCCCCTGGTGGAAGAGCTTCCTGAACGGCTCGTCGGTCGGGACCTTCCCGAGGTCGAAGAGCACCTTGTGCCAGAACCTCGCATAGAGGAGGTGAAGGACGGCGTGCTCGGCGCCCCCGACATAGAGGTCGGGGCCGCCCCAGCGCGCCAGCGCCTCGGGCGAGGCGAACGCCCTGTCATTGCGGGGATCCGTGAACCTCAGGTAGTACCAGCAGGACCCGGCCCACTGCGGCATCGTGTTCGTCTCGCGGCGCGCGCGGATCCATAGGGGTCCCTTTGGGCTCCCGCCGGACGCCGGAAGGCCCTCGCCCGTCGTCGGGTCGTACCAGACGTCGACCCAGTCCGTGACGTTCGCGAGCGCGCTCTCCCCGTTCCCGCTTGGTAGGTAGGAGTCCACGGGGGGAAGCTCGAGGGGCAGCGCCGACTCGGGAAGGGGAAGGGCGTAGACCTCCGAGGCGCCCTCCCTGTAGGAGACGGGAACCCTGGGGAGGGCGTCGCCCAGCGCGGCCTGCGCCCGGTCATAGGCCTCCTTGTCGACCCAGACGATCGGGATCGGCTCGCCCCAGTAGCGCTGGCGCGAGAAGAGCCAGTCGCGCAGCTTGTAGTTGACCGAGTGCCTGGCCGCGCCCTTAGCGGCCAGGTCGTCGGTGATGCGGCGCCCTCCCTCGCGCCAGGCGAGGCCGGTGTACCCGTCGGAGTGGACCAGCTTGCCGTCGCCCGTGTAGGGGAGCTTGAGCTCGTGCCCGTTCGACGAAAAGTCCGCCGGCTCGATCACGGCGACCACGGGCAGCTGGTAGCGCCTGGCGAACTCATAGTCGCGCTCGTCATGCGCGGGGACGGCCATGATGGCGCCGGTCCCGTATCCCGTGAGCACGTAGTCGGCGATCCAGATCGGGATCCTGTTCCCGTTGACCGGATTGACGGCGAAGGACCCGGTGAAGACGCCCGACTTGTCCTTCGCCAGGTCGGTCCGGTCAAGGTCGCTCTTGGCGGCCGCGCTCCTCCGGTACGCCTCGACGGCCGCCCGCTGCCCCGGGGAGGTCAGGGGATCGACGAGCGCGTGCTCCGGGGCGAGCACCATGTAGGTGCACCCGAAGAGGGTGTCCGGGCGGGTCGTGAAAACCCGGAGGCCGCCGAGGGCGGGCCTCTCGAGCCCGAAGGTGACCTCGGCCCCCTCGCTGCGGCCTATCCACGCCGCCTGCATCCTCTTCGTCGAGTCGGGCCAGTCCACGCCCTCGAGGCCGGCGAGCAGGCGGTCCGCGTAGGCCGTGATCCGCAAGACCCACTGGCGCAGGTTGCGCCGCTCGACGGGGAAGCCGCCCACCTCGCTCCTCCCGTCGACGATCTCCTCGTTCGCGAGGACGGTCCTGAGCTCCGGGCACCACCACACCGGCCGCTCGTCGACGTAGGCGAGGCCACTGCGAAAGAGCTGCAGGAAGATCCACTGCGTCCACCGGAAATACCTGGGATCGGTCGTGTCGATCTCCCGGTCCCAGTCGTAGGAGAAGCCGAGCGCCTTGATCTGCCTGCGGAAGTTCGCGATGTTGTTCTGGGTGTTCGCGGCGGGATGCGTCCCCGTCTTGACGGCGTGCTGCTCGGCCGGGAGGCCGAACGCGTCCCATCCCATGGGGTGCAGGACATCAAAGCCCCGGGCCCTGCGGTAGCGCGATATGATGTCCGTCGCGGTATAGCCCTCGGGATGGCCGATGTGGAGCCCCGCCCCGGACGGGTAGGGGAACATGTCGAGGACATAGTACTTGGCGCGGGAGGGGTCCGACCCCGTCCGGAACGTGCGGTCGCTCTCCCAGAAAGATTGCCAGCGGGGCTCAATTTCCCGAAAGTCGTAGTCTTTGCTGCCTGTAGCCATCGTGTGAACCCGCCATAGTGAACCAATCATTCCAACGGTCAATCTTGGGCGCCGCCGCCCTCCTCGCCGCGCCATTCATGCCCCGGGCGGGCGCCTCCATGAGCGGCGGCTTCGACCGCCTCCTGGACTCCGTGGTGCGCATCGACGTCCAGGAGATGAACTTTGAGGACGGGGCCCGCAGGATCGACAGGAGCGTCGGCTCAGGCGTCATCCTATCCCAGGACGGCCTCATCCTGACGAACGCCCACGTGGCCGGGCCGAAGGCGACCGACATCAACGTGACCCTCTCCAGCCTCGAGCGCGTGGGGGCGAAGCTCGTCGGCTGGGACCACTGGACCGACCTCTCGCTCCTCAAGATAAACTTGGACGACGTGAAGGAGCGCGGCCTCGTCTTCAAGCACGCGGAGTTCGGGGACAGCGAGAAGCTCTACGTCGGGGAGACGGTCTACGCCGTCGGGACCCCGCATGGGCTCACCCGGACCGTGACCCGCGGCATAATCTCCAACAACAACAGGTATTTCGAGGACACGGAGGGCGTCGACGGCTTCGAGACCGGCAACTTCAACAGCTGGCTGCAGACGGACGCCGCCATAAACCCGGGCAACTCGGGCGGCCCCCTCGTTACGGAGGACGGCAGGGTGGTCGGCATCACCTCGCGCGCCTACCTCGGCGCGAACAACCTCGGCTTCGCCATCCCGTCAGTCATCGCCAAGCGGATCGTGGCCGCCCTGGTCCATGACGGGTCGATCACGCGCAGCTACATAGGGGTCATTCCCAAGGCCCTCCAGGACCTCGAGGGCTTCTACGACGTGGCCGCGAACTCGGGCGTCCTCGTCGACAGCGTCGAGGCCGGCTCCCCCGCGGCCAACGCGGGCCTGCGGGCCGGCGATATCATCCTCTCGATCGACGGCAAGAAGGTCGACGGGCGCTTCCCCGAGCAGCTGCCGACGATCCAGAACATGATCGCCAGCCAGCCGGTCGGCTCGTCGCTCGTCCTCGAGTACAAGCGCGCGTCGAGGGAGGCCTCGGCTACCCTCGTCACCACGCGGCTCGAGAGCCGGATGGGCGAGGAATGGGTCTCAGACACCTGGGGGATCGGGGTCAGGAAGATCTCCCAGGCCTTCGCGAGGGAGAACCAGCTTTCCGACGACACCGGGGTGCTCGTGATCGGCGTCCAGCGGGGCTTCCCCGCCGAGGTCGCGGGCCTCGCAAGGGGGGACATCATCACCAAGATAAACCAGAGCCCGGTGGACTCGCTCGACGTGGTCAAGTCCGTCGACGCCGCCTACGCCGCCAAGCCCGCCCCCACGCTCTTCGAGGTCGAGCGGGAACGACGCGTCGCGCTTGTGGTCCTTAAGCCGTGAAATTCACCGCCCTTGCCCTGGCCGCGGCCGCCTTTGCCGCGGGCGCCCGCGCAGCCGACATCCCCACGCTCTGGGCGGAGCGGGTCAAGTGCACGGTCGCCGTCGAGTACGTGACCCAGACCGAGCTTGAGCGCCGCCCGACGGTCGCGTACGGGACCGTCGTCGACTCGAACGGGACCATCATCCTGCCCTCGGCGGCGATCGACCTCAGGCTCTCCCCGAAGCAGATCCGCGACTTCAAGGTGTACCTTCCCGGCAACCCGGAGGGGACCCCGGCCGAGTACCTCGGCCGCGACGCCTACACCGGCTGGCACTTCGTGCGGGCGAGCGCATCCATCCGCTCGCGGCTTGCCCCGGTGACGGCATTCGCCGGGAGCGGCCCCTCCCGGGAGACGACGCTCTCGGACGAGGTCTGGGGGATAGGCATCCGCAACAAGGACGAGGACTTCACGCCCTACATCCTGCAGAGCCACGTCGCGCTGATCCAGCTGCTCCCCCAGAAGACCGCCATTGCGCAGCAGGAGGTCGCGGGGCCCGGGCTCCCGGTCTTCGACGCCGACGGCCGTTTCGTCGGGATAGGGGCGAGCTCGTTCGGGCAGACCTTCCTCGAGTTCTCGGGCGCGGACCGGGACGGCGCCCCGATCATGCTGGTCAACCTCGAGGAGAGCAGCGCCTTCCTGGTCGCCGACGAGGTGATCCCCTATGTCGGGCGGATCCCGAGGAACGCGTTCGGGCGGCCGCTCTCGTGGCTCGGGGCCTATGGGCTGGAGCCGATGGACCGCGAGGTCGCCTCGTTCCTCAAGCTCGAGTCGCAGTCGGGCGCCGTCGTCAGCGAGGTGCTCGAGGGGAGCCCGGCTGAGAAGGCCGGCCTCAAGGCGCACGACATCATCCTCGGGGTCGACGGGAACCCGCTGCCGAGGTTCAGGCCCGACCGCGTCGTCGTGGACTACGTCGAGCGCCTGATTTCCTCCCGCTCCCCCGGCGACACGATGACGCTCTCCATCCTGCGCGGATCGAGCCGGATCGAGCTCAAGGCGACCCTCGACGACGAGCCGCGCCTCGTGCGGGAGGCCGAGCGCACGTACTTTGAGAAGATCGGATTCACCGCGCGCGAGTTTGTCTACGGCGACGCGATCGCCCGGCACACAAGCGCCGTCAACCTGAGGGGCGTCGTCGCTCACCTCGTCAAGCCGAACAGCCCGGCCGACATAGCCGGGCTCCGGCCCGACGACTGGATCAAGGAGATAGACGGCGCCGAGGTGGGCGACTTCGCGTCGGCAGTCCAGAGGCTGACGGACATCGAGAAGGACCCGGCCCGCACGGAGACCGTGTTCCTGGTGAACCGTGGAAGCGACACGGCCGTCCTGAGGATAAAGCTGCGCTGAGACCATGTTCACCGGAATCGTCGAGGAAACGGGTGAGGTGGAATCCTTCGCGCGCGCCGCGGATTCCTGGAGGCTGCGGGTCTCGGCCCGCGCGATGCTGGAGGGGCTCGCCCTGGGGGAAAGCATCGCCGTCAACGGCTGCTGCCTGACGGCGGCGGCGTTCGACGGCTCGGGCATCGCATTTGACGTCCTCGAGGAGACCCGGCGGCTCACGAACCTGCACTCGATCGTCCCGGGCGCGCCCGTCAACCTGGAGCGCAGCATGAGGGCCGATGGGCGACTGGGGGGCCACTTCGTCACGGGGCACATCGACGGGCGGGGCACGATCGAGGTTATCGAGCGGCGGGGCCAGGACCACTACCTGAGGGTCCGGGGTCCTGCCGGCTGCGGCCGCCTTATCATAGTGAAGGGAAGCATCGCCGTCGACGGGATCTCCCTCACGGTGGCCGAGGTCGAGGGCGACACATTCGCCGCCTGGATCATCCCCCACACGCTCGCCGTAACCAACCTGCGCGTCCGGGGGCCCGGCGACGCGGTCAACCTGGAATTCGACATGCTGGGAAAGTACGTGGAGAAGATCCTCCAGTCCCAGCGGATGCCCTCAGCCTGAGCATGCGCCTTGCCCTGACCGCGATAGCCGACGAGCTCCGCCGCCTGAAGGCGAGCGGCGTTACGAGCGTCACCGTCTCGGACGAGGGGATGGCGGCGCTGCGCGCCTCCCTTGAAACGAGGCCTGCCCCGGCCGCCGCGAGCCCGGCTCCGCGAAGGAAGCAGGCGCCCGAGGCGGACTCTGCGCCCGCCGCGGCGCCCCCAGCCATCGTCCTTCCCAAGGGCACCAAGCAGGCGCAGTGGGAGGCCCTGAAGCAGGCCGTCCTCGATGACGCCGTCTGCAGGGCGAAGGTGCGCCCCGGCATGAAGATCGTCCTCGGGGTCGGCAGCCTCGACGCCGCCATCATGTTCGTCGGCGAGGCCCCCGGAGCGGAGGAGGAGATCCAGGGCGAGCCCTTCGTCGGGCCCGCCGGCCAGCTCCTCAACAAGATGATCAGCGGGATGGCCCTTACCCGGGAGGACGTCTACATCGGGAACATCATGAACTGGCGCCCGGACCTACCAGTGGGAGCCGACGGAGTCCAGACGGGGAACAGGCCCCCGACCGAGGGCGAGATGGCCCACTGCCTCCCGTACCTCAGGGCCCAGATAGAGATCGTGAAGCCCACGCTTCTCGTTGCCCTCGGCGCGACGGCGGCCAAGGGCCTCCTTGGCCCGAAAGCCTTCGGGGCGCTCGGCGAGGTCCGGGGCCGCTGGCATGATTTCGGGGGGCGCCCCCTGATGGTCACCTACCATCCGAGCTACATCCTGCGGAACCCGATTAACCGGACGAAACGGCTGATCTGGGAGGATTTGCTGAAAGTCATGGAACGCGCCAACCTTCCCGTTTCAGACCGGCAGCGTGGATTTTTCCTTTGAACATGCATTCAACCCGCACCTTTGTCCTCATCGCCGCCCTCCTCGCCGTCCCCTGCGCCCGGGCGCGCAACTCCGACGACGTCTTCGACTTCGAGATCCTGCGCTACAGTGCGAAGATGCTGGCCGCAAAGCCCTACCAGCAGAAGCCGGTCGATGTCCCGCCAGCCCTCCTCAAGCTCAGCTACGACCAGTACCGGGACATCCGCTTCCGGCCCGAGGAGGCCCTCTGGCGCCGCGAGCGACTGCCCTTCGAGCTCCAGTTCTTCCATCCGGGGTTCAGCTTCGACCGCACCGTGCAGATCAACGTCGTCGAGGGCCGGACGGTCGAGCAGATCCCCTTTTCCCCGAGCCTGTTCAACTACGGCATGAACAGGGTCCCCAATGTCCCGTCGAACATGGGTTTCGCCGGCTTCCAGATCCTCTATCCCCTGAACAAGCCGGGCGACGAACTCGGTGCGTTCCTCGGGGTGAGCTATTTCCGCTTCCTCTGCCAGCATGCGTTCTACGGCCTCTCGGCCCGCGGCCTCGCGATCAACACTGGGGAGCCGGGGGGCGAGGAGTTCCCCGTCTTCCGCGAGTTCTGGGTCGAGCGCCCGGCGCCCGACGCGAAAACACTAACGGTCTACGCCCTCCTTGACGGGCCGACCGCCGCGGGCGCCTACCGGATCCAGATCACCCCGGGCGCCGAGACGATCACCCAGGTCCACGAGGTCATCTACTGCCGGCACAACCCGGGGGTCCTCGGGCTGGCGCCGATCACGAGCATGTTCTGGCACGGCAAGAACACGAGCGTCAGCTATGACGACTTCCGGCCCGAGGTGCACGACTCCGACGGCATGATGATGAACACCGGCGGCGGCGAATGGCTCTGGAGGCCGCTCTCGAACCCCAACTCGACCCGGGTGGCGTCGTTCTCCGACGACAGCCCCAAGGGCTTCGGCCTCATCCAGCGCGAGCGCAACTTCGAGAACTACCAGGACCTGGAGGCCTACTACCACCTGCGCCCGAGCGCCTGGGTGGAGCCGATCGGCCCTTGGGGCAGGGGCGCCGTGAGGCTGGTCGAGCTGCACGCCCCGGACGAGACGGCCGACAACATCACCGCCTTCTGGGTCCCCGAGTCTTTGCCGCCGGCCGGCGAGCCGATCGAGCTCAGCTACAGGCTCCACTGGTTCATGGACCAGATCCATCCCCCGGCGGGCTACGTCGTCGCGACCCGCCAGGGCCGCACGGCCACCCAGGAGACGGAGCTCGAGCGCTTCGTCGTCGATTTCGACGGCGCCTACCTGAACAAGGACGGCCCCGATCCCCAGATCGAGGCCGTGGTGACGGTCGGCACCGGTGCCAAGTTCATCAATTCAACCGTCCAGAAGAACCCCTACAACGGCACATGGCGGGTCGCTTTCGCGATCAAGCCCGACGGCACGGGCCGACCGGTCGAGATGCGCTGTTTCCTGCGCAAGCCGCCCCACGTGCTCACGGAGACGTGGAGTTACCTGTGGCAGCCGTAACGATAGGCGAGGACGACAGGGCGCCGGCTCTCGGCCTGCCCGTGGCCTTCAGGCCAAAGACGGGCACGATGGAGTCATGGAACGCGGCCTACGTTCGGGTCGAGGACTACCTTCGCGCGCACAGGATACACAACCGCCTCCACCAGAGCCGGCTCATCCAGAAGATCCTCGAGAGGGCGGCCCGGCGCCATGCGGCGCATCCCGCCCTCGACCCGACGAGCGTGGCGGCCGAGGAGACGGAGGCCCTGATGGACACCTGGTTCGCCGAGGTGCTGGACGAGGTCGGGCAGCCCCACGACAGGCTCGCCATCGACGGCAGGGTCGCGCTTCTCCTGAGCGACGGTCCCGAGCGCTGGCCCTACGCCTTCCTTGACGAGGACAACATCCCGGCCGACTTCGCGGACGCGATGAGGAGCAGCAACCTGGTGGCCGGCCCCGACCTAGCCGTCTCGAGCATGGTGCCGCGCCCGATCGACCTCGGCCGGATCACCGGGGCCGCCGGGGAGACGCTCGAGCGGATTGAGCGCTGGCCCGTCATGCGAGCCCTCTTCCTCTGGCTCCTGTTCGCCTCGGCGCTGGCGGGGATATTCTGGGTGACCCGCTGAGATGAAGATCTTCATCAACGAGCACATGGACAAGGCGCGCCTCAACCGCCGCCGGTTCTTCTTCTTCTCGTCCGTGTTCGTCCTGACGAGCCTGGCGACCTGGTTCGTTGCGGACCTCTACTGGCGCGACGTCGACGGGCTGACCGGCGTCGAGATCATCCTGCTCGTCCTCTTCGTCCCGCTCTTCGCGCACATCTCCGTCGGCTTCTGCACGGCGTTCGCCGGGTTCTACGTGATCAACCGGGGCGGCGACAGCAGCCGGATATCGGTCTCATCGCCGGCCGGCGGCCCGTACCGCCTCGCGTCGACGGCCATTGTCATGCCGGTGTTCAACGAGGACGTGAGCCGCGTCTTCGAGGGGCTCCGTGTCGTCTTCAGCTCTGTCCAGAAGATCGAGGGGGCCGACAACTTCGACTTCTTCGTCCTCAGCGACTCGAACCAGCCGAACCAGTGGATCCGCGAGGAGGTCGCCTGGGCCGAGCTCTGCAAGCAGGTCGGGGGCTTCGGGAAGATATTCTACAGGAAGCGCCGGCAGGCGATCAACAAGAAGGCCGGGAACGTCGCCGACTTCCTGAGGCGCTGGGGGAAGAACTACCGCTACATGGTCGTCCTCGACGCCGACTCGATCATGACCGGCGAGTGCCTCGCCCGGCTCGTGACGATGATGGAGGCCAACCCCTCTGCCGGCATCATCCAGACGGCTCCGCGCACCGTGCGCGGGGAGTCGCTGTATTCGCGGCTCCAGGCGTTCGCCAACCGACTCTACAGCCCGCTCTACCTCGCCGGCCTCAACTACTGGCAGCAGCACGAGGGAAACTACTGGGGCCACAACGCGATCATCCGGGTGCAGCCGTTCATGGAGCACTGCGCGCTCCCGGACCTGCCCGGCAACGAGCCCTTCGGGGGCCGGATCCTCTCCCACGACTTTGTCGAGGCGGCCCTCATGCGGAAGGCGGGGTGGGCCGTGTGGCTCGCCCACGACGTCGAGGGCAGCTACGAGGAGGGGCCGCCGAACCTGATCGAGAGCGCCAAGCGCGACAGGCGCTGGTGCCAGGGGAACCTGCAGCACACGTGGCTCCTGACGGCCCGCGGCTTCCGGCCGGCCAACCGCTTCCACCTCCTCATGGGGGTCATGGCCTACGTGTCCTCGCCGCTCTGGCTCCTCTTCCTCGTCCTGGGCACGATCGAGATGGTGAACCAGTCGGCGAGCAGCCCCCTGGACGTCGGCTTCACGCCGGGCGACACGACCTCCCTCTTCGGGTACATGGTGGCGCTTCCCGAGGCACTGACCCTCTTCTCCCTGACGATGCTCCTTCTGTTCCTGCCGAAGTTCGCGAGCGTGATCGTCCTGCTCGGCCGCAGCGCCGAGGTGGCCCAGTTCGGAGGAAGATGGAGGCTCATCGGGAGCGCGTTCCTCGAGGCGATCGGCTCCATGCTGCTCGCTCCGATCAACATGATCTTCAACACGAAGTTCGTCATCTTCACGCTCCTCGGCCAGGGCGTCGCCTGGGTCGCGCAGAAGCGGTCCGCGGATGAGGACGGGACGGACTGGCGGGAGGCCATCATCACGCACGGGCTCTCGACCGTTTTCGGCGTCTTCTGGGGCGTCTCCTCGCTGATCCTCATACCCGCGTACTTCGCCTGGCTCAGCCCGGTGCTTGCCGGCCTCGTCTTCTCGATCCCGCTCTCGATCTTTCTCAGCAAGGCCGGCTTCGGCCGGAGGGCGAGGGAGCTCGGCATCTTCCTGACGCCCGAGGAGACCCACCCGACGCGCGAGCTCCAGCTGCTCGAGGTCAACATCGCCGAGTGCTACCGCCACTTTCCGCCCTTCGAGCCGCTCCGGGCCGACTACGGCCTCATGCAGGCCGTCCTGGACCCGTACATCAACGCGATGCATGTCGCTCTCCTGCGCCAGCGCCGCACGAGCGCCGTCGCCAGGGAATGGTTCGCCAAGCTGCAGGTGCGCCTGCTGCGGGAGGGCCCGGGCCGCTTCACGACCAAGGAGAAGATGGCGCTTCTCCTCGACCCCCAGTCGATGATCCGCCTGCACAGGGAGCTCTGGAGCCTGCCGTCTGAGTCGCTCGCCGAGTGGTGGCGCCTGGCGATGCGCCAGTACAACGTCCTGGCGGCGGTGCCCAGCACCGCGCTCTACCGCTAGGCCAGCCCGGAGATCCTGCGGAGCTCGACCCTGACCCGCTCGAACTCCGCCTCGCAGTCGCTGATAAGCGGGGAGAGGGAGGCCAGGCCCTCCCTGCGGGAGATGGACTCGAGGCGCTCGGCCATGGACTTCAGCAGCTGGGCGCCCACGTTCGCGGAGCTTCCCTTTATGGTGTGCGCCGCCCGCGTGAAGGTGCTGACGTCCCTGGATGCCTGGCACGCCTTCAGGTCCGCGATCCGCCTGGGCGTGTCCTCGATGTAGATGTTCACGATCTCCCGGAGGAACTCCCCGTTGTCGCCGGGGTTCAGGTCCCTCAGGTTGGCGATGGCATCAAGGTCGATTGTCGGGAGTTCGGACACGGTGCTTGTCGGGGTTGTGTTGTCCTTGGGGCGCGCCCTAGGTCGCCCACTCGAACGAGGTGTTCTGCTCGATTTCAGTGATGGTCGTCATGCCGAGGAGGACCTTCTTCAGTCCGTCGTAGCGGAGGGGCTTGTAGCCCACCTTCGCCGCGGCCTTGGTGATCTCCTGGACGCTGCGCTCCTCGGAGATGAGCGCGCGGATCTCCTCGGTGATGAGGACAAGCTCGTGGATCGCGACCCGCCCCTTGTAGCCCGTCCCGCGGCACTTGGGGCAGCCCTTGCCTCGGTAGAAGCTGACGTCCGTCAGCCCCTCGTCCTTGAAGTACTTCGCAAGGACCTCGCGGGGGGGGGTGTAGGCCTCCTTGCAGTTCTCGCAGATCCTCGCGGCCAGCCTCTGGGCGAGGACCCCGATAACGGACGGGGCGACCATGTACGGCTCGACGCCGATCTCGATCAGGCGGGTGATCGCCTGCGGCGCGGAGTTCGTGTGAAGCGTGGCGAAGACGATGTGGCCCGTCAGGGCGGCCTCGGTGGCGATCTTGGCGGTTTCCAGGTCGCGGATCTCGCCAATCAGGATCGCATCCGGGTCCTGCCTCATGAGGGCCCGCAGCAGGTTCGCGAACTTGAGGTCGATCGTGGCGTTGACCTGGCTCTGGGTGACGCCCTCGAGCTGGATCTCTATCGGGTCCTCGATCGTCGATATGTTGAGCTCCGGGGTGTTGATCTCATACAGCGCCGAGTAGAGCGTGGTCGTCTTCCCCGAGCCGGTCGGCCCGGTGACGAAGATGATGCCGTTCGGGTTCTGGATAAGGCGCTTGAAGGGCTGCAGGATCGTCTGCGACATCATCATCTTCTCGAGCGTGATCATCGACTTCTTCCCCGACAGCGCGAGGATGCGGATCACCACCTTCTCGCCGTAGGCCGACGGTATCGTCGAGACGCGGAAATTGGCGCTCTGGTTGCCGATCGGCAGCGAGAAGCGGCCGTCCTGGGGGATGCGCGACTCGGCAATGTCCAGGTTGCAGAGGATCTTGATGCGCGAGATGAGCGCGCGGTGGAGCTTCCTCGAGTAGGTCAGGATCTCGCGCAGGTTGCCGTCGACGCGGAAGCGTATCCTCGAGTGGATCTCCTGCGCCTCGATGTGGATGTCGGTCGCCCGCTCCCTCATCGCATAGTAGACGATCTCGTCCAGGATCTGGACCAGGGCGTTGTTTTCCGCGAGCAGGGCGAGCTTGTCGCCGGCCAGCTCGGGCTGGTCGAAGAGCGTCGAGCGCTCCAGCTGGCCCAGGCTGTCCTCGAGCCGCTCCTCGTTCGAATAGTGGATCGCGATCGAGTCGTCGACCTCCCTGGGAAGGGCGAAGACCGGGCTGACCGGGATCCGGGCGATCTGCCCGAGCCGCTTGGCGGTCTCCTGGTCGTCCGGTGACGCCATCGCGACCGTCATGACGCCGTTGAAGATGTAGAGGCCGATCGCGCGGACCTTCTTCGCCACCTCGAGAGGGATCTTCTCGATCGCCTCGTCGGTGATCACAGACACGAAAGGGTCCACGTAGGCGACGTTCATCCCGTCCGCCCAGAAGCGGCAGGCGTCGTCCTTGCCGATGATCTTCGCGTCGATCACCGCCTGCACCAGGTCCGCGCTGTCGCCGTGCCTCTCGTTCAGGGTGCGGAGGTCGTCCTCGCTCCCGAAGTTGGGAGTCGCGCGCAGCTTGGCGTAGAATGTCTCAACTCTTGGACTTAACACGGGCGGGTTTCTTGGACTTGAAGAGCTTGCCGATCTCGGCCTGGTCGAGCTTCTCCATCGCGAAGGAGGCGGATCCCCTCTCGGCATCGAGCTCCGCGAGCATCTCAGGCAATGAGTAGCGCACCTCGGCCAGCATGGTCGACTTTGGAGCGGGCGCGCCCTCGGCGGCCTTTGGGTCGGGCTCGGTCATTGCGGGGAGGGCGGCGCCCCCGCGTCCGTGCCGTCGGGCTCGAAGCAGGTGTCGATGGTCTCCGAGAGCGCCCGGCCGATCTCCTCGGACGGCGCGTCCTTGCGGATGTAGTTTGCGGCGCCGAGGGCCACGGCCTGGTCAATGGTCTGCCTGTTCGCGAGGGAGGTGAGCATGACGACCACGCAGTCGGGATCGAGCTGCTTCAGGGCGCGCAGCGTCTCGATCCCGTCCATGACGGGCATGTTGACGTCGAGCATGACCAGGTCGGGCTTCTCCCTCTTGAAGACCTCGAGGGCCTCCATCCCATTCGGCGCCTCGAAGATCCTCGTGACGCCCAGGTGGCGCAGGAGCAGCGAGATGAACTTCCTGATGTGGGACTCGTCGTCGACGAGGAGGATGCTGCCGCTGAAATTCATATTATGACGGGAAGGCTGACAATGAACTCGGCCCCGCGGCCGGGTATGTTATCGACTCCGATGGTGCCGTTGTGGGCCTCGACGATCTTGCGGCAGATGGCGAGCCCGAGGCCGGTGCTCTTCTCTCCGTCGGTCGGCTTGGTCGACAGGCGCCCATAGTCCTTGAAGAGCTTGTGGCGCTCGTTCTCGGGGATGCCCGGGCCGTTGTCCCTGACGGAGAAGCCTGCTACGGTGGCGCTCGAGTGGATGAGGACGGTGATGGTGGAGCCGCGCGGCGAGTACTTGACGGCATTGTTGATCAGGTTGTCGACCACCTGGCGCATCTTGTTGCGGTCGACGTCGACCATCGGGAGCGTGCGCGGCTTCACTATCTCGATCCTCGTGTTCTTCTTGGCCGCCTCGATGTTGCTCAGGTGCACCGAGCGCTCGACGATCTCGTAGATGCTCGTGGGGGCCCTGTCCAGCTTGAGGTGGCCCGCCTCGATCGTGGCCACGTCGAGGAGCTCGTTCACGAGGAGGAGCATGGACTGGCTGGCCCCGTGGATCGTCTGGACGATCTCCCGCTGCTCGGGGCTCAGCGTCCCGATGGCGCTCTCGTCCATGAGCTCGGCCAGCCCCCGGATCGACGAAAGCGGGTTCCTGAGATCGTGGGCGCACATGCCGAGGAAGCGGTCCTTGGCCGCATTCGCCTTGCTGAGCTGCTCGACCAGGTCCTTCTGCTGCTCGACGAGGCGCTGGTTGCTGAGATGGGTGCGGATCCGGGCGACGACCTCCTTCGGGCGGAAGGGCTTCGTCAGGTAGTCGACGCCCCCTGCGTCAAATCCCATGACGACGTCGTCGGCCTCGCTCTTCGCCGTCACGAAGATGACCGGGGCGCATTTGTCCCCGTAGGTCTTCTTGAGGGTCCGGCAGGTGGTGAATCCGTCGATGCCGGGCATCATCACGTCGAGGAGCACCAGGTTGGGGTGGAAGGTCGCATAGAGCTCCAGGGCCTGCTCCCCGGAGGCGGCCTCGGCCAGCTCGTAGCCCTCATGCCTCAGGATACCCCCGATAATCCGGAGGTTTATCCTGTCGTCGTCTACCGCGAGGATCCGTCGCCCCTTCAGGTCGATGGACGGGTGTATCGGGGAAGCATCCATTATTAGCTTGGGGCCAATGAGACAGCGGGCCCGCGCGTCAGGCCAGAGAAATACGATGGGGCCCCTTTGTCGCGCGCGCAAGACTGTCGCATCACAAAATCGAGATATGTTGATATTAGGCTTGCGTTACCCCCTTTCCAGGCGGTTCGCTCCTTCCTTCCCAGTCGATTTACCATGTCAAAATCATTTGTATTCTCCTCGGAGTCCGTGGGCGAGGGCCATCCCGACAAGGTCGCCGACCTCATCTCGGACAGCGTCCTTGACGCCTGCCTGGCCCAGGACACGAAAAGCCGCGTCGCGTGCGAGACCCTGGTCAAGTCGAACCAGGTCGTCATCGCCGGCGAGATCACGACCAAGGCGAAGATAAACTACGAGCAGGTGGTCCGCGACGCGATCCGCGACATCGGCTACGTGAACGACGACGACGTCTTCCACTGCGACAAGGTTTTCATCCACAATCTGCTGACCCGCCAGTCGCCGGACATCGCGCAGGGGGTCGACGCCAAGAAGGCGGACGGCAAGGAGACGGCCGAGCAGGGCGCCGGCGACCAGGGGCTCATGTTCGGCTACGCCTGCAACGAGACGCCCGAGATGATGCCGACGGCCATCATGTTCGCCCACCGCCTGGGCCGCGAGCTGACGAAGCTGCGCAAGGCGGGCGTCGTCGGCTGGCTTCGCCCCGACGCCAAGTCCCAGGTCTCGATCCGCTACGAGAACGACCGGCCGATCAAGGTGGAGAACGTGGTCATCTCGACGCAGCACACCTCGAACGTGAAGCACGCGGCCATACGGGACTTCCTGATCGAGAACGTCATCAGGAAGGTGATCCCGGCGGCGATGATGGACAAGTCCACGCAGTTCCTGATCAACCCGACCGGCCGCTTCGTTGTCGGGGGCCCCGAGGGCGACTCCGGCCTCACCGGCCGAAAGATCATCGTCGACACCTACGGCGGCTGGGGCCGCCACGGCGGCGGCGCCTTCTCGGGCAAGGACCCGTCCAAGGTCGACCGGTCCGCGGCGTACATGTGCCGCTGGGTGGCGAAGAATATCGTGGCCTCGGGCCTGGCCGACATCTGCGAGCTCCAGGTCGCCTACGCGATCGGCTACCCGGAGCCCGTGAGCGTGTGGGTCGACGCGATGGGAACGGCGAAGGTGCCGGAGGCCAAGATCACCCAGGCCGTCCAGAAGGTCTTCAGCTTCAAGCCCGCGAACATCATCAAGCAGCTGGACCTGCTTCGCCCGATCTACCGCTCGACGACCAACTACGGGCACTTCGGGAAGCCCGACCTTCCCTGGGAGCAGACGAACAGGACGAAGGAACTGGCCGCCGCCGCAAAATAGCCCGCAACCACAGCCCACGATCTCAACCATGCCAACGACCACAGCCGCCAAGCGCTCCTCAAAGGACTACCACGTCAAGAACATCGCCGACGCCGAGTGGGGTCGCAAGGAGATCAACGTCGCCGAGCACGAGATGCCGGGACTCATGTCCGTGCGGAGGAAGTTCGGGCCGAAGAAGCCGTTGAAGGGCGTCCGGATCACCGGCTCCCTCCACATGACGATCCAGACGGCGGTCCTGATCGAGACGCTGGTCGAGCTCGGCGCCTCGGTCCGCTGGGCCTCCTGCAACATATTCTCCACCCAGGACCATGCCGCCGCGGCGATCGCCAAGGCGGGCGTCCCGGTGTTTGCCTGGAAGGGCGAGACGCTCGAGGAATACTGGGAGCTCACCTGGAGGGCGCTCAGCCACCCCGGCGGCAAGGGCCCGCAGCTGGTCGTCGACGACGGCGGCGACGTGACGCTCCTCCTGCACAAGGGCTACGAGCTCGAGGAGGGCAGCGACTGGGTGAGCTCGCCGGCTGCCTCCCACGAGGAGGGCGTCATCAAGGCGCTCCTGAAGCGGATCCACGCGGAGTCCCCCTTTGTGTTCCACGAGATGGTGAAGGACTGGCGCGGGGTCTCGGAGGAGACGACGACCGGCGTCCACCGCCTCTACCAGCTGCACGAGAAGGGCAAGCTCCTCGTCCCCTCGGTCAACGTCAACGACTCGGTCACGAAGTCGAAGTTCGACAACCTCTACGGCTGCCGCGAGTCGCTCGCCGACGGCCTCAAGCGCGCGACGGACGTCATGATCGCCGGCAAGGTCTCCCTCGTCTGCGGCTACGGCGACGTCGGCAAGGGGTGCGCGCACTCGCTCCGCGGGTTCGGCTCCCGGGTCATCGTGACCGAGGTCGACCCGATCAACGCGCTCCAGGCGGCGATGGAGGGCTTCGAGGTCAACACAGTCGAGAGCGCGCTCGCGGAGGCCGACATCTACGTCACGACGACCGGGAACTGCGACGTCCTCACGCTCGAGCACATGCAGGGGATGAAGGACCAGGCGATCGTCTGCAACATCGGCCACTTCGACAACGAGATCCAGGTGGACCGCCTCTACAAGGCGCCCGGCATCAAGCGGGTCACGATCAAGCCCCAGTACGACTCATTCACATTCCCGAGCGGCCGCTGCATCTATCTCCTGGCCGAGGGCCGCCTGGTGAACCTGGGCTGCGCGACGGGCCACCCGTCGTTCGTCATGTCGAACAGCTTCACGAACCAGACGCTCGCTCAGCTGGACCTGTGGAAGAACCGGGAGAGCTACAAGCCCGGCGTCTACCGGCTCCCGAAGTACCTGGACGAGGAGGTCGCCCGGCTCCACCTGGACAGGATCGGCGTCAAGCTGACCAAGCTCACCGACAAGCAGGCGAAGTACCTCGGCGTCCCGGTCGAGGGCCCCTACAAGCCGGAGCACTACCGGTACTGAGGCGGGGCGGTTCGAGGCGGAGCGGCCGAACCATTGAGCGGGGCGGTTGTCTGCAGATCCATGAGCTTCGCATTCCCCCGGGCCAGGTCCGCTCGCCCATGAGGGCCCGCGGCGAGCTTCGGGTAGGGATCTCGGGCTGGACTTACGCCCCCTGGCGCGGGACCTTCTTCCCGGAGGGCCTGAAGCGGAAGGA
>Ga0182015_10002576_pt1 | contig 21592 bp, 20 predicted proteins | sample 712P3MmetaG_FD_120478 | JGI IMG/M metagenome (GOLD analysis project Ga0182015, IMG submission 120478) | Permafrost microbial communities from Stordalen Mire, Sweden - 712P3M metaG | ecosystem: Environmental > Terrestrial > Soil > Wetlands > Permafrost | place: Sweden: Stordalen | collected...
ATTCACCGCGAGACGATCAGAGCTTCGGTCCTCCACTACTCTGACGGCAACGTGGTGCTTCACAGCACTGCAGGGAACAATGGTGCCTTGACACCGCCTTCGTTCTTATCGAGCGGCACCCTCGGGAGTTTTAATCGTGCAGATGGGGAATGCCGGTGCCGCGCGCAAAGCTCGGCCGCCCGCCCAGGATGGGCCCGGTCTCGAGGTGTTGATTACTCAAACGTTCTTCCGGCGACGGGGCTGCTCATAACGAAGCTTAGTCGTGCTAGAGTTTTAGCACGGAGGGAAGCTATGAAGTTTCTGCGATATTTACTGGTGCTGCTGATTTTTATCTGCGGTTTCGCCCCGTTTGCAATGGGCCAGCAAACCTGGAGGATAAGGGTTGACGCAAAGGACTTGGACCGCGGGCTGCTGATCCAAAAGCTCAACGAACGCGGCGCTGACCACCATATCAAGATTGAATTCGTGAACGAAAACTTCGACTACCGGATTGCGTACGGGACCGGCGGTTTCAGCCCGTATGGCCCTGCGCCGGCCACCGCATCAGTGACCAAGGTATTTGACGCTAGCGGCGCTGAACTTTTTGAATTCACTCGCAACGGGCGCAAAACAGATGAAGGCGCTGCGAACGCCACGGCCAAGGAAATTATCAAAAGGCTGATGAAGATGCGGCCCGCCGGGTAGAGGCGCTTCGCCGGCAGGTTTCAAGTGTGAGATCTAAACCCGCAGCCTTCCGGAAGACGAAGACTGCGGCGCCCTGAAGTGCGAATCGTGGCCTAACGGAAGTTCGGCGTCGGGCGAAAGCGTGTTCCACCCGCCGATAGTCACTATCCTGTTTCTGTCACTGTTTCAAATAACGAAGCGCAACCATTCCTGATGATCTAAAAATCCTGGACTCAACAAGATTTAATTTTAATTTCTCCTGCAGGCTAACACCTTCGAACAACCGTCTCCCTTGTCCTGTAATTATTGGCATAACCATGAAACGATATTCATCAACCAGGCCAAGCTCTATAAGTTGTGAAGGAATATCCACACCGCCGACTAAAATATTCCTGCCCTGCTCTTGTTTCAATTTAAGTATTTCGTCTTTCAGATTCGTGCGAACGATTCTCGTATTTTTGTCTTCAGCGCTCTCTAATGTTCGTGAAAAAACAATTTTGCTTGTTGAGACAAATGCTTGAGCAAATTCGCGGTCTGCTTTTGTCTCAGAAGGATTTTTTGCGACATCCGGCCAATAAGGAACCATCAATTGATGGGTTTTACGCCCATAGACGAGTAGGCCGGCATCTCGCAGGAGGTGCGTAGAATATTCAAATACTTCGTCACCGGGAATGCCGATGGTGTGGTCAACGCAGCCATCCAGGGAAACGTTGATTGCGTAGATTACCATTCTCATTTTCGCCTCGGATTACGCCGCACGGTCTTCGAACATCGAACCAATAGTTTGAACCGCGCATCATTGCCTAATAAAGATTAGGCGCATGCAGCGCGCCGGGAAAATTACTCCGAGTGAAGCGCTTGTATGACGTCGACGCGAGCGGCGCGTGCCGCCGGCAGCATCGAAGCGACCACCGCCGCGCCTAACAGCACAAACGCAGAAACGATCACAGGCAACGCGCCCGGCATTTTTAATTCTCCGAAATAACTGCCTGCTACGCGCGCGACGATAAGGCCGAACACCGCGCCCGCCACAACGCCCAGGGCAGCCATCACGACGCCTTCCGTAACAACACGTCTGAGGAGATTTCCCGGCTGTGCCCCCAGCGCCAAGCGGATGCCGAATTCGCGTGTCCGAGCGCTAACGGAAAACGCCAGTACGCCCGCGACGCCAACGACCGCAATCAGCAATGCGACCCCTGCGAACACGCCAAAGACCAGCGAGTTCAAACGGTCCGGCGCGAGAACTTTTGCGCGAATGTCTTCCAGAGTGGCGGCGTTCTCCACGGGTTCATCGGCGGCCATCTGCCGGATGATTTTCGTCACCGGCATTACCAGCGCATAAGGGTTTCCCGTGGTGTGGATGAACAGATGACCGCCGAACATTCCGCCGTCGGCATAGGAGCCGTAAACGGTGGAAGCGGGCACCGGAACGATATGTTCGTCATCCATATCAGCGGCAACGCCGATAATGCGGTGCGGGGCAGTGACCCGCGCCTTTTCTTCCGGAGTGCCGGGTACGTACTCGAGCACCGGATCGGTCCAGTAGATATGGCGATTGATCGGATCCTGGCCGGGAAACATCTGCTGTGCGAGAGTCGCGCTGACGATCACGACCGGCTCGTGAGACTGGTCATCGAGCGCGTTGAAATCGCGTCCGGCAATAATGGGCACGCCCAGCGCGCTGAAAAAGCCGGGAGAGATGGTACGCCACAGCGCGCGCGGGTCGTCTTTACCATGGACGTGACCATCGCCAGAGAATTGCAAACCTATACCGAAGCCGTTGCCGGCATCACGCCAGGGAGCGATCATCCCGACAGCCGTCTCGGTGACGCCGGGTAGCGCATCGATTTGACGCACCGATTCTCTATAAAAATCGATAACTTGCTGCGGCGTTCTTCCGTTGGACGGCGCCGGAACATCGATGGCCAGGACGCGGCGCGTATCCATGCCGGACTGGGTCCTCTGCAACGCGAGCAGCGTAGTGATCAACATGCATGCGCCCGCCAGCAGCACGAAAGACGCTGCGATTTGCGTGACGGCAAACGCCCGTTGGCGGCGGCCGGTGCTGCTGGTGATACGAACTCCGCCGCTGGCGAGGTTCATGCCATTCGAGGCATTGGGCGACGGCAGGCGCGGCACAAATGCCAAAATCACCGCCGCGACTATTGCCAGCGCCACTCCCACCCAGAGCATGCTCCAATCAACCGTTAAATCCAGCGCGCGAACGGAGAAACGCGAGGCGTACCGAGCCAGGATGGTGACCAACGGCTGCGCGATCAGTACGCCGATTGCTGCGCCCGCGCCACAGAGCAGCAGGCTTTCGGCTAACAACATGCGCCGCAGTGTCCAAGTGCTTGCGCCTAGCGCCGCACGGACGGCCAACTCGCCTTCGCGGCGAACCGTCCGCGCGAGAATCAGGTTGGCAACGTTGGAACAGGCGATGATGAAGACCAGGCCGGAGGCAACGAGCAGGACGAGCAGAACGGTGCGCGCGCCGGAAGTGATCTCATCGCGAAGCATCTTCGCGTCGATGCGGTAGCCACCGTTATCGGGATACGCATCGGGATGGTCTTTCTCCATGGAAGCGTACACGGTGCGCAACTCGTTGCGCGCCTGATCGAGCGTGGCGCCGGGAGCGAGCTTACCGAAAAGTTCGGTCATGCGATGGATGCGGCCGGTGACCATGGTGGCCGAAAGATGATGCGGGCTGATGACCAGGTTGCCGATGATCTCTGTCTCCACGGGATACGGCACGGAGGGCTCAAGGACGCCGATGACTGTGGCGGAACGATCGCCCAGGCTGCTGAGCCGGACGGTCTTGCCGATTACGTTGGGGTCTTTTTTGTAAACGGTGGACCAGAAACGATGCGTCAGCACGATGACGCCCGGGACGTCGGCACCGCCGTCTTGAGGTCCGACCAGACGGCCGAGAACAGGACGCAGACCCATTACGTCAAAGTAGTTGCCGCTGACGACGCCCCCGTGAACGACGCGAGGCTCGCCGAGTCCGACCATCGTAAAGTCCATCTGCGAGAAATCGCCGAACTCGCTGACGGAGCGGACGCTGCCCTCGATATCTTTGATTTCGGGCACGGAAAACGTGGTGTTGTCCTCGCCGCTGGTTGGGGCGCTCTGGCGGATATAAATGAGCCGGTTCTCGTCACGGTTGACGAGCGGCTTCAGCAGCACTCCGCGCACGAGCGTGAAGATCGCTGCGTTGGCACCGATGCCAAGCGCCAGCGTGAGGATTACGATGGTCGCAAGCCCTTTGCTGCCCATCAGCGAGTGGAACGCAACTCTTATATCGCGGAAAAATGACATTGTTACTTCCCCCTTCGGCGTTTTTCAGCACCAAGCGTGCCAATAGAAAGACCCACATTGTAAATCAACTTACAATGAACTACGTCTTAGTGGATGCTCGTTTATTAGAACTTGTCGGATTATCCTCATAAACACGACTTAGAAACTCGCGCACTTCGACCCGTGCCCGACAGGCGATGACAGCCTTGCGCCCCCACGCCAGTGCCTCGTCCAGGTTAGCGGCTTCCAGTATCCAAAAACCGCCTACGTGCTCCTTGGTCTCCAGGTACGGCCCGTCGGTGACGAGCACCTTGCCGTTGGGCTGTGCCCGCAGCGATTTCGCGCTGCCGGCCGCGGAGAGACCACCAGCGAAAATCCTGGCACCGGCGGCTATCATCTCTTCATTGAGCACGTCGATATCGCGCCCCATCGCTTCGCCCTCTGCGGATCCGTCGTAGCCGTTGGGGTGGTGAATAGCAACCAAATACTGCGGCATGATTTCTCCTTTTTCCGTAAGGTCTTCCGGCCGGGCGCCCTGCTTCACTAGATGCTCTGCCTTCACTGGATAGACGAACGGCCGGACCGGAAATCGACAAGGCGCGGAGAGCCTTTTACTACTGGCCCATCTCAGCGGCCACGTCGTCGCCGAACTTCTTTTGGATCTCCTTTTGGGTCTCGGGATCGAAGTCGGTCATCTCAAACATCCGGCGAACTTCAACCATTTCGTTGTCCTGGCCGGGGATGCGCGAGGCCCATTCGAGCGCCTCTTCGCGCGACTTCACCTGGATGATCCAGTAACCGCCGACCACTTCCTTCGTTTCGATGAACGGGCCGTCGGTAACTTTCGATTTTCCGTTTTTGAAGGTGACGCGCGCGCTCATCGTCGCAGGAGGGGTCAGACCGTCGAGCGCGAGCAGCACGCCGGCTTTCCCTAGTTCCTCGTTGTACTGGCCCATTTTTTCCATGCTTTTGAAGTCGGGTACCCAGCCGGGTTTCGCGGTTTCGTACTCTTTCGGAAACATGATCATCATGAATCGCATTTTCTTCTCCTTGAGTGTTAAGCGGACGCCGTATCAGCGCCGCTACTTTATATAGGAGCTTGGCCTCCGCTGGGCCCGAAATGTTGCGAGTGCCCGGGCTGTGCGGTGCGGCTCCACTTACGTGTCGAACGGCGTTGCCGGGAATCGACACGCGATTTGCAGATTTTTCGCGTTGCGTATCACCCGGGAAACACTTTCGGGCAGGCCGCTTGCCCTGCCTTCACTATATAGTCGAACGGCCGGACCGGAGTTCGACAGTTCGACCTGGAAAATTTCCAGCCGCTGCCGCAATACCTAAGCAAACGGGGTTCTGGGAGCTCGGTTTAAGGCCCCAGTCCCGGTAAACACGGTGGTCTCAATGGGTCGATGCAACACCTCCGCGAAGCCCCCGGCCAAAGCGTTAAGCAGCTAAGGATCGTCCGCGAGCGCTGCTTCGAGCGGAACACCATCCTCGCTAGGTGTGATCGCTTACAGCCGGACATCGCAGTTCTCTACAGGGAAGCGCTGTCCAACGGCTTAAAGAGTGTGGCAGCGAGCGCGCTAACGAAGATGTACGATGATCCGATTTATTCGGACTTATCGTGGTCGCAACTAACCGGGAGCGAGCGGCAGAAAGCAGAAAAGTCGCCCGACAGGGCGGCTCCTCGACAGCATCTGTGGCTTTCATTCACTAATGACGTGGTCGGCCCATTCCACCAGGGAAACGTAGATCGGAACAGTGCCCCATTGCGCGTTCCAACTGCTCAAGTCCGCCTCCGTGACCCCACGGGCCCGGGAGCAGGCCCCTCAAGAAAATACCGGTATGTGTTTGGCTACAACCTTCGCCATGGTCTCGCTCAGCGGAGGCCATCCGATGGGTTTGACCGCATCAACCGTCGCCTGTCGCATGAGGTACGTAGCGTCGTGAGTGAGAAATATCTGCACATCATGCCCGGCGTCAGCCAGCGCGAGCCCGTGGGCAAAGACGAAGGATGCGCGAGTCGGCTCATCGGTTCCCCAGGAACTCCTCATCAAAATGTGCAGCTTCTTCTTGGGCGCCTGAGGTTGCTGGGTTTGCGCCGCGCTCGCGGAACCCGTGATGGCTCCGGCGGCGAGTACGCCGGCAGCCAATTGCGTCGATTTTTCAAGAAAGTTTCGGCGGGTCGCCATATCCCACCTCCCACAATTGGCGGGACTCTACACGAGCCGGAGGGCCGATTACAAGCTGTTATTGAGGCTCGCATAAACACACGTATGAGGGAAACGGTTCCGCTTGCTCCAAGAACGCCATGACCAGAGTGGGGCACGCATGCGGTGCAGAGTTCGTCGGGCGCGGTTGCTCATCTGCGCGGAAATTTTTGGACAGAAGCCGGGATAGCTCGATGTTGCATCACTCGCGAAACCCCGCGAACCCTTCGCACACCGAAGGGTTCGGCACCCGCACGGATCGGGCGAGTTCACTAATGAACTACTGCTGTGGCACTGTCAGCCCGCATTGTCTCGTTCAAATAGAAAAATCAAGAGAAACGCAAGCGTCGGCCGCCCGCCTATTCGTAAGAAGTCATAGCGCCTAAGAGTGTGCTGCCATTACGGAGGAACGCGAGCTCGCAGAGCCAGAGAACACCGTGCTTTGGGGTGCGATTCGGCTCGGTAATATCGATCAAACGGTATCCTGCCGCACTCATGAATTTGATTACTTCCGCCACGGAATTCTCGTAGGTGCCGCAAACCATTGCTTCCACCAGGAAAATGTCGGTCTTGCCCAGCAGATTGGAAGCGCCGGCGAGGACTTTCAAATCGAGACCTTCCGTATCGATCTTTACCATTTCGGGTACCGCGTTGCCGGAGACGATCGCGTTTAGTGTTTTTACATCCACGGTTATCCGTCGAGAGCCGGTGCTCTCTCCCTCTGGGCCGCTCAGAACAAATGTGGAGGCGTCGTCACGGCCGGAAATATTCAGCGGCATGCTGCCGGATGTGTCGCTGGCCCCGGCGTTAATCCACTGAATATCGAAGCCACTTTCGACGAGATCCTGAATGTGATTCTTCAAGCCGGCCTGCGGCTCGACCAGAGTAAAGCGGGCGTTCGGAAAATACTTGAGCGCGGTGCGCGTCCAGTTGCCGCGGTTAGCGCCCACGTCCAGAATATGTTTCGGAGCGAAACCGAACCCTTTCAGCGCGGAGAAAAAAGGATCGAGCGCATCGCAGTTACTAAGATAGGGAATATTTTTGGTCTGGACCAGAGTCAATCCGAATTTGCTTAGTACAGACCGAATCAGCTTTTTCAATTCCGCCGCCTTCCAAACCAATTCATATCTCCTCCAAAAGAAAACCGCCTGATCCCGTGAGGAGTCAGACGGTCATTAGAGAAAAATTGCGACGCATTCGCGTGAGGATTCGCGACGCTCGTTACCGGCTGGCGGGAGGCACGATGCCGTTCATGCGCAGGTATTCCACCATCTGGCCGTAGTGGTCGAAGGAATGCCCCACGATCAGGGTAGCCATTCCGAGCCGCGTAGTTATGCCATTGCCGAAGGGACTCTTGATGGGTGTCAGCAAATTATTTTCATTGATGGTAGCGATGGCTTTGTGGACGTATGTGAACGAGTCCTTCAGATATTTCACGCTGTCCGCTTTGGTTTTCACGGAAGCCGGACCGTTCTCGTCGCCCAGATCGACGGGCGGTTTTTCTTCAAGGATCGACGCTCCGATCATGTAGTTGACCGTGGCAACGTGTTTCACCTGTTGAGCGAAGGTGCGCACGCCTTTGAATTCGCCGTTCGTGGGAGCGAATGAATATTTGTCCTCCGGCATGGCCTCGGCTGCGGGGACAAATTCGCCCTCCACTCCGGCGACGCTGTGGTCCAGCACTTGAGAGATCGTGTGATGTTCCGCCGGCTTTGCATCCTGTGCCTGCGCCAGACGGCCACCAACCAGCAAAAGCAGAAAGGCAAGCAGTCCTGCGGTCTTCTTCATGTTCATGTGAAAGTCTCCTTTAAGGATTGCCATTGTAGACCTGAATCCCCTTTTTGACTTCAAGTCGTATCAGATTTCAGAGTCGACTTGCCGCCGCCGGCTCTCGCGCCAAATCCGTTGTCTCCGGGAGCGGGAGAAGCGTACGATGTGCGCACCGGACGTCAAAATCGGATTTTGTACATCGCAACACGCCGGAGGCTGCCATGAAATTTGGTCGTTACTCAGCGCTTTTTCTTTTAGCTACTCTTGTCGCGATTCCTTTCGTTAAATGGACTTCGCACATCCGCTGCGCCACCGGCTTCGAATTTCGTTCTAGTGGCGCATTGCGGCGCCGGCGACTACTGCAAGGCGCCCCCTGCATATATCCAGACACGCCGCGACGCTTTGGCCGACGCCATCAAGCAGGGTTACAAAATCCTCGCCGCGGGCGGCGCCAGCCTCGACGCCGTGGAGACCACCATTCGATCCATGGAAGATTCCGGGCAGTTTGACGCGGGCCGCGGCGCTTACTACACGCGCGCAGGCGTCCCCGAGATGGACGCCGCGATCATGGATGGCCGCACACTCGCTGCCGGTTCGGTCGCCTCTCTGCAGCACATCGCCAATCCAATCCATCTGGCGCGCTTGGTGATGGAGAAAACGCCGCACGTCATGCTGGTCGGGCCCGGCGCCGAAGAATTCGCAAAATCGCAAGGGATTGAACTGGTGTCGCCGTTTTATTTCTACAACGAGCAGCTCTGGATGCGCTACAAGCTCGCGAAATCCGCCGAAGAAAAGAAGTCCGGCGCGATGGAACTCGATAGCAATGACGAGCACGGCACGGTAGGCGTGGTCGCGCTCGACCAACAAGGAAATCTCGCCGCCGGCACTTCAACCGGCGGCACGGTATTGAAAATGCCCGGCCGCGTGGGCGATTCTCCCATCATCGGCGCAGGCACCTACGCCAATAACGAGAGCTGCGGAGTTTCCGCCACCGGCACCGGCGAATTTTTCATGCGCAATATCGTCGCTGCCGATATTTGCGAGCGCGTTCGCTATCTGCACGTTTCGCTGGAGCAAGCCGCAAACGATGTGGTGATGAAAGAGCTTGTGGACCAGAAAGGCGACGGCGGCGTAATCGCGCTCGACCGTCAGGGCAACGTCACCACGCCGTTCAACACCACCGGCATGATGACCGGCACCGTTCGCTCAGATGGCCAAATTTCATTGAAGGGCTGGAGCAAAACCGCCGAGCCAATCATCGTCTCGGCGTCCCAATAAGCCTTTCGCGGTGTTGCAGAAATAAGAAACGCGAAAGTGGCACAGGATGAATACACAGAAAAGGGGAAACCGATGCAGACAGAAAACGATCCCGGTCGTCAAGGATGTCTTCGAGAAACGCCCTCACTAGCGCGTTTTTGAATCGATCTCCTTGCAGACGGGCAGAGTCACTAGAACTGAAGTGCCATTTCCATCGGACTCAATCGCGAACGTCCCTCCGGCGGCGAGAACCCGTTCTCGCATGCCACGTAGTCCGACGCCGGGGGTCTTGCCCGAAGCAATTTTCGTTTGAGTTTCTTTATCAATTCCCTGGCCATTATCTCGGATTTCCATCCTCAGTCTACCGTCCGCAATCGAGAGTCTGACCACGGCGGAAGAACTCTTGGCGTGCCTATGAATGTTTGTCAGGCACTCTTGTGCAATACGAAATACAACCAGCTCGGAGTCCTGAGATAGCCGTTCCATGTCTGGGGCCATCTCTCGCACGACATTTATCTTGCTGCGCTCGGCGAAACCATCGATATACCACTCTAACGCAGACCGTAATCCGATTTCGTCCAACATGGGCGGATGAAGGAGGTAGGACACAGTCCGAATGTCGGCAGACACCTGCTCGATCAAAGCCGCATTTTCTTCAACGCGACAGGCCATATCCGAACTGAGCTTGTGCCTCTCTCTCGCCACGGCGGCTGCATTCATGCTGATCGCGGCTAGCAACTGACCTACTCCATCGTGTAACTCACGGGCGATACGCCGCCTGTCTTCGTCCTGGATTTTTAAGAGCTGGGCCGAAAAGTCACTTTCCTTTAATGCCTCTTCATAACGTCTTCGTTCACTAATATCTCGGGCTATTTTGGAAGCGCCGACGATGCGGCCGTGATTGTCTCGAACGGGAGAAATTGTCAAGGAAACATTCACGCGTGACCCGTCCTTACAGAGACGAACCGTCTCAAAGTGATCGATGCGCTCGCCCTTCCGTAATCTGTCGAGAATCTCTCGCTCTTCTTCCTGAAGCTCGGCAGGAATGATTAGGGTGATGGGACGCCCTACTGCCTCTGTTGGCGAGTAGCCGAAAATGCGCTCTGCCCCTGGGTTCCAACTCAGGATCAAACCGTTCAGGTCTTTAGACACAATCGCGTCGTCGGAGGATTCCACGATCGCTGCGAATTGCTTCCTGGAATCAAAGAAGTTCACGACCTGAACGGCGGCTGACGCAAATCGCGCCAAAGTTTCAAGTTGACGTTTGTCTTCGGCATCGAACCTGCGACCATCGTCGTGTGCGACGGCCCAAACCGTGCCTACCGCTTTTGATTCCGAATAGAACGGGACTAAGAGCGCCTCTTCGACGGCAGGTTTGACCGGCTCAAAATACGTATAGACCTTTTCCACATGCTTAAACAGTAGCGGTTTATTTTGGTCCAGAACCGTTCCGCATGGACCGAACTCGCGCGGCGTGCCCCCGCCAATATATTGTTCCCAAACACCTGAAATTGCAGGCCAGTAAAATCTCTTCCCGCCATCATGAGTTGTCAGCAAGCTGACTCCGGCCGATCCGCACTGCAGTACATTCAGAATCGTGTCAGTCAATACCTGCAAAATTGTCTGTGGCGAGTCCGCAAGCGCCTGCATCAATGCGACCAGTGCTCGATTTTCCTTTTCTAGATCAGGCGGGCGTGGTGGACGTAAATCCAATTCATCCGTGAAGAGAATCGAATCCAGTGAGACTGGCGTGGCATTATAGTCGGCATGCGCCTCCATGAATGTCCTCCTAGCAGACTGAATTGCCGGCATCGCGCGAGTGCTTCATATCGATGAAGGCCAGCCGAGTTTGTCGACCTGTATATTCAATATAGTATTCAAAGCAGTCTGCATCTCGTCCCTTTCTCCCTGATGTTCGGAGTCCGCTATTTCCTGCATGCGATGGAAAATTGCCCACTCGGTGGAGTACACCAGATCTGTCAGTTTCGCTCTATCGGATTCTTTGAGCGCAGCAAGGTAGGGCTCTTTCCAGGAAAAAGAGTCTGGCATCTCGAGGCCTCCGCGCCTTTACGGAATTTCAGTGAATGATCGTACCACCTTCGTCATATGTGCGCTACCGTACAATCTTATACGTCACGGTTTACAGCTAAGACCCTATTGGTACGCGTTACCATTCTTGTTAACAGGAATGGTAGGGCCCAGGTCGTTTCGCCCCCACCGAGGCGGCAGTGCGGCATGGCCAGGACCGTTCTAGTAGCAGATGCCAATCCAATAATTCGCAAGATTCTGTGCCGGATTTTCGAATTTGAAGAAAACTATGACCTCTGCGCAGAGGCCACAAACGGTCAGGAGGCGATTGAACTAGCTTTGAAACATCGCCCGGAACTTATCATCCTAGACTTCTCCATGCCGGTTTTGAATGGAATAGATGCGGCCGGACAATTGAAGAAATTAATGCCGGATGTTCCTATAATCCTATTGACTCAGCATCCAGACCTGGAAAATATCTTATTTCGTATCGGCTCGCCCGTTGACCGGATTGTTTCCAAGGGTAATTCCGCAACACTAATGGAGCACGTTAGGTCCCTCCTTCCGGCCTAGGGTATTACTAGCACCGTGCAATGCGGTCCCACATACCTAGCGAGGTGCTCGCTGCCGGGATAACTCCTGGGGAAATGCAAACGCGCCAGGATGGGAACTCTACGGCTGCGGGCAGAAATAAGAAAAGCGAGTCAGTTGTTCAGGCGGACTCGAACAGCATCGCGCCTTTGCCACCCTGCTTAGCGTCATACATCAATTTGTCGGCGCGTTGCAACATGGCATCCAGCGAATCAAGCGGCACGGGAAAAGTGACTACGCCAAAACTGAAGCCGATCGGCCAATTTTTGGTGGTCAAGAGTGTTTGCAGCACGGCGTCAAGCTTCCTCATGATGGTCTGCGCGGCAGGCTCGTCCGTTTCAGGCAACAAAATTGCGAATTCATCTCCGCCTAGCCGCGCCACGCAATCGGTCACGCGCAAATTGGTGCGCAAGCTCGCGGCGACAGCCACCAGCACCTCGTCGCCGGTCTGATGGCCCTGTCCATCATTCACTTGCTTGAAGTTATCCAGGTCCATATACACGAGTGTTATCGACCGGTTATATCGTCGCGACCGCTTGCACTCCATATCAAATGATTCCTCAAAGGCCCTGCGGTTTGCGAGTCCTGTGAGATAGTCGGAACGCGATAGAGATTTCTCGTTATCAAGCGCCAGCGCCAATCGTCGTTTGTGCTCCTGGAGTTCAGCTTGCGCTTTGGCCCGGTATTTCAAATCACCCTGAACGGTAAAGGAGAGTATGAGCAAAAGAATCATCTGGACGATCAAAGCGGCCGTAAACGAAAGTTCTGTGCGAAATACGCTGGCATTGTAGTTGTCTTCGCTTAGCGCTTGACGCCGCCGAACTTTCTGATCGATTTCAGCTACTATCTTCCGGATCGACGCCATTTCATCGTTACCTTCGTCGGTATTCACCACAGCAAGCGCCGCTTCCAGTCCGAATTCCCTTCGCTTCTGAATCGTTAGCTCCAATTCCGTAAACTTCGCCGCCGTGAGAGCCTTCAACTGTTCCATCGACTTCACATTTTCCGCGTCCTCTTGGGCCGGATCCGATAGCTGCTTGAGCCGGTTGCTTATGCCGGCTTTAGCGGCGTCATAGGGAGCTAGATACTTTTCATTCCCGGTTAGCAGAAATCCCCGCTGGCCGGTCTCGGCATCTTCAACTGCGCTCAAATAACTTTGTAAAGCATCTACTTCAATCCGTAAATGCGCCACCTGTTCCCGATATTGCTGGAATTCCAACGCTCTTTTTCGCAGATAGACCCCAAGAAGCGAGATCAAGACGACAGCCAGCAGAAATCCGACGAGTACGCGAGCTGATAGACCTACTTTCACGGAGTTCAATCTTAATTCGTTTCAATATGGAACGGTGGGCGAACCCGCTTCCAATGCCGAAAGGCACAACTAACAAAAGTTTTTCGCCAACTCAACCAACCTTCGCCGACGCTTGACATCTCCTGTCTCGCGGACTATGTTCCGCTTACGTGCTCTATGAAGCCCCTTTCTTTTCTGACGTTAGCCCTCATGTTGTGCATCTCAACCGTCGCCTTATCGCAATCGGCGACGCAAAAGGCGGACGGTCAGAAGCCTGACGGACAGCAGAGTTCCGCTCAGCTGGCGTTCGCTCGATTGAAAACTCTCGCAGGAAATTGGAAAGGCGAGGCAGCGATGGGGCCCGGAATGAAGGCACCGGTGCGCGTGTCGTTGCGCGTTACTTCTGGTGGCGCCGCGATCCTGCACGAGATGGTGCCGGAAGGACGGTCCGATGACCCGAGCATTGGCGATGACGATCCCGTCACCATGCTCTATCTCGATGGCGATCGCCTGATGCTTACGCATTATTGCGATAGCGGGAAGAACCGGCCTCGAATGGTGGGCAAGTTGTCGCCGGACGGCAACACAGTGGAATTCGACTTTCTCGACGTTTCCGGGGGCAACGCGAACGGACACATGCACCAGGCCGTGTTCACCATCGTTGATGCGAATCACCACACCGAGGACTGGACGTATATGTCACCGGACGATAAGTCCGCCCAAGCGCACATCGACCTCGTACGCGTGAAGTAAGCTAGTGGATATCCACTTCGCGGAACCCCAGGCCCTTTAACATGCCTGAGATTGTGCTTCGCGCGTTATCGGCGGCAATCTTGAGGATGCCATCTTGCACCGCAGCTTGCTGGAGTTCGCGCTCCGCTTCTTCGCGGACTTCGCTTTCGAGGTTCGGATCCGGCGAAGAGAAAAGGCCGGTGTCGCGCGAATATACTTTCGTCTTCGCATTATCGATTCGCGTGCTCAAAACTTCCGCAGCAGGCAGGTGAATCGACACTCTCTGCCCTTGTATTAGCACGTCGCTCGACTGCAAACTCGCGAGATTGATGCCTGCAACTACTTCTCCATGTACCACCAAGAGCAAGCGATCGCCCGCCAGGAATTTCGGCAGATAAGCATTGGCATGCTCGCCCGAAATAATCTTATCCATCGTATAGTTCACGGTTTCCAGCCGCTGAAGTTGCTGAATTTGATGGACCACGGTCGGCTGATCCACATTGAACAGCGTATGTCCCCGGCCCAAAAGTCCCAGCAGGTGCAATAGTCCGAGTCCGGTGGACAGCCATACCAGCGCTCCCAGTAAAAGAACGGCGAAAAATGCCCCGACGACCGCGCTTGGAATCCAGCGATACGTACGCCGCGAATTCCCCCGCGTTTCGCGAGGCGCCGATTCGCCGGCAAGAGGTGGTGTGTCAATCGTCATCTGTTCGCTCAACATCTCAGTTTAGACCAAGCGAAAAACCATTGCCCGGAATCATTCGGAATACTCAGCGGAAGATAGGAAAGGCCGGAATTGTGTCGGGAACTCCGAAGTAATAAAAAAGTGCGCCCTCAGTTACGACGGCGCAACGTAACAATCGTTTATTCAGCAACCGTGCGCCAATGGCCGATGCCTGCCGCCGGCAGTTTCTGTAACGGCAATTTCGTTTTTCAAGCGGTCACTTGGCCAAGGCGACCAGCGGCTTTCCTTTTTCGACGATATACGTGGAGACCTCGGACCCGTTGACGCTGCCATATCGGGACTCAGTTATGCGACTCGCTGCGTCAGGGCACGGTTTCATGCAGGAAAGGTGCGGGTTTAGGCCCAACGCCCACCGACCCTCGTCACGAATCCCCACGCATTGTCATCTCGACAGAGGCCGCCTTCCGGCCGACGAGGGACCTGCTTTTCTCCTTTTGCCGCGTCGCGCCTGGAAAATTACTAACGCGATATTTTCCCGCGAGCGCGAAAGTCGCGATTCGTGCTGCTCCACCTTTACATAGTCAGCACGACGCGGAACTGCGCTTTGCCGCTCATCATGCGCGCGTAACCCTCGGCTGCTTTTTCCAGCGGATATGTTTCAATCATCGGACGCACGCCGCTTAGTTCGGCGAAACGCAGGGTGTCTTCCTCGTCAGCGGGTGTTCCGGAAGCCCAGCCTTGAATCGTTCGGCTTCCAGTGATGAGCTGTACCGGCGTGACCTCGATAGGGTCAAATGTCGCGCCGATCACGATCAGCTTGCCGTTCGGCCCCAAGCCGTCGACCAGTTCGGACATCGCCTTCGAGCTTGGCGCTGTCGCCAGAATCGCTTGTGCGCCTCCCAATTTTTGCAATTCTTCCGCTGCTTTCCTCGCTTGGCTATCGATGTAAACGTGCGCTCCAAGTTTCTTTGCCAGCGCCGCGTTTTCCGATCCGCGCCCGATAGCCGCCACCTTGTAACCAAACTTGTTCGCGAATTGAATTCCCAGATGGCCCAGACCGCCGATACCGAGCACCGCAACCAGGTCGCCGGGCATCGCGCCGCTGTGTCGCAGCGCGTTATAAGTAGTAATCCCGGCGCAGAGCAACGGCGCCGCTTCAACGTCACCCAGACTATCCGGCATGGCCACCAACGCGTTCGCGGGAGCCACCATGTATTGCTGATATCCTCCGTCATAACTGATGCCCGGAATTTGCATGTTCACGCAATTGCGAAAATCTCCGCGCCGGCAGTAGAGACATGTCTCGTCATGCCCGCCGTGCCAACCGACGCCGACGCGCTGCCCTTTCTTCCACGTGGTTACACCTTCACCCGGTTCATCGACGATGCCCGCGATTTCGTGTCCCGGAACGCGCGGATATTGAATGCCGGGCCACTGCCCTTCTTTCGTGAGCGAGTCACTATGACAAACGCCGCACGCCTGCACTTTCACGCGCACCTGGCCTGCTTGCGGCTTGGGAATTTCGCGCTCAACGATCTCGAAATCGCCTCCCGGCTTGGGAACCTGCGCCGCCTTCATCGGTGCTATTCCAACTTTTGTCGTCGCCATAACTTCCTCCTTTGAATTCTCTGGATGTTGAAAAATGTCTGCTAGCCCGCCGACTGGGTGCTCGTATCGACGAACTGGCCTCGCGCCGTCGACAGGATGATGGACCCGATTCCTGCGTCAACCGTAACGTGAGCGAGCTAAAGTCAGGCATTGGATGACCGTCACGGTCACCTCGATGCGCCGGAAGCAAAACCAGTCTCCGGAATAACACGGATTATCTGTAAGGGTCAACCCTGCAGCAACTTTTCCAACTTCCTTCCCGGAGAAATCAGTTGAAGTGGAAAAGAACCATGAAGTGGTCGGCTGGCCGATCCGCGCGTCACCAGTGTTCTGTCCTTTCACAACTCAAACTCGCGGCGGGGTGCCGCATCTTTTCTGCGGCTCCATGCAGAAAAGGTGCGGGTTTAGATGCGGCATTCGCTCCCTCAACCTTTCGAGCCAGGGCGGAAACCGCGAAGTAGCCGGATGTGTTGGGGCCCCAGGGTGACTGATCCGCGCGGCACCAGTGTTCGGTGCTACCACAAACTCAACCGCGCGGCAGGGTGCCCGATCCGCGCGGCGCCAGTGTCTAGTCTCATCGCAAACTCAGACGCGCGGGAGGGTGCCGCATCTTTTCTGCGGCTCCATGCGGGAAAGGTGCGGGCTACGCGTGATCAGTATACGCCCACCGACGACCGTCACGAATCCCCACGCATTGTCATCCCGACAGAGGCCGCTTTTCGGCCGACGAGGGACCTGCTTTTTCTTTTGCCGCATCCGGCTGGGTAGACCACTTCCCACGCGTTACCAGTATTCAGTCCCACCACGGTTGAAACGCGCTAGAGGGTGCCGCATCTTTTCTGCGGGTCATGCAGAGAAGCTGCGGGCTTAAACCCAACATTCGGGGATGAATCTTGGTCAGCGGCAGGAATATCTCTTGCAAAAAAGAAAAGGGGCGATTGCTCGCCCCTTCCCTTCAGTTTCGAAAGATAGCAGCCGCCAAGCGTTCTCCCGTTTTACGGGGACAAGCTAGCCACGAGCAACGCCGCTGGGCCAATCTGTGATTTGCGTCGCGCGTCTCTTTCAAGCTTGCGCCTGACGAGAGCGGGCGTAGCAAACCACTGATCACACCCTGAGCTTTGCCGTGTTGCTGTACCCTTCCGAACTGTGTCGAAGCTCTTCTATCGCCCTCGTCCTGCGTAACCCGTTAAGCTTTCGCTTGCCGTGTTTTCAAGATTCAGATGAATCGAATGCTTTAACAAAACGGTTGTAACGCCGCGCGCAAAATCAGTCAACTACACCCAAAACTTTTTTCGTTGTGGAAATCTCGGAAATGTGGAAATCGCCGACGAGGCAAAACGGCCATCTACCCACTCATTGCGATATCATGTTGCCAATGCTCTGGTCGTCGACAAGGTGGTCACGCCTGTCGTTATTAATGTTGATCGGTGCAATTAGCTTTTGGCTGCCGGATACAATCCTCCACGTCTGGCGAGGTTGTGACTTTAATGGCCGGGATGTAGGAATCATTTCCGTGGTGTCGCCCCTGATGCTGGCGGTTATTTTCTTTCTTGCTAAACGGGCGAACAAAACAATCGCAGCTTCGCATATTATTTTGGCGTTAATCGCAGGCGTGTGGCTGTTTGGCGGTTTGTTTATGATGGTTTCAGCAACTTTTGAAGGCGCCGGCTTCAAGACTTCTCCTGGCGGAGCGCTAATCGCGATACTGCTTTCTCTTTTGCCGATGTACACATTCATTATGGCGACCTACGACGGCGCTTTATTAGCGCTGTTGCTGGTGACCGCCATCGCATTCGTCCTCTGGATATTCTCGAAGCGCCTGTCTCTGCTAACTTAAACGAAAAACAAGATGCGACGTGCAGTCCTACTTACTTCCGTCCGCGGGTGTTAGCTTTATGGCGGGTCGCTAACCCATCCGCGCGGCACCAGCATTCGCCATCTGCACGGTCAAAACCCGCGGGGTGCCGAACTTTTTCTGTCGTTTGTACAGAAAAGGTTCGTGTTTTGACGTCACGGTTTTGACGTAGCGCACCTTCTGACTTAGGTTTTCGGTTTCCACTGCGTATTAGGAGCGGCGGGTCGCTAACCCATCCGCGCGGCACCAGCATTCGCCATCGGCACGATTTAAACCCGCGGGGTGCCGAACTTTTTCTGTGGTTTGTACAGAAAAGGTTCGTGTTTTGACGTTCCGGTCTTGACGTTCCGGTTTTGAAGTAGCGCCGCTTCTGACTTAGCTTTTCGGTTTCCACTGCGGATTAGGAGCGCACCAACTCACTCCTTCCCTCGAATAGAATCCATAATTGCTCCAGGCCCACTCCTTCGGATTCCCCACGAGACCCCTCTTCACCGGATTGAAGTGCATGTAATTCATTTTTTCGTTCTTTTTCTTCGTACTCCATACGTTGAAATCGTAAAACCGTCGTTGCCGGAACGGTTCGCGTTTCCGATTACCCACTTCTTCCTGTAAGCGCGCTTGTCCCGAACTCGTGCCACTGTTTCTCGCTTGATGCATAGTCCTGGAAACGCGCTGCTTCAGAACTTGCATCACCGTGCTCGGACTTCCCACATTCGGTTCGCTGATCAGCAAATGAATATGTTCCGGCATCACCACATATCCCAACAGCGCAAAATCATATCGGTCCCGAACCGCGGCCAATGTCGCCAGAAATAAATTACGCGCCCGCTCGGTGCCCAACGATGCCTTGCGGTGGTAACAACTGCAAGTAATAAAGTGCAGCTGTCCCAACCCATATCGTCGTCTCAACCGTTGCGGCATTCGAAACCCCGCGAACCCTTCACACCCCAAAGGCTTCGGCACCCTCCTGGATTGAGTTAACTCACTAGTGAACTACCGCTGTGGTACTATCCGCGCTGCTGTCCAGTCAATTGAAAAAGGAAAGAGAACAAAAGATCGGCTACCCCGCCAACAAAACCAGCCCCCTCACCAGTTGCTTGAATTTAGCTGTCATTCCGAGCGGAGTCCCGCGCTTTTTGCTTTCCCCCTGTTGTTCAGGGGCGCGGGACGCAGTTCGAGGGATCTGCTCTTGTCTTGCTTTTTGCAGTCAACGACACACGTGCGCCGGTTAAAACGCTGTCGTCGCATTCAGATTCTCTCGCGCCAAGGCCAAATCGAAAGATGTTCTTCTTCTCCGCCAAATTCCTGTATTATGCGCCGGGGCCACTCACTGGAGGAATCGCCATGAAGCCTGTACAGATAAAGCCGCTGAAGATGAATTGCGTTCGTTTGCTCGTAGCTGTGATCTTTGTTGCCGGAATTTTGGTTACCCCGGCCCATTCGCAGGACATGCAGAAACCCGACGCCGCGCCAAAGCCCGCGCCGGGCCCGTCCGAAGCCGTGCTCGCGCAGTGGAACGACATCGGCCGAAAACTGATTGCCATGGCCGAAGATTTCCCCGAGGACAAATACAGTTACAAGCCGGCTCCCACCATCGGAACCTTCGCCCAACGGCTGATCCACGCCGCGCACGCCAACGAATTCTTCATCAACGCAGTCCGCGGCGAGAAAATGCCCGCAATGGCCGATCCCAAGTCTGAAACCTTCAAAACCAAAGCCGACGTAGTCGCCTACGTGAAAAAGTCTTTCGCCGACGGCGCCGCCGCCATCAAAGCAAAAGGCGACAAAGGCATGTCCGACCTCGTCGTCGATCCTTTCGAGAACGAACAGACCCGAATCAGCGATTTCGCCTACGGCTTCGTCGAGCATTCCGGAGAAATCTACGGCCAGCTATCGGTGTACTACCGCGCAGCAGGCATGGTCCCGCCAGAGTCGCGCCCCAAAAAGTAGCCCACTAGAAAACCAACTTGAGGGCGGCGCATGGCGGTTTCCGCTGCGCTTTCTTGGGAGCGTACTTCCGGACTCGCAGGAAGGGAAGGATGCGGCCCCCGGAAATTCGCGGCTTCGAGGTAACTTCGACTTAACGTGGGACGTGGATTATCAAAATTGCGTGAAGTGAACCATGTGGTTGTGGCTCCGGGTAGAAATTTGCCAATCGTTTGTTTTGAGTAAGTTACGTCGCATTCTATTTGTAGACCAGAACCGGGTAGAAATGGGCTTGGGCGTTTGGCGCGTTCTAATTTCACGCTACGAATTGTAGTTTCAACTATCACGGCTGACGCTAGCATTTTATCGCGAAGGAATGCAAGGGTTGGGGGCGGTGGATTTTTTATTTCGGCACGGGAGTGTTTCCCTTTGGGGAATGAGGCGATCCGAAACGAGAGTTTTGCAGCGGATTAGGCTGAACCTCGGATCCACAGAAATAAACGGGGCCGAAGCTTGACATTCCTTTTTATATAAATTACCTTCTCGGTTATCTCCTGGTTGGATTCATCTCTAAGTAAGATCTCGAAAAAGGCCACGATTAAAGAGCACCAGTTGTTTGCCCGCAGGCTGTGTGTCGGTTGCTGCAAATGCGGACGGCCTACAATTCCGCAAAATGCGAGGTGCGTCATGCTGAGAAGACTCGTTCAGGTTGCGATGTTCGTGGCTGTTGTTTTCTGCTGCTGTGATGCTGCTAGCGCCCAGATGGTCCTTTATGACGACTTTAGTAGCAGCATAATAAACCCTATTAAGTGGGCTGGAGTGGCCGGCGATCCGTATATTTTAGACGAAGTGCGTAATCTGGCGGCCGTTCCGGGTGTGCCGAAGGCTAAGCAGCCACACCTCATGCAACGGGCTTACGGCGGAACTACTGACAACAGTGGCGGCACTGGTGGGCTGTTCGGCCTATCGTTTCCAAATCCTGGAACGATCACGGCTGTCTCGTTTACCGTGGTGGTAAACACACTCACTGAAGTTGACTGCAAGGCGAACCCGGGGACCGTAACAGAGGCGGAGTTTCGCGGGAACTTCTTCAATACTGACGTGCCAGCGACTACGACAGACCATGATGTAAGTGCCGAGATTGGTATCGCACCGAACACCGGTCACGGAAATCTGACGGTCGGAGGGTTTATACAGGAAGGCGACGGTACCATCCTCGGATACCAGGTATTTGGCGCCATTACGTTGAAAAGCGTTAACACTCTGTTTATCCAATGGGACCAGCATCATCATCAGTTTATTTTTCAGCTAAACAACGACGCGCAGGTTTTTGAGTCTTACAGCGTCTCTGACACCTCGCTACCTGTATCTGCATACAAGGGCATCGATATTTCACGGGTCGTTTCTGATTGCACTTCCGCTCCTCGACCTAACACCGTTTCGGACGCTGATTTTCGCGATGTGTACGTGAATCAATGAATGAAGGAAAAAACGAGTCTGTGGGCCAAGAAGAGTACAAAATGCGAGGTGCGTCATGATGAGAAGATTCGTTCAGGTTGCGATGTTCGCGGCTCTTGCCTTCTCTTGCTGCAAGGCTGCCAGAGCCCAGATGGTTCTTTATGACGACTTTAGTGGCACCGTAATAAATCCCGCCAAGTGGACTGGAGGCACTAGCTGTA
>Ga0182015_10002577_pt1 | contig 21583 bp, 13 predicted proteins | sample 712P3MmetaG_FD_120478 | JGI IMG/M metagenome (GOLD analysis project Ga0182015, IMG submission 120478) | Permafrost microbial communities from Stordalen Mire, Sweden - 712P3M metaG | ecosystem: Environmental > Terrestrial > Soil > Wetlands > Permafrost | place: Sweden: Stordalen | collected...
ATGAGTGGGGCGCATAGTGCGCCGGTTGCGGCGCAGCCCGCGACGGGTGAGGTTCTAAAGCAAGTTGTTCAGAAGGCGGCTGCTGCGGGTTCTATGGCCACTGGGAGTTCCGGGAAGCCGGCTGGCTTGAATCCGGCGAGTTCTCCGGCGAAACCGGCCGTGGTAAAGCCAAAACCCCCGGCTGCGGATTCCACTCCGCCAGCAGCGGCAAGCGAAGATAATCCCCACTAGCGTGCCCATCACTTACACATCGGGGGAACAGATTGAGGTTTACCGGTTCAGCATTCCGGTGACGGTCGGCGTACCGTTGCTGGCGCTGTTCCTGCAGGCTTTTGTGCCGAGACGGTTTCCATTCTTTTCCATCTTTGACTTGCCGTTGCTGGTGACGATTTTTTTTGCCATGGCGCGACGGAATCCGATTTCCGGGCTGTTCACCGGGGCGGCGATTGGGCTGGCACAGGACATGCTGGGCGCTTACCCGATTGGAATCTATGGCATTGCCAAGACTGTGGTCGGGTACCTGGCGTCTTCGCTGGGGGCGAAACTGGACGTGGAAAACGCCGGAGCTCGGCTGCTGGTGACGCTGGGGTTTTATCTGGTTCATGCCGCGGTCTATTTCACGGTGGCGCGAGGCATGGTGAACCTGACGCTGAATTGGAGCTGGAGCCGGGGAATCCTGGCCGGACTGGCGAATGCAGTGCTCGGGGTTGGGCTGTACTTTGTGTTGGACAAGTTTAAGCAGAGGACGTGAAGGCGGGCTTCGGGCCTCGGCTTTCGGGCTTCAGCTCGAGCTAGAACGAATTTGCCAGTGACCTTCGTTATCGGAATGGACTCCCTTGATGCGATCCACGCATTACAATCAAAGACAATTCCCCGAAAGGAGTAAGAAGGCATCTGCCTCTGGCCCGGGTTCCCCGCGCGCCTGAAGGCCGAAGCCCGAAGCCCGATGCCCGGCCGCGACGACAAAGTATCGGAGTTCCGCCTGACGGCGGCGCAGTACATGATCCTGGCCATCTTTCTTGTGCTGGCTTACGGACTGTGGAAGCTGCAGGTGATGGAGAGCGGTTACTACGCCTCGGCGGCGGAAAAAAACCGCATCCGCAATGTGCCCATTCTCGCGCCCCGCGGCAAGATTCTGGACCGTGAAGGGCGCATCATCGTAGACAACTATCCGTCGTTTTCGGCGCTGCTGCTGCGCGATTCCTCGCGGGACCTCAATGCGGACGCGGATCTGATCGCACAGGGGCTGCACCTTGACCCTAGCGAGGTGCGGACGCGCATTCGGCACTTTGCTTCCATGCCACAGTACCAGCCGATCTTTCTGAAAGAGGACATCACTCCGGATGAGCTGGCGTTTATCGATGCACATCGCAACGAACTGCCGGAGCTGGATACGATCGTGGCGCACCGGCGGCTGTATCCACGCAATGGCTTCATGGCGCACCTGATCGGCTACGTGGGCGAAGTGACGGAAGACATGCTGAACCAGCCGCAGTTCGAACTGTACAGCCCGGGTGATGTGGTGGGAGTTTCTGGCGTGGAACGGCAGTACAACGACGCATTAATGGGCAAGAACGGAGCGCGGCGGGCGCTGGTGAACAGCCATGGGCGGGAAGTGGGGCTGCTGGGAGAAACGGAAGCTGTTCCTGGAAAACAGTTGAAACTCACGATCGACATTGATCTGCAGATCGCAGCCGAGGAAGCGCTGGACGGGAAGAATGGCGCCATTGTCGCGATGGACCCGCGGACGGGGGAAATCCTGGCGATGGTGAGCCGGCCTACGTTCGATCCCAACGATTTTGCGGTGCGGGTGTCGCGCGATGAGTGGAACAAATTGGTGACTGATCCTGACAAGCCGCTGCTGAACAAGGCGATTCAGGCGCAGCTGGCTCCGGGTTCGACGTTCAAGATCATCATGTCGGTCGCGGGCTGGCAGGAGGGGATTGCGCAGACTCTGCACGTGAACTGTACCGGGGGCGCTGAGTTTTACGGACGACGATTTGGCTGCTGGGTGAAAAGCGGGCACGGCGCCGTCGATCTGGAGAAAGCCATTTATCAGTCTTGCGACGTGTTTTTTTACACGCTGGCGGAAAAACTAGGCATCGAGCGCATTGCCAAGTACGCTAGCGCTCTTGGCCTTGGGGAGAGAACCGGCATCGACCTGCCGAACGAAGTGAGCGGTGTGATGCCCTCGGAAGAGTGGAAGATTAAGAACTTCAAGCAGAAGTGGTTCGCGGGGGAAACGATTTCGGTGGGCATCGGGCAGGGGGCGGTCGCAATCACGCCGGTGCAACTCCTGCGTGCGGTCGCCGCGATTTCGATGGGCGGCCGCATGGTCGTTCCCCACGTGGTTGACCCGCAGGAGCTTCCCAGCGGATACGTGGAGACGAGTCACGTTACCGAAACGAAAAGCATTCCGATCGATCCGAATGGGTGGACCTTCATTACGGATGCGATGTCGCGAGTTCTGCTGCCGGAGGGTACCGCTCCTTCGGCGCATATTCCTGGGATTGATATAGCGGGAAAGACAGGATCGGCGCAGATTGTCTCGCTGGCCACGCGCGCCAGGTTCAAGAACAGCGAGGATCTCGCGCAGAATGGATGGTTCGTGGGCTTCACGCCGCGACGTAATCCCGACGTGATTGTTTGTGTGTTGTTCGAGGGCGGCGAACACGGAAGGTTGGCGGCGCGTCTGGCGACTCAGGTGCTGAAGGCTTATGTGGACAAGCAGCGGCGCCTGCCACCGAAGCTGGTGGAGAAGCCGAAGGGCGACGGCAAAGTAGACGTGGGCGCCCTGTGGACGGCGCCCGGCGGCGACAAACTGGAAGGCGGGCGGTTTGTTGTGGATCTAGCGAAGAAGTCGCGGGTGGTGGCGGCCGCTGCGCCGGGTATGCATTGAGTCTCGCGGGTGAAGAGGACGCCTTTTCGAGCCTGCGGTGGCGTAGAGCTGCAAGGGATCCTTCGACTTCGCTCAGGATGACAGGCGACTGAGAACTGATACCGATGTCACGTTACGTTTCATTCCGCGATTTTGACTGGCTGCTGCTGGTCTTTGTGCTCATGATCTGTGGGCTGGGCGTGATGGAAATCCGCAGCGCCACGGTGCACACCAAGTTTGCCGGATCGCACATCAAGCAAATTTACTGGGTTGTGGCCGGAGTTGGGATGATGTTTCTGATCAGCCTGGTGAATTACCAGGCGCTCCTGGATAGAATCCACTGGTTCTACGTTGCGGCGGTCGCGTCGCTGATGGCGGTGATGATCTTTGGGCAGAAATATCTGGGTGCGAAGCGCTGGATCAAGATGCCGGGCGGCAATCACTTTCAGCCTTCCGAATGGGTAAAGCTGATCCTCATCCTGGCGATGGCGAAGTTTTTTGCCGATTTGCGGCATCGCGAACTTTCCTGGCCGGATTTTATGAAGGCCGGAGCCATCGTAGTGATTCCGATGCTGCTGGTGTTGAAACAACCTGATCTGGGGACGGCGCTGACTTATATTCCTATCGCCGTCATGGGAGTGTTCCTGGGCGGAATGCAGTGGAAGCAAGGTTTGACGGTGGCTCTGCTTGCGGGGATCGGAATAGGCGCGGTATTTTTCGTTCCCAGGGTTCACGTTCTTAAGTCTTATCAGAAGCAGCGGCTTACGAGCTTCCAGCACCCGGAAGACGATCCTCAGGGGTCGGGGTACCAAGTTGAGCAATCCAAGATTGCCGTGGGTTCGGGAGGGTTGTGGGGCGGAAAAGGCTCGCAAACACACGGCGCTTTCCTGCCCGTCCCACAAACGGACTTTATTTTCGCGGCATTTTCCGAGGAGCATGGATTCGTGGGCGCGCTGGGGGTTCTGCTGTTATACTTCATTGTGCTGATGCGTTTGACCCAGAACGCGCAAACAGCGCCCGACCGCGCTGGCACGTTTGTAGTGATGGGTGTGGTGGCTGTGCTTAGCTTCCATATCCTGGTCAACGTCGGCATGGTGGTCGGTTTTATGCCGGTTACCGGAATACCCTTGCCGCTGATGAGTTACGGTGGGTCTTCGGTTTTGTTCATGTTCCTGGCGCTGGGGATGGTAATGAATGTTCGTATGCGCCGGTTTGTAAATTAGCTGGCTGAGTCAGCTAAGGGTTCATGATTCGTAAACTGGGAAGACGGCAGGGGAGCAGTCGCTGCGCTGGTTAGGCGCAGCCCCAAAAATATCGATCGCCCTCGCGTAAAGGGGGCATTTCACCGGCCAGTCGAGCAGTCGAAGGCCGGGTAGGATTGAAGCCATAAAGCTGCTGGCAGGGAAACGGCCCCCCGACCGGAAACGGTCTGAGAGTGCGGTCACAAACCCGGCAGACGAAAAGCGAATAGTGCAGAAGATACCCAAGCTTGTGCAGCGGATTCGGACAGGGAGAAACCTCCCAGGCCCGGCCGTCCCCGATATGGGGCCCGCATCGCGACGCTCAATCCTCCCGTTTCCTTCCTCTTGACCGCCCGGTGAAGCCCGACCGACTTTGTTGAATGAGTCAGGGCGGGACCGGAGTGTCCATGAACAAAGAGTTGTTTGTCTCTTCCACGCCTCACGAAACCAAGGTGGGGCTGGTGGAAGACGATCTGCTCGCGGAGATCTACCTCGAGCGCGAAAATGAATACACACTAGCAGGGTCCATTTACAAGGGCCGCGTAACCCGGGTGTTGCCCGGCATGCAGTCTGCTTTCGTCGACATCGGCCTAGAGCGCGACGCCTTCCTCTATGTTTCCGACTTTATGGAATTGGAAGAGCACGATGAGGACTTGACCGATGTGGTGCCGGCGAATCGTGGTGTGCAGGATATGCGGCAACCGGCGCAGACGGAAGGTTCGTCATCGGGTGCGCAAGCTCCCGAAGGAACTGACAGGGCCTATCCGGAAGCGAAATTCGAAAGCGGCGAAGAACCAACGGAGGATCAACCCTCGATAGCGGCTCCGGCGGAGCCTTCCAGCAGCGGAGATTCTCAAGAGCGCGAACGCGGAGGTTATCGAGGCCGTCGCCGTCGTCGTGGTGGCCGTCGTGATGGACGAAGCGAGGGGCGAAGTGACGGACGCGATCGGGCTGCGGAGCCGCAGGTGGCACGGCCTGTGACGGAGAGTGCTGCGCCTCCGGCGCCTCGTCCGCAGGAGCCACGCCGAACTCAGCAGTTTGGACCGCCAGGGGGATACCAGCCGATATTGCTACCGGGAGAATCGATTTCCAAGTACCGGGGCATGGCGCAGCCACCGGCGGGGCAGGGACAAGGTTCGCGGCAGGATCGAAATTCTCAACCGGATCCCCACCCAGATCCCGAACCAAATCCAGAACGAGCTTCCGAATCGCACGCCGAATTGGCCGCGCCAATTGCCGCTACCTTTCCGGAAGACGAGCCGATTTTCTCCGCGAGTTCAGCCGAGCCTCTGCATGAGCAGCACCACGATGCGCAGCCTGTGCAGGAAGAACACGCCGAGGCAGCTTCTACTTCCGTGGATTGGAACCGCGAGTTTCGCAGACCGGCGCCGGCGAGCGCGAGTGCGGCGTTAGCGCACGGCTCGGCGGAGAGTACTGAAGAATTTGTTGAAGAAGAAGAGGATTTAGTGGTTCCTGTCACGGAGCATTCGGACCGGCCAGTGCCGCCGGTTGCCGAGCGGGGAGCCGCCGCTTTCGCGGCCCCAGGGACACTCGACGAAGAGACCATCGACGAAGACGAGGCGGACACCGTCCGCTACGAAGAGTCGTCCGATGAAGGCTACGAGGAGTTTGAAGAGGAAACGCGAGCCGCTGGTCAACCTGTTTCGGAGACTGCGCAGCGCGAGCTTGACGAAGTTCGCGCGACGGTGGATGAAATCCACATGTCATCTTTGGCCGAGGCCGGTGTAGCGCCGGTGGCAGAAGTCGGCGCAGCCGAAAGCGAGGAAGACTCCGAGGAATTGGAACTGGAAGAAGCGCAAGCCCAGGCGGAGGCGCTGCTCGCCGCCGAAGCGGGCGGCAACGTTGTGGTGGATGGCCGGGCGGAGGTTCGTGCTCCGGCGGGCACGGCTGGTTACACGCAGCGGGCGACGCGTCCACGCCCCGGTTTCGACCGCCAACGCGGCGGACGCCGTGGAGGTGGACGCCGCTTCCCGCGTCGCGAGGCGCAGGAGGTTCCGAAGATCAGCGATTTGCTCAAGGAAGGCCAGGAAATCCTGGTCCAGATTGCCAAGGAGCCCATCGGCAAGAAAGGCGCGCGCATCACCAGCCACATCGCGCTGCCGGGCCGGTTCCTGGTGTATATGCCGACGGTGAACCACACTGGAGTTTCGCGCAAGATCGCATCGGATGAGGAGCGGCAACGGCTGAAGCGCATCGTGATGAGCGAGCGCGATAATGGCCAGGGCGGCTTCATCGTCCGCACCGCGGCGCAGAACGCCGGTGAAGACGAACTGCGGGCCGACATTCGCTTCCTGAAGGGTCTGTGGAACGACATTAAGAGCCGCGCCGAGGCTTCCAAGCCCCCGGCATTGATTTATCACGATCTCAACGTGGTCGAGCGCGTGCTGCGAGACCAGGTTACTTCCGATTTCTCCGTGATCTGGGTCGATACCGAGCCGGAATATGAGCGCATTCTGCGTTTCTTCAATCGCTTCCAGCCGGGGCTGGTGAAGCGGGTGAAGCTCTATACCAAGGAGACGCCGCTGTTCGAGCAGTTCGGCCTGAAAGAAGAGATGGACAAGGCGCTCAAGTCAAAAGTGTGGCTGAAGAGCGGCGGCTACATCGTCATCAACCAGACCGAAGCGCTGGTCGCCATCGACATCAACACCGGCAAGTACGTGGGTAAGACTTCACGGCTTGAAGATACCATCGTCAAAACCAACGTGGACGCGATCAAGGAGATCGTGCGGCAGGTCCGTCTGCGCGATCTGGGCGGCATCATTATCATCGACTTCATCGATATGGATGAGCGCCGCAACCGGCAGAGAGTCATGCAGGCGCTGGAAGAAGAATTGCGGCATGATCGTGCGCCGTCGAAGGTGCTGCAGTTCAACGATTTCGGGCTGGTTGCTATTACGCGCAAACGGGTGAAGCAATCGCTGGAACGGACTATCGGCGCGCCTTGTCCCTACTGCCAATCGACTGGCTACGTGAAGTCGCTGACCACCGTGGTGAACGAGATTTACGTGGAGATGCGCAAGATTGCCAAGCATCTGGAGCACGAAGACGTGATGCTGCGCGTGCATCCGGATGTGGCCAAGGAGTTGAAGACCAACAACGGCCGCCTGCTGAATGAGATGGAAGAACTCACCAAGCGGACGATTATCGTGAAGAGCGATCCGGCGGTACACCAGGAGCAGTTCGATATCAACTAGAACTGGTTTCAGAACGGTTCAACTGGCTTCGAAATGGCTGGGGCGCGCCCCAGCCATGCCCTTCCCAATCCGCGTGAGCCGCGGCTGCAGTCCTTGTGCTATAGAGGGCCTGAGTCTTAGAATGGCGGCTTCGTCCTGGAGGACTCATGGTTCCGCGCAGAATCGTTCTTGTCCTTGTGGCCGTAGCATTTTGCGGTTTGTTCTTGGGAGCCGGTCAGGAAACCCCGAATTCTCCGAAAGAAGTCACCTACAACCGGGATGTGGCTCCGATTCTGTATAAGAATTGCGTTAAGTGCCACCGCCCGAACGATATCGCCCCCATGTCTCTAATGACATATAAGGATACCCGTCCCTGGGCGCGGGCGATTCGCGAAGCCGTGGTGCAACGCAAGATGCCACCCTGGCACGCCGATCCCAAAGTAGGCGATTTCATGAACGATCCGCGGCTGACCGATGAAGAGATTGCCACCATCGACGGCTGGGTGAGGACCGGGACCAAGGAAGGCGATGCGAAAGATTTGCCTCCGGCTCCGACGTTCCCCGAAGGCTGGCATATCAAGCCTGACGTGGTGCTGACTATTCCCGAGTTTACGGTGACTGGCGGGAGCCAGGACGATTACGAGTACATCTACGTTCCCACCAACTTCACCGAGGACAAATGGGTACAGGCGGCCGAGGTGCTTCCCGGAGACCGGCGCGTGGTGCATCACGCCACCGTCTCGGTGATCGCGGCCGACAAAGTGGCGAAGAAAGAAGAAGAAAATTCCAAGGCCGACGCCGGAGTCGACAAATACCATTACCGCACGGGCAAGGTGTTACACCTGAGGAAGGATGCACCCGTAGTGGACGATGGGTGCTCGTCTCCCGATGGTGGAGGAGTTCCGGGCAAGGGATCCGGGTATTTGAACATCGTGCCGGGGATCTACCTGCCGGGGCATTTGGCGGAGACTCGGCCTCCCGGCTACGCGCTGAGAATTCCGGCGGGCTCGTATTTGCAGTTTCAGGTTCACTACAGCAACCATACTGGCGATGACGTCAAAGACCGCACCAGCATCGGTCTCGTGTTTGCCAAGGAACCGGTGAAGCACGAGATCGCGCAATACGAAATCTGGAACGACCTCTTCCTGATTCCGCCAAATGACGGAAATCACCGGGTGACATCGTGTTACACCTTGCCGAAAGATGTGACCGTTCTGGCCTACACCTCTCACATGCATTTTCGCGGGAAAAGCATGACCACCGAAGCCATTTATCCGGATGGCCGTCACGAGGTGATTCTGAATGTGCCGCACTATGACTTCCGCTGGCAGGAGACGTATTTCCTGAAAAATCAGTTCCTGCTGCCTAAAGGAACGAAGCTGGTGACCACCGCGTACTTCGACAATTCTTTCGACAATGCTCAGAACCCCGATCCTTCCAAAGCCATTCGTTGGGGAGAGCCCAGCGACGAAGAAATGATGGGCTTCTGGTTGCAATTCGCCGATCCCAAGCTAGTAGACGAAAAAGCTGCCGTCGCGCAGAAGTGAAGGAGCGCCTAATCATGCAAGTCACGCGACGCAGTTTTCTGGTTACTGCCGCGGCCGCGGCTTACGCTCCCGTATTCTTACGTGCGACCGACAAGGCCGGCAGCAAGGCGCCCATTCTCGGGCAAGGCGAGCATCAATACGAGGCGATTCATGATTGGGGCGAGTTGCCACGCACCATCAAGTACGGCAACACGCATGGCGTCTGCGAGGATTCACAAGGCAACATTTACATCCACCACACGGTGCATGCCACCAGTGACAATCTGGATACGATGGTGGTCTTCGATCAAAAAGGTAAGTTCGTCCGCTCCTGGGGCCGGCAATTCAAGGGCGGAGCGCACGGCCTGACCATCCGCAAGGAGGGGAGCGAAGAGTTTCTCTATCTTTGCGACTTCCAACACGGCATCGTGACCAAGCGGACTTTGAAGGGCGAAGAAGTATTCACCCTGGGATATCCGGCAGAATCGGAGGCCTACAAGCCCAAAGATCGAGCTTCGGCAGTGGTCTACCGGCCGACCAATGTGGCCATCGCACCGAATGGCGACATTTACGTGGGCGATGGATACGGGTCGAGCTTCATCAATCAGTACAACCAGAAAGCTGAGTTTATTCGCAGCTTTGGCGGACTGGGGAACGGTGACGACCAAATTGATTGCCCTCACGGTCTGTGGGTTGATACGCGCGGAGAAGCGCCGCTGCTGGTGGTGACGGACCGTGGCAATAGCCGGTTGCAGCGCTTTACGCTCGATGGCAAGCACGTTGACTCGATTCTGGGCACATCGAAAATGCCGTGTTATCTGCACGAACGGAATGGAGACGTCGTGGTCGCGGATCTTTTGAGCAAGGTGATGATTCTTGACCGCAAAAATAATGTGGCTGCAAGCCTAGGCGAGGGCGAATATTCGAAACAAGAATGGAACACAGTTCGAAATCAGGCTCCCGGGACATTTGTCTCCGGCAGGTTTGTTTGCCCTCATGGCGCCTGCTTTGATCATGCGGGCAACATCTTTGTGGTGGAGTGGGTCGAGTCGGGCAGGGTAACGAAACTGCGCAGTGTAGCCTAAAGCGGGTTCTCTGAGCCGTACGCTGGTAGGGGATCAGTTTGAAAGGGCGGCTGTGTGCGCACGGGAGATCCCTCGTCCCGCTGGTGAAAGCGCGGGACTTCGGGATGACGCCCGAGGGGTGCAATCGTTGAAGAGTTTCAAACTGAGCCACTACCTGTACGCTCATTTCGTTGACGGGATGTCGCCGCACCCTTAAGATGGAGCGACCCGTAAGCCGCGTATCTGCTTCGCATATCTTCTTAAAGATCTGAATGATCGGCCAGACTATATCGCATTACCGCATTGTCGAAAAACTCGGTGGTGGCGGCATGGGTGTGGTCTATAAGGCCGAAGACACTCGACTGCACCGCTTTGTCGCGCTCAAGTTTCTGCCCGATAACGTGTCCAGGGACCCTCAAGCCCTTAGCCGCTTTCAGCGAGAAGCACAGGCAGCTTCCGCCCTGAATCACCCGAATATTTGCACCATCTACGATGTCGGCCAGGAAAATGGCCAGGCCTTCATAGCCATGGAGTATCTGGAGGGCTCGACGCTGAAGCACATGATCGAGGGCCATCCGCTCAAGACTGCGCAGCTGCTCGAACTGGGTATTCAGATCTCAGATGCTCTCGATTCCGCTCACTCCGGCGGAATTGTGCATCGCGATATCAAGCCTGCAAACATCTTTGTCACCCCGCGAGGTCAGGCGAAGGTTCTCGATTTTGGCTTGGCGAAGCTCACCCCGCCGGGGAATCACTTGATAGATGGATCTGCAGCCACTCTAGAGACGCCAACTGCCATCAGTCCCGATCAACTCACGACTCCGGGAACGGCGATGGGAACCATCGGCTACATGTCACCCGAACAGGCTCGCGGCGAGACCCTGGACCAGCGCACCGATTTGTTCTCCTTCGGCGTGGTGCTCTACGAAATGGCCACCGGGAAGCAGCCGTTCTCAGGAGCTACATCGGCCGTGGTGTTTGAAGCAATTCTGAACAAGATACCTGCCCCGCCGATGCAGTTGAATCCGGGACTGCCGGCGCAAATGGAAATTATCCTGAACAAGGCGCTGGAAAAAGACCGGGAGTTGCGCTGCCAGAGCGCGGCCGAGCTTCGCGCCGACCTGAAGCGGCTGAAACGTGACACCGATTCTTTCCGTGCCGGGATTGGCGGTGTTGCACCGGCAGCCGGGACTAGCGGCGCGAAGACTATTGGCACCAACGAAGCCCCCGCCATTGTTTCGGAGAGCAGACGACGCAGCGGCCGGCTGCTGCCGGTGCTGATCTCCTGCGGTTTTCTTGTTGCTCTTGCAATCGGATTAGTGGCGGGCAAGCGCCTCTGGGGATCGTCCGCAGCCAGCGCGCCTCTGTATCACGAGATTACTTTCCGGCGCGGTGAAATTCGCTCCGCCCGCTTTGCCCCGGATGGTCAGACCATCTTGTACAGCGCCGCGTGGCAAGGGAATCCAGTGGAGACATTCTCTGCGCGGCAGGGTATGGTCGAGTCGCGTTCTTTGGGACTGGGCCGCGCCGAGCTGTTGGCGGTTTCATCCACGGGTGAGATGGCTCTTTCCTTGGGAAGCCATCCCGTCGGAACCTGGATCAACGTGGGCACCCTGGCCAGGGCGCCTTTGGCCGGTGGCGCACCCCGGCCAGTTCTCGAAGATGTGGAATGGGCAGATTGGTCCCCGGACGGAAATAGCTTAGCGGTAGTGCGCAGTGTGGGTGGCCGCGACCGGATCGAGTATCCCATCGGCAAGGTCCTCTACGAGACCAGCGGCGGCTGGATCAGTTATCCACGAGTTTCCCCTAAGGGCGACTTCGTGGCCTTCATGGACCATCCCAATCAAGGAGACGACGGCGGCTCCGTTGCCATCGTCGATGTTTCTGGACACAAAACGGAGCTAACCCGGGAATGGTACGGTACGCAGGGTCTAGCCTGGTCGCCTGACGGTCAGGAAGTCTGGTTCACAGCCAGCGAATTGGGACTGTTTCACTACATCACCGCCGTCAACCTGTCGGGAAAGCAAAGATTGGTGACACGGGTGCCCGGTTCCCTGGTCGTGTTCGATATTTGGCGCGACGGACGGGTGCTACTGGCTCGCGCCGACCGCCGGCGCGAGGTTATGGCTCTCTACGCGGGCCAGACCAAAGAGCGGGATCTTTCCTGGCTTGACTACTCGTATCCTGCCGACCTTTCCGCGGATGGCAAGACCCTTCTTTTTGATGAAGAGGGAATCGGCGGCGGAGTGCAGTACGGAAATGCGCAAGAACTGACTTACGCAGTTTACATTCGCAACACCGATGGCACCCCCGCAATTCGCCTCGGCGAAGGTGGCGCCACCGCTCTCTCCCCCGACCAGAAATGGGCCATCGTGCAGACGCCAAGCTCACCCGAACAACTCCGGCTGTTGCCGACAGGCGCGGGCGAAACTCAGTCGCTTACGAACGATTCAATTAACCACCAGTGGGCACGATGGTTTCCCGACGGCAAGCGCTTTGTCTTCTCGGGGAACGAGCCGGGGAAAGGCGTGCGGCTCTATATGCAGGATGTTTCCGGAGGAAAATCGAAAACGATTTCCCCCGAAGGAGTCGACGCCCAGGCATTTGCGATTTCGCCGGACGGCCAATTGGTCGTGGGGATTGGCTCCGACCAAAAAGGCTACCTGTTTTCTTCGACGGGAGCTGACCCTCGAATCGTTAACGGGATGGAACCCGGAGATATTCCTATTAATTGGAGTCAGGACGCCCGCTCCATTTATCTTTACCGGAGCGGCGAGGTACCGGCCAAGGTTTATCGATTGGAACTAGCTACGGGAAAGAAAACCGTCTGGAAGCAAATTGCCCCGCTCGATCCCACCGGTGTCTCCACCATCGGACCTATCCTGATGACTCCGGACGGGAAGACATATGTGTATGGCTTTCATCGCACCCTCGGAGACCTCTACCTGGTAGAAGGCCTAAAATAGACTTTCATTCCACGGGAGTCCGCCGCATCCTTGATGAGGTCGGTGCGGCGCGCGGGGCTCGCCGACGCTGCTGGTTACAAGGAACAAGCAGATGAAAGAAAGTGATGAAAAGTAGCGCGGTCTCTCATCGAGAAAAGGAGTCCCGGTTCCTTCGGCCGTGTCTATGCGCGTCCGGCATGTGTTTGCTGGTTTTCCTGGCGCTCGGTTTTAGTGGCAGGGCGCAGACGTCTCCCACGGCCGGATCGGAAAGTCTCACACAGGATTACCTCGTCTACGTGGTTTGCGAATCCGCCGACAAAATTGTGCTGATTCGTTTTGGTCCGGGTGGCGCACGCATTGAGAACCAGACCCGCATCGGGCTCATGCCCATGGATATCAACGGCCCGCATGGAATCGCAGTGTCTCCTGACAAGCAGTATTTCTACGTCTCCCAGGGCCACGGCAGGCCGGAAGGGGCAGTCTGGAAGCTCCAGGCAGGCACCGATACAGTCATCAAGTACACTGGCCTGGGCCTCTTCCCCGCAACCACGGACATCACTCCCGACGGCAACTTCATCTACGTCGCCAACGCGAATTTCTATGGCGATATGGTTCCGTCATCCATTTCAGTGGTAGCGACGGACCAGATGATTGAGGTGAAACGCATTCCCACCTGCACCATGCCTCACGGGTCACGGCTCAATCACGCAGGCGCAAAACATTACTCGGTTTGCATGATGGACGACATGCTGGTTGAGATTGATACCAGAAAACTCGCCGTGGATCGCTATTTCATGCTGGGGCAGGGCAAAGAGATGGGAATGACTGGATCCCCGGCTACGCACTCGATGACTGATCATAAAGGTTCTTGCACTCCCACCTGGGCGCAGCCCTCGAACGACGGATCGGTGATTTATGTGGCGTGCAATCAATCGAACGAAATTGTTGCCGTCAAGACCGATACGTGGACGATGGAGCGCCGCTTTCCAGCCGGGACCGGTGTCTACAATTTGGCAATGACGAAGAGCGGGCGCTTGATTGCGACCAATAAGCGTGGACAATCGGTGTCCATCTTCGATCCCGAAACCGGGCGCGAACTGGCGAGAATTCCCACGAAAAGGAAGGTGGTCCACGGGGCGGTAGTTTCCCCGGATGACCGCTACGCTTTCATTTCGGTCGAAGGCGTGGGCTCTGAACCCGGCACCGTGGAAGTGATTGATCTTAGTAGTTCAAAAACCGTCGCTACCGTCGATGTGGGGCCACAAGCGGCAGGCATTGATTTCTGGAAAATGGAACCGAGCAAACAATAGTCGAAAAGTAACAGACTGCTTCAACGCTGGAGGGCGAATGTTCAAGCGCATTGCACTTGTGTTGGCAGTAGCAGTTATGATTTTTTCAGCGCGAGCCAGGCTGTGGTCGCAGGATGCGGCTCCCACGAAAGATGCGGCCTCCACGAAACAGGAAGAAGCTCCTACTACTTCGGTAGCTCCCGCAAGCGTGGAGATCAGCCCCGCCACCATCGACGCTCACGTCGGCGAAAAAATCAAGTTTAGCGCGGTTGCTAAAGACGCCGCAGGCAATCCAATCGACGAAAAACCTTCGACCTGGTTTGCCGCTCCATTCGACCTGGCGGGCGCGGATGAGTCTGGCGAAGTGACTTTCCACGCTCCGGGAGTGGTGACGGTTGGTGCGGTGATCGCCGGGAAATCCGGCTATGCCACCGTCAACGTGGGGAACCCGAAAATCGCAACCCTTGAAATTGAGCCGCTGGCGTACCCGATCGTCGCCGGCAGCTCGGAAAAGCTTTCGGTCACCGCTCGTATAGCCGACGGCAAGCCCCGAACCGATGCGGCAATCAAGTGGACTTCGGAAAAACCTGGGACTGCCACAGTTGACGCAGCCGGCTTGGTGACCGGAGTTTCACCGGGAAGCGTCACGATCAAGGCAACGTCGGACGCGGTGAGCAGTAAAGTTACGCTTCAGGTGGTGCGCGATGCAGTGCGCAAGTTGGCGGTGAAGCCAGCTTCGGCGGAAGCGCGCACGGGCGATGTGGTGCACTTCAGCGCGTCCACGCTCGATGCCAGCGGAGCCAACTTGAAAGATCCGGGCATACGCTGGTCTTTGAGCAGCAGCGGCAGCGGCGCCGCCGTTTACCCCGACGGAGCATTTGTAGCGGAGAAGGCTGGCACCTACGTAGTGATTGCCAGCAGCGGCCAGCACAGCGCCGCCGCGTCGGTCGTCGTCCACCCGCGTAATGTTGAGCGCGAAATGGAGGTCGTGTCCCACATCCCCATGCCGGACCTGCAGATGTCGGAAGAGTGGATCATCGGACACCACGCTTACCTCTCCACCGTTGCCGATAAACTTTTCGTTTACGATATTGCCGATCCGGCGAACCCCAAGCTGCTCGACTCTCTGAAAGTAGACGCTCGCCTCATCAACGACATCAGCACCACGCCGGACGAAAAAATTGGAGTATTCACCCGGGAGGGAGCTTCCAACCGCAAGAATGGAATCGTATTTCTCGACACCTCCGACCCTGCACATCTAAAGGTTCTTTCCGAATATACGGCCACGGTCACCGGCGGTGTGCACAGCGCCTACATTGATGGGCACTATGTTTACATCACCGACGATGCTACGGGATCGCTGCGCGTCATTGATTTTCAGGACGCGAAACATCCCAGGGAAGTCGCGCGCTGGCAAACCGAGAATCCCACGGTCGTCAGCATAAACACAGAACACGGATCGATGACCAGCGGACGTTACCTGCACGATCTGCAGGTGAAGGACGGGCTCGCTTATCTAGCGTACTGGCGGGATGGATTGATCATCCTCGATGTGGGCAACGGCATGAGCGGCGGCAGCCCGGAGAATCCCAAACTGGTCAGCCAATACCACTTCAACCATTACGAGCTTTATGGGGATGGCTGGCTGGCGGGCACGCATAGCGTCTTCCGCTACAAGAATTATCTGTTTGTCGGCGATGAGGTCTTTCCCGCCATCTTCGAAATCGAGAACAAAGACCGCATCCCGGTTCGCGCCATCTGCCACGTGATGGATGTTTCTGATATTAAACATCCGCGGGAAGTCGCGCAGTACGAAGTGCCGGAAGGCGGCTCGCACAATTTCTGGGCCGCCAATGACATGCTCTATGAGGGCTACTACAGCGGGGGCGCCCGCATCCTCGATATTTCCGGCGAACTGCGCGGCGATCTCTACCGCCAGGGCCGTGAAATTGCCCGCTTCTGGACCGGAGACGCGAAGGGTTTCCGCCCGAACCTGCCGTTTACCTGGGGAGGACAACCGTGCTCCGTGACGTGTGACAGCGATCTGCTAAACAGCCTGATTTACTTCAACGATATCCACTCGGGCCTATGGATCACGAAACTCGGCAAGCCCAAGTTTGAAGGCTCGGCCAGCTCTCCGGCTGTTCGCACGAGCGAACGAACCGTGCATTAATGCGGACACAGGAAAGCAACGTGCCGTGCAGGGAACAGGAAGCTGAGAACTGCTTCTAGCTCCCTGGATGCGCCAAGGCTTTTACGGCAAGATCGCAGCGGTCGCGCAGTTTTTGCAGGGTTTCGTGGATGGCTTTTGCCGATGCGCCAGCATCGCTATTTTCCGCCATTTTGGCAACGCCTGCGGCGTCCTCTGCGGCAGTGCTGGCGATGTCGAGCAAGACTACCAAAGCGTCAGCGTGGAGTTTCCACAGCGAGGACATGCTCTGGCTGCGTTTGAGCTCTTCGAGTTCGGTATTTACCCGGGCCACGCAGGAAACCAGGCGAATCAGGTTGCGAGCGACATCGGCGCGCAGGCCCTTTTCTTCGAGGAAGGCGGCATTGTAGGCTTCGGTTTCGGGCGCGGTCAGTGTCAGATTGAAAAAGCGCATGGGAACAATCTGACGGTACTTGGGATCGGCCACGCGGACGAAAACCCGGATCGATTCCTCGACGCGACGGAGTTTGCCTTCCTCGACCGAAAGTTGCTGGGCCGTGATGGCCGGGGGCTGGAAAGCCTGAGGCGGAACCGGTGCTTTTGCACTTGCAACTCGCGCCGACTTGGCGGCAGTGGCGGCGCCTCCGGAGGACGGTATGGCGCTACCGACGGAAGGCGCGAGCAACGACTTGCGGATCGGCGGGCGCCGGTCGAGTTCCTTTTTCAAGCGGGAGACGCGTCGAAATTTCTCGAGCGCGCTGCCATAGTCGGCTTGGAGCATCTCTTTCTGCTCGATCGCGGCCACGTGCTCGACCGTGACCTCTACGCCGTCCACCGTGCTTAGGATGCTTCCTCCCATTTCATCGAGGGCCTGGGCGAATTGTTTGATCTCTCCCAGGGCCTTGGCGAAGAGTTGGTCAAAACGCGCGCCGAACGCGGCATTATGAGCTGCGACCGTGGCCAGGACGCCGGGATGATAGAAAGAGGAATCCAGCCAGCGCTTTAACTCACGCACTCGCGAAACAATGCCGGAGTCCATGAGCGCGTTGAAATCGCGATAGCGGGCAATCTCTTCGCGCAATGGGTCGAAGTTCCTGAGCAATTGTACGTGTTGTTCGGGAAGCGAGGGCACATCGGTATCGGCAAGAATTTCGATCAGGGCGATTTCGAAAGGAGAAAGCGGCAACGCTCCGTCCAATCCGTAGCCTTGCTGCTGCCACTGGCCGGGGACGCGAGGATGGCGGTAAAGAAAAGTTGAAATCAGATCAGTTTTGTCGCGGTTGATCTCACTGGGCTCGCGGCGGCGCACGAAATAGCGGAGAAGGGCCTCGGCGACTTCCGAATCCGTGTCCGGAGTGAGTTCTTGCCGCAACATTGCGGGTGTGATGGCCATGTCCAGCACATGCAGCCAGCGATACATGCGGGAGAGAGTTTCCGGGAGGTCCCGGTCGGCATGGCGAAGGGCAAGCTCATCGAGCCCGCTCGGAATCGGAACCTCGCCGCCGAGCAAGTCCCGTAGCAGCTTCTGGTAAAAGCCCTGGACTGTCGCCAGGATCGCTAATTCAAACTTCAGGTCCTCGGCCAAGAAACGCTCCGCAAGCGAGACTCTTCCCGTGGGTTGAGGGAATTCTTTACTCGTGTTCAAGTAAAGACGAAAGTCACCTGTGCCGCAAGTTACTAGCGGAGCGACACTAATACGCGTCGGGCTGCTGTTTTCCCAGAAGTGCATGACCTTCCGCGCACTTTCGAGGACTGGAACATCCGCTCAGAAGACCACGGTTTTATTGCCGTACAGGAGCACACGATTTTCGACGTGCCAGCGAACGGCGCGGGAGAGCACGACCTTCTCTAGGTCACGGCCTTTGCGGATGAGATCTTCGACGGTGTCGCGGTGCGAGACGCGGACCACGTCCTGTTCGATGATGGGACCGTCGTCGAGGACTTCGGTGACGTAGTGGCTGGTTGCTCCGATCAGCTTTACGCCGCGCTCGAAGGCTTGATGGTATGGGCGAGCGCCGATAAAAGCGGGCAGAAACGAATGGTGAATGTTGATGATGCGCTGCGGGTAGCGGCTGACGAAATCGTTGGAGAGAATCTGCATGTAGCGGGCGAGGACCAGAAAATCGGCTTTGTGGGTTTCGACCAGTGAATGGATTTGTTGCTCGGCTTGGCGCTTGTTGTCTTTTGTGATCGAGATGACGGTGTAAGGGATTTTGTAGAAGTCGGCGACGGGTTGGTTGTCAGGGTGGTTGGAGATGATCAGCGGGAGGTCGCAGGCTAGTTCGCCGCTTTGGTGACGGTAGAGAAGATCGACGAGGCAGTGGTCGTACTTCGAAACCAGAATAATCATGCGCTGGCGATGTGAGGACTGTGCCAGACGCCAGTTCATGCGGAACTTTTCAGCGATGGGTGAGAAATGTTTAGCGAAATCGGCCAGGTCTTTATCGGCGAGATCAATGTCGAAGTCTTTGGGATCGAACTCGACGCGCATCAGGAAAAGTCCGGATTCTTCGTCGGCGTGTTCGTCGGCGTGCAGGATGTTGCCGTTGTGGCGGTAGACGAAGTCGGCGATGGTGGCGACTTCACCTTTGGCGTCCGGGCAACTGACAAGCAGGATGGCGGAGTTCTTCATAGTCTGGAAGGCCGCGCGGTCAGCGGCCTTTCTTGCGTTCGTTCTCTGCGATCCGCGCCTGCACCAGCTTTTTCAGGAGTGTGACCGGTATTGGTTTGTCCGGCGCGAAGCGGATGGTGCCTTTCGATGTTTGGAAGCTCTTGAGTTCGTTCTTGAACTCTATGGTCGGCCCCGCGCCTGGGAACAGGCTGCAATGGTCCGAAAATGCGGCGAAACTCGCGAGCATTCCTTTGTATTTGAACGTCGGGATACCGTAGCTGATGCTCTCGGTCGCCTCGGGTGGCGCAACTGACCGAATGACCGCGCGAACTTTCTTCAAGGTGGTGCGTGCAGGTTCGGGGACGCGTTTCAGGTATCCGTCCACGGTTTTAGGAAGCGCTGTTGTCTTGCTCGTCTTCGTTTTTTTCACACGACTGACCTGGTTACTTCTTCAGTTGTCTTAAGATTTCCCGCGCTGCGTTGGCTCCCGAGCCTCCGGTTAAGCCTGCGCCGGGATGCGTACCGCTGCCGCAAAGATATAGGTTTTCAATCGGGGTGCGGTAGCGCGCCCAGTCCAGCAGTGGACGCATGGTGAAGAACTGGTCGAGCGCGAGGTCGCCATGGAAGATTTGTCCCCCGGTTAATCCGTAAACATCTTCCAGATCTTGCGGGGTAATGATCTGGTGGGTCAGGATCATCTCGGGCAGATTGGGCGCGTATTGCGCGAGCGTCTGCACGACGGTTTGGCCGAGCGCCTTGCGCTGGTGTTCCCAACCGCCCTTCAACTTGTAGGGCGCGTATTGCATGTAGATCGACATGACGTGCTTACCATCCGGGGCAAGCGTGGGATCGGTGAGTGATGGAATAGTAGCTTCGAGATAGGGTTGGCGAGAGAAGTTGCCGTATTTGGATTCGTCGAAGGCGCGTTCGAGATAATCGATCTCGGGGCCGATGTGAAGGCGGCCTTTGAGCGCGGCGCCGTCGCCATTCTTCAAAGCAGTAAAAGTTGGCAGGGCGGAGAGCGCCAGGTTGACCTTTGCGACCGTGCCGTTGCCGCGGTAGTGCTGCAGCTTCTGCACGAAGTCGGGAGAAAGATGCGTGGGATCAGTGAGCTTGAGCAGTGTGCGCTTGGGGTCGGCACTGGAGATGACGGCCTTGGCGTTGATTTCTTCGCCGGTGGAGAGCAGCACGCCGGTAGCAACGCCGTCTTTGACGCGAATCTCGATGACCTCGGCTGTGGTGCGAATCTCGACGCCCACAGCCTTCGCGGCCGAGGCCATGGCTTGCGTGAGCGAGCCCATTCCGCCTGCAGCGAGGAAGGCCGAGCCAGCAGGATGAGAATCGCCAGCGGCGCGGATTAGCAATTGCAGGCTGCTGCCAGCCGACCACGGACCAAGAAACGTTCCGAAGATTCCGCGAGCCGCGATGACTGCGCGCAATAATTCGGTTTCGAAATATTCCGCTACAAGATCGGCCACGGCCATCGGTCCCCAGCGCAGGACGCGATACAAATCTCGCTTGCCGAGGTTGCGGAGGGCGCGGCCGGTTTTGAGCATGCTCCAAAGATCGCCGGTGCTGGGGTGATCGATATCGGGCGGGGTGGTAGCTAAGGCTTCCGCGATTACTTTGCTGATTTTTCCTAGAGATTTCTCGAACTCCGGATACTTCGCCGCATCTTTTGGTGAGAAGGCAGCAATCGACTGGGCTGACTTGTCGGCATCCAGGTACAGCGAGAGGGCACGGCCGTCGGGCGAGAGAGCGGTGACGCAGGTCTCTGGCGTGATGAACCTCAAGCCATGCTTTTCCAGTTGCATGTCGCGGACAATGTCGGGACGAATGGGGCCAGCGGTGTGGGCCAGAGTGGAGCAATGGAAGCCGGGATGAAATTCGTCGGTGATGGCAGCGCCGCCGACTTGCTCCCGACGCTCGAGGACGAGAGGCTTGAATCCCGCCTTCGCGAGGTAGAACGCGGTGACCAGCCCGTTGTGGCCGCCGCCGATGACGACGATGTCGCGCCGATCGGATTTGGTTTTGGGCATGGTTAGGCCGCTCCCTTAATGTCTTTCAGGATTTCCAGAGCAGCGAGGCGTCCGGGGGCGCCCATAATTCCGCCGCCGGGATGGGTGGCCGAGCCGCACATGTAGAGATTCTGGATGGGCGTGCGGAAGCGCGCATAACCCGGCGCTGGGCGCAGGAAGAAAAGTTGCTCCAGGGAAAGTTCGCCCTGGAAGATGTTGCCTTCGCTCAATCCCCACTCGCGTTCGAGATCAAGTGGAGTGATGACTTGCTTGTGGAGAATGATGTCTTTGATATTGGGCGCGTATTCGGCGATGGTGTTAACGACCGTATCACCGAAGGCTTCTTTCTGGTCGTCCCAGTTCGAACCGGGGCGCAGTTTGTAGGGCGCGTACTGCACGAAGCAGGAGAGTACGTGCTTGCCCGGCGGCGCAACCGAGGGATCGGTGAGCGACGGGATGACCATGTCAATGTAAGGCTTTCGCGAGAAGTTGCCGTACTTGGCGTCGTCGTAGGCGCGCTCCATGTATTCGACTGAAGGAGAAATCGAGATGGCGCCGCGCAGGTGAGCGCCTGGTCCGGGAATGGCTTTGAAGTTCGGAAGCGCGTCGAGCGCCATGTTTACTTTTCCCGACGATCCGCGGTACTTGAAGCGGTTGATGTCTTCGAG
>Ga0182015_10002578_pt1 | contig 21582 bp, 21 predicted proteins | sample 712P3MmetaG_FD_120478 | JGI IMG/M metagenome (GOLD analysis project Ga0182015, IMG submission 120478) | Permafrost microbial communities from Stordalen Mire, Sweden - 712P3M metaG | ecosystem: Environmental > Terrestrial > Soil > Wetlands > Permafrost | place: Sweden: Stordalen | collected...
ACGCGCTCGTCGCGGTCGACCCGCCGGCGCACCTCGCCCATCAGGTCGTCGATCTGGTTGTGGGTCGTGCGGACGTCGACCTGCGGGTCGACGATGCCGGTCGGGCGGACGATCTGCTCGACGACGCGCGCCGAGCGCGTCCGCTCGAAGGGGCCGGGCGTCGCCGAGACGAAGATGATCTGCGGCGTCATCTGAAGGAACTCCTCGAAGGTCTGCGGGCGGTTGTCGAGCGCGCTCGGCAGGCGAAAGCCGTAGTCCACGAGCGTCTGCTTGCGTGAACGATCGCCCTCGTACATCCCACCGATCTGCGGCACCGTCTGATGGGACTCGTCGGTGAAGCAGACGAAGTCGCGCGGGAAGTAGTCGAGCAGGCAGTAGGGGCGCTCGCCCTGCTTGCGGCCGTCGATCACGCGCGAGTAGTTCTCGATGCCCGAACAGAACCCGACCTCGCGCAGCATCTCCATGTCGTACTGCGTGCGCTGGCGCAGACGGTGTGACTCGAGCAGCTTGCCCTCGGCTTCAAGTTGCGCGCAGCGCTCGTTCAGCTCCTCGCCGATCTCCGCCACGGCGCGCTCGACCATGCCCTCGGCGACGTTGTAGTGGCTCGCGGGCCAGATCGCGATGTGCTCGAGATCGGGCGCGATGAGCTCGCCGGTGAGCGGATCGAACTCGGCGAGCGATTCGACCTCATCGCCAAACAGCGTCGCCCGGTAGGCCGTTTCGGCGTAGGCCGGGAAGACCTCGAGCGTCTCGCCCTTGACGCGAAAGTTGCCGCGCGCGAGCACCTGATCGTTGCGCGTGTACTGAATCGAGACGAGCTTGCGCAAGAGCGCGTCGCGGTCGACGGACTCGCCCCGGCGCAGCAGCTGCATGTTGCGCGCATAGGTGTCGGGCGAGCCGAGGCCATAGATGCAGGACACCGACGCGACGATGATCACGTCGCGCCGCGCGAACACCGCGGCGGTCGCGGCATGTCGCAGCCGATCGATCTCGGCGTTGACCGACGAGTCCTTCTCGATGTAGAGATCGCGACTCGCGACGTAGGCCTCGGGCTGGTAGTAGTCGTAGTAGGAGACGAAGTACTCGACCGCGTTGTTCGGGAAGTAGGTGCGAAACTCGTTGCAGAGCTGTGCCGCGAGCGTCTTGTTGTGGGCGATCACGAGCGCCGGGCGCTGCACCGCCTCGATCACGCCGGCCATCGTCATCGTCTTGCCCGTCCCGGTCGCCCCGAGCAGCGTCGTGTAGCGGTCGCCACGCTCGATCGACTCGGCTATCTCGCTGATCGCCTTGGGCTGATCGGCTGTCGGGGTAAACGCGGAGTCGAGGCTGAAAGCGGGCATGCGTTCAGTATCCCAAGCGGCGCGGATCGGCTTCAGCGCAACCGTCGCAGCTCGACTCCGTGCAAAGCCAGCCCGCTCAGGCGGCGTTCTTCAGCTCAAGCCTGAGGGCCTGCATTGCTTTCGCGGCGCTGGCGCGGCGCGCTCGACACCAACCGGTTAAAGGCCGTAGTCCTTGCGGTAGGTCAGCTGGGCCGCCTCGACCTTCTCGACGTAGGCGCGGGTTTGCGGGAACGGAATCGATGTGACGTCGAGCGTCTCGCCGCGTTCGCGGGCCCGCGCGACCCAGGTGTTGACGTTCGTGGCGCCGGCGTTGTAGGCAGCGAGCGCGAGCGTCTCGTCACCACCGTAGAGGTTGAGCAGTTGGCGCAGGTAGTAGCTGCCGTAGGCGATGTTGACCGCGGGCTCGGCGAGGTCCGCGACACGGAACTCCGTGCCCCCGGAGAGGTGCGCGAGGTAGCGCGATGTCGATGGAAGGATCTGCATCAGGCCGAGAGCGCCGGCGCTCGATGTCCGCGCGTCGAACTTCGTCTCGGCGTAGATCACCGCGGCAACGAGCGCCGGATCGAGATGCTCGATGTGGGCCTGCTGGCGGATTACCGACGCGTCTGCCAGCGGGTAGCGCAGCTCGCGCACGACGCCGCTGATCACCGGCGTGAGCACAATGACCGCAATCGCACCGCCAAGCAAAACCGCCAGTAGCACTCCGGCGCGGCGCCGCGACGGAGTGCGACGGGCGGGCCGGGTGGCGCTCACGCCTCAAGCCGCCTGAGGATCTCGGCCAGCTTCGCCTCGAGCTCCGCGACGCTGCCGTCGTTGACGACGACGTAGCTGGCGCGCCGCGCCTTCTCCTCCTGGCTCAGCTGGCGGCGCTCGCGCGCGGCCAGCTCCTCCTGGCCGCGGGCCGCAATCCGCTCGGCCCGCAGGCAGTCATCGGCGACAATCGCGATCGTCGCGTCGAAGCGCCCCTCGACTCGGGCTTCGAAGAGCAGGGGCGTTTCGACGACGCCGGCAACCGGCGGCGGTGCGCGCAGCTGGAGCTCGTCATGGAACGCACCGACCCGGGTGCCAACGAGCGGCCACAGCAGCTCTTCGAGCCACGTTCGCTCTTGCTCGTCGGCGAACGTCCGCCGCGCGATCGCGCCACGATCGACGCGCTCACCGGCAAAGACAGCCGCCCCCCAGCGCTCGCGCACAGCCTCGCGCACCGGCGCCGTCTCATACAGCTCGTGCACCACGGCGTCGGTGTCGAGTCCCACCGCCCCGAGCCGCTCGAGCGCAGCGAGCGCTGTCGACTTGCCCGCACCGAGCCCGCCCGTCAAGCCGACGAACGGCACCCCCATGCGACTGCGTCGCTAGCCGTTGGCCGGCTCGGCCGGCTCTTGCGCAGCGGGAGCATCCTCGCCGTCTGCTGGCGCTGGCGCGTCACTCTCCGTCTCAGCGCCCGCCGCGGCCGCAGGTTCCGCCCCATCCACCGCCACCGCCGACGAAGCCTCCGGCGCAGGCTCCGCCTCTGGCGCCACCGGCTGCTCATCGGCAACCGCGCGCGCCGCCTCGGCGTCGGCCGGTGTCTCCTCGGCGACGTAGGCCGCTTGCGGATCTTCGTCGCCATCAGCTTCTGCGTCGACCTCGGACAGGTCGATCGGGTGTAGCGGCAGTACCTGTCCTTCGACGCGCTTGGCCGACAGCGAGAGGCGCCGGCGTTCGGAGTCGATCTCGAGGATCTTGACGCGGATCTCGTCGCCGGGTTGGACGACCTCGCGCGGATTCTCGACGTGATGCGCGGCGAGCTCGGAGATGTGCACCAGGCCCTCGACGCCATCGAGGATCTCAACGAACGCGCCGAAGGTCACGACCTTGGTGACGGTGCCGACCAGCTCGTCGCCGATGTTGTAAGTGTTGACAATCCGCTGCCAGGGGTCTTCCTGGGTCTGCTTGAGACCCAGCGAGATGCGCTGGCGCTCGCGGTCGATGTCGAGCACCTTCACCTTGACCGTGTCGCCGATCTCGAGCACCTGGCTCGGATGGTTGACGTGCGACCAGGAAAGCTCGGAGATGTGGATCAGCCCGTCGATGCCGTCGAGATCGACGAAAGCCCCGAAGTCGACGATGTTGGAGATCTGGCCCTCGACCACGAGGCCCGGCTCGAGGCGGTCCAGGATCTGCTGGCGCACCTCCTTGCGCTCCTCTTCGAGCACGGCCCGCCGTGACAGCACGACGTTGTTGCGCGAGCGGTTCAGCTCGATCACCTTGCACTCGATCGTTGTGCCCATGTACTCGTCGAGGTTCGGCACGCGGCGAATGTCGACCAGCGACGCCGGCAGGAAGCCGCGCACGCCGAGATCGATGATCAAGCCGCCTTTGACAACCTCGATGACGTTGCCTTCGACCGGCTCGCCGGACTCGGCCGCGGCTTCGATGCGTCGCCACGCCTTCTCGAAGCGAGCCCGCTTCTTGGAGATGATCAGCCGGCCGTCCTGATCCTCCTTTGTGAGGACCAGAGCATCGACCTCTTCGCCGAGCGAGACCTCGTCGTGCGGATCGACCGACTTGCGGATCGACAGCTCGTTGGCCGGGATAACGCCCTCGGACTTGTAGCCGATATCGACGAGCACCTCGTCCTGGTCGATGCGCACGACCAGTCCGGTGACGACCTCGCCCTCCTCGAATGGATGGATCGTCGCGTCGTAGTTCGGGACGATCTGGCCGTCGATCTCGAGCAGCAGCCCGTCCGATCCTTCGACGACCTTGGCCGCATGGCTGTCAACCACCGTGTTCACGGCAAGGAGCGTAGCGCAGCGGCGCTATTTTCAACGCGCCACGCGCGTATCATCCGCCACCATGCCAGTGCGCGCCACGAAGCGTGGAACGGCGCGAACCGCGCTCGATCGCGACTGCGATGTGCTGGTGTGCGGCGCAAGCTTCGCCGGTTTGACGCTCGCCCGCGAGCTCGAAGGGACGGGGGCCCGCGTGCTGATAGTCGACCGCTACGAGATCGGCGAGCGCCAAACCTCGGCGTGCGCGGCCCCGACCGACTGGCTAGAGCTACTGGGACTGAACGGTTCGATCCGCCAGACCTTCCGCAAGGTCGTGGTTCACACCAGTCGCTCGACGGCGCACTGGCCGCTGCCCTCCCCCTTCTCGACGTTCGACTACCGCGAGCTTTGCGCGTTGCTGCGTGAAGGCTCGCGGTCGAGCGAGTTCGAGACCGCGACCGTCGAGCGTCTCGAACCTGGAGCGCTGCACACGGTCCACACCGACCGCGGCACGCTCCGCGCGCCCTACGTCATCGACGCACTCGGCTGGCGCCGCGTGCTCTCGAGCTCCCAGCGGATCCAACCGCCGCGCGCGCAACTGTCTCGAGGTCTCGAGGTTCACCCCCCGGGCTCGGCTGACGAGCTCGAGATCTGGATCGATCCGCGCTACGTCCGTGCCGGCTACAGCTGGCGCTTCCCCGCCGGCGAGGAGCTGCGCGTTGGCGTCGGCTCATTCGAGCCGCGCGACCGCGTCAAGGGCGCCACCGTCGCGCTGGCCACCGACCTCCGGCTCGAACCGGTCGGCTACCAGGGCAACTGGATCCCCCACCAGCTGCGCCCGGCGACCGAGCACGGCGTTTTCTTCGTCGGCGACTCGGCCGGGCACTGCCTGCCCCTCACGGCGGAGGGCATTCGACCGGCCTTCTACTTCGCCCTCGCGCTTGGTCGCGAACTGCGCCGGGCACTCGCGGGAGAGATCACGCGTGAGCAGGCACTCGCACGCTACGACGAGTTCAGCGCCAAGCACGCCAGGGAATACAAGTTGCTGCTCACCGCTCAGCGCCTCGTCGGCGCGGGCACCGCAAGTGCGCCGTTGCGCTGGGCGGTCAACGCCCTGAACGTGCGCCGGGTCGCATATTGGGTCTTCAACCGCTACCTGGCGATCGCCCCGCCGGAGTTCGTCCAGGCGGCGGCACAGCCCGATTGAGCGGCCGGCTCCTCGCGGCGTCAATCACTTCGCTGACAGCCAGTTCTCCCCCACGCCGATGTCGACTCCGAGCGGTGGGTCGAGGTCCCAGGCGCCGACCATCTCGGCGCTCAGCAGCGCGCGCACCTCGTCGACCTCCTCCGGCGGGCCTTCGACCATCAGCTCGTCGTGGATCTGGAGGATCAGTCGCGAGCGCAGGCCGGACAGTGCGGCATGGCCACGGACCATCGCCACCTTGATGATGTCGGCGGCAGTGCCTTGAATCACCGTGTTCACGGCGAGGCGCTCGCCGAGCGCGTGCTGCTGGCGGTTACGCGCGCGGAGCTCGGGGATCGGCCGGCGGCGGCCGAGCAGCGTCGTGACGTAGCCCTGCTCGATCGCGGTGGCAATCGTCCGCTCGATGAACTCGCGGACCGCGGGGAAGCGCTCGAAGTAGGTCGCGATGAACGCCGCCGCCTCCTCGCGGGGGATCTGCAGGCGATCCGCGAGGCCGAAGTCGGTCAGGCCGTAGGCGATGCCGTAGTTGATCATCTTCGCCTTCGAGCGCATGCCGGCGTCGATCTCCTGCGGCTCGACCTGGAAGACCTGGCAGGCGGTCGCCGTGTGCACGTCCTCGCCGTTTCTGAAGATCTCCTTCAGCACCGGCTCGTCGGCCATCTGTGCGAGCACGCGCAGCTCGATCTGTGAGTAGTCGGCGCAGACCAGCACGCTGCCGGGCGCAGCGACGAAACAGGCGCGGATCTCGCGCCCGAGCGGCGTGCGGATCGGGATGTTCTGGAGGTTCGGGTTGGTTGACGAAAGCCGCCCGGTGCTCGCGACCGCCTGCAGGAATGTCGTGTGCAGCCGCGAGCTAGCGTCGACCTGGCTCGGCAGCGGTTCGAGATAGGTCTTGAGCAGTGTCGAAAGCTCGCGCCAGCGCTCGATCATCGGCACGATGTCGTGCTCGGAGCGGATCGCCGCGAGCACGCGCGCATCGGTCGAGAACCCGGTCTTGCCGCGGCGCTTGCGTGACAGTCCCAGCTTCTCGAACAGGATCGCGCCGAGCTGCTGCGGCGAGCCGATCACGAACTCCTCGCCGGCGGCGGCGAAGATCGACTGCTCGAGCGCGGTGATTTCCTCGCTCACGCGCGCCCCCACCTCCCCGAGACGCGGGACATCGAGCGCCAGCCCCGCGACTTCCATCTCGCGCAGCACGCCGACGAGCGGCAGCTCGACGTCGTGGAGCAGCGCTTCGAGGCCGCGCTCGGCGAGCTCGGCGCGCTGCAGCTCGCTGAGCTCACGCACGAGCTGCGCGTCTGCCGGCGCACCGGCTGGCGCCGCGGCCAGGCCGCGGTCCTCGCAGAGCTCAGCGAACGGGTAGCCGCGCCGCGCAGGGTCGAGCAGGTAGGCGGCGAGCATCGTGTCGTGCGCCAGCAGCGGCGGCACCGAGCCGAGCGCCTTCGCGTCGTGCACGACGATCGGGTGCGTCGCGAGCAGGCCGACCAGCTCGGCCGGCTCGGCGACTTCGCCGCTCAGCACCTCGCCCGCCGTGGCGACGCCGAAGGTCCAGTTCGCGGCCTCGCCGAACAGCGCGCCCTCCGGCACTTCCGGTGCGCGCACCGCGATCGCCAGCTCCGCTTCGCCAACCGCGGCGAGCTGTGCAATCGTCACCTGGCGGGCCTTGAGCGGCGCCGGCTCAGCGGCGACCGGGCCTGCGCCAATCGCCCCAATCGCCTCCTCGAGGCGGCGCAGCGGGTCGCGCAGCTCGTAGCGGCGGAACGCCTCGCGCAGCACCCCCATGTCGGGCTCGCCGGCCTGGATCGCGGCCAGATCAAGCTCGAGTGGCAGGTCCCGGCGCATCGTCGCGAGCTGCTTCGAGACGATCGCGTCGTCGCGGTGCGCGATCAGGTTCGCGCGCCGCTTCTCGCCGCTCACCTCGTCAACCCGCTCGAGCACGCTCTCGAGCGAGCCGAACTTCTGCAGTAGCTCGGCCGCCGTCTTCTCACCGATCCCCGGGACGCCCGGGATGTTGTCCGAGGTGTCGCCCTTCAGCCCGTAGAAGTCGGGGATCAGCTCCGGCGCGATGCCGTAGCGCTCGATCACCGCCTCGCGGTCATACAGCTTCGTCTCGGTGATCCCGCGCGCCGTCGCCATCACGCTGACGAGCCCGGCCTCGTCGACGAGCTGGAACGCGTCGCGGTCGCCGGTCACGATCGTCACCGGGATCCCGGCCGCGCGCGCGCGCTCGGCGAGCGTCGCGATCACGTCGTCGGCCTCGTAACCCTCGAGCCGCGCGTTGCGGTAGCCGAAAGCTTCGACCAGCGGGTCAAACGCCGGCCACTGCTCGCGCAGCAGGTCGGGGCGCGACTGCCGCCCCGCCTTGTACTCGCTGTAGAGCTCGCTGCGGCCCGAGCTGCCGGCGTCCCAGGCGACCACGGTCGGCGTCACGCCGTGCTCGGTAATCAGCTTCACGAGCATCGAGGCGAAGCCGAAGATCGCGTTGGTCGGCTCTCCGGCCGACGTCGCGATCGCCTCCGGCAACGCGAAGAACGCCCGGTAGACAAGGCTGTTGCCGTCGATCAGGAACAGCGATGACACCGCGAGCGGATGCTAGCGGGACGGTCTAGCATTGAGCGCGATGCGAATCGCGCTGAGCGGTGCCAGCGGGCTCGTCGGCGGCCGTCTCGCCGCAGCGCTGCGCGCGCGCGGTGATGAGGTGATCGAGCTGAGTCGCAACGCCGAGCGCGGAGCGGTGGGCTGGCAGCCCTCGCGCGAGCCGGCGCCGGCGGGCGCGCTCGACGGCAGCGACGCGGTCGTCCATCTGGCCGGCGAGCCTATCGCCCAGCGCTGGACCACGCGAGCGCGCGAGGCTATCCGCGACAGTCGGACGCTGGGCACCGCAAACCTGATCGCCGGCATCGCCGCGACCGACGTTCGCCCACGGGTACTGCTGAGCGCAAACGCAGTCGGCTACTACGGCAGCCGCGGGGACGAGTTACTCGTCGAGAGCTCGGCTGCGGGCGCGGACTGGCTGGCGGAGGTTTGCGTCGAATGGGAGCGTGCCGCGATGGCAGCAGCGCCACTCGGGCTGCGCGTTTGCGTACTGCGCGCGGGCATCGTCCTCGATCGTCGTGGCGGCGCGCTGGCCAAGATGCTGCCGCCGTTCCGAGCCGGCCTTGGCGGACCGGTCGGCGGGGGCCGCCAGTACGTCTCCTGGATTCACGTCGACGATCTTGTCGCGCTCTACCTCGCGGCACTGGATGACGACCGGTTCGCCGGCCCGCTCAACGCGGTGGCACCGGAAGCGGTGCGCAACGGCGAGTTCGCCAAGGCGCTCGGGCGCGCGCTGCACCGCCCGGCGGTCACGCCGGTGCCTGCGGCCGCACTGCGCATGCTGTTTGGCGACATGGCGGTGATCATCAGCGACAGCCAGAACGTCCGGCCCGAGCTGGCACTCGCGCGTGGCTTCAGCTTCGCGCACGCAGACCTCGACGAGGCGCTGCGCAACGTGCTCAGCGCCCGCTGAAGGAGTGCAGCTCGATCAGCTGGCCGGCCGGACCGACGCCGTAGCCGTCGAGGCTCGACAGCGAGCTGTCGCCGGCGCGGTTGATCGAATAACGCCCGATCACGCTGTTGCGCACGCCCAGGTGGAAGTAGGCGGAGACGACATCGAGGCGATAGTCAGCGGCCGTTGACTTGGCGCGCACCGCGCGGATCGCCGCGAGCACCGATTGCATCGCCTCGTAGCCGTAGAGCGTGTAGGCGGTCGGCGCGAGCCCGAACTCCTTGCGGTAGGCCGCCAGCACGCTCTGGGCCTTGCGCGGGTACTGCTTGAGCTCGAGGATCGGGCTGGTCACATACGTTGCGCTCGCCGCGGCGCCGAGCGTGGCGAGAAAAGGGCCCGTCGCGAGCGTGCTCGGCGCGAACAGCTTGGCTTTGGGCAGCACGGCGTGGAGCTCCTGCCAGAGCGCCTCCGCGCCGAGACCGGGCGCGGCGCCGACGAGCACCGCGTCGGGGTGCGTGGCGGCGACCGCCGCCGCAATCTGCGCGTAGCCGACCGGCTTGGTGTTCGTGTCGGTGTCGATCTGCTTCTGGCCGACGACCGTTATCGCGCTGTGCGCCGCGTCGGCGCCAACCATCGGCGCGATCGCGGCGTCGTACTGCTCGAGGTCACTCAGCACGTAGAGTCGCTTGACGTTGAGCCAGCCCATGAAAGCGGTCGTCGCCACCGCCTCCTGGACGTCGGTCGGCATCAGATGCGCGAAGGTCTGCGTTCCCTCCGGGTAGTACTCCTGGGGCTCGCCCTTGTTGTCATATGGATTCGCGCTCGTCAGCCCGATGTAGGGGCTCGCCGGGCTCACCTGGAGGATGTCGTTCTCGTTGGTGAGCGGCAGCGAGATCGCCGTCGCTCCCGAGTCGAAATCGCCGATGTAGGCGACGGCTTTGAGATCTTGGGATGCCGCGCGAGCCGAATCGCCGGTCTGCACGTAGGTCCAGCCGCCAGCCGACGCCTGGGCGTCGTTGAGCGAAGCAAAGCTGATCGGGGTCTTGCCCACGCGACCGCCTGCCTGGAAGAGCGCGAGCTTCTCGCCGTTGACGATGCTCGTCATCAGCGCGCCCTGTGGTCCCTGCAGCGGCAGGTCGGAGTAGATCGTCAGCGTCTTCTGGTAGGTGAAGCCGCCCGGGGCCGCCGTCGAGCTCGAGCCGCCACAGCCGCCGAGTGCCGCTGCGAGCGCAACGAGCACGGTTGCTGCCGTTCGGGAATGGCGCACGTGACGCTCCAGACGTGATCAATGACACCGGCGGCTGACCTGCCGCGCCAGCGGTCGCGGATTCTAGTCAGCGCGCGCTTAGGGCTGCGAGCTACTCGTGCCGCTACCCGGCAGGTGGCGAATCACCACGCGTCCGCCGGCGGCCAGCACCATCACGAGGAGCGCTAGCAGGAAGGAGTCGAGTCCGCTGGTCCCGAGTGCCCAGAGCACGATCCACAGCGCCAAGCCGAAGGTGGTGGCGATGACCAAACCCATGCTGGCGGCAGTCTATGCAACGCGCGGCAGTAGTGCAGTCGCGAATTCGCCGACCAGCCGACCGACCTCGCTTGCAGCGTCATTTCCGCCGCCCGCGGCGCGCACAAGACGCGAGCCGATGATCACGCCGTCGGCTCCGGCATCGGCTGCGTCTGCCGCCTGCGCCGGTGTCGAGATCCCGAACCCGAGCGCCACCGGCACTGCGGTGCTCGCCTTGGCGCGCGCCAGCAGCGGCGCGAACGTGGCCGCGCCTGCGCTCCGCTCGCCGGTCGTCCCGGTAACCGAGACGACGTACATGAAGCCGCGGGCGCGCTTGCCGATCTCGTGCAGCCGCTCCTCGGTAGTCGTCGGCGCGATCAGCGGCACCAGCGCGATCCCCGCCTGCTCGCTGGCGCGCGCGACCTCTTCGCCCTCCTCGAAAGGCAGGTCCGGGACGATCAGGCCGCTGACGCCTGCCCGCGCGAGCCCTTCGACGAACTGCTCCGCCCCGGGGCGCAGGACGGTGTTGGCGTAGGCCATCACGATTACCGGGACCCGCCGGGCGAGCGAGGCGGCGAGGTCGAGGACGTCCTCGACCCTCACGCCGCCGGCAAGTGCGCTGGTCGCCGCGGCGTGGATCACTGGTCCGTCGGCAAGCGGATCGGAGAATGGAATACCGAGCTCGAGCATGTCGGCGCCGGCATGCACGCACGCTTCGCCGATCGCGAGCGAACGCTCGATGTCGGGAAAGCCGCCCATCAGGTAGGGCATCAGGGCGGCCCGCTTGCCGCTCGCCGCAAACGCCGCGGCGATCCGCTCGATGCCGCTCTGTGTCGGCGTCATGTCCGGGCGCTGAGCGCGATGACCTCGGCGAGGTCCTTGTCGCCACGGCCCGAGAGGCACACGAGATCGAGCTCGCCGCCCGGATTGGCGAGCACCCAGGCGAGCGCGTGCGCGGCCTCGAGCGCGGGGATGATCCCCTCGAGGCGCGTCGCCTGCGCGAACGTCTCGAGGGCCTGGGCGTCGGTGACCGCGACGTAGCGAACGCGGCCGCTGTCGCGCAGGTAGGCGTGCTCGGGTCCGGAGCCCGGGTAGTCGAGGCCCGCGGAGATCGAGTGCGCCTCGAGGATCTGGCCGTCGAGGTCCTGGAGCACGGCCGAGAGCGAGCCGTGGAGCACCCCTGCCTTGCCGCCCGCGGTGAGCGGGGCGCCGTGGCGGCCGCTTTCGAGGCCTTCGCCGGCCGCCTCGACGCCGACCAGCTCGACGCCGTCGTCCTCGAGGAAGGCGGTGAAGATGCCGATCGCGTTCGAGCCGCCACCGACGCAGGCGATCACGCGCGCCGGCAGGCGACCGGTCCGCTCGAGCAGCTGCGCCCGGGCCTCGTCGCCGATCGTTCGTTGCAGCTCACGCACGATCGCCGGATAGGGCGCGGGTCCGACCGCGCTGCCGATGATGTAGTGCGTAGCGTCGACGTTCTCGACCCAGTCTCGAATCGCCGCCGACACCGCCTCCTTGAGTGTGCGCGCGCCGGCGCGCACCGGCTCGACGCGGGCGCCGAGCAGCTCCATCCGCGCGACGTTGGGCTGCTGGCGGCGGATGTCCTCCTCGCCCATGTAGACGATGCACTCGAGGTCGAGCAGGGCGCAGGCCGTCGCCGCGGCGACGCCGTGCTGGCCGGCACCGGTCTCGGCGATCACGCGGCGCTTTCCCATGCGTCGGGCGAGTAGCGCCTGGCCGAGAGCGTTGTTGATCTTGTGCGAGCCGGTGTGGTTGAGGTCCTCGCGCTTGAGCCAGAGCGGATAGCCGATGCGTTCACCCAGGCGTCGTGCCTCGTAGAGCGGGCTTGGGCGGCCGACGTAGTCGCGCAGCAGGCCGTCGAGCTCGGCGCGGAAGTCCGGGTCCTCCCAGGCCGAAGCCCACGCCGCTTCGAGCTCGACTAGCGCCGGCATCAGCGTCTCGGGGACGTACTGGCCGCCGTAGGGCCCGTAGCGATGGGCGACGGGGCTCACACCGCCACCGCAGCGGCCGCCTCAAAGAACGCGCGCATCCGCTCGGGGTCCTTGATCCCGGGTGATTCCTCGACCCCGCTCGCGACGTCGACGGCGTAGGGGCCGGTCGCAGCGATCGCCGAGCCGACGCAGTCGGCGTCGAGACCGCCGCTGACGATAAGCGGCACCGAGGAATGCCGGCCTGAAAGCAGCGACCAGTCGAAGCGCTCGCCGGTACCGCCGCGCAGGCCGGCGGCATAGCCGTCGAGGAGGTGGAAGTCCGTGTGAAATCGCTCGAGGTTCTGGAGCGTGCCGGCGCCGCGCACGGCGGCGGCCTTGATCGTGCGCGCACCGGTGCGCCGCGCCACCTCGGAGCAGAAGGCCGGCCCCTCGTCGCCGTGTAGCTGGACCAGGGTGAGCGGGACGCGCTCGTTGACGTCGGCGATCGTCTCGAGCGTTGCGTTGACGAACAAGCCGGCCAGCTCGACGCGTCGGCGCAGCGCGGCGCCGATCCGCTCCGCCTCGGCGATCGTGCAGCGTCGCGGCGAGTCCTCGTAGAAGACCATGCCAACGGCCCAGGCGCCGAGCTCGGCGGCCGTCTGGGCGTCCTCGAGGCGGGTGACACCACAGATCTTGACGCGCGGTGGCTGCATCGCCACACCGTAGCGGCTGCGGCCGCTCAACCAGACGTGGGCAGGGTCTCCGGGCGCGTGCCCAGCTTGACCTTCACATTCAGGTGCTTCTTGCCGCGCACGATCCCCAGCGTGACCGTTCGCCCGGGCTGGTCGTGGATGACAACGTTCTCGAGCGCCGCGTCGGAGTCGATCGGCAGGCCGTTCAGCGACACGATGATGTCACCGCCGATCTGCACCTGCGTGATGCCGTCGGCGAGCGTCACCGTTTGGCTCGAACCGTGCAGCCCGGCCTTCGCAGCCGGCGTGCCACCCGCGACCGATTCGACGAGCGCCCCGGCGCTGGCGCCGAGATGCAGCGAGGCAAACGAGGGGCTAATCGTCGTCGTCTCGACGCCGAGGTAGCCCTCGGTCACCCGGCCGGTCCGCTCGAGCTGGGGAATTACGAACGCGGCGGTGTTGATCGGGATCGCAAAGCCGATGCCAACGCTGCCGTCGCTGCCGTCGGCGGTCTGGATCTGCGAGTTGATGCCGATTACCTGGCCTTCGGCGTTGATCAGCGGGCCGCCCGAGTTGCCGGGGTTGATCGGCGCGTCAGTCTGGATCACGTTGCCGATCGAAAAGCCGTTCGGCGCCTGGATCTCGCGCTGGAGCGCGGAGACGACGCCGGTCGTCAGCGTTCGCTCGAGGTCGAAGGGATTGCCGATCGCCACCGTTGGATCGCCGACCTGAACCGTGTTGGAGTTACCGAGCGGCAGCGGCGCGAGGTGCTGTCCGCGCGCATCGACCTTCAAAAGGGCGAGGTCGTCGTCGGGATCCTTGCCGATGACCTTCGCCGGGACCGTGTTGCCGTTGGCGAACTCGACCGTGATCTTCACCGCGCCGTTGATCACGTGCGCATTGGTGAGGATCGTGCCGTTCGCGGCGATTACGCAGCCCGATCCGGTCTGGGTGCCCGATTCCTCGCTCGGGAAGAAGTTAAACGGTGAGCTCTCGCCCTCGACGACCTTGGCGCTGACAAATACGACGCCCGGCGCGTCACGCTCGTAGATCTCGTGCGCCGTGAGGCCGACGTCGTTGACCGATCGGGCCGCCGAGGGGACATCCTCCACCACGGTCGTCGTGGTGCTCCCGCGCTTGAAGCCGAACGCCAACACCACCACCGCGACGATCAGGCCGCCGAGCAGCGCCGCTAGCAGCTGCGTGACCGAGATCTTTCTCACCGCGGTCGGGAGTGTGAACCTCTGCGTTCAACGCTCCCTAAATGGCGCGGGTGACGTCCTCGAGCAGGTCGCGCAACGCCTGGGCGGGGTCGGCGGCGCGCATCAGTCGCTCGCCGATCAGCACGCCGTCGACGCCCGCGGCGGAGAGCCGGACGAGGTCCTCGGAGCTCGAGATGCCCGATTCGGAGACCACGATCGCGCCCGGCGGCATCGAATCGAGTAGCGCAAAGGTGCGTTCCGGGTCGACGCTGAAATCGCGCAGGTCGCGGTTGTTGACGCCGATCAGCTCGGCACCGATCGCTGCCGCCACCTCGAGCTCGGCGGCGTCGTGCACCTCGACGAGAACGTCGAGGGAAAGCTCCTCGGCAGCGCTGCTCAGGGCCCGGAGCGTCCCGATATCGAGGGCGGCGACGATCAGCAGCACCGCCGAGGCCCCGGCCGCGGCCGCTTCGGCCAGCTGGTAGGGATCGAGGATGAAATCCTTGCGCAGCAGCGGCAGCGAGCAGGCCCGTGCCGCTTCCTCTAGATCCTCGAGCGAGCCGTTGAAGTGCGGCCCCTCGGTGAGCACCGAGAGCGCGGCGGCGCCGCCTTCCTCATAGGCGCGGGCGATCGCGGCGACGCTCGACTCCGGCCGGATCGGCCCGGCCGAGGGCGAGCGGCGCTTGTGCTCGGCGATGACGGAGATTCCCGGGCGCGCGAGCGCGTCGCGGAAAGCGTGCGGCGGACGATCGGGCGGTGTTGGGAGTGCCGCGAGCGGGACGTCGCGGAGGCGGCGCGCGAGCTCGGCGCGGGTGCTCGCGAGAATGTCCTCGAGCGTGTTCACGAAGCGGCGTGCGTGGCGAGGATGAAGGCCTCGAGCGTCGCCGCGGCACGGCCGTCGTCGAGCGCCGCGCGCGCGTGATCGACGCCTTCGGCAAGCGTCGCCGCGGCGCCGGCCGTGTAGATCGCGGCGCCGGCGTTGACCAGGGCGAGGTCGCGTGCGGGGCCGCCGTTCGCGGCGAGCACCGCCCGCGTCACCGCGGCGCTTTGGGCCGGGTCACCGCCTTCTAGTCCCTCGCCGGTCGTGGCGAGCTTGACGCCGAGTTGCTCCGGGGTGACGGTGTAGGCGTCAATCTGCTCGCCGTTGACCTCGACGACCCGCGTTGGCGCTGTCGTTGAGATCTCGTCGAGCCCGTCGAAGCTCGAGACGACCAGGGCACGGTCGACGCCGAGCCCGGCGAGCGCGCCGGCGATCGTCTCGAGGTAGGCCGGGTCGGAGACGCCGACCAGTTGTCGGCGCGCGCCCGCGGGATTGGTGAGCGGGCCGAGGAAGTTGAAGATCGTCCGCACCGCGAGCTCGCGGCGAACCGGGACCACGAAGCGGGTCGCCTGGTGGTGGCCGGGAGCGAACATGAAGCCGAAGCCGACGTCCTCGATGCAGCGCGCGACATCGGCGGGGCCGAGGTCGATCCGCGCGCCGAGCGCTTCGAGCAGGTCGGCGGAGCCCGAGCGGCTAGTCGCCGAGCGGTTGCCGTGCTTGGCGACCGCGCAGCCGGCGCCGGCCGCGATCAGCGCCGCCGTCGTTGAGACGTTGAAGGTCGTCCGCCCGCCGCCGGTGCCGGCGGTGTCGAGCAGCTGCTCGCGCTCGACGCGCACGGGCAGCGCCAGCGAGCGCATCGTGCGCGCCAGCCCGGTCAGCTCGGCGACCGTCTCGCCCTTGGTGCGCAGCGCGATCAGGAAGCCGGCGATCTGCACGTGGGAGACCTCGCCGGCCATGATCTCCGCGAGCACCTCGGAGGCCTGCTCAGCACTCAGATCACGCCCGGAGGCGAGCGCGTCGAGTGCGCGCGTGACGGTCTCGTTCGGCGTTTGCTCGACCACTCCGAACGGCGCGGCGCTCAAGATGGCGATCCTTGGAGGAAGTTGCGCAGCAGGTCGATGCCCTCGTCGGTGAGGATCGACTCCGGGTGGAACTGGACGCCCTCAGCGGGAAGCTCGCGGTGACGGATCCCCATCACGACACCGTCGCCGCGGGCCGAGACAGCGAGGCAGTCGGGGAGCTCGTCGGCGACGATCAGCGAGTGGTAGCGCCCGACGGTGAGTGGACTGCTCAGGCCGCGGTAGATCGTGGCGCCATCGTGTTCGATCGTGCCCGTCTTGCCGTGCACCGGCTCGTGGCGAATCACGCTGCCGCCAAAGGCTTGGGCGAGCGCCTGGTGGCCGAGACAGACCCCGAGCGTCGGTATGCCGGCCTCCGGGAAGCGCTTCATCACCTCGAGTGAGATCCCCGCTTCGTTGGGGGTGCAGGGCCCCGGGGAGACGATCACGCGGTCGGGCTCGCGCGCCAGGAGCTCATCGACGCTCGCGCGGTCGTTGCGGACGACATCGACCTCGGCCCCCAGCTCGCCGAGGTACTGCACGAGGTTGTAGGTGAAGGAGTCGTAGTTGTCGATCACGAGCGCGCGCACCAGACGAGCCTAGCCAACCGCCGCTCGCGCGGGCGCTCGGCGCCCGCGTTTGCGTCCGATCGGAGGGTATCCTTGCTTGCGCAAGCAATTTTGATACACTCTGCCTAGATGACCCCGTCAACGAAACAAGGAGCACCATGCCACCGACAGCAGTAGAGCTAACAGCTATAGCGCCGGGCACCTACGAGTACGACCCGGTCCATTCTTCCGTGACGTTTACCGTGCGCCATTTCGGCGCGGGCAAGTTCCGCGGCGCCTTTGGCGATTTCGACGCCAGCGTGCAGGTGGCTGAGGACGGCAGCCTGGCGATCGAAGGCGAAGTCAAGGTCGATAGCGTCCAGGTCAAGGAGCCGCGCCTCGACGGTCACCTCAAGTCGCCGGACTTCTTCGACGCCGAGCGCTACCCGGAGATCACCTTCAAGTCCACGAGCGTCAAGGCTGCGGCCGACGGCACGCTTGAGATCCAAGGCGACCTCACGATCAAGGACATAACCAAGAGCGTCACCGCGACTGGCGAGATCACCCACACCCCAGACGATGGCTACGGCAGCGCGCGCCTCGGCGTAGAGCTGAGCACGACAATCGACCGCAATGACTTCGGCATCACCTGGAACGCCGAGCTTCCCGGCGGCATACTGGCCGTTGCCAACGAGGTCACCCTGCAGGCCGAGCTCGAGCTCAAGAAGTCCTAGCCGGCAATGCGCATTCTCGGAATCTCCGGGAGTCTGCGTAGCGGCTCGCACAACGCGCGTCTGCTGGCGGCGGCCGCAGGGCTGCTGCCAGCCGGCGTCGAGTACGTCCGCTTCGATGGGCTGAAGGCCGTGCCGCCCTTCGACGAGGATGACGAAAGCGAGCCGCCCGACCCGGCGGTCGCTCATCTGCGCGAGCAGATCGTCGCCGCCGACGGATTGCTGATTGCAACTCCCGAGTACAACTCCTCGATCCCGGGCCAGCTGAAGAACGCGATCGACTGGGCGTCACGGCCGTTCGATACGGCGGCCTTGCGCAACAAGAACGCCGCGGTGATCGGCGCCAGCACCTCGATGTTCGGTGCGCTCTGGGCGCAGGCCGAGACGCGCAAGGCGCTCGGCGCGGCTGGGGCGCGCGTGATCGACCGCGAGCTGCCGCTGCCCTACGCGCACGAGAGCTTCGATGAGAACGGCCGTCTTCTCGACCGTGAGCTCGAGGCGACGCTCGAGCAGATCGTCGGCGAACTGGTCGAGCAGGCGCGAGCGAGCAGCGCGCGAGCGGGCGGCGCGCAAGCGGGCGGCGCTGAGAGCTCGGCGCTTCGTTCTTGATCGGTTGGAGACGCGCCGGCGACGCTTGGTGCTATTCCCAGTCGCTCTGTTCGCCGGCCAGCTCGATCGCGCGCAGGACGGCGCGGGCCTTGGCCTCGGACTCGCGAAACTCGTAGTCGGGCTTGGCGTCGGCGACGGTGCCGCCGCCGGCCTGGAGGTGTGCGACGCCGTCCTTGACGATAACGGTGCGGATGTGGATCGCGGTGTCGAGGTCGCCGGTGTAGCTGAGGTAGCCGACGGCGCCGCCGTAGCCGCCGCGCTTGACCGGCTCGAGCTCGTCGATGATCTGCATCGCGCGCACCTTGGGCGCGCCCGAGAGGGTGCCTGCCGGGAGCGTCGCGCGCAGCGCGTCCATCGCGCCGACGCCCTCGCGGAGCTGCCCCGAGACGGTGCTGACGATGTGCATCACGTGGCTGTAGCGCTCGATGTCCTTCAGCGACTCGACGCGCACGCTGCCGTACTCGCAGACGCGGCCGAGATCGTTGCGACCGAGATCCACGAGCATCATGTGCTCGGCCACCTCCTTGGTGTCGGCCAGCAGGTCCGCTTCGAGCTGGTCGTCCTCGCTGGGGCTCTCACCACGCGGGCGGGTGCCCGCGACCGGGCGCGTGAGCACCTGGCGGCCGTTGACGGTGATCAGCGGCTCGGGACTCGCGCCGGCGAACTGGAAGTCGCCGAAATCGAGGTAGTACATGTAGGGGCTCGGGTTGACGACGCGCAGGCCGCGGTAGATCGAGAAGGCGTCGACCGCGACCGGCGCTGACCAACGCTGCGAGGGGACGACCTGGAAGGCGTCGCCGGCGTGGATGTACTCGACGATCCGCGCGACGTTCGCCTCGAAGCGCTCGCGCGACATGTTCGATTGGAAATCGGGCAGCGGGCGCCGCGGCAGCGCGGCCGCGGGGTGCGGGACGGGACCGGCGAGCACCTCGCGGACCTCGGCGATGCTCTGGAGCGCACGCTCGTAGGAGGCGTCGAGGTCGTCCTCGGCGTGGACGTTCGCGAGGATCGTCACGGTGTGTTTGAGGTTGTCGAAGACGATCAGGACGTCGCTCAGCATCAGCGCCATGTCGGGCAGGCCGAGCTGATCCTCGTTCGGCGGGCCGAGCGGCTCGACGGCGCGCACGAGGTCATAGCCGAAGAAGCCGACGGCGCCGCCGGCGAACGGCGGTAGACCCGGCAGCGGGGCCTGGCTGTAGCGCGAGACGGCCTCGGCGGCGATCGCGTAGGGGTCTCCCCCGTCACCCAGCGACCAGCGAATCACCTCGCGCGGGCGGAAGCCGATAAACGAGTAGCGCCCGAAACGCAGACCCTGCTCGGCTGATTCGAGCAGGAACGCCGGCCCGTCGCCGCGCAGCTTCAGAAACGCCGATACCGGCGTCTCGCAGTCGGCGATCAGCTCCTGGCCAAGCGGGATCAGCTTGAAGTCGCGTGCCAGGGCACGGACCTCGTCGAGCGTCGCGCTAACGTCGTCGGTCATCGAGAACCCGCTCGACGTCGCGCAGGCGCCGTTCGCGCCCGACGAGCAGCACGAGCAGGTGGTAGATGACGTCCGCGGCCTCCTCGTCAACGCGGGCGTCGCTCTCCTCGCGCGCCGCGCGCGCGACCTCCTCGGCCTCCTCGATCACCTTCGCGCCGATCCGCGGCGGGTCGGAGAGCAGCTCGACGGTATAGGAGCCCGGCGGCCGCTCCGCAGCGCGAGCGTCGAGCGTGCGCTCGAGCGCCGGCAGCACCTCGTGCGGCGCCGCCGGCTCGAGCTCGCCGCGGTGAAAGCAGGTCCGCTCGCCGGTATGACACGCCGGGCCGGCCGGCTCGACGAGCGCGAGCACGGTGTCCCCGTCACAGTCCAGGCGTAGTGCCTTCACGACCTGCGTGTTGCCGCTCGTCGCGCCCTTGTGCCAGAGCTCTCCGCGCGAGCGGCTCCAGAGGTGGAGCTCACCGGTTTCGCGCGTGCGCGCGAGCGCGTCCGCGTTCATGTAGGCGAGCGTCAGCACCTCGCCGCTGCTCCAATCCTGCACCACGCACGGCACGAGGCCGCGCGCGTCGTAGACGATCTCGCTGTCCATAGCAACGATCTTAAGGGCTGCGTCGTGAAGAGCCCGGCGGCGAACCGCCGACCACACCCCTAATCGATGCCCAGGCGATCCAGCAGGCTGTCGTCCCCGCGCCAGTGGCGGCGCACGCGGACGGTAAGCGAGAGGTGCACGCGCCCGTCCAGCTCGCGCTCGAGCTCGTGCCGGGCGGCGGTGCCGATCGCCTTGATCATGTGGCCGCCGTGGCCGACGACGATGCTCTTCTGGGACTCGGTCTCGACCCAGATCAAGGCATCGACGCGGGTCAGCAGGGGCCGCGCGGGATCGGGCTCGATCTCTTCGACGACGACGCCGACGGCGTGCGGCAGCTCCTGGAAGGTTCGCCGCAGCACCTGCTCGCGGATCAGCTCGGCGAGCAGCTCGGCGCGCGCCATGTCCGAGCGCTGCTCGGGCTCATAGAGGAAGGGGCTCGGCGGCAGCTGGGCGGTGAGGTGCTCGAGCAGCGCCGGCACGCCGGCGCCGCTGCGGGCAGAGACCGGGAAAAGCTCGGCCCGCTCGGGCGCGATCGCGGCGGCGTCGAGCAACGCCTGGGCCTGGCGCGGCTGGCTGAGGCGGTCGACCTTGTTGATGGCGATCGTCACCGGGACGCTCGCCTCGCGCAGGTGCTCGGCGATGCGGCGGTCACCGGCGCCGATCCGCTCTTCGCCGTTGAGCACCATCAGCACCGCGTCGGCGTCGGCGAGCTCGCGCTCGAGGCGGCTTGCCATGCGCTGGGTCAGGGCGTCGCGGGGTCGCTGGAAGCCAGGTAGATCGACGAGCACGAGCTGCCAGTCGGGGCCGCTGGCGACGCCGCGGATCGCCCGTCTGGTCGTCTGCGGACGGTCGGAGACGATCGCAACCTTGGTGCCGACGATCGCGTTGGTGAGGGTCGACTTGCCGACGTTGGGCCGGCCGGCGAGGGCGACGAAGCCGGCACGCGTCGCCGGGGCGCTCACCAGCTGAGCAGCTCGTGCTGGAGCGCCAGCATCTCGCCCTGATCGGCCTCGTGGTCCATGCCGAGCAGGTGCAGCACTCCGTGGAGGACCGCTTCGCGCAGGTCGGCGGTGTGCTCGGGGCAGATCACCACGTCGCCGAGCTCACGCGGTCCGGCGGTGTCGGTGTGTGCGCCGTCGATCGGGAAGGAGAGGACGTCGGTCGGCTCCGGCTTGCCGCGGTGCGCTCCGTTGAGCTCGGCGATCTGGGCCGCGTCGACGAACTGCACGGCGAGGTGTCCTTCGTGCACGCCGGCGCTCGCCGCGCCGAGCTCGGCAAGGCGTGTGATCTCGTCCGGCGACATCGTCGCCGGCAGCGTGCCGACGACCTCGACCTCGAGCATCTCAGCTGCGTGCGCGCTTTGCGGCAAGGTCAGGCGCGGCGCGCACCGCGTGTCCGTCGTAGGCCTCGACGATCCGCTGGACCAGGCGGTGGCGGACGACGTCCTCGCCGCTCAGGGTGACGAACTCGACGCCCTCGATGCCGGCAAGGATCTCGCGGACGACGATCAGCCCCGACTGCTGCTCGCGCGGCAGATCGACCTGCGTGATGTCGCCGGTGACGACCATCTTCGAACCGAAGCCGAGGCGGGTGAGGAACATCTTCATCTGCTCGGGCGTCGTGTTCTGCGCCTCGTCGAGGAT
>Ga0182015_10002579_pt1 | contig 21578 bp, 20 predicted proteins | sample 712P3MmetaG_FD_120478 | JGI IMG/M metagenome (GOLD analysis project Ga0182015, IMG submission 120478) | Permafrost microbial communities from Stordalen Mire, Sweden - 712P3M metaG | ecosystem: Environmental > Terrestrial > Soil > Wetlands > Permafrost | place: Sweden: Stordalen | collected...
GCTCGGCAAGGTTGTGCTGGCCGAGTGGAAGCTCGTCCCGCCCGCATCTGGTCACGACAGCCTGACTGCCGTTATCGAGATGGCGAACGCGTCCGGGCTCCTGATCGCCGGTGGCGAGGCCGACAACGACCCGATCGCGGCAACCACGCTCGGGACCGGTCAGCTCGTCCTAAAGGCGGTCGCCCTCGGCGCGAGGCGGGTGATCGTCGGCTGCGGGGGCTCGGCGACGACCGACGGCGGCGCCGGGGCTCTCGAGGCCATCGGGTCGCGCGAGGCCTTGGGCGGTGTCGAGCTGGTCGCGGCGTGCGACGTCACGACGGGCTTTCTCGACGCCGCGAGGGTCTTCGGCCCGCAAAAGGGCGCTAAGCCCGAGCAGGTCGACCAGCTGAGCGTCCGGCTCGCGCACCTGGCAGAAAGCTACCGGGAACGCTTCGCCATCGACGTCACGACGATCCCGGGCGCGGGTGCCGCCGGCGGACTTGCCGGGGGCCTGTTGGCGCTCGGGGCAACGGTCGTCTCAGGCTTCGAGCTCGTGGCCGAGTTCGTCGGGCTCGACAAGCACCTTGCGGGAGCCGACCTCGTCATGACCGGAGAGGGATTCTTGGACCGCCAGTCCTTTTCGGGAAAGGTCGTCGGCGGTGTCATAACCCATGTGGCCGGACGCGCCCCGATTCTGTGCATAGCCGGCGACGTCGCTCCCGATATCGGTCCGGTCGGGCTGGAGATCGTGAGCCTCGTGGAGCGAGCCGGTCTGGAAAAAGCCTTGTCGGAGGTGCTCGAGCTCATCGAGGAGGTCGTCGCGGAGCACATCTCGCTTCGCGCCTGAGACGCGCCGAAGTCGCCTAGCCGATTCCGACGCCCAGGCTGGCGGCATCCGCGAAGAACAACGGGTAGGTCTTGGCGACACAGCCGGGATCGGAGATCTCCACTCCGGGCACCGCGGCGCCGATGGCCGTGAAGGCCATGGCGATGCGATGGTCGTGATAGGTGTTGACCCGTCCCCCGTGCAGGGATGCGCCGCCATGTATCACGAGCCCGTCGGGCGCCTCTTCGACGCGCGCCCCGAGTCGGCTGAGCTCCTTTGCGACCGCCCCGATCCGGTCGCTCTCGTGCCCCCGCACGATGGAGACGCCGCGGATGAACGTGTCCCCGCTCGCGAGTGCCCCGAGGACTGCGACCGTCGGCACCTGGTCAGGCATCGCCCCGAGATCGACCTCGACGCCTTTGAGCTCACCTGGCCGCTCGATCTTCGTGCCGTTCGGACCGCGAACGACCTTTGCCCCCATGTCGGCCATGACCTCCACGATGCGTCCGTCGGGCTGGGCTGTGGCCGAGGCGTTAGAGACCGTGACCGAGCCTCCCGTCGCGACCGCGAGGGCATAAAGGTGCGCTGCAGCGCTGGCATCGTGCTCGACCGACTCGGCCCTCGAAGAATAGGTGACACCGGCCTTAACCCGGAAAGAGCCCGGCGCCTCCTCGAGGACCACCGCCCCCCACCTTTTCATCGTCTCGACGGTCAAGTGCACATAGCCGAGCTCGGCGAGGCCGGACACTTCCAAGACGAGATCCTCGCCGGCATAGGGCCCCACCATCAAAAGGGCCGTCGCGAACTGCGAGCTGGCCGCGGCATCCACGCGCAGGTGCCCCCCGGCAAGCCCGTGGCCTGAGATGGAAAGCGGTGGCCTGCCCTGGTCAGAGACGATCTCGGCACCGGCTCGGCCCAAGGCCTCAAGCAGCGGGGCGATGGGCCGCCGGCGCAGCGGCTCCTCGCCGTCTAGGACCACGGTCCCTTCCGCCAACAGCGCCACCGCAGCCAAAAAGCGTAGCGTCGTGCCCGACAGCCCCGCGTTCAGCGTCGCCCCGCCCGCTGCGGGGTGACCGGAGGTCCCCGTCACCTCGGTCACGGTGCCGGAGCTCTCGATCCGGGCGCCGAGGGCGCGCAGCCCTGACATCATCGCCACGGTGTCGTCGCTCGAAAGCAGACGGCTGAGCTCGCTTCCGCCAGCCGCCAAGGCGGCGATTACTAACAACCGGTTCGTCAAGCTCTTGCTCGAGGGCGCCTCCACGGTGCCCTGCACGGGACCTTTCGGGGCGATCCCGAGCACCGGCCTTGCGAGCCACTCGTAGGGGGCGGATCCGGACATCTCCCAAGAGTAGGCCTGCGACCGGCGCGCTCCGACGGGCCTTTGCAGGCCCGCCGATTAGGTTCGCAAGGGCGATGGCACCGCGGCCGGGGCGGGGATGCGACGATGGCCTTGTGACATACCGGGTCTGCTTCGTCTGTACGGGGAACATCTGCCGCTCGCCCATGGCCGAGGTCTTACTTGAGCACGAGGCGGCGGCTCGCGGGCTTTCCGGGCGGCTCACCGTCGACAGCGCGGGGATCGCTGCCGAGGTCGGTTTCGACATCGATCGCCGGGCCCGACAAGCGCTCGAACGCAGCGGCTTTGTCCCGCATCGCCACTTGGCACGCCAGTTCGAGCCCGGATGGCTCAACGAGCGCGACCTCGTCATCGCGATGGACAGCGGACACCTGCGATGGCTGGAGAGGCGGGCACCGGCCCGCGGCCAGAATGCGGTCATCCGCCTCCTTCTGAGCTACCTGGAGCCGGGCGAGAGACCCCGGGGCTCGATTGAGATCTCGGACCCGTACTTCGGAGACGACAGGGACTTCGCCTCTTGCCTGGAGCTGATCCGGGCCGGATGCGCCGCCCTCCTCGACGAGATCGAGGGCGGCCTGGCCGAGTAAGGCTCAGGTGGCGGGGCTCACCGAGCTCATGTTGAACTCGGCGACTCGCAGCGGCGGCATGGCCGTGCGGTTCAGCCATTCGTTCCACTCGCGCGACAGCGCCCTTTCGGTTCGTCCTGCCTCGATGGCCTTTGACAACAGGTCGACCGGGCTCTCGTTGAAGCGGAAGTTGTTCACCGAGCCGACGATCTCACCGTGCTCGACGAGATAGACGCCATCGCGCGTCAAACCCGTCAGCAGCAACGTCGCCGGGTCCACCTCACGGATGTACCAAAGGCACGTGAGCAACAGCCCGCGCTCGGTCCGGCCCACAAGGTCCTCGAGGCTGGCCGTGGCGCCGGGCAGCTCCAAGATGAGGTTGTCTGCCAGAGTCGCCGCCTCCATGCCCGACCGCTTCGCGGCAGCACGGTGGTACTGCAGGCGGGCAAGGCGACCTTGAGAGACCCATTCGGTTCTCTCGATGCCGAGGCCGTTGTCGAACACCGACATGTCCTGGCCGGACGCCGAGGTGGCGAGGAAGGGCGAGCACTCGAGTCCCGGCTCGCCAGGGTCGCTGCGCAACGAGAACGGCTGCGTCGAGAGCGACTCGCCGAGGCGGGTAGCTCCGCCCGGGGCGGAGAACACGCTGCGCCCCTCTTCGGCCTCGCGGCCCGATGTCGACAGGCCGAGCATGATCACGAGGTCGGCCACCGCATCGGGCGGCAGCAGCACCTCGTAGCGACCTGGGTCTAGTTCGATCCGGCGCTCGGCCCAGGCGAGACGGCGGACGAGGCGCTCCTCGAGCTCTTCGACATGCACCGTGGCGAGGTCGCAGGCTCCCGCCGCCGCCCAAGCCGAGCGCTCTCCCCCATCGGTGCGGGCAACGACCTCGAGCTTGCCCGTCGGCTGCACGTGCCGGAGCCGTAGGCCCGTGGAGGACCCGAGGTAGGTAGTCGAGACCTGATGCTCCGCGAAGCCGTACAGGCTCGTGCCCGCCGAGCGGGCACGCCCGAAGGCGTCCCCGAGACGTGCGAGCACGTCTCCTAGTCCCGCCAGGCTCGTCATCTGGGGCGGGTCGGCGAACTCGCTCGGCAAAGCGACCCCCGAAGGGCCGACGAGCGGCGAGGCGTCCTCGGCCGGCGGGGCCGTGGCGGCATTGGCCTCGGCCCGGCGGACGAGGTCGACAGCATCGGCGGCACCGCTGCTCGACGCGGTCCCGACAGCGGTGCCGCCTTCAGTCTCGCGAAAAGAGATCACGCTCACGTTCCGGTCGCGGCGGGTGCCGTTCGTCGTGACCGTGTTGTTTGCAAAGCGCAGCTCCGCTTCGCTGTCCTCCTCCACGATCACTATGCACGCCTCCGATCGCGAGGCTTCGAGCGCCTGCTCGACTACGAGGTGAGCTTGTGTCAGTTGCCCTGTTGCGGCGCTCATCGGCCCGACTCCGTTCGCGTGTTCAGCACGTTGATGCTCTTGAACAATGCCGAGGGACAGCCGTGGCTGACGGGAGCGACCTGCCCGGGCTGGCCCTTGCCGCAGTTGAATGCCCCGCCGAGGCGGTAGGTCGACTGCCCGCCGACAGCCTGCATGGCCCCCCAGAAATCCGTTGTCCGCGACTGGTAGGCGAGATCTTTCACCTGGCCGGCCAACTTGCCCTTTTCGATCCTGAAGAACCGCTGACCGGTGAACTGGAAGTTGTAGCGCTGCATGTCGATCGACCAGCTCTTGTCGCCCATCACGTAAAAGCCGTTGTCGACCGAGGAGATGAGTTCCTCGGTGCTCGGTCCCGTGCCGGCGGCCGGCCGTAGGGACACGTTCGCCATGCGCTGGATGGGTATGTGCCCGGGTGAGTCCGCGAAGGCGCAGCCGTTCGAGCGGTCGAAGCCCTTGGCGCGGGCGATGCGCCGGTCCAGCTGGTAGCCGACGAGAACGCCACCACAGATGAGGTCGAAACTTTGCGCCTGGACGCCCTCGTCGTCATAGCCGACGGTGGCAAGGCCGTGCTCGACGGTCCTGTCACCGGTCACGTTCATGATCTCCGAGCCATACTTCAAGCCGCCGAGCTTGTCGAAAGTCGCGAACGAGGTCCCGGCATAGGCAGCCTCGTAGCCCATCGCCCGGTCGAGCTCGGTGGCGTGACCGATCGACTCGTGGATCGTGAGCCACAAGTTCGAGGGATCGATGACGAGGTCGTACGCGCCGGGGACCACGGTCGGCGCCCGGAGCTTCTCGGCGAGGTACTCGGGGATCCGGGCGATCTCTTCGTCCCAGTCCCAGCCCTCGCCCAGCAGGTACTCCCAACCACGGCCCGCAGGCGGGGCGAGCGAGCGCATCGTCTCGAAGCCCGTCTCCTCGGCGTCGACCGCAGTCGCCTCTACGACGGGGTGCACGCGGACCCGGCGCTGGTTGGTGACGGTCCCGGCCAGGTCGGCGAAGTACTTGTCCTCGACGACTGCGAGCACGTAAGCGGTCGTGTGGTCCACGCCGCTCGCGCTGAGGAGCCGCCCGCTCCAGTCCTCCAAGAGGGCGACCTTTTCAGCCATCGGCACCTCGGCCGGGTCGAGACGGTAAGAGGAGGTCCACACCGCCTCGCCGTGCGAGGGCTCGGCCGCGAGCTCGACGCGCTCGGTCACCGCCGGCGCCGTCGCCCGCGCGGTCGCGACAGCCTGGTCGACAAGTTCGCCGGCGGCGCCAGGGTCGAGCTCGACAGTGGCCGCGAACCCGAACGAGCCGTCGTGGACGACCCTTAGCCCGATCCCGAGCTCGAGGTTGTCCGCCGAGGTCTCGAGTCGGGCATCGCGAAGGCGCGCCACCTGGGATCTGATCCGCTCGACACGTACCTCGGCATGCTCGCAGCCGAGCGCCCGCGCCCGGTCGAGCGCAGCCTCGCGGACTGATTCAAGCGGCAGGGCCAGGAAATCGGCGTCGAGCTCTACGGTCGCCATGGGTGCTTTGCCTCCTCGAGTGCGGTGCCAGTGTATGGCCTTCCGTCGCCGTTGCCCGTGAGGGCGGCTACACCGGGCGGTGTTTTTGATCGTCGAAGACGTTGCCGCCCGGCGAGCGGTGCGGGGGCCGGTTGGGAGGCATGAGATCCAGGGGAAGGTGGCGCCGCGCGCCCGACCAGGGCGCTCGCGGGGCGACGACGACGTCGGCCAGGCGGTAAGCAAGCGCCTCGTAGTTGACCCGCCAGCCGCGAAAGTGGGGCCAAGCATCCTCGGTCGTGCGTTCGATCGTGAACCCGGTCTCGCGCACGAGCTGAACGGCGCGGTCGAACTCCTCGTAGGAAAGCTGCAGATCGGACTCAGGTGCGGGGTCGGCGTCATAGTCCCAGTGCAGCATCCGGGCGATACGGCGAAGGGCCGTGAAGCCCATCCGCAGGCACATGCGCGCCTCAGAAGGGGCTGACGCGGGGCTCAAGGACAGCTGCAAGGCGGCAGCGTCGAGGACCGCCAGCAGCGACACGACCCAGGAGAAGCCAGGCTCGGGAGACCGGAACCATAACAGCACGGGATATGAGATATGGCTCTCCGCGAGGTCCGCCGACCACATCTCCCAGTCGGCGTAAAGAGCAGGGAGGGCATCGGTGATCCTCACGAGCTGATGGCGCATGAGTATCTCGGGGCCCCACGCCGGCACGCCGGCGCGGCTCTCCATCAATGTGACGAGCGATTCGCGACGGTTGAAGGCTTGGTAGATCGCAGGCAGGTAACCGATCTGGAGAGCGACCGCGATCGCCCCGGTGGCCCCGGCGAGCACGACGAGGACGTCGCTTCCTCGCGTGCTGGCACGGACAAGGCCCACAGAGAATAAGGTCGCCCCGGCCTCGCTCAGGCCGCTCGAGAAGGTCCCCGTCCAGCGCCACTGCATGAGGCCGTAGCCGACCACGTACAGCCCTAGGAAAACCGCCAGCTGGGCGATCAACGAGACCGGGCCCACGGCGGCGAGAATGCCGTCCTTGCGGGCAAAGGTGTTCGCGGGACGGGCCAGGAGCAAAAGGCCGCGGCGCACGACCCGGCCGACGAACAGCGGCAGCGCCTGCACCTTGGAGCCCCCGCGCGGGAGTACGAATGTGGAGACGAGGCTCACCGTGGCGAATACCACGACGACGACGCCTAATACGAAGCAGAACCAGAGCATGGGCCGGCTGCCTAGGCGATCGCTCGAGCGGGCCAGCGACGGGCCATGACCCCGTGCTCGTTGAACGATGACCCGGCGGGCATCGATGACCCGACAGGAAACGGGCGGTCGCTCATGACGTTTTTCGCTTCCAAGAACCTGCCCCCCGATACCGGCGAGCCCGGAGGGGGTGTACCTCCGGGCCTCGTGGGACACGGGCAGAAGCCCGCTCCAGCCACAGGGTAGCGGTCACGACACGCCACCAGGACAGCCGGGACGGCTCCGACGCTTCACGGCTGCGGCGCGGCCGACAGGGCGCATAGCCCTGACCGCATCACGCAGAGCCTTGTGAGGCACAGGCCGAGACACCGGCGGAGCAACTACTGGCTCATCGTCGCTCCCATCTTTGTGCTCCAGTTGGTCGCCCTCGTCGCCTGGGTCGCCGTCAAGTTGACCTCTTCGACCAAAGACGTCGCCATCTATCTCGTGGTCATGGCCCTGGACGCGGTCGTCATCTACGGGGGTGTGGCGGCTGCGCTGGGAGAAGCGGCGCAGCGCCGAGCACCTGGGGAAGTTCCGGGCCTCGTTCGCGCGCGACGACGCCGAGCCGTCCGAGCCCGGGCTAACGCCGAAGCTCGAAGCGGCCCCCCGCTCGTGCACCGCCTTGGTATTCGACGGCGTGAAGCTGCGCTCGACGCCGGCGGGGAACAAGGCCACAGGAGCCAAGGACGCGGCCGCCGGCGAGGGCCGCCGCCGTCACCGTTGCCCGGAGAACCCCAGCGCCAGAGGCGGACATGGCTCCGGGGCGGCGCCACAGCTGTAGCGGGCGGCCTTCAGGCCGCAAGGCCGTGCTGGCGGATCTCTCAGGCCTCCGCGGGACGGTTCGAGCCCGGGCCCTGGGCCCGCACCTCTTCCACACGGGCAAAGGCGCTGCGGAGCTCGTCGATCCACTCGGCTTCATTCCTGCCGACGAGCTCGACGCACCAGGCAAGAGCCTCGCTCCTGCTCCGGGCGATACCGGCATCGATGAGGGTGTCGAGAACCTGGCGTTGTGACATCCGCAGGCGCGTCATCACAGGCACGTTCGTCGTCGTGAACAAGCGAGTCGTACCTCCAGCTGAGGCCCCCCAGGAGACGGCCCGGCCGAAACGGCCCTGAGCTTCCTCGGCGATGCGCATGCGGTGCTCACGGGTGTCCTCCCGGAACCTTTCGATGCGCGCCTCCTCTGCGGTCGCGGCTGCGCCAGGCGTCGCCCCTTGCTCGAGCTCGACGGCGCTGAGAACGCCGACGACGAGGATCTCGTCGTTGTCGATCGTCACCTCGGGCGTGGCTGTGTAGAAGTCGTCCGGAAGCCTGCCGGCGAACCAGGCCCGTATCTCGGCGCGCTGTTCGGCGGACGGGCGTTCCTCGGAGCCGGCGGCCCAACGGCCGCGTCCCCACCGCGGGCCTGGGCCCCGGCGTCCTCCCCGTTGGCGGGGTTCTCGTTGATGTTCGTGTTCGCTGTAAGTCATGAAGTTAGATTACATGATTACACCTGCTGTCGCAACACACCTACCAGGAGGGGGAAGCCCGGGCTGCCCACCGACCGTCCTCCCTGCTCAGGGTGATCGCAAGGCCAAAACAGCGCTCCATCGAACGCTCCGTCATGACCTGCTCGATCGGTCCCATGGCCACGACCTCGCCCGCCCTCAGGAACAGCGCGTGCGACGTGGTCGCTGGCAGCTCTTCGAGGGTGTGGCTCACGTGCACCGTTGTCGGAGAGTTGCCGGAGCGGGCGAGAGCCGTGAGCGCCAGCACGAGAGCCTCCCGGCCGGGAAGATCGACGCCGGCACAAGGCTCGTCGAGCAGGAGCAACGGGTGCTCGACGAAAAGGGACCGGGCGAGGAGCACGCGCTGGCGCTCGCCCTGGGAGCAGGACCCGAAGGGACGATCGGCGAGACCGGCGCAGCCGAGGGCGGCCAGGATCTGCAGGCCACGCACGCCGTCTGCCTCGTCTGTCGGGGCCCACCACGGGGCGAGAACTCCGCGCCCGCCGGTGAGCACGACCGCGAGCGCAGTCGCGGTCGGAGGAAGACGGTCCGCGACGGCGTGGCTGACCACACCCACCCGTGAGCGGAGCAGCCTCAGGTCGCTCATCCCGAGGCGGGCACCGAGCACGGTGACGGTCCCGGAAGAGGGATGACGCTCGGCTCCGAGCAAGCGCAGCAGCGTCGTCTTGCCGGCACCGTTCGGCCCCAGCACCGCCCAGTGCTCTCCCCTGCGGATTGCGACCGACAGCGGCCCGAGGAGGCGCTGTCCCTGAGCCGTGCTTACCGTTGCCCGGTCCAAGAGCGCAGCAAAGGACTTATCGGACTCTGCGTCAAGCTCAAGAGCGCGCTCGCCAGCCATCGTTGGCGAAAGTCTCGCGCGCCGGGGTGCTCCCAGTGCCAGATGGGCCGCCGGCGATACTGCCCGAACCGTCAGGGCAGCTGGCAGGCTGCTACAGCCCCATGGACGGTGGCCTTGAGCTGCCCTGTTATGTTGGGAACATCATGATGCTCATAAGTGTTGAGTGTGTAAGACTCAACTGAGAGGAAGATCTCTGGTGACCAAGACTCAACAGCTTCCGGTTCTGCCACTAGCCGATGTGGTCGTCTTGCCCGGCATGGTCGTCCCGGTCGAGCTGGACGATACGGAGCGACAAGCGGCGATCGACGCCGCCAAGGCCGCCGCTGACGACCACGTGCTCGTCGTGCCGCGGTTCGATGGCAAGTACGCCGCAGTTGGTGTCGTGGCTGCGATCGAGCAGCTCGGTAAGCTGCCCGGCGGCGAGCCTGCCGCCGTGCTGCGGGCTATCGCCCGCGCCCGCGTCGGCTCCGGCGTCACCGGCCCCGGTTCCGCGCTGTGGGTCGAAGCCGAGGTCCTCGACGACGTCGTTGACGGCGAGGCCGTCGGCGAGCTATCTCGCGAGTACAAGAGCGTCGTCGTCTCCATCCTCCAGCAGCGAGGTGCCTGGCAGGTCATCGACTCAGTCCAGCGCCTCACCGAGCCTGGCGAGCTCTCCGACTTGGCGGGCTACGCGCCCTATCTCACCAACGAGCAAAAGCTCTGGCTCCTCGAAACTGTCGAGGTTGAACAGCGCCTGGCCAAGCTCATCGAATGGGGCCGCGCGCACCTCGCAGAGCTCGACGTCGCCGAGCGCATCCGCTCCGACGTCCACGAGGGCATGGAGAAGAGCCAGCGGGAGTTCCTGCTCCGCCAGCAGCTCGCCGCCATCCGCAAGGAGCTCGGCGAGGGGGAACCTGAAGGCGCTGACGACTACCGCGCCCGCGTGGAGGCTGCCGAGCTGCCCGAGAAGGTTCTCGAAGCGGCGCTTCGCGAGGTCGGGCGGCTCGAGCGCGCCAGCGACCAGAGCCCGGAGGCGGGCTGGATCCGCACCTGGCTCGACACCGTGCTCGAGATCCCCTGGAACGTCCGCACCGAGGACAACGACGACGTCACGGCCGCTCGCGAGGTGCTGGACGCGGACCACGAAGGCCTTGACGACGTAAAGGACCGCATGGTCGAGTACCTCGCCGTCCGCAGCCGCCGCCAGGCGCGCGGCCTCGCCGTCGTCGGCGGCCGGGGCTCGGGTGCCGTCCTCGCCCTCGTCGGTCCCCCGGGGGTGGGCAAGACCTCCCTCGGCGAGTCGGTCGCCCGCGCTCTCGGGCGCAAGTTCGTCCGCGTCTCCCTCGGTGGCGTGCGCGACGAGGCGGAGATCCGCGGCCACCGCCGCACCTACGTCGGCGCCCTGCCGGGACGCATCGTGCGGGCCATGCGCGAAGCCGGGTCGATGAACCCCGTCGTGCTGTTGGACGAGATCGACAAGCTCGGCAGCGACTACAGGGGCGACCCGGCCTCCGCACTGTTAGAGGTGCTCGACCCGGCCCAGAACCACACCTTCCGAGACCACTACCTCGAGATCGAGCTGGACCTGTCGGACGTTTTGTTCCTCGCGACAGCGAACGTGGCTGACACGATCCCCCCGGCTCTGCTCGACCGCATGGAGCTCGTCCGCCTGGACGGCTACACAGAAGACGAGAAGGTCGCCATCGCCCGTAACCATCTGGTCCCGCGCCAGATCGACCTCGCCGGGCTCGAGCGCGACGAGATTGCAGTCGACGACGAGGCGCTTCGCGTCGTGGCGACCGAGTACACCCACGAGGCCGGCGTCCGCCAGCTCGAAAGGGCGATAGCCAAGATCCTCCGGAAGGTGACCACCCGGCAGGCCGGGAAGTCCGAGCCGGAACGGGTCGAGGTCGGAGTGAAGGACCTAAAGCAGTACCTCGGCCGGCCCCGGTTCACGCCTGAGTCCGCCGAGCGCACCGCCGTGCCTGGGGTAGCCACGGGCCTGGCCGTCACCGGAGCCGGCGGTGACGTGCTGTTCATCGAGGCGACCGTCATGGAAGGCGAGCCACGCCTGGTCCTTACCGGCCAGCTCGGCGACGTCATGAAGGAGTCTGCCCAGATAGCCCTTTCCTACCTCCGCTCGCACGCGGACGTTCTCGGGATCGACGTGTCGCGGCTTGCGAACGGGGCCGTCCACCTTCACGTCCCGGCGGGCGCCGTCCCCAAAGACGGCCCCTCCGCCGGTGTGACGATGGTCGCCGCCCTGGCGTCGCTCGCCTCCGGCCGGCCCGTGCGCTCCGAGGTGGGCATGACGGGCGAGGTCACCTTGAACGGCCGCGTGCTCCCGATCGGCGGTGTCAAGCAAAAGCTGCTCGCCGCCCACCGGGCCGGGCTGACCGAGATCTTCCTCCCCGCCCGCAACGGGCCGGACCTCGACGACGTTCCCGCGAACGTCCTCGAGGGGCTTAGCGTGCACCTCGTGACAGATGTTGCCGAACTCGTCGCGGCGGCTCTCGAGCCGGCCGAAAAAGCCCCCTCTGCCGAGTTGAGCGCGGGGTCGGCCGCAGCGTGAGCAGCGACAAGGGCGCGGCGTGAGGGCCTGGGCGCTGGACCACCCGGCGCCTGCCGCCGAGCACTCCTTGCGCCTCGTCGAACGCCACGTCCCTGAGCCGGGACCGAACGAGATCCTCGTCAAGGTCCAGGTCTGCGGTGTCTGCCGCACCGACCTGCACCTTGTCGAGGGCGACCTCACGCCTAGGCGGCCCGGTGTCGTGCCGGGCCATGAGGTCGTCGGCCGCGTCGCCGCCCAAGGTAACCAAGCCAGCCGTTTCGATGATGGTGAACGCGTCGGGATCGCATGGCTGCGCCACACCTGCGGGCTGTGCCGGTTCTGCGTGCGCGGCGCGGAGAACCTCTGCACCGACCCGCTCTTCACCGGCTGGGACGCCGATGGTGGCTACGGCCACTACGCGGTTGTCGACGAGCGCTACGCGTACCGGATCCCCGCGGTCTTCTCCGATCGTGAGGCCGCGCCCTTGCTCTGCGCCGGGATCATCGGATACCGCTCCTTGCGCCGGGCAGCTCTCCGCCCGGGAGGACGCCTCGGCATCTACGGCTTCGGCGGCTCGGCACACCTGACGGCCCAGGTCGCCATCTACGAGGGCGCGACCGTGCACGTGATGACGAGGGCGCCCGAGGCAAGGCAGCTCGCTCTCGCCCTCGGGTGCGAGTCCGCTCAGGGGGCCGACGACCCGCCACCAGAGCCGCTCGATGCGGCCATCTTGTTCGCCCCGGTCGGCTCTCTCGTCCCCGCCGCCATGGCAGCGCTCGACCGAGGTGGGCGGCTCGCGATCGCGGGCATCCACCTGACCGACATCCCTTCGCTCGGCTACGAGCGCTTCTTGTTCGAAGAGCGCGAACTAGTCAGCGTGACAGCCAATACACGCCGGGACGGGGAAGAGTTCCTCGACCTCGCCGCCGAGATCCCGATCCGGCCCACGACGAGCGAGTACCCCTTTGAGAAGGTCGACATCGCCCTCGAGGACCTGGCTCGCGATGCCGTCAACGGTGCTGCCGTGATCCGTATCGCGCCCGACCACTGAGACCTTTCCATAGCCTGTAGCCCTCGCACCAGGCGTTTGCAGGGTGAGCCGGGCTGAGTTGGACCCGCCAGAAAGAGGCCAGCTATGCTAGCCTTACAAGCCTTTGGAGGGCCCAATGTCCACCGCTGCAACTGTCGAAGCGACAACGGACGACAAGAAATGGAAGATGATCGACGCGCGAATACGTCGGCGGGGAAACTCGCCCGATGCGCTCATCGAAGTCCTCCATGCCGTGCAAGAGGCCTTTGGTTACCTGGAACCCGACGTGCTCGAGTATGTTGGTGACGCTCTCGGGGTTCCACCGAGTCGTGTCTACGGTGTCGCAACCTTTTATTCGCTCTTCATGCTCAAGCCCCAGGGCGAACACACTGTCATCGTGTGCACTGGGACGGCGTGCTACATCAACCACTCGTCGGCTCTATTGGCCCGAATCAATGAGCTGTTGGGCATAAAGACCGGCGAGACAAGCGCCGATGGCCAGGTGTCGTTGTTGAACGCCAGGTGCCTCGGCGCCTGCAGCATGGCCCCGGCCGTGGTCGTCGACGGCAATGTCCAGGGCCGGGTCACACCCGACGCAATGGGCACCATCTTGGAGGGGCTGAAGCCATGACAGACCTTGCCGAGCGTGGCGATCACCTCGAGGAGACCACAGAAGCGCCCGTCCCGATAAGGGCTTGTGCCAACGTCTGTGAGGCCGCCGGGTGCATGTCGCTCGACGCCGAGAAGGTGCTGGGGTCGCTTCAGGCACGCATCAACGAACGCGGCCTGACCGGCGTCGCCGTGAAACGGGTGGGCTGCCTGCGCCTGTGCGCAGCCGGGCCGCTCGTCGAGATACCCGAGAGCGGTCAGCTGTTCGAGGCCGTGGACCCCACCTCTCCAGAGTCCATCGACGGCGTCGTCGACGCGCTCGCGGGCATAACGGGAGGGGGACGCCAGACGTCGGACGATGCCTTCTTTTCCCGCCAGGTACGGATCGTCCTTGCGAACTCCGGGCTCGTCGACCCGGAGGACCTCGACGACTACGTGGCCCATGGCGGCTACACGGCGCTCACCCAAGCGGTCACGACGATGCGGCCCTACGAGGTCCTCGAAGAGGTCGTCCACAGCGGTTTGCGGGGCAGGGGTGGCGCTGGCTACCCGACGGGCCTCAAGTGGCGGACCGTGGCCAAGTCGATCAGCCCTGATGGCGGCAAGTTCGTCATCTGCAACGCCGACGAGGGTGACCCAGGGGCGTTCATGGACCGCAGCGTCCTCGAGAGCGTGCCCCAGCAGGTCCTCGAGGGCATGGCGATCGCCGGCTACGCCGTAGGGGCTACCAAGGGCTACATCTACGTCCGGGCCGAGTACCCCCTCGCGGTCAAGCGGCTGCGACTGGCAATACGCCAGGCAGAACGCGCCGGGCTGCTCGGAGCCAACGTCGTGGACACATCTTTCAGCTTCGACGTCGACATACGCATTGGCGCCGGTGCCTTCGTCTGCGGAGAAGAGACGGCCCTGATCGCTTCGGTGGAGGGCCGCCGGGGCACGCCGAGGCCACGCCCGCCGTTCCCCGCCCAGTCGGGGCTCTGGGAGAAGCCGACACTGATCAACAACGTCGAGACGCTGGCGAGTGTCCCGGCGATATTGCGCAACGGGGCTACCTGGTACCGGGCGATCGGGACGCCGAAGAGCGCCGGCACAAAGGTGTTCGCCCTCGCCGGTCGCGTCGTCAACACCGGTCTCATCGAGGTGCCGATGGGCGTCACGCTGCGCGACATCGTCTACGACATTGGCGGGGGCATCATCGGCGGGGCCGAGTTCAAGGCGGTCCAGACCGGCGGTCCCTCCGGTGGCTGCATCCCGGCTGCCGACTTGGACATGTCGGTCGACTACGAGTCCTTGGCCCAGGCCGGCTCCATCATGGGATCGGGCGGCATGATCGTCATGGACGAGACCTCGTGCATGGTCGACGTCGCCAAGTACTTCATGGACTTTTGCCGGGACGAATCGTGCGGCAAGTGCATCCCTTGCCGGGTGGGCACCGTGCAGCTGTACAACCTGCTCGACAAGATCACCCGCGGCGAGGCCGAGATGGAGGATCTGGCCACCTTGGAGCGCCTGGCGGACATGGTCAAGTCCACGAGCTTGTGCGGCCTCGGCCAAAGTGCCCCCAACCCCATCTTCAGCACTCTTCGCTATTTCCGGGATGAGTACCTGTCCCATATCGAAGACCGCATCTGCCCGGCAGGAGTCTGCTCGATGACCTCGGCGGTGACCTCGTGAGCGTAAGGACCCTAGTCATCAACGGCCTGGACGTGGCCGGCGACGCTGATCAGACGATCCTGGACGTCGCCAAGGAGAACTCCATCCACATCCCGACGCTCTGCCATCTCGACGGGCTCTCCGACGTCGGCGCCTGCCGCCTTTGCGTCGTCGAGGTGGCTGGTTCCAACAAGCTCTTCGCCGCTTGTGTCACAAAGGTCGAAGAGGCCATGGTCGTCGTGACCGACTCGCCTCGGCTCATCGAGTACCGCCGCACCACCATCGAGATGCTCTTCATGGAGCGCAACCACGTCTGCTCGGTGTGCGTGGCGAACAACCACTGCGAGCTGCAGCGCCAGGCGAAAGAGCTTGGCCTCACCCACTTCGACCTGCCGCCGCTTGAGCCGAACGTCGAGATCGACGCCAGCCACAAGCGCTTTGTCATCGACCACAACCGGTGCATCTTGTGCACCCGCTGCGTGCGTATCTGCGACGAGATCGAGGGCGCCCATACCTGGGACGTCTTCGACCGCGGTGCCGGCACCCGCGTGATCACCGACATGGGGACACCGTGGGGAGACTCCAAGACCTGTACGAGCTGCGGCAAGTGTGTCCAGGTGTGCCCGACCGGTGCGCTGTTCGAAAAGGGCCGCTCGGTCGCAGAAGCCAAGCCTAGGAGGAGATTTATTCCTTATCTCAGGGAACTAGGTCAGGATTCCAAATGACAAAAGCGAGCCTTGCAACAGTGTGGCTGGACGGCTGTTCCGGCTGCCACATGTCATTTCTCGACATGGACGGTCGCCTGCTCGACATCGCCGGCAGGGCCAACCTCGTCTACAGCCCATTGGTGGATGTCAAGGAGTTCCCGCTCGACGTGGACGTCACACTGGTCGAGGGCGCGGTCAGCAGCGAGGACGACCTCGAGAAGATCAAGCTGGTGCGGTCTCGCACCCGCATACTCGTGTCGCTCGGCGACTGCGCCGTGACCTCCAATGTCCCCGGCATGCGTAACCCTTATGGCCCGGGACCGCTGTTGCAGCGTGCCTACATAGAGAACGTCACGATCAACGCCCAGCTGCCGGGGCCACTTGTCCCGAAGCTTTTGCCGCAATCGCGGCCGGTGCACAAGATCGTCAAAGTTGATGTGTTCCTGCCAGGATGCCCTCCATCAGCAGACCAGATCTTCTGGGTAGTGGATGAACTGCTCTCTGGTAGGATTCCAGATACAACCACCATGTCGCGTTTCGGCACCTGAGCTCGGAGACACAATGTCTGAGATCATTATCGACCCCGTAACTCGCATCGAAGGCCACTCCAGGATCAGTATTCAGCTCGACGAGCACGGGGAAGTTGTCGACGCGCATTTTCATGTGACCCAGTTCCGCGGCTTCGAGCGCATAAGCCAGGGACGACCATTCCACGAGATGCCCTCGCTCATGGCCCGCATCTGCGGGATCTGCCCCGTTAGCCACCTCATCGCGTCGGCCAAGGCGTGCGAAGAGGTTATGGCCGTGTCGATCCCGCCGGTGGCCGTGAGGCTGCGCCGGGTGATGAACCTCGCCCAGATCGTGCAGTCGCACGCCCTCAGCTTCTTTCACCTCTCCTCGCCGGACCTCCTGCTCGGCTTTGACGCCGACCCGAGCGGTCGCAACTTCCTCGGCGTGGCCGAGACCGCGCCCCAGCTCGCCCTCGACGGCGTGGCGATGCGCAAGTTCGGCCAGCAGATCATCGAGCGGCTCGGCGGCAAGCGCATCCACCCGGGCTGGATCGTCCCCGGGGGGGTCAGCCACCCGTTGCGGGCAGAACAGCGAGACGAGATCCTGGCCGCCATACCCGATGCCCTCGAGCGGGTCCGCCGGACGATCAGCTGGTACAAGGCGAACGTGGCACGCTGGGCCGACGAGGCGGCCGCATTTGCGAATTTCCCCAGCTTGTACATGGGTCTTGTCCATGACAACGGCAACATCGGCTACTCCGACGGCGACCTTCGTGTCATAGACGGGACCGGGAAGCTCCTCGCTGACCACCGTGACCCCAAGCCCTACTGGGAGTACCTCGGCGAGGCCGTCGAACCTTGGTCGTACCTGAAGTCGGTCTACTGGAAGGACCTCGGCTACCCCGCCGGCCTCTACCGCGTAGGCCCGTTGGCCCGGTTGAACGTCATCGACCAGTTCGGGACCGCAGAAGCCGACGACGAACTCGGCCAGTACCGCGAACGGCTCGGCCGTTACCCGTCCAGCTCGTTCTACTACCACCACGCCCGGCTGTTAGAGATCCTCGATGCCATCAACTCGATCAAGCAGAACCTCTCGGATCCAGAGATCCTCGACGACCGCGTCAGGGCCGTAGCCGAGCCCAACCGGTCCGAGGGTGTGGGTGTTTCCGAGGCACCGCGGGGCACGCTCATGCACCATTACCGGGTCGACGCCAACGGCTCGGTCGAGTGGGTCAACCTCGTCATCGCCACCGGGCACAACAACCTAGCCATGAACCGGGGCGTGCTCGAGGTCGCCCGCAAGTACATTCACGGGACGGAGATCCCCGAGCCCATGTTGAACCGGGTGGAAGCGGTGATCCGCTGCTTCGACCCCTGTCTGAGCTGCTCGACGCACGCCATCGGGGAAATGCCGCTTGTCTTGCAGCTGCTCGGGGCCGACGGTCAAGTCCTCGACGAGTTGGCTAGGTGATCCTCGCAGACGACGTTCTCGTCATCGGCTACGGCAACCCGTTGCGCGGCGACGACGGGGCCGGATGGCGGGCAGCCGAGCTGTTGGAGGACGACCCGCGCGCTGGCGGTGCGCGCGTGCTCGCGCTTCATCAGCTGACGCCGGAACTTGCCCTAGAGGTCAGCCAGGCGAGCCTCGTCGTCCTCGTCGATGCTTCCGAGGAGCCCGGTGTGCCCGGAACGGTCTCGAGCTGGGCCCTTGGCGAGGAGCCCGCCTCTGGGCACGTCTACTCCCATCATGTCGACCCGGCCGGCCTCGTGCAGCTCGCGAGCACCCTTTACGGCCAGGCACCCCCCGTCGTGCAGGTAAGTATCCGGGTCGCCGACGTGCAGGTCGGAATAAACCTGTCAACTCTGGTCGGTAACGCCATGCCCGCCCTCGTCGACAAGGTCATCGAAGTGATCAACGAGCACTGCCAAGCCCATGCATGAACTCTCCTTGGTCGCCGAGCTCGTCGACGAGTGCTGCCGCCGGGCCGGCGGCGAGTTGATCTCGCTCGTGCGGGTCCGCTGCTCGATGCCCGACGCGGACGGGGAGCTGCAGCAGGCCTTTTTGATGATGACCGAGGCAACGCCCTTGGACGGCGCCGTGCTGGAGGTCGAGCCGGCGACTCTCCTCGTCGCGTGTGCCTGCGGTTACCGGGGCCCGGTCGGCGACGGGATCGTGGGCCACATGTTCGTCTGCCCCGAGTGCTCCCAGGTCGGCCCGATCACCTCTGCCTCCCTCGAGCTGCTCGAGGTGCGCATGTCACACGCGAGATGAGCCCCGCCCACAGCTGAGGCGGGCCAGATCTCGACCACCTAGGGGCTCGTGGCCGTTGCGGGCCGAGCCTTGCCGTCACTCCTCGGCAGCCAGTGCCTCGTAGTTCTCATACAGCCTCGGCTCGCCGATGCGCTCTCGCTCACGTATCGCGGCCGGCCCGACGCGGGCCCACGTGCCAGGGACCCACCACAGATCCAGCACGAGCACTTTGTCGAGGATCCCGTGCTTGACCAAAGTGGCGAGGGTCTCGAAGAACGAGAGCATCTTGCCCACGGGCAAATCGTCGGCCGATGCCCTCTTCGCGTCGAAGTCGTCGGCGAAGATCGCCTGCCCAGCGTCGTCGATGCCCATCTCGGTTCCCCATCGGACGATCTGCATGATCAGAGCGGCGTCGTCGTAGGTGGCTGGCATGTGGTCCTCTCCCTCGGTCGCGCCTGGCATCGGGACCTGAAGCCACCGGCGCCGGCGCAAGGTGACGTGTCAATGGCCGAGCTTAGGCCCCGGGCGGGCGCGGGCTCAGACGACGACCGCAGCCGCGGGCTCGTCGCGCCCGGGATCGAGCTCGTCGCGCGGCTTGGCCCGGCGCGGCAAGAGCCCGACGAGACCACAGCAGCCGGCAGTGACCACGGCCACGACGACTAGGCAGACGATCACCGCCTGCGGCGCGCCGGTGCGGACATTGGCGAAGAAGATCGAGGTGATCACGGCCGAGCCGATGGAGCCCGCCAGCACCTGCACCGCCCTCAGCCGGCCTCGCCCGGGTCGAGATCACCGAGGGCGATGTTCTGAGCGCTCTGCGCCGGCGCCCCAGGAGTTCTGACAAGCTGACCATCGTGGACCTTCACGGCAAATGGACTCTAAGTCACGGAGAGGAGCCCCTCGGTTCCATCGAGATAACTGATACGGACTTCCCGTGGACCGAAGGCAGGTGGTTTCCGACGCCCAAGTTCGCCGACGTGCAGCCTCTCTTCGAAGCAGAGCTGGATCTTTCTCAACCGTGGTGCGGTGCCAGTCCGGTGGCAGAAGGCTTACCAGCGCATCTTCGACGCTGGAATCGGCCTTTACCGCCCCGATGGCAGGTCGGTCCCGAAGTTCCTCCTGCACATCGAGGACGAACGGGCGTGGTTCCGATGGAGCGACCGTGCCTCCGAACGAGATCGCAACTGATGTGCCTTCCCGATTCCAGATACTGCCGACCGAGGCGCCCTTCCCGACCTGACTTCAGGCCCCATTACTGCACACCCACCTTCGCTACTCTACTGGTGCCTTAACCACCGCTCTTGGTCTCAGCAGTCTCGGCTGCGTGACCCTTGACGGCGCAGATCGCCGATTCTCGGGCGGGTCAAATCGGGCGGGGGCGTGGAATCCGAGCGCGATTATGTGCTGCCGGCTCAGGTGCTGGTGGCCTATCTTCGTGTGGTTCCGACCTGGGGGGAGCCGTGGGAGAGTCGCTGCCGTTCACCGTGGTGCGTACGTCACCCTACGATCCCGACGCTCAGCGAATGCTTTGGGTCTACTTCGACGAACTCGTCGCCCGCTATCAGGGTCGACCTGCCACCGAGGAGGAGATCCGGGAGTCGTTGCTGGAGGACCCGAGCGAAGATCTGGCGGCTCCGACCGGCTTGCTTCTGCTCGGGAGATTGGGGTCCAACCCGGTGGGCTGTATCGGGCTTCGCTTCCTAACTGACCGCGTCGGGCAGGTGACCAGGATGTTCGTAATGGTGTCGGAGCGGCGTCAGGGTTTTGGGTGGAGGCTCCTCGATGAACTTGAAACGGTCGCACGCAACCGGGGGATCACCCGACTTGAGCTCGATACGAGGGACGATCTGTTGGAGGCGCGCCGTCTCTATGCGCGCCACGGATTCGAGGAGGTCCCCGCGTTCAACGCTGGGAAGTACGCAGAGCACTGGTTCGTCAAGAACCTGGAAGGGTGAGTCAGAACAAGCCCACTGGCACCTCAGGCGGACCGGGAGGATCCAGGCCGTTCTGCGCCCCCTCTCGCCAAGTAGCCAGATTGAGCGGAGGCACGCGCGATCGCCGAATCGGCACCCTTCCGGCGACTCCCGAGCCTCGGCGTTCTGCACAGGTCTGGATTGCCTCGGGCGGCGAATTGTTTCGTACGCGAGGATGTAGCCGGCCGGTGAACCGGCCTCGTCAAAAACAAAGGATGCCAACATGCATGTGGTCATTCGTCATTACGAGGGCAGCTCCAAGTTGATCGACGAACTCGTCGGCCGACGTAAGGACGTCGAAGCGCTCATCAGAGGGGTCGACGGGTTCGTCGCCTACTACCTCGTCAGAACCGCTGGCGGTGGCGCCAGCATTAGCGTCTTCGAGAACGAGGCTGGTACCACAGAGTCGACGAAACAGGCAGCCGCGTACATAAAGGAGAACCTTCCTGGCGTGGCGGCGGGACCTCCCCAGATCATCGAAGGCCAGGCGGTAATCGACTTCAGATAGCGAAGCTACCGTCTACATGCTGGCCGCCGATACTGCGGAGACCGCATGAGGGCACCTGGATCCAACGGTCGTGACAGGGTCACCTCGGCCCTGCTCAGCGCTCCTCCCTCCGCCCCTGTGTTGAAGTTCCGAGTGGGGAGAAAGAGACAAGCAGGCGGAGGAGACACCAAAGCCGCGACCGCCGGCCCGGGGCGACGGCACGACGGGCGAGGGACCGAGGGCCGGGAGACCGCAACCGCACCCACCCACCCAGAAAGACGCCGGCGGAGCGGCGAGAGGGACCCGGAGTTAGGGAGAGGGGGAGTTAGGGGAGGCGGACGCCGGCACACAGGCGCCCACGTTCGCCCACGTGGCGGCGTCGGGGGCGGGTGCCGACGCTTGCCAACCTCATGGCCTACTAAATGAGTTTGAGGTATTCACGATCGGTCTTCCGGGGTCGACGAGTTGCTGTCCACCCGGTTACCCCGGTGGTCCACCACAGGTCTTGGCTGCAGCGGCGTATCCGGGTGTATTTACTGGCGAGTTCACGGGCGACGTGAAGGACCCGTTTGCGTTGGGATCCGGAAAGTTAGTGATTCC
>Ga0182015_10002580_pt1 | contig 21574 bp, 15 predicted proteins | sample 712P3MmetaG_FD_120478 | JGI IMG/M metagenome (GOLD analysis project Ga0182015, IMG submission 120478) | Permafrost microbial communities from Stordalen Mire, Sweden - 712P3M metaG | ecosystem: Environmental > Terrestrial > Soil > Wetlands > Permafrost | place: Sweden: Stordalen | collected...
AGTTCCCTGTTCCCTGCTCTTTCGTCCGAGCTCCCTGGTCTCAAGTCCCTCGGTCTTCGCCCTTCTGATCTCTGCCCACTGTCCACTGCCCACTGCCCACTGCCCACTGTCCACTGCCCACTGTCCACTGTCCACTGTCCACTGCCCACTGTCCACTGCCCCATTTGCACATAATTACGGTCTCCCGGCGCACAATTGCTGTGTGAATGCCAAATCCAAATCCGAAGCGTCGTCCCACTGCAGCCAGAGTCAGGCAATAGCGGCGCCGCACGATGGCCCGCATCCGCCCTCTCATAAGCCTCCATCTCCTGGATTCTTAACTTACGTTTTTTTCGCCTTTTTCGCACTGTTTTTTGACTCTAAACAATTTATTTTCAGTCGTTTAGAAAGAAAACTAAGCTTTTATTAATTTATTTTTTCCTATCCAAAAACAAAGGACTTAGCCGCGAAAACCTCAAAAACAAAGGAGTTACGTATCGCGAAAGAGGTCAAAAAACGGCAAAAAACAGCCGCTTTTTAGTCAAAAATCGTCGATTTCAATCAAAATCAGTCGTTTTTCGCCGTAAAAAAAGCAGCGCAATTTCGCCCTGAATGCTCCACACCACCGACCCCAAACCCCAAACTCCGGACACCGCCTCTCGCCCCAATCCGTAGAATGGAGTTGGATGGCTTTCACCGAACAATACGATGTGGTAGTGGTCGGCGCGGGTCACGCCGGGTGCGAGGCCGCCATGGCTGCTGCCCGCATGGGCCTCAAGACCGCCCTCATCACCATGAACCTCGATCTCATCGCGCAGATGAGCTGCAATCCCGCCATCGGCGGAGTGGCCAAGGGCCATCTCGTCCGCGAAGTCGATGCGCTGGGCGGCATCATGGGAGAGGTTGCCGATGCCGTTGGCATTCAGTTCCGACTCTTGAACACCTCGCGCGGACCCGCTGTCTGGAGCCCCCGTGCCCAGTGCGACAAGCAGCTCTATCGCGTCAAAATGCGCGAAGTCCTCGAGTCACAACCCGGCCTTCATATCCGCCAGGCCGAGGTCGTCAACCTGGTGCTCGACGACGGAGCAGGGAAGAGCGAGCTGGGAACGGACGCTGTCGAAGTTGCTGATTTGGTTGAGCTTCCTCGCCCCATCCGTCCCCGCCGCCGCGTCCTCGGCCTCAAGCTCCGCGACGGCCGCACGCTGCTCGCCGGCGCCACCATCATCACAACCGGTACCTTCCTCAACGGCCTGATTCACTGCGGAGAGGAGCAATATCCCGCGGGCCGCAGCGGAGAGCCCGCCAGCGTCCTCCTCGGCGAGGCATTGCGAGCTCTTGGACTCCGCACCTGCCGGCTCAAGACCGGAACGCCCCCTCGCCTCGATGGCCGCACCATCCGCTGGGACGCGTTGGAGGAGCAGCCCGGCGACGCAGAGCCCACTCCATTCAGCTTCCGCACAAAGAGAATCGTTCAACCGCAAATCAGTTGCCACATCGCCTTCACCACCCCCGAGACGCTCCGCCTCATCCGCGAAAACGTCCATCGCTCCGCCATGTACTCCGGCCGAATCGAGGGAATCGGCCCGCGCTATTGCCCATCCATCGAAGACAAAATCGTCAAATTCCCTGACAAAACCCAGCATCAGTTCTTCCTCGAGCCCGAGGGGCTCAATACGCACGAAGTCTACGTCAACGGAATGTCAACCTCCCTCCCCATGGAAATTCAGTTTCAAATCGTCCGCTCCATCCCCGGCCTCGAAGCCGCGGAGATGCTCCGCCCTGGCTACGCAATCGAATACGACTCTGTGGATGCAACTGAACTGGACCGCACCCTGCGCGTGAAATCCATGGAAGGGCTCTATCTCGCCGGCCAGATCAACGGAACGAGCGGATACGAGGAAGCCGCATGCCAGGGAATCATGGCCGGCATCAACGCCGCCCTATTCCTCAAGGGCGAGGCCCCTTTCACTCTGGATCGCACCGAAGGCTACACCGGGATTCTCATCGACGATCTCATCTCAAAGGGAACTGACGAGCCATATCGGATGTTCACTTCGCGCGCCGAGTTTCGTCTTCACCTGCGCATCGATAACGCCGATCGACGCCTCACACCGTACGGCCGTCGTCTTGGCCTGATCAACGATGAAGCCTGGGTCGAATTCGAAGCAAAGCAGGCCCGCATGGCTGCGTTAAGCCGGGCTCTGATTCAAACCAAGGCGACGCCGGAGCGGGTGGCAGCGCTTGGGCTCGGTGACTTGAGCAGCTCAACCGGACAATCATGGGCGCAGTTACTGCGCAGGCCAGAGGTGACCATCGAGCCAGTCCTCAAAGTGCTGAGCGAGGAGCTCGCAGCCGATCCCTTGCTCGCCGACTTTGCCGGCAATTCGCAGGGGCCGCATGCCAGCGCCGATCCAGCGCTCGAGGCCGCGCGTGTTCGCAACGAGGCGCGTGCCGTCGAAACCGAGATCAAGTTTGCCGGGTATCTCGATCAACAAAAAAAATCGATAGAAAAGCTCAAGGCGGCGGAGTCGGTCGCGATTCCCGAGTGGCTCGACTACCGAGTGATCAGTGGGCTATCACGCGAGATGCAAGAGATCTTCGAGCGCGTGCAGCCCATTACAATCGGCCAGGCAAGCCGGTTACCAGGGGTCACACCGGCCGCGCTGAGCCTCGTGCACATTTCCATCAAGCTCCAGGGTGATCGGCGCAAGGCCGTATAGTTCCCGAAAGCATGCGGGTCGCTACTTGTCCGATGACCGGTTCCGCTACTTAGACAAGAGCGGAATATGGAATGGCAGTTCCGCCTCGGACCTCTTCTTTTGCTTGGTAGGTGTGTCCTCTCGCAGTACTGTTCGCTGCGAGTTGATGCACAGCCAGCCGCCCCGAGTCCGCTCGAAGACGTGGGTGAACACGCCCTTTTCATCCACTGGTCCCGCGCTCACTTTGTGATGCAGCGAGTATGTTCCGTTCGCTACAGCGATGTCGCCCAGCATGCGAACCGTAATCACACGCTGTTCCAGATGAATCGTCTTGTCCTCGCCAGTGAGAATCGAAGCCACCTGCTGATTGCGCGTCGTGATGTCGCCGCTCGCTGAAACGTCCACAAACAACGGCGACAACACAAGCTCCAGTGCATACTGGTCGCGATCGTTGACCGCAGTGGCCCACGAGTTCTCGATTTTCTGGAATTCCACCTTCTCTGGGCTCTCGGCTGACGTCGCGGCAGGCTTCACAACCGGGCTATCCGCATTCTGGGAATAAGACGTCAAACTCAGCAAAAAGACAAGGAAAAAGCAAACAAAACTACGCTTCATATGCAACTTGAACTCCCACTTTCTCATGATAACGCTCCCGATCGGCATCTATTGGACGAGCGGAAAATGCCTGACGGGAGCGGAGGTCCTGCGGAATCGAGTGTTTCTTTGATTGTAGGGCCTGTTCACGCTACTCGGATGGGAGGAGACTGGAGCCGGTATTTTCCAGATCGAGCAGTGAGAGGGCTCTAGATCAGGGATTGCAGCCGATCCGGCTGATGGACGGTCACAAGCGAGTCCTCGATTGAAATCCAGCCATCTTTGCGGAACTGACCCAGGGTACGCGTCACTGTTTCGCGGGTGGTGCAGGTCATCGAAGCCATCTCTTCATGGGTCAACAGGAGTGGGAAGTGGAACCCGCTGCCATTCACCTGCTCGCCAATCTGGTGCGACAATTCCAGCAGCAGCCTGGCCAAGCGTGCGGCCACCGTTTCAGAGAGCGCGATTCGGCAGGCATCCTGCAGGGCGAATCGATACTCCTGGCAAATGCACTGCACGGCACGCATTTGGGCTTCCTTGTGGTTCCGCAAGAAGCTTAGAAACCGATCTCGCTCCACTGGCCTCAGTTGAGCCGTGGTCAGAGATTCAGCTGAGACTTCATAGAGTCCATGAGAGAGCACTGCGTAGAGGCCGAGCATTGAGCCGGGACCCGCGATGCGAACAATCATCTGCCGGTCTTCCCGGCGCCCGCCTGCTGTCAGCTTCAGGTAGCCACCGCAAATCAGATACAGGCAGCGCGCGTCGTCGCCCTGGGTAAACAGCGATGCCTGGGCGGGCAGCGAGACAGTGCTGGTGGCCAGTTCAAGGTCGGCCAGCACGGCACTGCCCAACGAGCAGAACCACCCAGGCCGCCGATTTGCGCAGGCAGCACACCCCGCCGGCATTTGCCGCGTCAGATTCTTCTGCCGCGCCTGCGTACCAACCGAAATCTCAGAACTTGCCATTGCATTGCCCCAATCGATGCCGGTCGAGCTGCTGTGCAAAGGCCGAATCGCGGTTTCAAGGTTCGTGCGAAGTCCCTCAGCAAGATCGCTTCAGTCGGCATCTCCCGGAAAAGAGGCCCTTGTTGCCTCCAAGTTTGCCGATGTAGGCCGCCGCAATGATGTGATGGGGCTCACGCATATTCACCTCGGGCAGACGTTGGCATCAACAAAACCCATTGCGGGTTGCCTACCTACCGACCCGAAAACGCGCCGTCAGACGCCGAGGGCATCATAGAGGACCTTGCCTACGGCATCACAACCTTCCTGGCAAGAGAACTCTTGTTTGTGCGGATGATCACAGTTCCGGAATGGGCCATCCCATCACATACAAACCAAAACGGGAACCCAAGGTCACAGTCCCAGCGTAAGACCTTAATTTTAAGCTTGATAGGTGACAACAGTTTGCTCTAGTTGATGCCCTCAACCAGACCCCTCTATCACAATTCAATTGGCTCGATTGACTGAGTTACCGCCTGGTCGGCCGATGTGATGAACATCACCGAGCGGAACGCGAATAAAAAGTACGATTCGGCCATGAAGTGATGCTCCGCACGAAGAGCGGCTTCTGAAGTAATTGGGTTCAGTATCCGGGTCACTTTGGTTGGAGTTGCTGGTCCATAGTGCTCATATTTGATTCGGGATTGCTGATTCAATTCACTCAAGATGCTGCATTCAGGGCATCCAAGGCGGTAATTTTCATGCATCGAGATGGGCCTGTAACGCAATTTTCGATAGGTGCGGTTCCAAAGAATTGCACGGGACTGCGAGCGTTTTTGATGTTGATCTTGGGCGCCAGCATAATGTGCGCCACTGCGCTGGCTGCGTCGGCCGCGGAAACCAAGGCCCCTGCTGCTCAGGCCAAGGTTGCAGCGCCGGGGGACTATGTAGGAGGAGAAGTCTGTGCCACCTGCCATGATGAGGTGGCCAAGGGGTTCACAGGCAATCCTCATACCCGGATGGCCGCGGAGCACGGGACGGCCGGCGTGAACTGCGAAGGCTGTCACGGTCCGGGCAAGGCACACGTCGATGGCGGTGGAGACAAGACCAAGATCTTCAACCCTGCCAATGCCTCGGCCAAGGAAGTGGACAAGACCTGCCTTGGCTGCCATGCCGGATCGCATCCGGACTTTGAGCGCTCGCCGCACGCCAAGGCCAACGTAAGCTGCCTCGGCTGCCACGACATCCACGCCGCCAAGGAAGAGAAGCTGCTCAAGGCTGCTCAGCCCGCGCTTTGCTTCCAGTGTCATACCGACGAGAAGCCGCAATTTGATATGCCGACACACCACAAAGTGAACGAAGGGCTCGTCAAGTGCAGCGACTGTCACGATGTGCACGGCACCTTCGAGAAGAGCAACCTGAGATCCAGAAACGATTCGAACCTGATCTGTACCAAGTGCCACACAGAGAAGCGCGGACCATTCGTTTACGAGCACACTCCGGTCAAGGGTGAAGGTTGCATGGGGTGCCACACTCCTCATGGATCGCAGAATGCGCGGTTGTTGAATATGCCGAACATCAACCTGCTTTGCAATCAGTGCCACAGTCCGGTAGCCGCAGGCACTGTGCACGGCGTGAATGCGGGTTCGTCTGAGCTGACACCCTGCACCGACTGCCACACCATGATCCATGGTTCAAACATGAATGTGGCATTTCTCAGGTAATGGATTTGCGCCGCGCCTGTGCGCAACAGCGGAGGTAGCGGCCCGGATTCCGTGGCAATTTGGCACACGAGTTCGAAGCTTCGTGCCAGCAACAGTGGATTCATGTGAGGCTTTTATGACGAGGTTACCAAGTATTTTCCGGCTGTTAGATCAACAGTCCTCTACCGCAATCATGCAGCGCATCGCTGGGGGAGTCGCAATTTCATTGATAACGGCGGGCATCGCTGCCGGCCAGAATCCAACCCCCGCCGCGCCGGCGCCGGAACCCCAAATGACGACTCCGACCGGCTATTCGATCCATCAGAGTGTGGATCTGGGCGGGCGCATCACCAACCACACGGGTAGCCTGCCAATGTACGACAACCTGGTGAATCTGCAGTCTGGACCGCGCGTGCAAAATGAATCTTTTGTAATGCGTGCTCTGCCCGGAAAAAAGGGTACGCTTGTCGATACCCTCAGCGCTGTGGGCAGTGGGTTCGGAGGCGACCCGGTCGACTTTGCCAGGATGAACGCCTCGAAGGGCAAGATCTACGATTTCACCGGACTGTTCCGCCGCGACCGCAGGTACTTTGATTACGACCTGCTCGGCAATCCAAACATTCCCGGAGGACAGTCGATTCCAATCGGCCCTTCCAACAATCCAACCGGCTCGTTCGCGTGGCCACAGACACTTCAATCGCCTTTCATGTTCAACACTGTGCGGCGCATGACCGATGTGGGCGTCGTCCTGATGCCGCTATCGAAGTTCACCTATCGGATTGCTTACGCAAAGAACCTGATGGAGGGGCCGAGCCACAGCCCGAGCGGCTATCAGTTTGCCAAGTACAACGCCATCCTTGAGGAATACCAGCGGAACAACACCGACGACATCACTGCGGCGCTCGACTGGAAGCCGGTGCGGGGCACCTCGCTCACCTATGAAGAGCAGATCACGCACTTCAAGGGCGACTCGTATTTCACCCTGGCGCCAAATTCGCTCATCGCGCAAGAGGCGGACGGAACCCCGGTAGCAATCAATGACTATGACAGCCTGTCGCCTTATGGCATCGGCGCCTGCAACACGGCTAGTATGGGCAACGCCTACACCGCCGCCAGCGGTGCCAATCCGGCCGTCTACACCATCTTCTCGCCTCCCAACACGCCAGGAGGCTTGCCGGTAATCAATCCTGCCTGCGCCGTGGTTACCAGCTACCTGCGCTATCAGCCTACACGCTCCATCTTTCCAACTGAGGTGCTTCGCCTGCAGAGCGCGAGCATCAAGAACCTGTCGATCGACGGAAATGTTCGCTTCACCAACGCGAACATGCACCTGCCCAACTATTCCGACAGCTATCAGGGATTGAACGGTGCGACGCGCGAGCTGACCTACGTCGGGAATGCGCAAGCAATACGTCAGGTTCTTGCCGCCGACCTGGGCGCCGTGTGGCAGACCTCAAGCAAGTTCAGCCTGAGCGATCAGATCAGCTTCTCCTCGATGCACCAACCTGGGACGGCGGTCTTTACCAGCGGAACTACACTGGCAACGCCCACCAATCCCAATGAGACAATTACCTACCTGGGCCCACTCACGACTACGAGCGCTGCCACCGGGGCGGCCACGTTTGAAGGCAGTCCGGCCATTAACACGCCGGCGGCTGGCTATACGGGCCAGTTGTATATCACGAATAATCTGACAGGCACGTGGGACGTCTCCTCCAACTCCACGTTCTCGCTCACTTACCGTCACCAGAATCACGTAGTCGCAGAGGGTGATCCTCATAACGCTCCGTTGCCGGTTGGTGCTTCCATTGGTGGGACGGTAACCATCAACGAAGACGCCGGGATATTGACCGCAGCGGTGCGCCCAACCGCAAACCTCGACCTGAACGGCTCTGTCGAAATGGCATATGCCGACAACGCGCTTACACCGGTGTCCCCGCGGCAGCTGTGGCACTACAGGGTGCATGCGAGATTCAGACCGAAGCCCTGGGCGACGATCTCGGGTGCCTTCAATGACCTGGAGCGGCATAACAACACGAATAACAATCAGGCAGCCGTGGCCGCGGGAGACGATCCATACGAGGGCCCGCTCGATCACGTCGATCACACCAGGATTGCAAGCGTGAGCGGCATTCTGACGCCGAACGATCATTATGGGTTCGACTTCAGCTATGCCTATACCGATGTCTATACGGCAACCAACATCTGCTTTGACAACGGCAATCAGGTCGCCGCGAACAAACCTGGCACTTATCCTGGTACGGCGACGCTGACGAGTGGAGGAGCACCGAATGTCTGCCCCGGCGTTTATGGCAGAGGGTCGACGACTCAGCTTGCCGACTGGTTCGGGCGCGATTTCATGGATGCTCCAACGCAATACGGATCCGCATCCATCCGGTTGACTCCGGTGAAGGCGCTTCAATCGAATCTCGGTTACCGGATCAGTTCCGTGAACGGAAGCCGGTTCTTCAACGACGCGCGCGACGTCAACGGTTCGCTCGTCTCCACGTATCAGTCTCCCTTTGTGAATCTGGCTTGGGCGGTGCGCCCCACCGTGACCTTGAAGGCTGAGTACAACTTCTATGGATACGGAGAAGGCGGACCCTCGGGACCCGAGAATTGCAGCTTTTCAACGTCTCTGACATCGACAGTTGTTCCTTGCGCCTCGTTATCGCAACCGACAGGACTGACAGAATCGCCTTCGGGTTTAACCGCGGCACGGAATTTTCATGCGAACAACGTAACTTTGGGGATTCACTACGAGTTCTAACGTAGGGATTCTCCGGCGAACAGAATGTAAGACAGGTAAACAGAGAACGGTTTGCTGGCTTGGTCCGCTCTCGCGACGCGATTGGGAAGACCGTGACCCAGAGTGGCAGGTACCCCTTTTAACCACCGGGGGGAGGATCGGGAATTCCTTCTTATCCTCCCCGCTTTTTGCTCTTAACCCACTCCCAGGCGTCGCAGCGCGCTTTTCGCTGAATTCGCTTGTGAAACAATTTTTCCGGCTGCGTCTCCGATTCAAGTCGAGCCCTCCGGATTTTTCTTTTCGTGTAAAGGAGTTCCTTGCTATGTCCAAAACTCTTCGTTCTCAAGTCGTGTTGGCGCTCGTTGTTGCAATAGCCAGTGCCGTGAGCTTTGCCGAAACCGGCGAAGCGACCTACAAAGCCAAGTGCCTGAGCTGCCATGGCTCTGCCGGCGTTCCCAGCGCGGGGATGGCCAAGATGATGGGGATCAAGGCTGTGACTGACCCCGACATCAAGAAGCTCTCGGTTGACCAGATGATTGCGGGCATCAAGGCCAGCCCCAAGATGAAGGCAGTCTCTACGCTCCCCGATGCCGACCTAAAGGACGCGGTCATCTTCTACCGGAGCCTAGGCAAGTAACCGGTCGAAGTAACCGGTCCGAGATCGATGCAACCAGGACCGACACAAAACTCACCAAGGCCCGCCTCGTGCGAATGCCACGATACGCTCGCCTCATTTCTTCCGATTGAACAGCTGGCTGATTTGCCAATCGGCCGCTGTCCGGGAGACGTTGGGGCCTTCAGCAATCGTGGCTTCGCGTGTAGACAGTAGAATTCGTATCTAGCCACGAACCGGTATTTGGACACAAAAACTTACGCTTGCGAGGAATAGACGTTGCCATTTCTGCAGAAATTTCGTGAAAACTGGGTGCGGCCGGCTCTCTTCTTTGGAAACAATCCAATAAGTCTTGCCGGTGGCGCCATCACCAGCGCTTCCGGCGTCACCATGATTGCCTATTGGCTCGTTGAGCTCTTCGGACGATCCAACGACAATCCTTATCTTGGCATCATCTTCTTCCTGCTCCTGCCAGGCCTGTTCATTCTCGGCTTGTTGCTCATTCCAGTTGGCGTCTTCACTCGACGGAGGAAGCTGCAATTAGCTGGCCAAATCCCGGCGGAGTTTCCCAAGATCGATCTGAATGACCGGATGTTCCGTCACGGACTCGATATCGTCCTCGTCGCAACCATCGTGAACCTGTTGGTTGTAGCGGTTGCCAGTTATCGCGGTGCGGCCTACATGGACTCCCCGCAGTTTTGCGGCCAATCGTGCCATGTCATGCACCCTGAATACACGGCCTACAAAATCTCGGCTCACTCGCATGTCGACTGCGTGGCCTGCCACATCGGCTCCGGCGCAGAATCCTATTTCCGCGCCAAGGTGAATGGAACCAAGCAACTGCTTGAAGTCAGCTTCGATCGCTATCCCACACCCATTGAGTCGCCAGTTTCAAGCCTGCGTCCTGCGCGCGATATCTGCGAGGGCTGCCATACACCAGCTCGCTTCGTCGGTGAGAAACTGCTGGTCAAGTCGTCTTTTGCGGATGATGAGAACAACACTGAAACGCAGAGCGTGATCGTGCTCCATCTGGGCGGTCAGGATTCGCTCTCTCACCTCACTGGAATCCACGGGGTTCACCTCGGCCACATCGAATACATCACCACCGATCCGACGCGCACCAAGATTCCGTGGGTTCAGCGCCGCAATCCGGATGGATCGGAGACCACCTTCACCGCTTCTGCACTCAATGGCGCCGAGCCGAAAGGTGAGCGTCGCGTGATGGATTGTATCGATTGCCACAATCGCGCCGCACACACATTTGTGACCCCCGAGGATGCCCTCAGCCGTGCCATGGAGCAGGGCGCTATTAGCCCGGACATCCCCTGGATTCACAAGGAAGGCATGGAATTGCTCAAGGCTACCTATGCCAGCGAGGAAGATGCGAAGGCCAAGATTCCTCAGCAGCTGCAGGCCTTCTATCAGACAAATCATCCAGATGTCCTGGCTTCGAAGGGGGATCTCTTAAAGGTGGCTGGCGAACAACTCGTTGTCCTCTACAGTCAGAATGTTTTCCCATACATGAAGGTTACTTGGGGAACGCATCCGAATCATATAGGCCACATGGACTACCCAGGCTGCTTCCGGTGTCATGACGGCGACCACGCGACCAAGGATGCCAAGGCCTCCATCACGCAGGACTGCGCCGCTTGTCACAACCTGCTTGTTGTCGATGAAAAAAAGCCGAAGGTCCTCACGGATCTTGGCATTCAGTAAGCGCTCGTTCGAACATGCCGCGCTGCTGGCTCACCCGGTCATCCGCGCGGCGGGGCACTGTTCCTTCCAGTTTCACCTTCTCGCGAATGCTGCTCTCGTCGCCGCAAAATCTCCTTCGTGCCTCCGCTCCATCGCTATACAATCGGGGCGATACGCAAATGTGTCTTTCATGCCACTGCCCAAAAAGAGCTAGTGTGCATCGGCTCCGGACTGGTGCAGGATGAAAGGGCGTCTTGCCCTTCATATTGACTGGCATTCCGCTTCGGAGTACGTGGGCAAGAGAGGAAAATGGCAAGCAAATTTGGCTCCGGTCTTCCGCTCGCACTTCTCTTCGTGGCCGCCCTCGAAGCTTCAGCCTTTTCCGGCCTTGAAATTGCCTCGGCGCAGTCTGCCGCGCCTGCTTCTCGGATCTCTGTTGACTGGCGGAGCGCTGATCCCGTAACCCTCATCGCTGCTGTCTCAGCCACCCAGCCGGTTGCAACGGATCTCGGTCCTGCCCCTGCAAACGCGCATCTCGATCGCGTCATTGTTCTTCTCGCGCCGTCTCCCGCGCAGCAGCAAGCGCTCGATGCTCGACTTCAATCTCTTCAGACACCGAGCTCCGCCGAGTATCACCAGTGGCTCTCGCCCTCAGCCTTTGCAGAGAACTTCTCAAACTCCGCATCCGATGTGGCCGCGATGACTTCGTGGCTCGAAAGCCAGGGTTTGCAGAATGTCTCCGTTCCTGCCGGGCGGGGTTGGATAGAGGTTTCCGGTTCAGTTTCCCAGTTTGAGCACGCCTTCTCAACCAGCATCCATCTTGCCTCCTCGTCTGCCGGCCCTCGCTTAATCCTTGTGGGGTCTGTCTCCGTTCCCGCCCCCCTGGCGCCTCTCATTCAGGGGATTGCGTCCTTGGACGGCGCTCTTTCGGTCGACGCTGCTACCGAATCGCAGCCATTGTCTATTTCCGGCGATGCTCTCAACCTTCAAGCCTCAAGCAGTCATCCTGCCGCGCTGACCCCGCAGTTCGTGGACTCGATCCTTCATCTCGATGCGCTTCATTCGGCTGGAATCGACGGAACGGGCGAAATCATCGCGATCCCTTCCAGAAGCAACGTGAATCCGCAGGATGTCGCTTCGTTCCGTGACACCTTTCATCTGTCCAATTCGCCGCTCACAGTCACCTTCGATGGCCCTGGTCCCGGACTTGGTGTAGATCAGGCCGCTGCAACGCTAGCCGTTTCCTGGGCTGGCGCCGCCGCGCCCGGCGCGCAGATTCTGCTCGTGCCCGCTGCCTCCACCCCCGCCACGGATGGAATAGACCTCGCACTTGCCTTCATCGTCGATCATGCCCTCGCACACGCCGTCGTCGTCGGCTTCTCGGTCTGTGAAGCTTCGCTCAGTCCCGCGCATCAGGCGTTTTATGCCGCTCTTTACCGTCAGGCAGCCGCCGAGGGGATTTCCGTAATCGCCGCCTCTGGGGACAGCGGGCCCTCCGCCTGCACTCGAGCGGGTAGTCTCACTCGAGTCGATTCGGGATTCGGTGTGAATGCCCTTGCTTCCACACCATGGAATATCGCGATTGGCGCTGCTGCCTTTTCGTCCGACGGCGTCACGCTGGAGAGCCCTCGACTTTCTGCCTGGTCTCCTTTGAATGCCGCAGACCCTGCCTATGCTGGCGGCGGTGGCAATAGCTCTCTCCACTTGGCTCCGGTCTGGCAATCAACTAGCGCCCAGGCGAGTTCGACCACTTCAAAGAGGTCTTTGCCTGACCTCGCGCTTCCAACCGCGCTCGACAGCGCGACCAGTCCGGGCTTGGCTTTCTGTTTTTCCTTAAGCACGGCTTCAACCAGCTGCACGTTGTACAGAGCGGGCGGCAGCTCGGCGTCCGCGGCGATCTTTGCCGGTGTCGCAGCCCTCGTTGCTCAGAAATACGGCGCCCAAGGCAACCTTGCCCCCGGACTTTATGACCTCAGCCGCACAAACGGCGTCTTCGCCGACATCAATCTCGGCACTGCCCGTCTCCCCTGCCTGCCGGGGAGCGAAGGTTGTGATCCTTCAGGATTCATCGGTTTCCCCTCGGCCCCCGGCTACGACCTCGCTACCGGGCTCGGTTCCATAGACGCCCATGCACTGGTCCTTCGCTGGAGCCGCCTCGCCACAGGATCGGGCAAGGTGACCGTCAACAACACCATCAACGCTGGACAGGTAATTAATCCCGGCGCATCACTTGCTCTCTCGGGTAATGTCGTCTCCGATACTGGTGGGCCAGCCCCCACCGGCATCGTCACCTTCTATGACCTCACCACCAGCACAGACCTCGATGACGTAACTCTGGTCCCTGGTGCGGGCGGAACGTCCAGCGCCACCGCGACCATTACCGGGGTGCTTGGCCTGGGCGCTCACAATATCGTTGTCGACTACGGCGGTGATGCTGTCTACGCCTCTACTGACTCTCCCTCGGTGCTCGTCGAAGTCGAATCCAGCACAACCAACGTTGTGGTGACCACAAATTCGCCGACCTATGCGCCAGGGGCTGCGTTCGTGGCAACGGCCACCATCACATCGCTCAATGCGGGGGCGGGTGCACCGGCGCCATCAGGAACTGTCACATTCACGCTGGATGGAGTGACCCAGGGAGTCGCCCCTGTCGTCACCGGCACTCCGTCCACGGCGACCCTTACCCTCACCACCCCGCTGACCTCGGGGAGCCATCAAATTGTTGCGACATATAGCGGAGACACCAACTACGCGGCCTCTACCTCCCTGGCCACCGTCATCACCGTCAACAAGAATCCCCCCGTCGTGGTCCTTACCTCGAACCTCACAACCGTTCCTCCTGGGCAGACCCTTATTCTGACTGCGACGGTCACACCAATCGTCGCTCCGGCTGCAGGAGCGGAACAGAATCCAACCGGCGCGGTGATCTTTTACGACGGGACAACTATTCTGGGGACCGTCAATGTGGGACCGTCCGGCTCTGGTGATTCTGCCTTTGCAACACTCACCACACTAACGGTTCCCGGCGGCGCCGATTCCATTTACGCGTTCTACCAGGGCGATACGGTTTATGGTTCAGCCAATTCAAACACGCTTGCGATTGACGCGCAGACAATCACCATCACGCCTGCGCCGCAGAATCCGCCAACCAACTTGAATATTCCGCAGGGATCTCAAGGCTCGGTTGCGTTCAACATTGTTGCCCTGGGCGGATACACAGGCGCTGTGCAGATTGTTTGCTCAGTACCGTCCCAGGACGATATGACCTGCACACCTTCGCCTCAGGATGTGACCCCACCCGCAAATGTCACGTTTGTTGTCCAGACGTTCACAGCGGGGCAATCCCCCAACAATTCCGTCGTCTTGCGCAGCCAGTATCCGCCGATCTGGCCTCGTGCTGCAGGTGGAACCGCGCTCGCCGCGCTGGCGTTCTTCCTGCTGCCCTTCGGCCGGCGGGCTCGCATCTTTTCCAGCCGTCGAGCGCAACGATTGCTTGTCCTGATTCTGCTCCTGGTAGGTCTGGGCGGCGCCGGTATCGGCTGCCAAAGCGGCGGAAGCCAACTTGCCTCGTTTGGAACTCCGCTCGGCGTTGCCACGCTCACTGTCACCTCCAGCGAGAATGTGAACAACACGGTTGTAAGCCAGAGCGTTTATTTCACGGTCAACGTGATGCCGGCCGGATCCACGCCTTAGAGATTTAGCCAAGGTCGTCGACCCTGACACCCGGTCAACACCCCCACATGGTCTCCTGACGAACGGCTTCGCTGCCCGCCGTGTTAGCCTTGGCTGTTCATTCCAAGGAGCCCGGTTCCACATGAATCCCAACCAATCGCAGCCGTTCAATATCGTCGCCGCCGCGCACGCAACCATGCTCGAGAACGGCTTTCATCCTGATTTCCCCAACGGAGCCACCGCCGAAGTGGCCGCCATTCAGGCTCAAGCCGGCCTGCCAGTGGCCGCCGGTGCGCAGGATCTCCGCGGCCTGCTTTGGTCCTCCATCGACAACGACACTTCGAAGGATCTGGACCAGATTGAGTGGGCCGAGCAGCTGCCCGATGGACGGATTCGCGTGCTGGTGGGGGTGGCGGACGTGGATGTGCGCGTGCCGAGGGGCACCCAGCTCGACGGGCACGCTGAGAGCGAGACCACCTCGGTTTACACCGGGGTCAAAGTTTTCCCCATGTTTCCCGCCGAGCTCTCAGAAGGGATCACGTCGCTGAACGAAGGCGAAGACCGGGTGGCGCTGGTGATCGAGTTTGCGGTCGACTCAACTGGAACCTGCTCCGACGGCAAGGCGTATCGGGCGCTGGTCAAGAATAAGGCACAGCTTGCCTACAACGGCGTGGGAGCTTGGCTCGAGGCCCGCGGCCCGGCTCCGGCCAAAGTCGCAGCCAGCGCCGATTTGGCCGCTCAACTCAAGTTGCAGGACAAGGCTGCGCAGTGCATGGTCGACGGCCGCTTCCAGCATGGGGCGCTCGATTTGGAGACAGTTGAAACGCGGCCATTGATGCAGGGCGATCAGCCGACTGATATTGCGAACTTGGAAAAGAACCGGGCCACTTCCCTGATTGAGGAGTTCATGGTGGCGGCGAATGGAGTGATTGCCCGGACATTTCAGGATGCGGGTGTGGCCTCGATCCGTCGGATTGTGCGCACGCCCAAGCGCTGGGATCGGATCGTCGAGCTGGCCCAGGGGTTCGGAACGACGTTGCCGGCCGAGCCGGACTCGAAGGCGCTCAATGACTTTCTGTTAGACCAGAAGCAGAAAGACTTGGTGCACTTTCCCGATCTATCGCTGACTGTGGTCAAGTTGATGGGGCCGGGCGAGTATGTGCTGGTGAAGCCCAACGAGGTTTCGCCGGGGCACTTTGGCCTGGCTGTGCAGGACTACACACACTCGACTGCGCCCAACCGGCGGTTTCCGGACGTGGTAACGCAGCGGCTGCTCAAGGCGCTGTTTGCCAAGGCCAGCCAGCCCTATACCGAGGATGAGTTGAACACGATCGCGACGCATTGCACACTGATGGAAGACAACGCGCGCAAAGTCGAACGCGACATGCAGAAGCGGATCGCCGCCGTGGTGCTGAAGCCACGGATCGGTCAGACCTTCCCGGGGATCATCACAGGTGTGAGCCAGCATGGAACGTTCGTTCGCACGCTCAATCCGCATGTGGAAGGGATGGTTGTGCAGGGCGCTAAAGGCCTCGACGTGGGCGACAAGGTCAACGTGAAGCTGCTCTCGACCGATCCCGTGCGCGGCTTTATCGACTTCGCGGTGCAGTAAGCGAGCACCGGTCATGGTCCGGCTCAAGCCGGACCATGACGAATGCCTGGGGTAAAGGAAGAGTGCGGCGGATGAGGCTTCGGAGCTGCGTTTTTCAAGTTGCGATCCTGCTTGTGGTGCTGTTCGCGGCCCGTACAGTCGTACAGGCGCAATTTGCAATTCAGAAATCGAACACTGCGGCCGATCTGCGCGGGATTCACGCGGTGGACGGCAAAGTGGCTTGGGCATCCGGGACCAATGGAACTGTGTTGCGCACCGTGGACGGCGGCGCGAATTGGCAGGTCTGCTCAGTACCGCCGGACGCGGAGAAGCTCGACTTTCGCGGCATTCAAGCCTTTGATGCAAAGACGGCCATTGTGATGTCTAGCGGCAAGGGCGATCTGTCGCGGCTCTTCAAGACGACCGATGGTTGCAAGACGTGGAAGTTGATGTTCAAGAATCCGGACAAGGATGGATTCTGGGATGCGATTCACTTCGAGGACCAGTTGAATGGCTGGCTACTCGGAGATCCCGTCAAGGATGGTTTCGTTCTCTACGTGACAGTGAATGGTGGAAAGGCCTGGATTCGTCAGCACAATAAGGGGCTGCATGCGGACCCGAGTCAACAAGGTGCATTTGCAGCCAGCAACTCCTCGCTGACTGCCTTGAGTTCGGATCTGTGGTTCGGCGGATTGAGCACTGCTTCCGGCGGCAAGGAAGGGGCGTTCGTCTATTCCGAAGTGGACCCCATGCTCTGCCTCGATTATTGCCCGGTGACCGACGGTCGACTCGAAGGCAGACTCAGAAAATGGGAGAAACAACCTGTTCCGATCGGCATCCATTCAGAGTCCTCGGGCATATTCTCACTCTCTCAAAGAGAGAGGCATCAGCCTGCTGGATACGACAGGGTTATGGTTGCGGTTGGCGGAGACTACCAAAAGCCCCTGGATTCTCAAGCTACTGCGGCCTTCATGGTGGGCTACGGAAAAAGTTGGACGGCTGCTGAAACCATGCCGCACGGGTACCGGTCGGCGGTGGCTTATGATGCGGCGGCGAAGGAGTGGATTACGGTTGGGCCGAACGGGACGGACGTTTCGACCGACGATGGGAAGAACTGGCGAGCGTTGCAGCCGGATGCGGCGCGGGGTGAGGCGCCGGATGCTGACCGGAACTGGAATGCTCTTTCGCTCCCCTTTGTGGTCGGGCCGAAGGGACGGATCGGGAAGCGGAACTCCCAGTGATGAAGTGAAAAAGTGAGGGAGTGAAGGGGGCGGAATTGGGTCGTTTTGCGGCGATTGAAAAAGTGCTGATTTTTGCTGAAAACTGCTGATTTGTGCTTAAAAGCGGCTGTTTTTTGCTGTTTTTGATCCATTTCGGTGGCGTGTAACTCCTTTGTTTTTGATGTGGGTGCAGGTAAGTCCTTTGTTTCGACTGTGGAAAAATTAAGAATTTGAAATGGTGTTTTTGGACATAAACACATGAAACCATTGAGTTTATTGCAAAAACATGGTGTGTTTTTATGCATTTTCCGCGGTTTGGAGCTACGGAGCGAATGGCCAAATTCCGGGGCTTTGGGGATGGAGTTTTGGGTGGGACGAGGGGACGGAAGGAACGGGGTCTTGGGTCTCGGGTCTGGGGTATGAAGACCAAGGCGTGATGGGGTTTCTGCATTCACAGGTCGATTGTGCGCCGGGAGGGCTTAATTATGTGCAAAAGACAGTGGACAGTGAACAGTGGACAGTGAACAGAGGCCAAATGGCAGAATTCAAATGACTTGTGACAGGGTGCTGGAGAGTGGTGAAAGGGCGGTGAGATTTAGTGAAACGTGACATATTTAGGCCGTAAGAATGGGTGCAAAATGGCAAATGGCAGATTTCATATAACAAGTGTTGTTATAAATCAGTGGTCAGTGGTCAGTGTGAGGTGCGCAGGGAACAGGGAGCAGGAAGCAGGAAGCAGGGAGCAGGGAGCAGGGAGCAGGGAGCAGGGAGCAGGGAACAGGGAACAGGGAACAGGGAACAGGGAACAGGGAACAGAAGAGCGTTCGACGGCTGACTCTGCGCGTACCTGCGCAAATCACTGAAAACAAGTGAATAAACGTATGGCTGTGACGAGGGTCGATTTTTGTTGACATGTATTGCGGATTGCGATATTGTTTATTACGAATTGCAATACAGAAGAACAGTGAACAGTGAACAGTGAACAGTGAACAGTGAACAGTGAACAGTGAACAGTGAACAGTGAACAGTGAACGAGTGAAGAAGTGAAGCAGGGAGCATGGGATTCGAACTAGGAGCAGCGAGCAGGGGATGAAGCTGGGAGAGAAAATTCGGTACTTGCGCGAGGTGGAGGGCAGTCTGCGCGGCCTGAACCGGGCCATGAGCCAGCAGGAGCTGATGCGCGCCATTGAAGCGGAGACGGGCTCGAAGATGAGCCAGAGCTACATCTCGCAGATCGAGAGCGGCGCGCGGCCACACCTGACCAATACGACGCGGCAGATTCTGGCTGGCTTTTTCAAGGTGCACCCCGGCTATCTGGTGGACGACCCGGAGGGCTACCACCCGGAGCTGATGAGCGAGCTGCGCAGCGTGGAAGACAAGCTGGACCTGTGGCTGGTGAATGGAGCCGAGCGGTTCCGGCGCGATCCCGAGTTGATGTCGGCGCTGCTGGTGCTCGCCCGGCATGAACGTACGCGTGAGTGCCTGCTGATGCTTGAGGCGATTCTGGAGACGCCTGGGTTGATGCCTCGACTGATCGAAGTGTTGCGGCCGACGTTTGCGACGCGGCCACTGAAGACGACGAACGGGCAGTCAAAATCGACGAACCGATGGCAGTCGGGAGGATCTGATGGCCCGCTCGGCGCTGCTGGCGGCGGGGACGCCGCCAGGACAGCCGGTCTAGAGACCGGCGCTACCTCGGGAGCCGGCGCCACCTCAAAGGCTAATTTTAGGGTCGGTTCTAAAACCGCGGCAAGAAAGCGGGTGAGGAAATGAACTGGGAGACTTTCTATTTTGTGTGTTTTGTCGCGGGGCTGTTTCTGAGCGGGTTTTCACTGCTTGGGGGGATGGGCCACTTTGGCGGACATCTGCACTTGCCCCACGGCGCCCATATGCCGCACATGCCGACGGCCGGTCACGGGACGCATTTGCCGCACGTGGCGCACCCGCCACAGGGCGGGGCGTCTGGCCGTGGATCCGCAGGCCAGTCGACTGTGCCATGGTGGAATGCCTTCTCGATCATGGTTTTCATTACGTGGTTTGGCGCGACGGGCTACCTGCTGACGCGGCATGAAAACTTTGCAGCGCTAGTGGTGCTTGTGGTTTCAGTTGTGGCCGGCTTTGCTGGAGGAGCTGTCGTGTTCTTCTTTCTGACCAAGGTGCTCTTGCCGCACGAGCGGGAGCTGACTGACGACGAAACCGCAGTCCAGGGCGTCGTAGGCCGCGTGTCTGCGCCGATTCGCGAGGGAGGCATAGGAGAGATCGTCTACGAACAGCTGGGCGCGCGCAGGTCAGCACCGGCGCGCGCGGAGCACGGCACCGCAATCAAGAAAGACGAAGAGGTCTTTGTTGTTCGGTACGAAAGAGGAGTGGCCTGGGTGAGGCGATGGGAGGAAGTGGAGTCCGGAGACGAGGCGAGAAGCACGTAGGGATTGGCGTCCGGAAGCATGCTTTTGGTCCTCCCATTCATCGCGATAAAACCGCGATGAATGGGGCAGAGAACCCTCCCACCCTAAACGCAAAGGGCGCGTTTAGGATGGGGCACCCAGCATTCATAGGATGGGGCACCCGGCATTCATAGGATGGGGCACCCATCATTCACACGTAACCAGAAAGCCCCGGCTGAAAGGACCGGGACGCACATGATGAATCAGACCACCGTTCTTATCACCGACATGTCGATCCTTGTAGGGATCTTCCTGCTTGGATTCATTGCCAAGATATTCCCGCGGAACGGCCGTAAACACGATTCGCATCACTGAGGAATACTCCGCGCAAGTCGGCGCAGCAGGCGAGCGTTTTTGCAGGAGCTAAAGCCCGAAGTCAATTTGGCGGGGTTTGCGGCCCGGCTTAAGCCGTGCCCTTGTTACAAAGCATTTTGAGGCCGGAGTTACGGGCTCTCAGAGCTGAGTCAAGGCTCAAAGAGAGCTGGCAAGGGGACAGTGACGTTAACCATTCACCACTCACCTCCCGGACGAAGGGGCCGGGATCGCAATGAACAATGAAATTATTCTCATCGTTGGCTTGTGCATTCTGTTTCTCATCCTGCTGCTGGGACTCGTCGCTCGCATGTATCGCAAGGCCGGACCGAACGAGGCACTGATTGTCTACGGCTTTCGCGGACCGCGCGTAGTCACCGGCAATGGTACGGTTATCTTTCCCATGGTGGAGAACTGCCGCGAGCTCTCTCTTGAGTTGATGAGCTTCGATGTTGCGCCGCAGCAGGACCTCTACACCAAGCAGGGCGTTGCGGTGACAGTAGAAGCGGTTGCGCAGATCAAAGTGCGCAGCGACCGGGCTTCGATCTTGACTGCAGCGGAACAGTTCCTCTCCAAGCCTCCAAACATGCGGGAGGGCCTGATCCGGCTGGTGATGGAAGGCCATCTTCGCGGCATCATCGGGCAGTTGACGGTGGAGCAGATTGTGAAGGAGCCGGAGATGGTGGGCGAGCGGATGCGCGCCACCTGCGCTGAGGACATGAACAAAATGGGCCTGGACGTGGTGTCGTTCACCATCAAGGAAGTTCGCGACAAGAATGAGTACATTTCGAATATGGGCAGGCCAGACGTTGCGCGCATCAAGCGCGATGCGGAGATGGCGACGGCGGACGCAGAGCGCGATACGGCGATCAAGCGCGCGACCGCAACCCGGGAAGCAGCGGTGGCGAAGGCGCAGGCGGACCAGGAGCGGGTGATTGCGGAGACGGCGTCGGCAACACGGCAGGCTGAGGCGCAGCGCGATCTTGAGATCAAGCGGGCAGAGTATGCGGAGCAGAGCCGCAAGCAGCAAGCTTCAGCCGACAAGGCGTACGAACTGCAGACCAACATCATGCTGCAGCAGGTAACGGCCGAGCAGGTGAAGGTGCAGCAGGTGGAGAAGGAAGGGCAGATCAAGGTGCAGGAAGCGGAAATTCTGCGCCACGAGAAGGAGCTGATCGCAACGGTGCTGAAGGGTGCGGAGATCGAGCGCCAGCGGATCGAGTATATGGCGGCTGCCGAGAAGAACAGGCTGACCGCGGAGGCTGAAGGCCGTGCGGCGGCGATCAGGACGCAGGGCGAAGCGGAAGCCAGCATCATCTTCCAGAAAGGCGAGGCGGAAGCGAAGGCGATGACCGTGAAGGC
>Ga0182015_10002581_pt1 | contig 21573 bp, 23 predicted proteins | sample 712P3MmetaG_FD_120478 | JGI IMG/M metagenome (GOLD analysis project Ga0182015, IMG submission 120478) | Permafrost microbial communities from Stordalen Mire, Sweden - 712P3M metaG | ecosystem: Environmental > Terrestrial > Soil > Wetlands > Permafrost | place: Sweden: Stordalen | collected...
CGTCTTCGACAAGGTCATCGCCGCCGATCCCACCAAAGCCGAGGCTTACTACCAGAAAGGCATCAATCTGCTCGGCAAAGAAACCATCGGAAAAGACGGCAAGGCCACCGCTCCCGAAGGCACCGCCGAGGCTTTCAAGAAGTATCTTGAGCTAGCGCCTGATGGCCGGTTCGCCCAAAATGCTAAAGATCTCCTGGCCAGCATCGGAGCTCCCGTAGAAACTGGTTTCGGCAAGAAGAAAGGCGCAAAACAATAACCAGTACCAGTACCCAGACCGGACCAGATTTTGTTTTGCACTGGCAACTGGGTACTGGCAGCGGCCTTTCGTTACCCAAGACCATGACCTACTTGTCCTTCGCTCTTCTGCACATCCGCGTTACATTCAAGGAATAGCTTCTTCCGCAGCCTTCTCCCCTGTGGCGGCAATCTGATCATCAGGAGTGTATGGAATGGCAGCTCCGGGGAATTCCCCGATTGCGATTGCCTTTGAGGGCATCAGCGGGACCGACTCCATTCCAACCACGGTACTTCTTGCCGGAATGCTGCGCACCTCCGAGAAGGTCAGCGATCTGATGTTTTCGCCCGGCCGTCCGCCCCAGGTCGAAATTCACGGACAACTCACCGCCGTCGAAATCCCTGGCACCAAAACGCTTTCGGCGGATGACACGCGCCGCATCGCAGCCGATCTGATTGGCACCAACAAGCAAGCCATCAACACCCTGCGCGAGCAGGGTTCGTGCGATGTCTCCTACGGATTGCCTGGATTGGCCCGCTTCCGCGTCAACATTTTTATCCAGCGTGGAAGCTGCGCGATCGTGATGCGCGTCATTCCAACCGTGATTCCGACTTTCAGTTCGCTGCGTCTGCCCGGTCAATTGGAAGAAGCCGCGAACGTGCGCAATGGGATGATCCTGGTGACCGGCGGGACCGGATCGGGTAAGTCCTCTACGCTGGCCGCGCTGATCGATCGCATCAATATCGAGCATTGCTATCACGTGCTCACGGTCGAGGACCCGATCGAGTTTCTGCACCGGCACAAGAAATCGACCGTGCATCAGCGCGAACTCCACAGCGACGCGCCGAATTTCACCCTGGCGTTGCAAGCCGCTCTCCGCCAGGCGCCGCACGTCATCATGGTGGGTGAAATCCGCAACCGTGAAACGCTCGAAATCCTGATCGAAGCCGCCGAGAACGGGCACCTCGTTCTCTCGAGCCTCAACACCGTCGACGCGTCGAAGACAATCGAACGCATCATCTGCACCTTTCCGGCAACGGAACAGCAATCGGTGCGCGAGCGCCTCGCCAAAGTTTTCCGCTATGTCATCGCCCAGCGCCTGATTCCGCGCAGCGACGGCGGCGGCCGCGTTCCTGTCGTGGAAATTCTGAAGTCCAATACCCGCACCCGCGACTGCATCGAACAAGGCGAGCGCCCCGGACGCACTCTTCTCGACGCCATCAAAGCCAGCGGCAACGAAGGCATGCAGCATTTCGACGGAGAAATCGCCAAGCTGGTCCGCTCGGGCCTGGTCGATCTGGAAACCGGCCTCGGCTTCGCCAGCAACGCCACCGTTCTGGGCCAGGAACTGGCGCGGTAAGCTGGTTCTTCGATCGCCCGTCCCTCCATCAGTCCGATCACGTATCATCTCGGCATGTCTTCCGGTCCCACCCCAGCTGTGCTGAGCTTTGAGGACGCTCGGCATCTGGTTGAGCGTCATGCGGCCGGAGTGCGTCCGCAAGCAGTAGAGACGGTCGATCTGCTGGCGGGAGCGGGCCGTGTGCTGGCGGAGCGCATTCTTGCCGACCGCGATTTTCCTCCCTTTGATCGGGCCACTCGTGACGGTTACGCGGTCCGGGCGGCGGAGTTGGCGGAAGTTCCGGCGCGGCTGGAAGTGGTGGGCGAGGTGAAGGCCGGAGACTGGCCGGAGCCCGGAACATGCTCGGTAGGACGCGGGCAAGCGGCTGGGATCATGACCGGGGCTCCGCTGCCGCCGGGAGCCGACGCAGTCGTGATGGTGGAACAGACGTCGTTGTTGGGGAATCAATCGCCGTTGTTGGGGAACCGATCGATCGAAGTGCGGCGCGGCGTCAGCCCGGGCGAGAACTTTGTTCCACGCGGTGCGGAGGCGCTCGCCGGACAAATGCTGCTCGATCGCGGACGGCGCCTGGACCATGCGGGGATTGCCATCGCAGCATCGGTCGGCAAGAGCCAGGTACAGGTCTTTCGAAAGCCGCGCGTGGCCGTGCTTTCCACCGGAGACGAGGTGGTGGAGATTGACGCCACGCCAGGCCCGGCACAGATTCGGAACTCGAATTCGTATGCGCTGGCGGCGCAGGTGCAAGCGGCGGGCGGGGAGCCAGTGCGGTTAGGAATCGCTCCTGATGAGCGGAGCCGATTGCGGCAGTTGATTGAAGAAGGACTGGGTTGCGATCTGCTGCTGCTGACGGGCGGCGTCTCCATGGGAAAGTACGATCTGGTGGAGGAGGTTCTCGGCGAGTTGAAGGCGGAATTTTATTTCACCGGAGCGCTGATCCAGCCAGGCAGGCCGGTGGTTTTCGGTTCGTGTGGCAAGAAATACTTCTTCGGTCTGCCGGGGAACCCGGTATCCACCATGGTGACGTTCGAACTGTTCGCGCGGCCCATGATCGAGGCGCTGGCGGGGATGACACCGCAACGAATGGTTTTTCTTCGGGCACGGTTGAAATCCGAAATCCGGACGAAGACGGGATTAAAAAGATTTCTTCCGGCAGTGCTGGTGGGGGAGTTTGAGAATGCCGAGGTGGAACTGGCCCGGTGGCAGGGATCAGGCGACATCGCAGCGCTGGCGCGGGCAAATGGTTATGTGGTGGTTCCTCCCGAGCGCGAGCGGATTGAGGTTGGAGAGTGGGTGTCGGTGTTGTCGAGATGAAGTTAGACCTACGGTGACGAGAGTGGGTGCGATAACCTGTTAAAGATGCCGAAGAAGAGCCGCGTTCTTTCCCATTACGACGCACAGGGAACGGCCCGCATGGTCGATGTCTCCTCGAAGGCACGCACGCCGCGAGAAGCGGAGGCCAGCGCCTTCGTTCTGATGAGGCCAGAGGTGCTGCGCGCGCTGCCTCAGAACCCGAAGGGCGACCCTCTCGAAGTGGCGCGAACGGCGGGAATCATGGCGGCGAAGCGCACCGCGGAATTGATTCCGATGTGCCATCCGGTGCCGCTCACGCACATTGCTGTGACCCTACGCGTGTGCGAAAATGGCGTGGCTATTGCCACAAAAGTAAAGACCACAGCAGAGACTGGCGTGGAGATGGAAGCGCTCGTTGCGGCCAGCGTGGCCGCTCTGACTGTGTACGACATGTGCAAGGCGCTCGACAAGGGCATCGAAATCCGGGAAGTAGTTTTGCAGAAAAAATCCGGCGGCAAGAGCGGCGACTACCGAAGAAGCGCGAAGCAAAAGTAGTTGCCCTTGATTCAAAGTTATGGCAAGCAACGTCAAAATCCTGCTGGTGGATGACAACCCGATGGTGCTGGGGATGTTGCAGCAGGCGCTTTCGCCGCTGGCAGATGTCGCGGTCGCAACTGACGCGGCCGATGCGTTGCTGAAAGCGGTCGACAGCCTGCCCGACATTCTGATCAGCGACTACCGCATGCCGGGAATGGATGGCCGGCAGTTGCTGGAAAAACTGAAAAGCCGGCCGGCAACGGCTGGGATCGCCGTGATTCTGATGGCCAGCAAGTCCGACATCAGCGAACGATTGTCGCTGCAGGACCCCATTGAAGATTATCTGGAAAAACCGTTTTTCCTGAAGGATGCCATCCACAAAATCAAGCGCGTGGTCGACCGCATCGCGCTGGAAAAGCTGAGCAAGGCGGCTTCGACCGACGGCGTGTTGCGCGGCAACTTGTCACAGATGAATGTAATCGACCTGGTGCAATCGCTTGAAATGGGACGCAAGAGTTGCTTGCTCACCATGACCCGGGCCGACGAGAAATGCGAAATCTATTTCAATCAGGGACAAGCGCACCACGCCATCTACGGCGCGGTCAAAGGTGACAGTGCGGTTTTCAAAGTTCTTCGCTGGACTGACGGAAACTTCCAGATTGATTTCAACGCCAAGTCGTCCGAAGAAACGACTACCCTGAATACGCAGGGACTGCTGATGGAAGGGTTGCGGCTGCTGGATGAAGCCCAGCGCGACTCAACGGCTGAGGGTGAAGATGTCCTCCTCGACACCTGATGCGTCGTTCGAAAGAATGACGGCCGAAACAACGACGGCCGAAATATGACGGCAGAACGAATGACAGCGGCCGTGCTCACCGTCAGCGATTCCTGTTCCCGCGGCGAACGCGTGGATCTCTCCGGTCCGGCTGTGGCGGAAGCGCTGCTGCGGCGGAATTTTCAAGTTGTCTTGCGCGCCGTGGTGGCCGATGAGCGCGCCGCGATCCAGGAAAAACTGATTGAGCTATGCCGGGGAGCACGGCTGGTGGTGACGACGGGCGGGACCGGGATTGCCCCGCGCGACGTGACTCCGGAAGCGACAATCGCGGTGTGTCATCGTCTGGTGGAGGGCATCGCTGAACAGATTCGTTTGCGTGGAATCCAGAAGACGCCCTTTGCCGCGCTGAGCCGCGCCGTATGCGGCGTGCGGGAGGCGAGCTTGATCTTAAATCTGCCTGGCAGGCCGGCGGGCGCGGTCGAATCGCTTGAAGCAGTGATGGATTTGCTGCCGCACGCACTGGAGTTGATTGCGGGAAAGACGGAGCATAAGGAAGGTCGTTAGTCTCCCTTCGCGTAAACTTACCTCTTGACCAAAATTAAACATTTCATCCACGCTTACGGCGATTGGATCCGGCATGTTCTCGCGCCACTGGGGCCGTGGGGAATGCTGGCGTTTGCGGCGGTGGATGGCTCGTTCTTCGGCATGCCGCTGGATGCCATCTTTGTCGGCTACGTTTACAACGACCGTTCGCGCTTTCTGCTCTACGTGCTGCTAGCGTCGGCGGGAGGAGCGCTCGGAAGCATCGTGATTTACCTCATTGGATATGCTGGCGGTGAGGTGCTGCTGCGCAAGCGGCTTTCGCCGGAGCGCTTCGAGAAAATCCACCAATCGTTCGAGCATCACGAATTCTGGGCGCTGATGTTTCCGGCGATGTTGCCGCCACCGGCGCCGTTCAAGATTGTGGTGCTGGCAGCGGCCGCCTTTGAGATGAACTTCGGCCATTTTCTGCTGGCGATTTTTGCGGGACGCTTTGTGCGCTTTCTTATTGAAGCTTTGCTTACGCTTTGGTTCGGCCCGGGAGTGGTGACGCTGGCCGGGAATCTTTTCGCCCACCATTTTGTGTGGATTGTGACGGGCGTTGCGGTTCTCGTAGTGGCGTGGTTGATGTGGCGGCGAGCGAAGATGAGCCGAGCCAAGACGGGCCGAGCGAAGACAGGCCAGGCTGCTGCTTCAGCAGACGGGCAGGACGCCGGTCGCTCCACAACCTAGGCGGCAGCGGCTCCGCGGGATTTGCCGGTCGAGCCGGCGATTGCGGCCGCAAGTGCAGGCAATCCAAACATCGCTGCTGTGAAGAGCATGTCGCCGGCGAACGCGCGCTGGAAGAACGGCAGTCCCGCAGCGTAGCAGGTCATCAGGCCGGCCAGCGTTTTCGGATAGAGATCGTTCCAGCACGCCCAGACGGCGAAATTACTCAAAATGAAAAATGAGACGGAACTCGCGAGAGCGGCTCCGCCGATCCGCAACCAGTTGCTGTTTTCGCGCAGCCGTGTCCCGAGCAACAGAATCGCCGCGTACCATGCCCAAGTCACGAAGTGGTCCCAGGAAAATACATACGAGTACACAAATTTGGTGAGGATCACGTCCGACACGGCGAGCAATACGAAGGGCACCCAGAGCTGGCGCCGGGAGCCGCGCGCTCCGAAATAGAGCAGCGCCGCTGCCACCGGCGTGAAATTCCAGGGATGCGGCATAAAGGGCATCCGCGCCAGTACCGCGAAAACAACAAACAAATAAGCCAGCATCATCCACCTCACCAAAGCTAATTAGGATTGTTGCGCGAGCGCAGCCCGGCGGTCAAGGAGCGTCAATCCAGCGTCAATCCATGGAGCGTCAATCCACCATCCGATCCGTGATCGCCGAAATCCTTACCTGCATCACCGCGCCGCATCACCGCGAACTCGCGCCCCGCATCCCGAAACGTTCGTCTACCACCTGCAGATCGCGGGTGAGCAACACGCTCGCTCCCAGCGTTGCGCGCGCCGGGCTTCCGGGATAGTCATAGCGCAGATCGCGGAAACGAACGACGTAGGCGGCGCGTGTGTTGTTCATGGGATCGTTGCTCAGGACCTCGGTTTCCGTGATTGGATATTGCGCCCAACTCAGATACACACGCCCAAGGTAGGTTTTCTTCGCCGCCAGAGTGACAGGCGTTTCTTCGGGCTTGTAGCGAATCCGCATTTCGCCCTCGGGATCGACTTCGGGAGTCATCGAAGTCGCCGTCATCGCGGCGACATCCATAGTGGCAAAGAATGCCGGAGTTTCCACGACTCCATACCAGCGAAACGGATTGGCCCAGTGCGGGTAGGCCGAAACCCGGATTGCATCCACTCCCTGATACGTGCGCGCTTCGAGCGCGGCCACGGCGCGGCTGTGCTCATGGTCGCGCAGCCCCCAATATGCGAACACGGCGGCCAGGGCCAGGGTCGCGGCCAGTCTTCCTTTCGGCATGGCATTCGCGCCCTTGCGCGTGGCGCCGATCTCTTCGTTGATGAGCGCAAATAAGCTGGGCACGATCAGACCGAGCGTGAGCACAACCAGCAGAACGGGATCGACGATGAAGACAAGGTCAGCCGAATACCAGCGCTCGGAGAACGGCCAAAAGGGTCGCACTCCGTAATTGTTGGTGTAGTCGAGCAGTATGTGACTGAGGCCGGCGAGGCAAGCGTAGGCGAACAGCAGTCCCCACCGCGGAGGCAGGTTTGGGTTACGAGTTTTGCGCCCGCGCAGACGCCAGATCGCATAGACGAACGCGACGACAACCGCAGCCATCAGCGGGATGCCCAGGAACGAATGCGTGAAGCCACGATGATGGTTCAACCCGAAGGCCGAGCCTCCGAAGCGGCTGAAGACGTCGAGGTCGGGAGCTTCGGCCGCCAGAGTCAGCGTGACGGTGGCCAGCGCAGTTTTGCGATTCAGTCCGGCGCGGCCCATGTTAGCGCCAAATAGAAAGTGGGTGACGGGTTCCAAGGGAGTTTAGTTTAGCGGAAAAACGTTACTCACTACCGATCCTCAGTTGCCCGCCGCTGGCACGACCAGTGACAGGGCGTTGGCTTCCATCGTCATACGCGCAGGCAGGCGCCCGAGGAACTCCCCATCGGCCTCGACATAGACACGGCCTTCTTCGGGACCATGGTGGGCTTCGTTCTCATTGGTGGGACGACCGCCGCTTTTCTCCGGTAGCTTACAGACAATTTCCGAGCAGCTGACTAAGTCAATGCCGTCAATATTCCACCGGCGGCCAATCAGCGCTCCGGCCACATATTGCAGATAGGCGCTGCGGCTGGCGGTGCGGCACATCACCGCGCGCAACTCGTCGCAGTCGAGCGAGGCTCCGGGAACAAATTCTCGCAAGACATTTCCGAAGAAACCGATCCTGACCGCCATCAACTCGGTCAGCAATGCTTGCTCGCGATGGCCGCTTCCGTTGGAGTATTCGACCTCGAAACGGCGCATGTTATAAGTCGCCCACAATTGCCAGGCTTTGAAGTAATATGCCGCCATGCCCGAACGGTTCTTAAGGTCGGCGGTAAGTTTGTAAAATAAATGCGCATCCACGCCGATCCCCGCGGCGACTGTAAAGTATCGCGAAGCGGCTTTGCCTTGCAGGTCTTCATATTCCACGCGTCCGAGCGGAATGCGGCGTACTTTGCCATCGACGGCGGCCTGCGCCGCAGCGGCGGGACGAAGCGGAATGCGCAGATCGTGGACGAGAGCGTTGGCGGTGCCGAACGGAAGAATCGCGAGCGCGACTGGCGTTCCCGCCAATGCCTGAATCACATCGTGGATCGTCCCGTCGCCACCGCAGGCAACGACCGTGTCGCTGCCGTCCGCAACCGCGCAGCGCGCGTTGTCGGTCGCCTCGCGGCTAGAGCGGCAAACGGTAAGCTCGGTGCGCACGCCAGCCGACTGCAGAATGCCAATGGCGTGGTTCAACTCCGCGTCCCGCTTTTTGCCGCGGCGGCCGGAGTTGGGATTGAACAGGATTGTAGCCTTGTGCATGCGCTTGGTTGGCTCTACGTTGAGTTGAACTTCGAACGTAAGCTTGGGATCAACCCAGAGTTTAACCCAGAGTCTAGCGCCTGAATGTTAACGCACGCCCCACTCCACCTCTTAATCGCAGCTGGGTTGATTGCGCTGGCTGGCGGCCTTCTCCGTGGAATAAACCAAGGTCGGGAGGCCGCGCCAGACAATCTCCTTCCAGATCGTCATGCCGTTGCGCTCGGCGACGCGGCGTGAAGGCATGTTCTCGGGGCGAATCAGGGAAATCAGGCGCTCGGCTTTAAGATGTGCGAGGGCCCACTCGCGGCAAGCGATCGCCGCTTCGGTCGCAAATCCCTGCCCCCAGAAGTCGCGGCGCAGGTGGTATCCGATTTCGTAAAGGTGCTCGCCATCGACCTGCTGCCGGATGATGCCACAATCGCCGATGAATTCCGTTATGCTCTTCAACTCCAAAGCCCAAAGGCCGACGCCGTCCTCAACGTAACGCTGCCGGTTTCGCGCAATCCATTGCTCGACTCCGGCGCGATCGTAAGGAGCGGGATAATAGCGCATGGTTTCAGGATCGGACAGAACTTGAGCCAGAGCGTCGGCGTCTTCGGGGATAAATTCGCGCAGCAGCAGCCGTGGGGTTTGGAGGATCGTCATCACTGCGAGGGACGGGCGGGGACGCTCGTCCCTCCATTAGTTCTTCTAGCTCTTCAACTACTTCTTCACCGCGTCGTCGGTTTTCTCGGCGCCTTTTTTCACGCCATGGCCAACCGCCTTAGCGCCTTTGGCCACGCCTTTGCCGGTATCTTTGCCCGCGGTCTTGGTGGCGCTGGCAGTCTTGTCGGCAGCCTTTGCCGTGGCTTTGCCAGTATCCTTGGCGGCGGTCTTGGTCGCGTGCCCGGTTTTCTTCGCGGCCGTGTCGGTGGCTTTGCCGGTATCGTCGGCCGCTTTCTTCATGTCGTCCTGGCCGTAGGCAAACGTCGCCAGAGCCAACAACATTGCAATTGCCAAACAGAACTGTACTACGCAGAACTTGGTTTTCATCCATTCCTCCAAAAGATTAGAGATTTCGACTGCAAGTTTGTATCAGAGATAAGACATGGGCGCAACCGCGAAAAGTCAGGTTTCTGAAGTCTCGGTTTCCAGCTCAGTAAGAGTTTCTTCGTCCACGTCCCATTTTTTCAGAATGGTGAAAATCGTCTTCGATCCGAACCCGGCGCGCATCAATTGGCGAAAGATACGGGCGGTCTGCTTCTGGTCCCGGTCTTTGGGCTTCTGCAGGCGCTTGCGGCGAAGGAACGCGCGCGCTTGGGTTTCTTCTTTCACCTCGTCATAAACCGAAGAAACCGCTTTGTCGATGACCTCGCCGTGCACTCCCTTGGCTTTCAGGTCGTTGACCACGCGCGCGCGTCCGAATTTTTCGTTGTCGCGGCGATACGATGAAAACGCCGCCGCATACTTGGCGTCGTTCAGATAGCCCTGGTCTTTCAGGCGGACGACGATGAGTTCCACCAGCGTCTTTCCGAACTCGGTGTCGGTCTCGACACGATTGCGCAGCAGGCGTTTCAGCTCAGCGACCGAACGCATACGGCGGCCGAGCGCGCCCACAGCGTAGTCGTAGAGCTCCGCTTCGGTGAAAAGTTTCCTGGGACGACCGAACCCCATGCCTACACGATAGCGCGAGATGAGGCCGGGGGGTTAGCGGACTTCAGACAGCCCCGGCCAATCTACAACCGGCTCATTTTGGCGTCGAGGGACTAGGAAACGGCGGAGGAGGCGGCACCGGCGACGGTGACGGCAAGGTGGTTGGCACTGTGACGCCGGCAGGCGTAACTAGGGCAGTTTTTGCCGAGGGCGGCAACTTGTCGGCGTTGGCTACCAGTAGCGCGACTTGCCACATTTGGGTCTCTGAAAGCGATTTGCTGAATCCCGGCATGCCGCTCAGGCGGATGCCGTTGAAAATCTTCCAGTAGCTTTCGCCAGGCTCGTCGTCGGTCACGCCTTTGCCCTCAAGCAGGAGCGGCGGATGCGGATATATTCCCGCTGCAATCGCGCTCTTCGGTGTCAGCGGCAAGCCGTGGCAAACGGCGCAGTGTTGCTTGTAGAGGTCGGCGCCAGCCAGCAGATTGGCCTCGGTCGGCTGGATCGGCACGGTCTTCGGCATATCCTTGGTGATGCGCGCGGCGAGCGCTTTGTGCGCGAGCATGTGTTCGAAGGGCATGTCGGAGTCTGTGGTGGCAACGGGTGCGCTGCCGCTGCTGAAATACAAATAAACTCCGAGGGGCACGACCAGCAAACCGAGGATTAATCCGGCGAGGAATTTCATATTCGTCCTGTTGTTGACCGAGTTTTTACAAGCTCAACTTTACCATCGGCAGCCAAATTTCGGGAATCGGCATACAATCTCGTGAAACCGGTAGCAGACGGGAATCCAGTCTTCGGTGGCAACAACCATGCGAATCGCAAGCGCGGCCAGTGCCTTCCCCCAACATTACTACTCGCAGGAGATGTTGCTCGCGGCGCTGCAGGAATTTTGGGGTGATCGCATCGAAAACCCGAACGTGTTGCGGCGCTTACATCGCCACGTCGCGGTCGACGGACGTTTTCTCGCCCTTCCGAAAGAACAATACATGCAGATGAGAACCTGGGGCGAAGCCAATCGCCACTGGATCCGCGTCGCCAAGGAGTTGGGTGAGAAGGCGGTTGCTGGCGCGCTCGCGGACGCGGGTCTGCATGGCCGAAATCTGGGGGCGTTCTTTTTTGCTTCGGTGACGGGCATCAGCAGTCCCTCGATCGACGCGCTACTCATCAACCAGATGGGATTGTGCAGAAATATTCGCCGCGTTCCGATTTTTGGACTTGGCTGTGTGGCGGGCGCAGCGGCCATTTCGCGCGCCGCCGATTATGTGCGTGCGTATCCCGATCAGGTCGCGCTGGTGTTGTCGGTGGAACTCTGCTCGCTCACGCTGCAGCGCGAGGATCTCTCGATGGCCAACCTCATTTCCTCCGGGTTGTTCGGCGACGGCGCGGCGGCGGTGATCATAGCCGGCGCGGAGTGCGGACTTTCCGGTCCTCGCATTCTCGCCACCCGTTCCGTGTTTTATCCCAACACGGAAGAGATGATGGGCTGGGATGTATCGGAAAAAGGATTTCGCATCGTCCTCTCCCGCGAGATTCCGGACCTGGTCCGCAAGAACCTGGCGCACGATCTCGACGACTTTCTCGCCGAACGAGGACTGACCCGTGCCGGCATCGGCAACTGGGTGCTGCATACCGGAGGCCCGAAAATCCTGGAAGCGACCGCCGAGGCGCTTGGGTTGCAGAACGGCGAACTTGAAGTTTCGTGGCAATGCCTGCGCCGGACGGGGAATTTGTCGTCGGCGTCTGTTCTGGTAGTGCTCGAAGAGGTCATGAAGAATCGGCGCCCAACTCCGGGCACGCTTGGTTTATTGGCGGCAATGGGCCCGGGGTTCTGCGCGGAATTTGTTTTGCTGGAGTGGTAGAACGTCAGTGTTGAGATCTAAGGCGGTGTTTTCGAGTCCGGTGGATGTATTTGTTGTCGGCGGCGGACCCGCCGGTCTGGCGACGGCCATTGCGGCGCGCCATCACGGTTTGAGCGTGGTCGTGGCGGATGGCGCCGTCCCGCCGATCGATAAATCCTGCGGCGAAGGCTTAATGCCTGAAGGCGTGGAGGCCCTGCGCCAGCTTGGAGTTTCGCTGCCCGCAGACGAATCGTTTCCGTTCCGCGGCATTCGTTTCGTCAGCGATGGCGTGATGGCTGAGGCTGCGTTTCCGCGTGACCCGGCTTATGGAATCCGGCGTACACATCTGCATCGCCTCCTGCTGGATCGAGCCGCAGCTTGCGGCGTACATATGCTGTGGCATACAGCCGTCGCTGGGATTCGCCCGGAAGGCGCGCTGGTGGCAAGTACAGACGAAAAAGAAACAGAATTAGTGCGTGCGCGCTGGGTGGTAGGAGCTGATGGAAGTTTCTCCCGGGTGCGCCGCTGGGCCGAACTGGATCGCGACAACGAGGCTGCTTCACAGAACAAGAGCCTGCGCTTTGGCTTTCGCCGTCACTACCACGTTGCGCCCTGGAGCAGCTTCATGGAACTGCATTGGGGACGTCGCTGTCAGGTTTATGTCACGCCTGTGAGCCGCGGCGAAGTTTGCGTGGCCCTGATCTCGTCCGATCCAAAGTTCCGCTTGCGAAATGACGACGCGCTCGACGAATTTCCGGAGCTTCGCGCTCGCCTCAGAGGCGCGAACCTAATTTCCAGTGAACGCGGCGCCACGACGGCCCTCCGAAAGTTGCGAAGTGTTTATCGCGGACATGCGGTATTAGTCGGAGACGCGTCCGGAGGGGTCGACGCCATTACCGGAGAAGGACTCTGCCTCGCTTTCCGGCAGGCGCTGTTGCTGGGCGATTGTCTCGCCAGCGCCGATCTCGCCCACTATCAAAACGCCCATCGATCCCTCCTCCGGCGTCCCACTCTGATGTCTCACTTGATGCTGTTCATGGCCAAACACAGTCATCTGCGCCAGCGCACCATGCAGGTATTCCGGTCGAACCCCCGCTCTTTCAAAGCAATGCTGGCCTTGCACGTCGGCGAAGGTTCCGCGAGGCATCACGTCTCGAACGGAATTGCTCTAGGCTGGAAATTATTGAAGGCGTAGCTGCCAGCGAGATCGTTTTTGACGGCAAGATCCTCTTCGTTACTTTCTTCTGGTTACCAGGAGTTACTGACCACGGTTACTGGCGAACACTTTGTCCCGCTGTGGAAGGGACATTCCGCACATGTTTTCACTTTCCCGTTTCCGCACTCGGCAAGTACTTGCAGCAGTAGGCACAGTTTTTCACTTCCCTTGGCATAGCAGTTGCACTTCTAGGTCACGTCCTCCCCGCAGGCAGAGTTAGCCAGAGTGTTTGAATAAGAGTTTTGGAGGATCTATGGTGTTGCCTAGTAGCCGTCTTTTCTCGTTGTTGGTGGCCCTGTTACTGTCTCCGTTGGCCCTGGCGGATTCCGTTCCGGCCACGGCCCTCCAGTCCGGTGTCTACGGCGAGAATCGAATTTCCGCCTTGACTAGCGCCATCGAGTCAGCGCCAAAGGCCACGCCCGCGACGTTCGCCGCGTTCAGCAACGCCGCTCCCGTCGGCGGGTCTGTTACCGCAAGAATCGTGCTCGGGAGCCCTGTGGCGAATCGGAGTGCAATCAGCTTCTCGTCTAGCGACGATCGACATGACAACCTTAAGTTTCGCACCCCCCGCTGGAACGGTCCCAAGAGTGGCCTGGCCACGCCGGAACCGGAGAGCCTGCTGCTGCTCTCGACCGGCCTGATCGGCATTGCGGGAGTGATCCGGCGCAAGCTGCGCGCCTGATTCGGATCCGATAACTTTCGCTTTCGAAACTCAAGTTTTCCTCGTTCTCCTTTGATTGCCGCCGTCAGCGAAAATCTGATGGCGGCTTTTTTCTGTGACCTGTAACTTCTTTTCGCTCCAGGCATCCCATGCACGGCCCCGCGAAATCGCGGCGGCCAATCTGCGAACAAGTCCCAACAGGAGAGACGTGTTTATGAAGCATATGTTTGTGAAGCTGATGTCCGCCGCTATGTTCTTTTGTGCCGTGGCCTTCGCGCAGTCGAGCGACACCATGAAACAGGACACCGCGAAAACCGATTCGATGAAGAGCGACCAGATGAAGGGCGACTCCATGAAAAAGGACGACATGGCGAAAGACTCGTCCAAGAACAAAAAGAAATCCAAGAAGACGGCCAAGAAAACCGACACCACGAAGAAGGATGAAATGAAGTCTGACGACAGCATGAAGCACTAAGCTGCCGTCACAGGAATTATGAGTGATAGGGTCGTTGGGCCATCAAAAAAACTCAGGTCCTTCTGATCTGCCCGACGACCCGATCCCCCGACGCGATCACTCGATGCAATCCCCGATTATTCCTGATATTCCGGCTCGCGCTTCCACCCCGAAAACATGGAGAAGAAATTCGCCCACCCGTGCAGTGCGACCATGATCAGATGTCCGGGAATAAACGCCAGGAAGCCGCACATCGCGGCGAAATGCCAGATGCGTGTCAGGTGAAATCCTCCAAACAAAAACGCCAGCCACGAAAACTGCGTGGGCTTGTACATCACCATGCCGGTGAGCAAGGATAGCGCCCCGAGTCCGACGGTCGAAGTGTAAGCCAACTTCTGCAAAGGATTGTACTGTCCCATCGCCGGAGGTTTCGGCCCAAACAGAAAATAGTGCCGCGCCATCGGCCACACGCCCGAAATGTCGCGCGGCATAAACAACATGGTTCGATAGTGGCCACTGAAAATCTGAAACAGCAGATAAAATATGCCGCTGGCGGCAAAGAACCACATAAACGTAAAGTGCCACTGCAAGGCCCCGCCCAGCCACCCTCCGAGCGTCAGCGACTTCGGTATATCGAGCAGAATCTTTTCCGGGATCTTGGGCCCGAAACTGGGGAAGGCGCGAAAAATCCGCAACCCGCTGGTGATCATCACGAACAGACTGATAGCGTTCACCCAGTGCGTAATCCTAATCGCCAGCGGATGCTCGTACGCGGCACGGACGAGTTCGGCTTCCTCCGCCTTAGCCGTAGTTTCTGCCCGCGCTTCTACCGGCACCGGCTCTTTGGGAGCGGACTCGTCGGCGACCATCTCCAGCTTTGCCACTACGGCTTCGCACACTTCCGGTCCTGCGGATGACGCGGGTTCCGACCCAGCAACGTCGTCCCTTATTCCCTCTTTCTTGATCTCTTCGCGCCTGCCATCGCCACTGGGTTCGTCCGCCATCACAGTCCTCCGAACCAGCTATAGCCCTGGTCTTCCCAGTAGCCGGTTTTGCCAGACGTCAACACATTTGTTATGCGGATCGTATCGAGATACTTTGCCTGCTTGTATCCCAATTTAGTCGGCATCTGCAGCCTCAAGGGCGCACCGTGACCGCGATCAAGCGGCTGGCCGTACATTTCATAACAGAACAACGACTGCGGATGCAGCGCGGAAGCCATGTCAATCGACTCGTAGTAATCATCCACGCACGTGACCTCAAGAAAGCGCGCGCGGTTGTTCGGTCCAACGTTCGCTCCGATCAGTTTGAGAAAATCTGAGATTCGCGCGCCGCCAAACGAACCGATGACGTCCCACCCTTCCACGCAAATATGCCGCGTGTTCTGGACGATCTTCGGCAACGCCTGGATCTGCGTCAGCGTGTACTCGCCGGGATGCCGCACGTCGCCTTCAACCGTCAGCGTCCACTTTTCCAGATTGACTCCGGGATCGACCACGTCGTAGAAGTTGTAAGGAAACTTGGCGAACGGCACGACCTCGGAATTCGAGAAAGTCTGCGCGAGATGCTGCGAACGAAACATTTCGCCGGCTGCCCAGTCGCTAAAGCGAACTCCCTCCTCGATTAGCCGGTTGCTCACTTTGGGAAACGCAAACGCTCCCAGAGCAATGATCGGCGCCAGCTTGAGGAGTTCGCGGCGACTCTTCCGTTTCAGTTCCTTGTCTTCGAGCCGAGTAATCATTTTGGTCCTTACGCTTAAGCCGACCTTAGCACAACATGGGATGCGGAGGTCGGTGCTAAGTTTCAGGCCGGTCGCCGGTCGATGCTCGTTCGGCGTTCGGGGAGCAGCGGCGTCCCGCTTCATATTCTTGCGTGTCGCTCCGCACACGCTCGGGTTGCCCTAGACACGCAATTCAAATCTCCTTGTGACATTGACCTCATTAGTTTCAACAACTTAGTCCTGGCTCCCCGATTGCTTTTCCACTATCGAAGCAATGGAGTCAATCATGGAAACGATGTTACAAGGTCTTGTCATTATCGGCGGTCTGACGTTCTCGCTGGCCACATCTCTGCTGATTGAAGAACTCATCTTCGGACAAATCGTCCGCACCGCGTTCGCCCGCCGCGCGGAAACTCCTCAACCCACTTCTGCCAACAAGCGCCACTGAAAGGATAGCCACCATGCTGCTGCTCAAGTATTTGCTGCTCTATGCGGGAATCGCGATGTTTGTGATCGCCGCCGGAATTCTCTCTTACGATGCCTACCTGCTGATTATGTGGCAACGTCGGCGTTTACATCCCGATCCTGAAGCCGGCGCACACGAGGGAAGTTCGCTCGGTCCCGCGCCTGCGATGCGATGGAGCACATCGGCCGCGCTGGTGATGCTGGCCTGGGCCCCGCTGCTGATCTCGGCTGGCATCGTAATCGTTCCCAGCGGCATGGCCGGCGTCCGGGTTAGCCAGACCAAAGGCACGCTCGCCGGAACTCTGTATCCCGGCGTGCATTTTGTAGTGCCGCTGGTCGAACACGTCGAACTGTTCAACACGCGCGACCAGTTGTTCACCACCGGCATCGCCGAAGACGGACCCGCCAAAGACGGCCTGGCCAAGGGCGCAACCAAAGGCGAAGCCCTGCGCGTTCAGGCAAAAGAGGGGCTCACCCTCGGCCTCGCCATCACCGTCCGTTACCAGATCGACCCCAAGCGCCTCGACTACATCGAAGCCAATCTGCCGCAGCCGTTGGAAAAAGAAATTGTGCCGCCAGTAGTTGCCACCGCGTGGCGTGAACTCGTGCCTGCCTATACGGTGCGCGACGTCTTCTCCGCCAAGCGCGAAGAGGTCCGTCAGCGCTCCGCCGAAATGATCCGCAAGCGCCTCGCCACCGACGGCATCGTCGTCAAAGAAGTCATGCTGCGCGATATCGAACTTCCGCAAGAGTATGCCAAGGGTCTGGAATCGCTGCTGCTGAAGGAACAAGAGAACGACCGCATGGGCGTGGAGACGGAGATCCACCAGAAACAGGTAAAGATTGCGGAAGCTGATGCCGATGCGGCCAAGGTTACACAGGTCAAAGGAGCTGAAGGACAAGCTGCCGTGCGCGTGCTGCAAGCCAAGAGCGAGGCCGATGCCATGCAGTACACGCTGCCGCTCAAAAAGGAACAGATCGAACAATCGAAACTCGAAGCCGAAGCGCGCAAAGAAGCCACGGTCAAAAATGCCGCTGCCGCCGGCGAGGCCAAACTCATCGACAGCAAAGCCGAGATGGAACGCCGCAAACTGCTCGCCCAAGCCGAAGCCGAACGCATTCGCCTGACCGCTGCCGCCGACGCCGAGCGTATGACGAGCGAGAGTGCGATCCTGAAGCAGAATCCGCTGCTGATCAATAAAATTGTCGCCGAACGCCTGTCCGACAAATTGCAGATCATGATGGTCCCGGCCGACGGCAAGTTTTTCTTTACCAACGACGTGCTGCGCGGCATGGGCGCTCCCAACCACGTGAGCCAGGCCGAAGACGCGGAAGGCGACGGAAAATCTCAGCAATAGTCAGGGAACTGAGAACTTTCCGAGGAAGCGCAATGATCAGCCGGCGATCGAGCACGCGCTATAATCAGCCCATTCCACACATGCGAGCGCGGACCTCGAGCGGTATGCGGCAGGCTTGGTTGACTTTGTTCTTGCTCGCGGCATTGCTCCTGCCTCCCGCATTCGCCTCGTCTCTCGGTGACGCCGCCCGCGAGCTTGCGCACAAGATCTCCGCCGCTTCTGGACCCGGTGGATTTGTGCTTCAGGTCGCCAATCGCTCCTCGCTCGATGAAAAATCGCTGCGCGAGGTGCGCGGCGCGCTCGAAGCTGAACTGCGCGTCGAGGGCGTGCGTACGTCGAACCCAGACCAGGCCGCAGGGACCATCGAAGTCGTTCTCTCCGAGAGTCTCCGCGATTACGTCTGGACCGCTGAGATTGCGATCGGGTCTGACGAAAAGAAAGTCGCGATGGTTTCCACTCCACGGCCACCCACCGGAACTCCTTTCACCGACGCCTTGCCGATGGCTCTGAAAGCAACTCTCCTGTTATCGCAACCGCTGCCCATGCTCGACGTGGCCCTGATCGATATGCCCGGAGCATCTCGCCTGATCGTCCTCGAATCCGGCGCGGTCGCGATCCACCGCCGCCAGTCTGGCGCTTCAACCCTTAATTCAATCGGACGATGGGAGCTGGAAACTTCCTTGCCCATCGTTCATTCGCGTCCCTTTCCCCGCGATCTTCGCGGACGCCTGCTGCTGCGCCGTGACCATCTCTTCGATGTCTATCTCCCCGGAACATTCTGCCGTACAAACTCGAGCCCAGGCGCTGCGATCACCCTCAGTTGTAGCGAAACCGACGACCCTTGGCCCTTGACGCCCGACGACGGCAGCGTGCGCGCCTTCTATGCCGCCAAACGCAATTTCTTCACCGGAGCACTCTCTGCTGGAATCGGAAAAGTTGCGAACGTTCCTGCGTTCTATTCCGCCGCTGCGCTTCCCCGCTCGAATTACACGCTGTGGGCATTCGCCGCCGTCGATGGATCGTTGCATTTGCTGGATGGAGTTACAGACCAGTTAGTCCGCGGCGTAAGGTGGGGAAGCGATCTGGCCGCGGTCCGTTCCAATTGCGGCACGGGCGCGCAATTGCTCGTTTCGGAGAGCGGAGAGGCCGAGCGTGACGGTCTGCACGCGTTCGAGATTCCAGATCGTGATCCGGTCGCTGCCAGCTCCGCGATGGAGTTCGACGGCCAAATCGTCGCGCTGTGGCCGGAAACCAGCGGCAATGGCGCCATGGCAGTCGTAAAGCGGAAAGACACAGGATGGTATGAGGCGTATCGCGTATCGGTTTCTTGCAGCAATTAACCCGGCTCGTGCGGACCAAGCTCGTGCGGGGACGGGTACCCTCGCCCGTTCATGCTGGGCACAGCTCGGCAGCTGTCCGGGATCACGGCAACGTTTGCTCCGCAAGAGCCTGCTCTGTGCTGTGCTGGCATCAGCAGCCTTCGTACCCGCAAACGCCGCCACGCGTCCGCGCTACGGCGGAACGCTACGCGTCATGTTCCAATCCGCGCCCAACACACTCGATCTTCCAGCCCGCGCCACGCCCACCGATTACGAGGGTACGACTTACTGGGATACGGCGCACGTTCTCTCCCTCATCGGCGACACTCTCCTGACCCTCGATGCCCAAGACCGCCCCCAGCCCGCGCTGGCTACGGCCTGGCGCTCGGACAACAGCAGGCGCCACTGGGAATTTACCTTGCGCCGCGGAGTCAGCTTCCACGATGGCAGCGTCGCATCGCCCGCCGCCGTAGCGCAGATTCTCGCCGCTCTCCATCCAACCTGGAATGTGCATGCCTCCGCGGATTCCGTAAGCATCGACAGCGATGCTCCCCTGCCGTCCCTTCTCGCCGAACTCGCGCTGCCTCGCAATCTCCTCCTCAAACGGAATGCGAACCATCTTCCCGTCGGCACTGGTCCGTTCCTCGTGGCCGAATGGCGGCCCGGCAACCTTCTCAAGCTCGCGGCATATGAAGATAGCTGGGCCGGACGTCCCTTCGTAGACGCACTCGAAATCGAGTTCGGCAAAGCGCTGCGCGATCAGGCCATCGCTCTCGAACTGGACAAAGCCGACATCATTGAAGCCACGCCGCAAGCCACCAATACATCAATCAACGGATCGCAACGCCCCAGCACATCTTCGTCATCGTCTTTCTCATCCTCCCTACCCGTAGAATTGCTGGCACTGGTTTTCTCTTCCAACTCAAAAGCGCAAGACCCTCGCCTTCGCCAAGCGCTCGCCCTCGCGATCGATCGCAAGCCCATCCAATCCGTCCTTCTGAAAGGCGCCGGAGAAACAACCGCGGCCATTCTCCCCAACTGGATGACGGGTTACAGCGCAGTGTTTTCGACGCAGGCGAATCCGCAACATGCCCGCGCCTTGCTCGCTGGCGCGCAGCTACCTGCCCTCAACCTAAGTTATGATCCCCGCGACCCTCAAGCCCAACTCATCGCCGAGCGCATTGCGCTAAACGCGCGCGAGGTTGGTATCACCGTGCAAGTGTCGTTGTCGGGAGCAGAGGACATCCGCCTGGTGCGCATAGTGCTGCCCAGCCCCGATCCCACCACGTCACTCGCCGAGGCTGCGGCGCAGTTAGGTTTGGCACAAATTGGACACACGCAGCAGACACCCGATGACAATTCTCTCGACGAACTCTATTTGGCCGAACGCGGTTTGCTCGAAGGATATGCTGTTATCCCGCTTTTTCACTTGCCGCTCGAAACCGCGGTGAGCACGCGCGTGCGCGATTGGCAACCGGATCCCATGGGAGGATGGAGCGGCCCCGGATTCGCCTTGGCTGATCTTTGGCTGGCGGATGGGCGTCAAGCTTCGCCTGCCCCTGACCCACGACACGAGGCCGGCTCACAATGAGCTTCCGCAAGAAGCTTCTTCTATTATTTGCAGTCACGGTCTTGCTCTGCGTCGCGGTGATTTCCGCGTCCGTGTACAGCACCATCCGGCATTCGTTCGAACAGGCCGACCGTGACCGCGCCGATGCTGTCGCCGCCCAGTTTCGCTCTGAGTTCCAGCGCCGTGGTTCGGAAGTCGAGCGCAAAGTCGAATCCGTCGCCGCCAGCGAAACCGTACAGCGCATTGCACTCGATGTGGATCGCGGCGCATCCGACTCGTCTGCGTATGTCAGCGCCGCGCACATGCTCGCCGCTCAGCAGCAACTTGACTTTCTCGAACTCGTCGACTGGCGCGCCACCATACTCTCCTCAGCGCAATGGCAGGCGAAATTCGGATACCCCGAAGCGGCGATTGCCGACGCTGCAACTCCACCCACCGCCAGCCCAGCCGGTGCGTTTCTCAAGCGCGAAGAACTGCCCGATAGCGCCACCCTCGGCCTGTTTGCCGTTCGCATCGCCCGTGTTGCCGAACAGCCCTTATACGTGATCGGCGGCGAACGCCTCGATCAGGCGTTTCTCTCGACGCTCGACATTCCAACTGGCACGCGCGTCATGCTCTATCAGAACCTCGATCCAAACTGGAATCCGAAATCGCTACTCGACTTGAACGGCCCAGCCGCCGGTTCTGAAAAGATCGCACCGCTCGTCGCCAAAGTGCGCGACACTCAGAAGGAATCGCAGGGCGTGATCCACTGGAGCTCCGATCCTGCCGACGCCGAAGTTTTTCATGCCATCCCTCTCACCGGACCGGCCCTCGGGCCCTCCGCACAGTCAGCCAATCAACCCGGTGGAACCCAGCAACTGATGGGTGTTCTGCTGGTCGGCAGCTCGCGGCGTCCCTTGATCGAATTGCAAAGGCAGATCATCTCCACCGCCATGCTGGTCGGCGGTATCGGAATTCTGGTCGCGGTACTGGCGAGCGTCTGGTTCGCCGCTCGCGTCACGCGCCCAGTCGTGTCGCTGGCCGAAGCTGCGCGCCGCGTTGCCGCCGGCGATCTCGGCGCCAAAGTCGAAGTCGAGTC
>Ga0182015_10002582_pt1 | contig 21565 bp, 17 predicted proteins | sample 712P3MmetaG_FD_120478 | JGI IMG/M metagenome (GOLD analysis project Ga0182015, IMG submission 120478) | Permafrost microbial communities from Stordalen Mire, Sweden - 712P3M metaG | ecosystem: Environmental > Terrestrial > Soil > Wetlands > Permafrost | place: Sweden: Stordalen | collected...
GTGCTGCTATGGGCCGACGACGAAGAAGACGGGGAACTGTACCCTGAAGGCAGCGACGAACTCATAGCCGGAGCCCTCGCCGAAGTCGTCGAGAATTGCGGCGCCGGCTGCACTTCAGCAAATCCGGACTTGGCAACCTGATGATTCAGGTTGTGGAGATTCTCCAGAGAACCACGTGCGATCCCCAAACCTGCCGAGCCCGCCTTGACCACCATGCGCGAAGAAATTAAAGGCGAGACCATGCCAGCCCTTCCGACAACAACGGTCCTCGTGGTGCCCGTCGGAGGCGCAACCAGAGGATGGAAATTGACCGGCAACGTGCCCGCATAACTCGGTACGCCGAGCCAGTTGTTAAACCCTCCGGGCTGCCACATCCAGCCCATAGCGGGCACGAACATCCAGTTTCCGTAGCGATAAGGCATCCATCCCCAAGGATAAGCCGATGCAAACATGTAACCGTTGCCGGGGTACCAGGACCAGGCCCCATTCATGAACGGATCCCAGCCCACCCCAGTAAAGTAGGGCTGCCACATCATCCCGTAGCCGGGGACGTTGGAATATGCGCCGTAGTAATTCATGTCGCTCACACCATATCCGTACGGCGAGGAATTATTCTTCGCATATTGATCGTGATAAGCGCTGGCGTCTTTGTCCCAGGAATCGAGCGGAGCTTCTTGAATTTTGTTGGCGAGTGTGTATTTGTCGTCATCCAGCCCGTCAAAGTTGGCCGTCTTCTTCTTCTCGACCGTGACTTTGCCGCCCGGATTTTCGACGTCGACATCCCCTTTAAAGACCGCCAGACGGGCCACTTCCGGCGCGGTTTCCACACGGAAATGCGCGGCACGGTCGAGGGCGATTTTTTCGCGGGAAAAATTGAGGCTGAATTCATCTCCGCTCTTGCCCAGCCAGTTGACATAGGCCATGCCCTCGACGAGATTGATCGCCGAGATCCGCTTGCCGGAGTCGCTCAGGCCGAGCGTGCGGAACTCTACTGTCGTGTTCGGAGTTAGGCGCAGCGTGCTGCCGTCTTCAAATTCGATTTCGGCGCGGCCACGGTCGTGCGTCCTGACCTGCGATCCCTGGGTAATCGGGAGATTGAGGAACGCGCTCTCAAATCCCATACCTGTGTTTTTGTTGATTTGAACCGAACCTTGCACGTCGCTCAGGCGAACGATGCGTGCCTGCGAATCGGCCAGAGCGGGCAGCGCCAGGAGCGCGCAGGCAGCGGCCGTGAGAACAACCATGTTGGATCTGGATGGAGAGAGCTGGTACATAGCAACCTCCCAAATCGTCGTGCTGCCTATTAGAGCACGATTTCGCACCGCCAATTGTAAAATTTGCGCCCTCCGGCCTTGAGAGGCCTGGAGCAGCCTGTCGATTGGTAAGCCGATCAGCGTCCCGCAGACGGAGCCGGACCCATTTCCATGATTCGTTGCGCCCGCGCGCGAACCACGTTCATCACCGAAGTATCGTCATAAATCTCCTGCAGAACCGGCTTTACGGCCTGCAGTTCGACGAGATCTCCCTGCCGGGCCTGATCTTCCATCCGCTTAAGCTCGTCGTCAAGAGCAAGCTTCTGGTAACGGTGGCTGTGAGCCAGTCGCCGGCCGAATTCCAGGGTGGCGGACGTGCTTTGAAACAATGCGGTCAACTGCTGAACGGCCGGCAGCGAGGAAAAATTGTAAGCGGCGGTGAATTCCCGCTGCCCGTCTTTGAAAGACAGTTTCTTGACTCCGGTGTTTGCCAGCTTGCGTTTGCCGGAGTCAATCTCGCCGGAAAAATAATGGGCTCGCGCAGCCAGTTCGAAGATGCGGGTGCGCGTTGCATCCGAGAAGCCGAACTCGGTGTGGTAGGTCTCTTGATCCTCGGAGTCTGGCGAGATCTTCGCGGAACATTCGTAGCGGGCGCGTCCATCGGACTGCAGCGAAATGGAATAATGGTCCGGATCGGAGCCGGGAAAATCCAGCGAGAAGGTAACGCTGGCGGGCTCGGCGGCGCGAACTGGTGGAATCCAAAGCAGGGCGATGCACCCGGCGAGAACGGTCCACCAATTACGGTCGAATCGCAGTCTCGATCTCGCGCGATTCGATTTTTCCTGTTCGGTCCCGATTGTCAGCCTCAACTTCGTTTTCGTAGTGAAGTCGCGCACAAGTTAGACAGGAAATTATGCCAGAAGTGGATGTCGATGGAACTTCATGGTGCCACGGCTCGCTGCCGGCTGAGCGTCCCTGCCGTATGCAGATGGCAAATGGCGATGGCCAGCGCGTCGGAAGCATCCAGGGGCTGCGGCGCTACCGTAAGTTCAAGCAGCCGCGTCACCATGTGCTGCACCTGCTGCTTTTCGGCGCGTCCGTAACCGACGACCGACGACTTGATGGTCAGCGGCGAATATTCGGCGACTTCCAGCCCGGCGGCCGCGGCAGCCAGCATGGCAACTCCACGGACCTGGCCCAGCTTGAGCGCCGACTTCACGTTGAGAGCGTAGAAAACATCTTCAATCGCGACTTCATCGGGATGGTGCTGGACAATGATTTCTCCGAGTTGTGTAAAGATGCGGGAAAGGCGCCGCGGCAGCGCTTCGCGCGGAGAGAGCTTAATCGCGCCGCACGTCAGACAGCAAAGCTTGCCGGTTTCCTGCATCTCGACCACCCCGTAGCCGGTGTACTCGCCGCCGCAATCGATACCCATGACTCGCATGTGAGTGCAGTGTATCGCGGAAGTGGCGGAGAACCTAAGGAACAGATTTGTGCGGGACCGAGGTGTGCAGGGGAAGCGGAGTTAGGACGCCCAAAGTTTGAGGTGCTGTCTAACCCGCGATTCGACTCCGGCCCCCGAAGACTAGCCTCGGTGTAGAGTCCGAGCAAGGCAAAATCCCGATACGTCGAGATTTGGGGAACGCAGTTCGCCAGCTTAATGACCACCGTCAAAGGCAGCGGACCGGAGTGTGGCCCCACCTGCGGAAGCGGATTCGCTAACAGCACCTTGGTCGGCGGGTCTTAGCCTCTTCAAATTCCTGGCGGAACGCGCCATACGCTTTGGGTGACGAGGCCATTTGGGTGCGACGCAAGAAACGCTCGTACGCGTTCTCGTCGAAAATCTCACGCAGCGTCGCCAGCAGAATTCGGCCTGCTTTCCATAAACGGTTCATCCTCGGTCCTCCGCCAGACGTGTCATTACGAACGGTGATTCCTTCGCACTTGCCTGTTCCCTTCCGCTCAAGACAAGCTTCCATTGCCGCACGGATTCGATCAGAACCAGCGTGACCATGACGACTAGAACGGCGGTTACAGCGGCATCCAGCCGGTTGTTGAAGACGAGTTGAGCGGTTGCGCTGGTGGCTGGAGCCGCTGCCAGCGCACGCACCTGCGCCAGGAATCCCACTCGCGGGTTGGGATCGAGAACTTTGTGCCAAGATGCCGTGAACGTGACTGCGACCAGCCACGCCAGCGGCACCAGCGTGACTGCGGCATAGCGGGCCCGGTGCATCTTGACGATGATCGTCGTGGCGACGCATAGAGCTACAGTCGCCAGCAGTTGATTGGCGATGCCGAATAGCGGCCACAACGAATTGATGCCGCCCAACGGATCTTTCACGCCCTGCCACAGGAAAAACCCCCAGGCGGCCACAATTAGAGCGCTCGTGGCTAGAATCGACGGATACCAACTCGTCCGCCCTAACGGTTTGTAGATATGTCCGAGCGCGTCCTGAATCATGAAGCGGGCCACGCGGGTTCCGGCATCGAGGATAGTGAGAATGAATAAAGCCTCGAACATGACGGCGAAGTGATACCACAGCGCCATCACTGCCGCACCGCCCAGGCTCTGCGAAAAGATGTGCGCCATGCCGACGGCGAATGCGGGCGCGCCGCCGGTGCGGTTGAACAGAGTTTGTTCGCCCACGGCTTGGGCCAGGGTCTGCATGTCAGCGGCTGTGACCGGAAATCCCCACGAGGAGATGGTCGCGGTAGCGGCGGCGGCCGTCTGACCAACCACCCCGGCGGGACTGTTGATCGCAAAGTAAACGCCGGGCTGGAGCACGCAGGCGGCGATGATTGCCATCACCGCTACGGCGGACTCAGCCATCATAGCGCCGTAGCCCACCATCCGGGTTTGGGTTTCGCGCGCGATCAGTTTGGGCGTGGTTCCGCTGGAGATTAGAGCATGGAAGCCACTGATAGCTCCGCATGCAATGGTGATGAAGGCGAAGGGGAAAATCTTGCCCGCAAACACCGGGCCGGAACCGTCCACGAAGCGCGTGAGCGCGGGCATGTGCAGCGTGGGATGCAAAGCCACGATGCCGACCGCGAGAAGTCCAATCGTACCTAGCTTCACGAATGTGCTGAGATAGTCGCGCGGCGCCAGCAGCAACCACACCGGAAGAGCCGAGGCCAAGAATCCGTACACCATGATGAGAATCGCGAGGGTAGGAGCGCGCAAGGTGAACACGCGCGCCATTGCAGGATGTTGTGAAGCCCACTGCCCACCCCAGATCGCCAGCAGGACGAGTATGAATCCAAGCGCCGAGATCTCCAGCACCTTGCCGGGACGAATGCGGCGCAGGTACAGACCCATCAGTAGGGCGATAGGGATCGTCATCGCGATCGTGAACGTGCCCCACGGACTATCTTTCAGCGCATTGACCACGATCAGTGCCGCCACGCCCAGCAGGATGACGAGAATCGCGATCACTGCCGTGTATGCCACAAAGCCGCCGACGCGCCCGATTTCCTCTTTCGCCATTTCGGTGAGCGACTTCCCATCGCGGCGAACGGAGAAAAGCAAAATCACGAAGTCCTGCACACAACCGGCGAAAACGGCGCCTGCCAGCACCCACATCGTTCCTGGAAGATAGCCGAACTGCGCGGCCAGCACCGGCCCGACCAAGGGTCCCGGTCCCGCAATGGCGGCAAAGTGATGGCCAAACACCACCCATTTATTCGTCACCAGAAAATCGCGACCGTTCTCCAGTCGCTCGGCGGGAGTAGCGCGCAGGGCGTCAAGGGCAAGAATCTTGGCTGCAATGAATTTGCTGTAAAAACGGTAACCCAGGGCATAGCAGCAAGCCGCAGCCACAACCAGCCACAGTGCGTTAATCGGCTCTCCGCGATGAACGGCCACCACTCCGACGGCCGCGGCTGCGAGCAGACCCACCGCTCCCCAGGCGAAAATCGATACCGTTTTGTTCATGTCCGTCGAGCATTGTGTCGAATCTTGCGCCGCAGCGCAACGCTAATGTAAACCGGGCGGCAGGTCGCACCTGAACGATTTTCTCCCGGCTCTTGGCTTTGGCGCCTCTCGATTTAGTGTTACTCTATCTTTTCCAACCGATTTTCACCCTCGCTCTTGGATTTCTTCATGCGCTGCACCCAGGGTGCATTCGGAGGACTTCATTCTGAACTCTTAAGTGGAACCAGGAGCACACGATGAGAATTGGCATGTTAACGGGCGGAGGCGATTGCCCTGGGCTGAATGCGGTTATCCGTGCCGTTGTGCGTAAGGGTGTATTTCATTATCACGACCAGTTTGTCGGCTTCATGGAGGGTTGGCGCGGTCTGATCGAAGACAAGAGCATGGCACTCGATCTGGACGCGGTGGGCGGAATTCTGCCCCGCGGCGGAACCATCCTGCGAACCTCGCGGACCAACCCCTCCAAGCGTCCGGACGGCATCGACCGTTGCGTCGCCGCCATTGAAAAGCACAAAATCGACGCCCTCGTCGCGATCGGCGGGGATGATACTTTGTCGGTCGCGCAGAAGCTGCATGAAAAAGGAGTCCCGGTGGTTGGCGTCCCCAAAACGATCGACAATGACCTGGGGGGAACCGACTATACCTTCGGATTTGATACCGCCTGCAATATCGTGTGCGAAGCGATTGACCGCCTCCATACCACCGCCGAGGCTCACAACCGCGTAATGGTGGTAGAAGTGATGGGACGCGACGCGGGCTGGATTGCGTTGTACAGTGGCATTGCCGGCGGGGCCGACGCGATTCTAATTCCCGAGCGGCCGTTCGACGTCGACAAGGTGGCTGAATCGATTCGCCAGCGCCATGAGCGTGGGCGGTACTTCTCCATTGTCGTCGTGGCGGAGGGGGCAAAGTTTTCGTCCAACGCCGGCTCCGGGGCTCCCATCCTGCAAGACATGGGAAAAGATGAATTTGGTCATGCCAAACTCGGCGGCATTGCAAATATTCTCGCTCGTGAGATTGAGAAGCGCACCGGCTTCGAAACCCGCGCGGTAGTGTTGGGACACATCCAGCGGGGTGGCTCCCCCAGCGCTTTCGACCGGGTCCTGGCGACGCGATATGGGCTGGGCGCGATCGACATGGTGCATCGCGGCGAATTTGGCTGCATGGCCGCGCTGCGGTCAAACAAGATTGTGTCCATCCCGCTGCAAGAGGCGATCTCCAAAAATCGCGTTGTCGACCACGAGATGATTCAGATCATAGACGGCCTGTTCGAAGAGATCGGGGTTAAGGAAGCGGCCAGCCGCTAACCCGGGCCGGGGCACGTTTTTCCGCGTCCGGCGGCCTTGCTGTGCGTCGTCGTCGGGATGGGTACACATCTTCATGCAGCACGGCTTATCCGACAAGCTCTTCCTCGCACTCGCACCGGGGCTGCTCCTTATTCTTGAAGCGCTTCTCGTCATCGCCGCCGTGGCGCTCACCTTCCTGTTTCAGCAACGGAACAGGCCGGGTTCAAACCATCCACTGTTTTTGTCCTCGCAGAGCGCTTTTGCGCGGCTGGCGCGACGAAAAAAACTGGCGATCTTCGCAGTCGGAATTTGCACCCTCGTCCTCCGTGTAGCGATGATTCCGGTTTGGGGTATTCCTCAACCCATGTGGCATGACGAGTTCAGTTTTCTGCTGGCCGCCGACACCTTTGCCCAGGGCAGGTTGACGAACCCGACCCACCCGATGTGGATCCATTTCGAAAGCTTCCACATTATCCAGCACCCTACCTATATGTCGATGTATCCGCCCGCCCAAGGGCTGATGCTCGCGGCGGGTCAGCTACTCGGGCATCCCTGGATCGGCCAACTGCTGACCACTGCACTGCTGTGCGCTGCCCTGTGCTGGTTGCTGCAGGCCTGGCTTCCGCCCTCCTGGGCGTTGTTGGGAGCATCGCTGGCGATGTTGCAAGTAGGACTTCTCGGCTATTGGATGAACAGCTACTTTGGCACTTCGCTGCCGGCGTTAGGCGGCGTGCTGGTGCTGGGCGCACTGCCTCGCATCCAGCGCCGTGCCCGCCTGCGCGATGGGGTGCTGATGGGACTCGGCTTAGCCATCCTGGCGAACACCCGGCCGTTTGAGGGCTTCGTCTTCAGTTTGCCAATTGCGATAGCCCTCCTGGTCTGGCTGGTAAAACAAAAAAGAATTCCAGCCGCAGTTGTTCTCGGCCGCGTGGTCCTGCCCTTGATCCTGATCCTGGGTGCGACCGGGACCGCAATGGGCTATTACTTCTGGCGAGTCACGGGCAGCGCATTGGTCATGCCCTATGAGGTGAACCGAGCGACCTATGCCATGGCGCCTTATTTCGTTTGGCAAAAACCGCGGCCTGAGCCCGTGTACCATCATGCCGAGATGAGAAACTTTTACATGCAATGGGAACTGCGTGACTTTCAATCCGGCAGGACAGTCTGGGGGTTTGCGCGCCGGCTCGGTCACAAGTTCCGCATGCTCTGGGCCTTTTACATGGGTCCCATCTTTACGCTGCCCTTTCTCGCCTTCCCCTGCCTTTTTCGTGATCGTAAGATGAGGTTTCCGCTGCTGCTCGCGGCAGCGGTATTCGTCGGCGTGTTCATGGAGACCTGGACGCTCGCTCATTATCTCGCTCCAGCTCTCGGGCTGTTTTATCTCCTCCTCCTACAGTGCATTCGCCACTTACGTTTGTACCGATGGCATGAAAGGCCGGTCGGGCAGGGACTGGCCCGGGCGATTCCTTTAGTTTGTGTAGCGATGATCGTGCTCCGGCTCACCGCCGCTGCGACTGGCACTCAGATCGAACCTCTTTGGCAGAGAGGGAATCTGAAGAGGAACCCTATCGTTCGCGAACTGCAGAATTTGCCGGGCAAACATCTGGTCATCGTGCACTACGGTCCCCAACATAGCGCGCACATCGACTGGATCTTTAACCGCGCCGATATTGACGGGGCCAAAGTGGTTTGGGCCCGCGACATGGGGGACCGCCAGAATCAAGAGCTGCTGCTTTATTTCAAAGACCGTCGGAGTTGGCGGATCGAAGCCGATGACCCGGCACCCAAGCTGGAGCCCTATAGCGCCGGTCTTGCTGCGCATTAAGTCCTGATATCGTTTTACCGATGAAGGGATTCCGCGCGCATTCGCACTCACAATGATGACGGGAAACAACCCGGGCTGGTGGCTGACAAGCAGGCGATTGCGCGCTCACGGCACGATCCTTGCCCTATGTTTGTGGTTCCTCTACGCCTGGACCCTTGCCACGCCAGGGTTGCGCGAGCGCAACGGCAATCTCAAAGGGACGGATTTTCTTCATCTCTACACCTTGGGTTTGCTGGCGATCGCGCACCGCGGGGCCGATTTGTACAACATGAACTCTCAGGCTGTCCTGGCCGCTGAGCGCGTGCCCGAAGCGGAGGGCATTCATTACCTGCCTCTGTATCCGCCGCAAGTATCGATTTTCGTTGCACCTCTGGCGTATCTCTCCTACGGTTGGGCGCTGGTGTTGTGGTGGGTTTCGAGCGCAGGTGCCTATGGCATCTGCTGCTACCGCGTCTGGCTCGCTTGCCCGAACCTGCGCGAGCACGGGAAGACGGTGTTTCTTCTCGCCCTCGCGTTCCCCGCCTTTTTTCATCTGATCGCGTGGGGTCAGACCTCCGCCGCTGCGCTGGCCTGCTTCACGCTGATATTCTTTCTGCTGCGTGACCGGCGGGAGCTTCTCGCCGGCCTGATCCTCGGCTGTCTGATTTTCAAGCCGCAGTTGGGACTCGCAGCGGCCATCGTATTCACATTCATCGGCGCCTGGAAAATTGTGGCGGGAGCGGTTCTTTCAGCGGCGGGTCAACTGTCCGTGGGAATTCTCTACTACGGAATCGATCCGTTCCGTCACTGGTTGCGCATACTGTGGAATGTGCGCACGCTGTTGCCGCTGCTCGAGCCCAAGCCTTATCAAACCCACTCGCTGCGAACATTCTGGTCCATGCTGGCGCCCCTGTTCCTGCCTTGGCGGTCTGGAGTTTCCCTCGGCCTTTACGTCATGAGCGCAGCGGTCGTACTCGGATTAACGATCGCATGTTGGAAGCGCAGCCCGGCCATGTCCCTGCCACTGCGGTATTCCGCGCTGCTTTTCGCGACTGTGCTGGTGTCGCCCCACCTCACGGTTTACGATTTAGTGATTTTGGCGCCTGCGTTCATTTTGCTAGCCGACTGGCTCCAGGTGCAGGCCCTCACGCTCTCGACTCGCGGATTGGGTACGCTTCTTTACTTGGTGTACGCGCTCCCCTTGATCGGACCTTTTACCAGATTTACGCATGTTCAGCTTTCGGTGATCGCGATGGCGGCAACGGTCGTCTTCCTCTGGCAGATCGGTCGTGAAGGCGCACCGCCCGGCGACGTTGCGATCAGCAAAAGGGAAGGAGCCGGCATGGGGGGCAGGTAGAAATCTCCCCTCGAAGCAAGGCTATTCCGATTTGCCGAACAAAAATGTAAGCGCGTCGGGAAAGCGCTTCGCCCATGCCGACTCGTGGTGCAAAGCGCCCTCGTCAACCACGAGTTTAAGACGTTGGTCGTCCAGCCCTGCGCGGCGCAGGATCGCAGCCAGTTCTCTCACGTCATCAACCATGCTTTGATCTTTGTCTTTCCGCCCCGCTTCGGCAGTTCCAGTCGCCAGAAAAATCCGTTCCGGCCAGCGTTTGATCTTGCGACTCTGCCGGATAATCTGCCGGTTTGAGGCCCACAACGACGGGCTCTCCAGAAGTAGACGGCCAATCACATTCGGACGTGAAGCCGCAGTATAAAGCGCAATCAGCGCACCGAGCGAGGATCCTCCCAGCCCGGTGTTCTGCGCTCCGGGGGCTGCTCGATAGTCTCGATCGATGAACGGCATCACTTCCCTGATGAGGAAGTCGGCATAGCGGCTGCCCTGCGCTCGCAACCTCATTGGCTGCAGCGAGCGGTACGGCATGTACTCCCGGAGACGGTCTTTACCGCCGTGGTCTATGCCCACGATAATCATGGGTGGAACCAGGCCCTCGCGAATCAAGCGATCGCTGGTCTCATCCACCTGCCATTCCACTCCGGTAAAGGAAATCGCAGCTTCGAACAAGTTCTGACCATCATTCAGATAGAGGGCCGGGTAGCGGCGGTTTCGGTTTGCGGGATCGTCATATCCTGGGGGCAACCACACTCGCAGAAATCGTGTGTTCTGAAAAATGCGGCTGTGAAATTCGTGGAGGCGCAAATCTCCCGTCGCTGCCTGCACGCGGATTACCTCAGGCGCCGGGCTGGGAGAAGCGTTTTTCTGGAATTCTTCCATCGGAAAAGACACAACGGTGGGGTCGCTCTACGCTCTCACGCTTCTCAGTTTCACCACGATTGTGAGAACACTGATCAGAGAAATCAGCACCAGCGAACTCAGGCACAAAATACACCACGTCCGCAGTTCGTACGCCTCGATGTACGTCAGGTAGAGGGCAAAGGCGAATCCTGCGAGAGCGGCTCCCATCAAGCGATTCGGCGTCTCTACACGGGCTCGCCAAAATGTAGCCAGGAGAACCAGCGCTGCGTATCCCGCAACCCCAATCGCCGCTACCGGAATTCCTTCAATGCTCGAATATTCGCTGCGGTTCACGATGTCGCAACTGAACTTCTGGCTGAAATCGCAGTACGCGGTCGCCGATTTTGCATAGTGTCGCTGCAGCGAAACGGCCGACAGGGTCACACCCCCCAGCGATAGAATCGCGACGACTCCAAACAGAACTCGCTGGGCACCCGGCACTACGTGCGCCTCCGCAGATCGAGCTGCGCCGAATTCGTCATGGCAGGCTGCATCCGGTTTTATCGCTCAAGGCTTCGAGGGACAAAACTCCCTCCTTCGGCGGTTCACTTCCAAACTGCCAACTGGGAAACAACTTGACTCCGGCCACCTTACATTCGGGCGCCTCTTCCTTGGAGCCCTTGATCGCACACTCCACATACGGCACGTAGTGAAATGATGCAGCAAACATTTCTTTCTGTTCGATGCAGTGCGGGCACCAATAGAGGCCGTACATCTTGGCCTGCTTGCTAGCCAGGCATTGCGCGAACGAATCGTATTTGTGATCTCTGTAGTGCCGGCCGGCGATGAATGCGCCCGCCAGCAGAATCAGAACGCCGCCGTAAATCAGAGCCTTCTTCGCCTTACCCTCACGGGAACCGCCGCTGTGTTCCGCTTGCCGTTTTCGTCGTTCTTCAGACATGATTCATTTTTATATCACGGCGCTATCGAGTCACAGCGCGTCGAATCGAGAATCACGCCACCACGTTGAGCGCCCCCGGGAGGACATCCAGTTCCTCACAATGCAGCCTCAGCACTTCTCCATCGACCATCACGTCCGCCGGAGCCTCCAGGTCGAATTCGACGCGCCGGACCGAGTTGCGCTCCGCTCGCGGATGTCTGATATGCGTTCCGTCGTAAAGGCCAGGCAGATTGCGGATCAACCCCCATCGCCCAATGGGCCCCCAACGAACGTACTCGACCAAGCCGTCATCGGTCTCGGCTTGCGGAGCAATCATCATGGTTCCGCCGGTAAACTTGCTGTTATTGAAGCTCAAAAATAGACAGGGCCGGCTGTCAAAGTTTTCTGAGCCGGCGACTCGAACCGGGAAGGGACGACGTTGGAGCCGAGCGAGAGTCAGAAAAATCGAGCTAAGATAGCCCAATTCCCCCCAGCCGCTGAAGCGACTGGCACGCAGAGTGGCGACGTCGGCGGTAAAACCCATGCTCAACAAATTAATGTAATAGACAATCCCGGTACGGTGGCGCAGGCGCAGCACATCGCAAGGTCGGCGCTTCTGCGCAAGCAGAGATTCGATTCCATATTCCACACCCCGATTGCTGAAGTCGCGCAGAAAAGAATTGCCAGTGCCCAACGGCAAGAATGCCAAGCTCGGGCGCTCGCCGCCTAGGGCCTGGGGGTACAGACCATTCACAATTTCGTAGGCAGTTCCGTCGCCACCGACCGCCATAAAGTTCCGCACCCCGCGCCCATAAGCCGCGCGCGCCATCTCAGTCGCTTCCCCCGGCATGCGAGTCTCCGACACCTTCACCTCGATGCCCCCAGCCTGCAAGCGTTCCAGCGCCGGGCCCAGCAGTTTGCGGCTCCGTCCGCCTCCGGCCGCCGGGTTCAGGATTGCAAGAAAATTTTGCCCCAAACTCTCAGGTCCATTTCTCCCGGAAGGTGCGCGGCAAGATTTCGCGCGGCGAATCCCAAATTCGGTGGCCGGTTACAATTCTGCCATTGCTTCCCGCTCCACCGACTTGCCCATTTCCTCAGCCAGCGCCTGTCGCTTGATTTTCATCGAGGCCGTCCGGGGAAAATCTTTCTCCCAGATCCGATATCCCGCCACCCGTTTGAAATCGGGGAGCCGGCGATTTCGAGCGGAGATTTCTTGCAGCAATGTGCTATCAAGTTTCTGGTTCTGTTCCAGACGCAGCACGAGGACTAGCGTTTCGCGTCCAAGTTCTTTCTTCGGCCAGATATAATTGGCCGCAAACACGGCGTACTCTTTCACCGGCAACCCCTCGAAAGCAGTTTCAATATCTTCGGGGTAGATATTTTTCCCGCCCTCAGTGACGATCATATTTTTCTTGCGTCCGAACAGCTGCAAATGGCCGCCGCTCTCAAACCGGCCGAGATCGCCCGTCAGAAGCCAGCCATCGACGATGGTCTCCAAGGTGAGTTCCGGATCATCCAGATAGTGCGACATCACCGTCTTGCTGCGCGCCGCCACTTCCCCCACACCTTCCCCATCCGGACTCAGAATTCGCAGTTCGACTCCTGGCAGCGGCTTGCCGACCGTATCGGCGCGGAACGGTTTGAGGTCGTTGAGCGTGAGGGAGGTGCCCGCTTCGGTGAGACCGTAACCGTTGACCACGGGAATGCCGAGATCGTAGAAGAACTGCATCGTCGAGGGCTCCATGAATGCCCCGCCGGTAATCAACGCCAGCAGCTCTCCTCCAAATCCCCGGTGCACACTGGAAAGCAACATACGGCTCAGCTTCACATTCGGCCGGCGGCGCGTCAGGACCCGATTGGCCGCAATCTGGGCACTCAGAAGCGCCCGCTTCCACGACGGCAGTTCATCGAATTTCGCCCGCAGGCCGCGTTCCAGGTTCTTTACAATCATTGGAACCAGCGATACATAGGTGATGCGATAACGCACAAATGCATCGCGCACGAACTCCGGACGCAGCGTGCGCAGATGCACCACACAAGCTCCGCATACGAACGGTCCGATAAAACCCACCATGAAGTCGATCGCGTGATTGGTAGGAAGAATGCTCAAATACCGCACCCCCGGCCAAAAGGGATACCACGCCGCCAGCGCGCGACACTGTTCCAGATAGTTCTCGTGGGTGAGAACGCATCCCTTAGGCCGGCCGCCCGTGCCTGATGAATAGACGATGCAGGCGACGTCGTCCGGCTGGCGCATGACGAAATCGGGAGCGCCTTTGCGCCTAAAATCCTCCCAGCGAAACCCGCCCGCCAACTCTACGCCCAGCGGGGCTTCCGTCACGAGGACGATTTTGGTCCCAATACGGTGGAAATCCGGGCACTCGGAAATCGCCCGCCACAAATGGTATTCGACGATGAGCACCTTGGCTTTGGAATGCGCGAGCTGTTGCAGGTGTTCGGCCGCGGTCAGCTTGTAGTCCAGCGGCACCAGCACGCCGCCGCAATAAAAGATCGCGTAGGCTGAGATCAGCCACTTCGACTGATTCGTCATGATGATGGCGGCCCGGTCGCCGGCGTCGTAATCGGCGTCCTCCAGGGCGCGCGCCAGAGGAAGCGCGGTCTCTTTGAAATCGGAATACGTCAGGCGAACTTTCTCGCGGTCGCGCTCCGCTTCGATCAGGCAGACTTCGGAACAATAGCGGTCCAAGGCATCGCGCAGGGCAGCGCCCAGACAACTGTATTGGCCGAGATCGAGCATAAGGAATCGTTGATTGGTTGATTGTAGAGTGCTGATTCCGTTACCGGATATGGCGTTCCCAGGCAGGTTCCCAGGGAATCAACAATCAGCAATCAACCGTGGGACTTCTACAATCGTGCCTGAATCTTAGTGGCCAAAGTGCGAAAGTCGGTCACGCCCTGCAGTTCGTAGTCCGGCAACTCCACCCGAAAGTGGTTTTCCAACTTCGTGAGCAGGTCCAGCGTCTGCAGGCTGTCGATACGGAGCGCTTTGAAGAAGTCTTCGTCGGGAGAGAGTTGCTCGCGCGGCACTTTGAAGTGCGCCGCGGCGAGCGTGAGGATCTCGTCGAGAGTCTTTCCCGCTGTTTCCATAAAGGTCATTCTAATCCAGTTTGGGCTATGGCAAGTACGGCTGCGCATCCGTGCTCTCTACAAACCTCTTTAATCCAGCTTGCACGGCGGAGCGTGCAAATAGCTCGCAGAAGATGTCGATTTCCTTCCGCAATTCGTCCAGCGGAATCGGTTTGATGAATCGTTTGGCCGTCAACGAGGTTTGCCGGTCGAACTTCCCTACCTGGGCTGCGGTTGCCCGTGCCGCGCGTAACGCCTCACCTTCCGATACGACTTGGCTCACCAGTCCAACCTGCTGCGCCTTGGTGGCATTGACGCTGCGGCCCGTCAATAACAGATCGCGTACGAACGCGTTCCCCAAATCCCGCTTCAGCCGCGGGATTCCGCCGAAACCCGGGATCAGCCCCAGCCTCAGTTCCGGAAAACAAAAGCGGGCCATTTTGTCGGCGATGATCAAATCGCAAGCTAACGCCAGTTCAAATCCTCCGCCAAACGTCACGCCATGGACGGCGGCAATGGTAGTCAGCGGCGCGCTATCGATCCGGTTCAAAACGCGGTGAATTCGTTCCAGAAAATCTCGCACGCCCCGGGAGGCTTGTAACTTTCCCCTAGTCTGCGACTGCTGGTAAAGTTCGCGCAAATCAGCCCCGGCGCAGAAACCGCATTTCAACTCGCTATAAAGGATGAGGGTGTGTGCGTCTTTCTCCAGGTCGTCGAGCGCGGAGGCGAACTTTTCGAATTCAACAAGAGACAGTGATCCCAGTTCGTTGCAAGGCTCGCGGTGAAGCGCCAATTCGATGACTCCGCCCTGAACCTGCCACGACAGCGCTTGCCCTTTGCATTGCTTTGCGCTCAACATAGTTGCGTTCTGACTCAGTTTGAAGGCGTCATCCCGAAGCCCGGCGCAATTCAGCCGGGAGACCGATCTTGCGCCGCCAGCTTTCTTGGTCTGGGCGCAAGATCCTTCCCTGCGTCTGAAAAACGGCTCCGGTCAGGATGACGCCGAAAAATCCGAATGTCGAAACTGAAACGGCCACATTTTCGCTCTACACTGCCTGCTTCGCCCGATACATGCCCTCGATCTCGCTGCTCAGCCTCGCTGAGATCAGGTCGCGCTTCAATTTACCGTTCGCGGTTAGCATTCCATTCTCGATGGAAAATGCCTCCTGCCGCAGATGGAACGCCCGAACCTGCTTATAGTGCGGCAGTTGTGGATTGAGCGCATCGAGTGCCTCCTGCAGCTGTTCCCGGCTTGCGTTCCCGGTAACAATTGCTGACAGATATCCGCGGCCATTGCCCACTACAACCACTTGTTGCGCACCCGGGACGCGGCGGGCAATTTCCTCTTCCACGATTTCCGGCGCAATCTTATGACCCGAGCCGAGAACAATCAGATTCTTGATCCGCCCCACGATCCGCCAGTTCCCGGAAGCATCCATCTCGCCCTGGTCGCCGGTGCGAAACCATCCGTCGCGCAGCACCTCCGCGGTCTGCTGCGGACGATTCCAGTACCCCGGGAACACGTTCGGCCCGCGCACAATAATCTCATCGTTGTCGCCAAGTCTCATCTCGATGCCAGCAATCGTGGGGCCCACTCGACCCGGAGCGACATGATTCGGATCGTCCATGGTACAAATCCCTGTTGTTTCCGTCAGTCCGTAGACCTGCAGCACCGGAATGCCGAGCATACGAAAGTAATCCTGCGTCTCGGCAGTGAGCGGCGCCGACCCGCAGATTAAGGCCTTCAGATTCTCGCCCACCATTTTTTTTCGGATCGCGGGAAAGACCACGGCATTGGCCAGCCACAGCCAGATGACGTCGCTGGCTCGCGACTGCTTCTCCTTCTGCCGGATCCACGCGGCCTTGGCGCGACAATATATTGCCTGCGCCGGGCCGCCCTTTTGCCCCATTTGTTCGTCTACACCGCGCTTCATGCGTTCGAGCACCTGCGGCACATTCAAAAAGTAATGCGGAGCCGCGGCCGGCATCTCGCTCGGGATCTTTGTCAAGTCGGTGTTGAGGACCACCAGGGCCCCACGCAACAGGAAAGTCAGCATGGCGATCCACGAAGCGCAAAAATTAAACGGCAGGTAATGAAAGATCCGGTCCTGTCCCGATCGTCCGGCCATCAGCAGGTCGAGGCGCGCGGACGTGCACCCCAGCAGGAAGCCGACATTTGCCGCCGTTAACACTACGCCTTTGGCCTCCCCGGAAGTGCCTGACGTATAGATGATGGTCACCGGGTCGCCATCACCCAGCTGTGGCCGACCCAAGGCGATCTCCTCCACGCCTGCGAAAATTTCTTCAAAAAGAAAATGGGGAGGGGCTTCCAACCCGTCGCCGCCCGGCCAGTTCTGCTGAATTCCGTCGCGCAACATCGAGTCACCACAGCACACCAGAGACGGCGTGCTGTCTTTCATCATCGCGACCAACTCCGTTGGACTTTGGCGGAAGTACAGCGGAACCACGATCAGGCCTTCGGCCATCGCAGCTAAATCGAGCGCTATCCAGCGAACGCTGTTGGCCGCCAGCACCCCACAGCGGTCGTCCTTCTTCAAGCCTTTGGCCGCGAGAAACGTGCGCGCTTGGCGGGTCAATTCGAGGAGCGCGTCGCCGCTCACTCCCACGACTTGGCCGTCGCGGATTTCCTCGAGGACCGTGATGTCCGCGGCCGCCTTGAGTTGCGAAAATATTTCTCCGACAAATGACATGGATTTTCGTATCGGAAATGCGACGGCCTCAGCTGTGAGCCGTTACCAATTGCCCCAGTGAGGCGTTCATCGGGGGAAGATAATCCTCCCAACTCCATGCGCCGGTGCGCGTCGGGAATTCGGGATAACGCCTCTGGACTTCCTCTTCGAACAGGACGCCCATTCGCGCCATCACTTTCAGATTCTTGACCACCGTGCGGGCAATGCCGTAGGCGATGCGCTCGCCCTCTGTGGCCAGCGTCTCGAGCGCCGCCAGCAACTTCGGTTCGAGATCGAGATCATCGACCGTCATCAACAACTCCGGATGGCCGCGCTCCCGCATCAGATTCCGAATGCGCTCATCCATGGTAATGCCCGCCGAAGGAACCAGCGCCGGCATGGAGGTGACGATGCCGTGATAGCGCGACGAGGCCATCATGTGGCAGCAGCGCAGAACGCTGACCAATTCATACATGTTGTAGTGCTCCGAGGTCAGGACCGGCACGCCGCCGAGTTTCTCCGAGATGCGGTTCGCCGGACGCGCATCCAGTCGCTCCGTCGCCGCCAGAATTACAAAAACCCTGCGCTGCTTGCGGAACGCATCCACCGCATTGGCGATCGAGGTCAGATAATGCTCATAGGCACGATCCGCCGCCGGACCCGAATTGTGAAAGTAGGGCCCGCGATAATGGGTCTTGTCGTAGGCACCGGTTAGCCGATGTGCGACTAGTTTGGCCATCGAGGCTTTCACCGGCCACTCGAATGGATTGATCGGACAGACCACGAGCACTGGAGTGCGTCCGTCCCACCCCGCTTGCCGTAAAACATTCTCGCCATACTCCGCCGGACGCGGCTCAAAGGTCCAGGCGGTGTCAGTGCCCAGTTCCGTCGGCACTCCTAGTTCGCGCAACCGCGTACGCGACTCTTCGTTGCGTGTAATGACGAGTGAATTCCTGCAATAGCGGGCGCACATCTTTGCCAGCAACGGGTCCATGTCGCCGGCTTCTCCGCCATAGCCTACAGACAGCTTGTTCTGCGCCGCAGCCATGCCCAGCGAGCCAATCATCATCGTGGTCAGAGCGTTGGCGAACTTACTTTTGAACATGGAGCCTTCGCACGCCACAACGCCGTGGTGCCGGGGCACTTCGTTCGCCAGAAATGGCGGAAAAATATCCGGCAATCGGACCTGCGCCGTATTCTCGAAGTAGCCCCGGGAGCGGTCAAAATCGAAAGTCATGGCGGTGAAATCCACTCGCTCCGATCCAAGAATGTGGCGGATCTGGCGCAGCATCTCTTCCACCCTTACATCCGAACCCATGTTGCGCGTACCGTTGTATCCTGCGAACAAGAGCTTGAGCCTCTCGCCCGGCTGCCACGGCTTTCCCGCGCCCAGCATCCAGCCTGCCTTGGCCCGCTCGATGTTGCCGCTGACCCACGCCTCCAGGATGAAGTCCATCATGCCGCCGTTCCTCCGCGACCCGCGGGCCAGGGCGCGTAGTCGTACTGGAAATTGTTCTCCCGGCTGAACTGCAAAAGAGGAAAGCCGTATTGCGAAAAAGGAACCGGCTTCCGTCCTAATTCAGAAGTTACCCGGGTGTTGTCGAATACCGTGTTCCACACCAGATAAGGCATGAATACTTTCAGCAGCGAAGCGCCGTGAGCCATCGACCCTTTTCGATGAGATAGAAAATTCACCGAGGTGGAAAACGGCTTCTCGGCGAACGGCAGGAACACCGGGCTGCGCTTCTGCTGTGCGGCCGCCAGCGCGCTCGTCAACTCGCGAAACGTCTGCGACCCCAGCCCCGACGAGAGATGATAAGTGTCGTAGCGCGGCTGGTCTTTCTGATGCAGGGTCGCGATCGCGTCCGCGACAAAATCCACATTCACAATGTCGATCCTGTCCGATGGACGGAACGGCAACACCGGCAAACCCGCCAAAAATACGAAGGCCTTGACCATATCGAACTGAGTCGTCTCGGCATGCCGGCTGTCTCCCAGCACAATGCTTGGGCGGAAAACCGTCTTGGACGTATCCGGGAGTAACACCCGCGTCATGTGCTCACAAAACTTCTTGGTACGGGCGTAAGGATCGTAGTCGGATCGGTCCCACTCGATGGAATGATCCTCGCTGACGACTTCGTTACTGCGCTTGCCGGCTACCGCGACCGTGCTGACCTCGCTGAAGCGTCGCAGGCCGTGATAGTGTTCGGCGTGCCGCGCCAGAGTCAGCACTTCGAGCGTCCCGCGCAGGTTCACGTTGAGGCAACTCTTCTCCGACTTGCGGTTCAGCGAGGCCGCGCAGTGAATCACCGAGTCGGTGGTGTGCACCAGCCGGTCATACTCATCGCGGTTGAGACCGAAGCCGCTGGCGGTCAGATCTCCGCAGAAAATCCTTACCTTGGTTTGCAGGTACTCGTAGAAAGGAGAAAACTCCAAGTGCAGTTGGAGGGCGCGCCACAACCGCAATTGCGCTTCCTGCGGATCACGCGCCCGCACCAGCACGTTCAAGGAGGCACCATGCCCTTCCAGCAGATTGGCGGCAACGTGCGCGCCGATGTATCCGGTCGAACCGGTCAGGAATATCGCCACGTGGCTCCGTCGGTCCCAGTCTTCACGGCATCTCCGTTTGCGGGCGCAGGTTGAAAGCTACGAGGAGGCCGTGCTTCCAAAGGCCTGCCCTCGATCAAGGGATATGTCCAGCGGCGCAGGGCAGGGATGTGAATGTTGATCCAGTACTCCCACCAATCCAGCGAGCGGGTATCGTAACCGAAATTTTCCTGCTCTCCCGGCACTAGGGCGTACGAAAGCTTCTCGATATTTTCCGCTGCGAAATCGTGCTCGTTCAACAAAATAAAAGGCTCGAACAACTCAATTAGTTTTTCCAGGCGCTCCAGATTTCTCTCCGTCTTGATCAGCGGCGCCTTCTTCAGCGGCAACGGCGACATGATGCGTTGAATTGATTTTACGATCGCCTTCTGCGCCGGAGCAGACATCCGGTTGTACCGCGTCTTCGAAACCGAAATCGCGTCAAACCGCAGGCGCAGCCACGATTCCAGCCCCTCCTGAGCGCGGTAGTGCTTGCGGTGCGCCAGAGACGTCAACTCGATCGACCGGCCCATGTCGCAGGGATTGGTCACCGAAGTCGCGAGCTGGTAGAGTGCGTCATGCCTGCGCTGCATGACGGCGGCGGCTATCAGAGTCATTCCGTTGCATACCGCGTCCACGGGAACAATATCGAGCCGCTTGCTTTTGTTCGAGGGCAACTGACGAAAATATGTCCCCAACAGATACGACAGCGAGGCAGATGTATTGATACCTTCATTCCATCCGGGAAAAGGCTGGGCAACTGAGGTTTCCACAATCGCGGGACGGACCAGCGCAACCGGCAACCCGGCGCCGTGTTTTGCGATCAGCGACTCGGCCAGGCTCTTCGTGAGCGTATAAGTATTGGGCCAGCCCAGTTCCTTGGCGCGCCGTGTCCCCGCCTCGGTCAGATAAGTTTTCAGCCAGCGGACGCGGTTCTTGCGGATCTGATTGTCGAGCGCCGCACCATGCAAATCTTTCGCCGCATGCTCCCGGGAGCGCGCCTGAGTGCGCAGTTCCGCGGTGACTTCGTCGCTCTCGGCCTTGATCTCAGTCTGCTTCACGAATTCCTGAAGAGAGCGCCATTCCTGCTCGGCATCGAACCCGGCCAGCCCTCGCGGATTGTAGTTCGGCGTCAGCTTTTCGCCGACGCGTCCGTCCTGCTCTCCAGCCACGTAACAGGTGGACAGATGTAGAAGACCCGCGTGATCCGACGACCGCACGAACTCCAGAATATTGACTGCAGCATCAGTGTTGGTCGTGAGTGCGTCGCGCAAGTCGGGATTGAAGTCAGTGAGCCCCGAACTGTTGATAACAAGATCCAGGTTCCTTTGCAAGCGGCGCCCCATCTCGGCGCTGAATCCCAGCCCGGGCTGAGTGACATCGCCTTCGACGACCTCAATTTTTTCCCGCAGAAAATCTGCGAGCCCGTCCCCGTGTCGCTCAAACAGCGGATCGAATACCGGCGATTCCTCGACCACCTTTTCGAAGCGACGCTGCGCCGGGTTCGACTTCTGCCGGCGGATCAGCAGATAGATCCGTTTTACCTCGGGCAGATCGAGAAGCGTGCTCGCCAGCCAGACCTTGCCGATGAAACCGGTTACGCCGATGAGCATTACGTGCTTCCCCGAAAATGCCGTGCGAACCGAAAACCCCGCCGCCTGCCTCTGCCCCTCGAAATGGACGACCGGTCGCGTGGGCGCGATCGCCACTCGCTCGGCGGGGATTACGGCTGCGCGCAGTTGGTCCACGGAAATGTTCAGTTGCCGCGCCAGTGTCTTCGGAGCCCTGCGA
>Ga0182015_10002583_pt1 | contig 21563 bp, 21 predicted proteins | sample 712P3MmetaG_FD_120478 | JGI IMG/M metagenome (GOLD analysis project Ga0182015, IMG submission 120478) | Permafrost microbial communities from Stordalen Mire, Sweden - 712P3M metaG | ecosystem: Environmental > Terrestrial > Soil > Wetlands > Permafrost | place: Sweden: Stordalen | collected...
CATCTTCCACAGATTCAACCTGGAATGGAAAACCCGCACCCTCTCCGTATTTACACAAGCAGCTTGACATCACCCAAGTAAGGGCCTTACTTGACAGACCGCCCGGTCGGCGATAACATTTTGTTCAAGTTTGTTCTTAACTGAACGAACTGGAATTTCATGCAGAGTGGCTGAGGGACGAGCCCTAGGACGCCACGGCAACCGGATTCGGATCATATATCCTGATCGCAGGTGCCAACTCTCGCCCGGTAACGGGGACCATGAGATTCGGGTAAGCGACTTTTTATTCGCATTTCCCGAGCCTCTTTTCCCATTCGGAAAAGGGGTTTTGCGTTAACTGGGGTATTTTTTACCCGGCTCGTCCCGCACAGTCACAGAAGGAAGTTGTAGCCATGACTATGTCGACGAGCACGTATGAACTCCGCTGCCGCGAGTGCGGCAAGACTTTCGGTAACCAGCCACGCAGCATCTGCGAAGAGTGTTTCTCCCCGTTGGAAATTACCTACGATTACGATTCGATCCGCCCGCGCGTTTCACGCGAAGTGTTTGCCCCTCGCGCGCCGAACATGTGGCGCTATCGCGAACTGCTGCCGCTGCCAGATGGCTATGAGTCGTCGCTGCCGGTGGGGTACACGCCGTTGGTGAGCGCTCCGAGGCTGGGAGAGAAGATCGGCTCGCGGAAGCTCTTTGTCAAAAATGATGCGGTGTGTCTGCCGACGTTGAGCTTCAAGGACCGCGTGGTGGCGGTCGCTTTGGCGAATGCGAGGAGCTTTGGGTTCGATACGGTGGCTTGCTCATCGACGGGCAACCTGGCGAATTCTGTGGCGGCGCAGGCGGCGCGCGATGGGTTTAAGGCTTGGATCTTCATTCCTTCCGATTTGGAGCCGGCAAAAATTCTGGGCACACAGGTTTATGGCGCGGAGGTGGTGCGCATCAGCGGCAACTACGATCACGTGAACCGGTTGTGCTCGCAGATTGTGGATGAGCATCCGTGGGGATTCGTGAACGTGAATCTGCGTCCTTATTACGCAGAAGGCTCGAAGACGGTGGGGTATGAGATCGCGGAACAACTGGGCTGGCGCTTGCCGGACAACGTGGTGGTGCCGATGGCGGGCGGGTCGTTAATCACCAAGATCAAAAAGGCGTTTGACGAACTGATCCTGCTGGGGCTGGTGGATCCGAAGCCGGTGAAGTTTTTTGGCGCGCAGGCTTCCGGGTGTTCGCCCATTTCTACGGCGATCAAGCAATACAGCAGCGAGATTGAGCCGCAGCGGCCGAAGACGATTGCGCGGTCGCTGGCGATCGGCAATCCGGCGGACGGGCATTATGCGCTGAAGGCAATCAGCAAGAGCGGCGGATGGGCGGAGGACGTTACGGACGCGGAAGTGGTGGAGTCGATCCAGATGCTAGCGGAGAGCGAGGGCATCTTCGCCGAGACGGCGGGTGGGGTGACGGTAGGGACGGCACGGAAGCTGATCCATCAGGACCGGATTCTGCCCGATGAAACGACGGTGATCTGCGTGACTGGCAACGGGCTGAAGACGACCGATGTGCTGGCGGACCAGTATGAGAGCGAAGGGGCGATTGCTCCGAAGCTGGCGGAGTTTGAGGCGTATCTGGCGACGAAGGTGCCGCGAGCGGTGGAGGCAGCGGCAGCGAGTGTGGGCCGTTAGTTGGGCGCAGTGCTGCACTATTCAAACCAAGACGGGGGACCCCGTCTCTACACACGGAGGGTCTATGAGTATTACGGTGCAAATTCCTACAGCTTTGCGGCGGCTTACTGCGGGGAGACCGCAGTTGACTTGTTCGGCGGCGAATCTTGGTGAGTTGTTCTCAGAACTCGATTCGCAGTTTCCCGATTTGAAGCCCCATCTGCGGGACGAGGCGGGCGAGACGCGGCGGTTCCTGAATATTTATGTGAATGAAGAAGACATTCGCTTCCTGGGCGGCGCTTCGTATTCATTTCAGGACGGTGACGAAGTGCTGCTGGTGCCATCGATCGCCGGCGGACTGGAATAGTTTCTCGGGTGCCGGCCTTCGGTTGATGGGGCCGACGCCCTTTTCGTTCGCGCTGCTGTCAATTTTCCCTCGATCATCGTTTCCTCCCTGTTTTTCCTGGTTACCTGCGGTATCTTCTGCGTATCTTCAACAATACCTGAACAATATTTGGCGCGGTCATTCGTCTACATAAGTGGATGGCCGAAGCTCTGAGAGAACGGTGGGCGATGGCGGATGAAGACCGGCGGATAGCGGACGCGGTTGACCGGGAACAGCCGCGGCTGCGGAGCTTCATCCGGCGGCGAGTGGCCGACAGCGAGGACGCGGAAGACATTCTTCAGGACGTCTTCTACGAACTGGTGGAGGCGTATCGCCTGATGAAGCCAGTAGAGCAGGTGACGGCTTGGATGTTTCGCGTGGCGCGCAACCGGATCGTGGATCTTTTCCGCAAGAGAGCGCGGGAGGCGCTGCGGACGGCGCCGGCTCCGGTGACGGAGGAGGGCGAAATGCTGCAACTGGAAGAGTGGCTGCCTTCTCCCGATGGCGGACCGGAGGCGGCGTATGCGCGGAGCGTGCTGCTGGAAGAACTGGATGCGGCGTTGGACGAATTGCCGGAGGAGCAACGCGAGGCGTTCGTTGGTCATGAGCTGATGGGACAGAGTTTCAAGGAGATGGCGGAGCAGAGCGGGGTGAGCGTGAACACGCTGCTCTCGCGTAAACACTATGCGGTGGTTTATCTGCGCGAGCGGCTGCGGGCGATCCACGAAGAATTTACGCAGGGATGATTTACGTAGGGATGAGGAGAAGGAAATGAATCGACTGGTGAGGGGACTGACAAAAGGATTGACGATGCTTGTGTTTGCGACGGTGTTTGTCGCGGTGTTTGGATATGTAGTGATGCGGCTGTGGAATTGGCTGACTCCGGCGCTGTTTGGCTGGCACCTGATCAGCTTCTGGCAGGCGGTCGGGATCCTGGTGCTGAGCAAGATTCTGTTTGGTGGATTCCACGGCCGGCATAGGCGGCGCTCGCATTGGCGCGGGCGCATGCGAGAGCGGTTCGGAAGGATGAGTCCGGAGGAGCGGGAGAAGTTCCGGCAGTCGGTGCGCGGGGTATGCCAGCCCTTTGTGGACTCGGCGCAGCCGAAGACGTAGGGTTGCGGCGGCAGTTCGAAAAGCTCTTTCGAATAACCTCTTTAACTTCGCTCAAAAGGAGACGGACTTGAAGTCCGTTCGGCTTCTCGCAGGCGTTGCGGCGAGGCAGCAGGCGAGTTATTATCTAACTAACCGGTTAATTATATGAAGGCCATAGACAGCAGGGGACGAGTGCGCCAGTCTGGCGGTTCTCGTCGCGTCAGTTTCCGCGAGGTTAATCGTGCTTCGGCCAACCCACGACTAGGGACGCGGGGGCGGCCGGAGGAGAGCCGGGCGGCGATTCTGCGGGCGGCGGTTGGGGAGTTTGCCGAGCACGGGATTGCCGGAGCGCGCACGGATGCGATCGCGCGGGCAGCGCACGTCAATAAGGCGCTGCTTTATTACTACTTCAAAGACAAAGACGCGCTCTATGAGGCGGTCCTCGACTTTGTGTTCAGCGGTCTGCGGGATCGGGTGATGCCGGTGCTCGACAGCGACCTGCCGCCGCGGGAAAAGATGCTCAAGTATCTTGGCGTTTACTTTGATTACATCGCCGAGAATCCGCGGTTTCCGCGGGTGGTGCAGGGAGAGTGGACGCGACTGAGCGCGAAAGCGCGCACGCCAATGGAGAGGATTGCGCGGGAACATTTTCTTCCCATCTTCGAGAAGGTGACTGGAGTGCTGCGGGAAGGAATTCAGAGGGGGGAGTTTCGGCCGGTGAATCCGCTGGATTTTCTGCCTTCGGTGGTGGGGATGATTATTTTTTATTTTAGTTCGGCACCGCTGATGAAGATGGTAGTGAAAATCGATCCGCTGTCGCCGGAGAGGATTCGCGAACGGAGGGTGTTCGTGCTGGAGTTTATTTCGGCGGCGCTGTTTACGTGACGCCGCTGAGATGCGGAGTGCGCCGGGGGAAGTGAAATATGGAGATTTGCGATGAATGCTCGGAATAAATTTTTGATAATGCTCGGGGTAATCCTGGTGATTGCTGCGACGTATTACTTTGTTTCCACGCCGCGCGGGAATGACCTGGTGCTGGTGGGGACGGTGGATGCGAACCAGATCGTGGTGAGTCCGCAGATCCAGGGGCGAATTTTGAAGTTGCTGGTGGAAGAAGGGACACAGGTGAAGCAGGGAGACCTGATCGCGGAACTGGATCCGTCGGAGTTGGAGGCGGAGGAGCGCGCGGCCGCGGCGATGATCGAAAGCATGCGCTCGCAGGTGAGCGCGAACGAGTACATGCGGCAATCGACAAAGGGGTCGACCTCAAGCGATGTGGCGAATGCGCAGGCGAAGCTGGCGGCGGCGCGGGCGCAACTGGCGCAGGCGGAAGCGACATTGACGCGAGTGGAGAGCGACAGCCGGCGGACGATTGGACTCGCCGACGCGGGCGTGGCTTCAGAACAGGACAAAGTGCAAGCGCAGATGAATCAGAAGGCGCAAGAAGCGAGTGTGCAATCGCTGCAGCATGAAGTAACGGCGGCACAAGCGGATCTGGATTCCGCGATCGCGCGTACGAACCAGGCGTCGTCGGCGCAGAGCACGGTGGCATCGACGCGGGCGCAGGAAGAGAACGCGATCGCGCAGCTGAAAGAAGCGGAAGTGCGGTTGGGCTACACGAAGATTTACGCTCCGGTGACGGGGACGGTGCTGGTGCGAGCGGCGCGCGAAGGCGAAGTGGTGAGCGCGGGGCAGGCAATTGTTACGGTGGTGGATTTCAGCGACACCTGGGTATTCGCGGCGATCCCGGAGACGGACGCCGATCATATTGGAATCGGGGACACGCTGCGGGTGCGACTTCCGGGCGGCACTGTGATTCCGGGAAAAGTTTTTTATAAGGCTGCGGAAGCGGATTTTGCGACGCAGCGGGATGTGGGGCGGCGGAAGAGAGACATCCGGACGATTGCACTGAAGGTGCGGCTGGAAAATCCGAAGGGTGCGTATGTTCCGGGGATGACGGCGGAAGTGCTGGTGAGTCCGGAGCAGTTGAAGGGTACGGCACCGGGAACAGCGGAAGCGGCGGGGAAGCCATGACTCCCGACGTAAACAAGACCAACGGCAACACGGCGAATGGGATGAGTGTCGCGGCGTCGGAGCTCAGTTTGCGCAGCGAGGTTCCGGCGGATGCTCCGAATGCTATTGAAGTCGACCATATCGTCAAGCGCTATGGCGACTTCACGGCGGTGGACGATGTTTCGTTTTTGGTGAAGGAGGGAGAAATTTTCGGACTGCTCGGGCCGAACGGGGCGGGGAAATCGACGCTGATCCGGATGATGACGACGCTGATTCCGATTTCGGCGGGTACAGCGCGGGTGGCAGGGCACGATGTAGCAACCGATCCGGATGATGTGCGGCGCACGATTGGCGTAATTCCGCAGGCACTGACGAGTGATCTCGATTTGACGGTCGAAGAGAACATGAATATTTACGCCAAGTTGTATGACGTTCCGGCGCGGCGGCGGCATGAGGCGATCGACGAGCTATTGGAGACAGTAGATCTTACTAAGTGGCGCGGGGCGCAGACAAAGACGTTATCGGGCGGCATGCGGCGCAGGCTTGAGATTGCGCGAGGTCTGGTGCATCGTCCGAAGATTTTTTTCCTGGACGAACCTACGACTGGCCTTGATCCGGTGTCGCGTGTGGCGGTTTGGGAGATGCTGACGAACATCAAGACGAAACGGCAACTTACGATTTTGATCACAACGCACTACATGGACGAAGCGGACCGGCTGTGCAACCGGATTGCGATCGTCGATCACGGGAAGTTGGTGGCGCTGGATACTCCAGAGGCGCTGAAGGCGAGCGTGCCGGGATCGAATGTCATTGAGGCGCAATTTGAACATCCGCCCGACGACTGGGAAGAGCGGCTGCGGGGACTGCCAGGAGTGACGTCGGTACAAAACGAGAGCGGGGGGATGTTTCGAGTGCTGACCTCGAACGGGTCGGGGACGACGACGGACTTAGTGGAGATGGCGGTGGTGGTGAAAGTCCCGCTGAAGACGCTGACGGTACAGAACACGACTCTCGACGATGTGTTCGTCCACTACACGGGGCGACAGTTGCGCGATGAACTCGTGAAGGCGCACGCGTTTACGATGCCGCAGAGTCCGGGGTTGCGGCCGTGAACCATATCATGGCGATTATCGAGCGCGAGATGCGCAAATTTTTCCGGTCGCCGGCGCTGATGATGGCGTCGATGATCATGCCGCTGGTGCAGTTGATTGTCTTGGGGAATGCCTTTGGTGGGAAGATTCGGGACGCGAAAATGGGCATCGTGGATGAGGACCACGGGACCCAGGCGGTGCGGATCAGGGAAGCGTTCGACGCCGTCCACGCGAACATGCGGACGTTCGTTGCGATTCCCTATGACAACGAGGTGCAGGCGCGTGAGGATGTGCGTAACGGAAAGATTCAGGGCGCGGTGATTATTCCGGCGCAGTATTCGAAGATGGTGTACGAGAAGAATCATCCGCGGATTGCGCTGATTGTCGACAATAGCGACAACTTCATGAGTTCGACGCTGGAAGACGAGATGACGGCGGTGACGGACGCGTTGAACCAGCCGGACATTTCTCCGCGGCTGTTGCAGCAGACGGCGCTCGAGGTGGTGGAACTGTATCCGTATATCGAGTACATGAAGTACCTGCTGCCGGGGTCGATTACGCTCGCGATGTTTGTCTCGGTGATGATCGGCGGCGGTATGTTGTACATCGACGACAAGGCGCGCGGAGTACATGAAGGTTATCTGGTGACTCCGATTACGAAGACGGAACTGGTGCTGGGTTTGAATGGCGCGGGAGCGATCAAGGCAGTGATGACCGGGGTGGTGATCACATTGATCGGCGCGCTGCTGGCGGGAGTGGGGACGATTTTTAGCGTGAGGACGATCTTCGGCTTGCTGGTGATGATCGTGCTGACGTCGGTGGCGTTCAACTCGATGATGTTTCTGCTGATGGTGAGGATTGAAGACCCGCTCGTCCCGCGCGCGATGTTTGGCATTCTAAATACGCTATTGTTTTTTCCCAGCGGATCGATTTATCCGATCGAAGCGTTTCCGGCGTGGCTGCGGGCGATTGCGAGAGTGGACCCGTTCACATACGCGGTGCATGGATTGAAGTCCCTGCTGCTGAAGGAAACGGGGCTGGGAGCGATTGTTCCTGACATGGTTTATCTGTCGATTTTTGCGACTGTGACGCTGGCGGCGGCGGTGCCGCTGTTTAAAAGGACGCTGTAAAAGAGAGAACTCTTCGGCCGTCAGCTGTCAACCAAACCTCGGTTGAAGCTTACCTAATTTCTCAAAAACATTTTCCCATCTCGACAACATTTTCCAACGGCACTTTTTGATGGTTTCCGCGCGACGTTGCTACTTGACTGGCGGCGGGGGCGGAATTCGCTGGGATTGGGCGAACGGGATCATGCGCGGCGGTTCCGAGGGTAAGCGAAAAACCAGGTTGAGGATGCTCGGGCGCGTTCGGTGACGAGCGTCAGAAGTTAGGTTCGCACTTGCGACGAATCGTGAGTTGAAACGAAAATCGGCGCGCGCATCGTGATGGAGGTCCAAGCGGAGCCAGATGAAGCGGCCGATGCGGCTGAGGCGGACTTGTTCTGGAGTCAGCCGGGTAGTGTAACTGGCAGCGATCCTGGCCATCTCGGTGAGGTCGTTGATCGGTCCGAATTCGACGTCGCTGGGGCGGGGGAGTTGGCGCATGGCCTCGAGCTTGCGGGCGACGATTTTGTGTCCGGTAACGCAGGGCTGGGTGCGGCAATCGAGAATTCTTTCGATGGCATAAAGAGCGCCGTGGTCGACGCGCTCTCCGAACGCGATGTAGAGCGTGTTGGTCGAGGCAGCATAGTTGACGGGCAACATGCAGAAGGATTCGAGGATAGGGAGCGGAATGCTGCTCTGGAACTGGATGGCGGCGGGATCGAATGATGAAGCGACAGGGCAGCCCCATTGCAGGGCGAGGGCTGTAGTGACTTCCTGTTCGGTAGCGAAGCCGAGTTTTTCGATCCAGTCGCCGATTTTTCCATAATCGCAGGCGCCGTTGCGCATGGCTTCGACGGCGTCGGGCACGCATCCGTAGGCGGTGAGCAGGATGACGGCGGTGCGCGCGGACGGCGAATGCGCGTCGAGCGTTTGCATCTCGCGCATCAGCTCGAAGCCGTCGCGTCCCGGCATGCGCACGTCGGTGATGACCAGCGAATGCAGGCCGGCGCGAAACTTCTGCAGCGCTTCGGTGCCGTTGACGGCGACATCGACCAGCCAGCCGCGACGCTGGAAGCGGGCTTCGAGCGCGGCGCGCATGCCGGCATCATCGTCGGCGACGAGAAGCCGCTTCATACTTGAGCTCCTGGGATGGCGGCAGGTTTGGAAACCGGCCCGAGCAATGGGTTACAGGGTGGTGCGGCGTCGATCATCTTGTGCGGCAGGCGAAGGCGGAAGGTAGCGCCGTGGCCGGAGCGGCTTTCGGCCACGATCGAGCCCCCATGCTGTTCGAGAATGCGGCGGCAGACCGCGAGTCCGAGGCCGGAACTGCCGGGGCGGGTGCTGAAGCCGGTATCAAAGATGCGGGGCAGATCGCCGGGGGGAATGCCCGGTCCGGTGTCGCGTAGCGAGATTTCTATGCGGTCATCGCCGCCAGGGCCATCGCCGGAAGGATTGTTATTCCCCAGTTCAGGGCGGGTGGCAAAGTCGATACCACGAATCGAGAGCCAGCCGCCGCCGGGCATGAAGCGAAAGGCATTGAGCGCGAGGTTGAGCAGCACCTGCTCGAGGCGGTGACGGTCGGCGTGAAGGACGACGCCGTGGAGGCCGTTGATGATTTGCATTTCGACCCGCGCCTGCTTGGCGAGGGGCAGAAGAAAGTCGTAGGCCCAGTCGAGCAATTCTCCGGCATCGGTGGGAGCGAGTTCGGGCTGAGGCGTGTTGTGCAGGTGCAGCACGTTGTTGACGGTGGAGGACAGCGTGCGCAGTCCGGCCTGCACGTGTTCGATCCAGCGGCGGCTTTCGCCCTCAAGATTGGCTTCGGCCAGAAGTCCGGCAAAAAGTTCGAGGCTGCCGAGCGGGTTGCGGATTTCGTGCGCGAGCAGGGCCGACATTTCGACCAGCGCCTGCTGGCGGCGGAGCTGTTCGCGGTCGTGTTCGAGTTTTTTTGCCTCGCTGACATCCCGCAGAATGAAAACCGAAGTAGCACGGTCGTGATTTTGCTCCAGCCAGGCATGGCGCAGCGCAATCCAGACGGGTTTGGCCGGAGGCGAAGAGGACTGAAGCGAACGAGATGGAATGGAAGATGGAACGGACGAAGAAGGAAGGCAAGAAAGTTGTAATTCGGGTTCTTCTCCAGTCTGGCGGGCGCAATCGAGCGCGGCGCGCAGGGTTGCGGGCAAGGCATCGGACGATTCGCACGTGGCGCCGATCAGGCGTGCCGCCTCGGGATTGAGAGTAGAAATTCTGGCTCCGGCTTCGCTGGTTTCGGCTTCGATGACCATGACGCCGCAGGGCAACCCTTCCAAAATTCGGCGCAGGCGTTCGCGAATGCGGTGATTTTCTTCGAGGCTCAAAGCAAGATCGCGATTGGTGACTTCGAGTTCCTGGCGTAGATGGGCTACTTCGCCCTGTAGCTGTCCGTAGGTGCGTTCGAGCGAACCGGCCGCTTCTGTAAACGAGGCGAAGGCGCGCGCCAGGGGATGCTCGGGGTCGTGCGCCGGTTCTCGCGGAATGGGAAAAATCGAGGACATGAAGATCCCATTGCAACGGCGGTGCCAGCCCGGCATAAATTGCCTTAGAACGCGCTTATGGCGGGTTCGGATGAACACGGCCTATTGCTTGACTCGATCGCACGCAATTGGGGGAGCAGTGTGAACCAGCGAGGAGGTGCGGCAACTCTCCACTAGCAGGAGGTGTTCGGGGCGAATCTCAGCGGTATTTTCGGCGAGGATCAGCGCGCGCTCCATTACATTCTGCAGTTCGCGAATATTTCCGGCCCAGGAATGCGCCGTCAACCGTTGCAGCGCTTCACCGGACAACGGAGGAGCGGGCAGCGGCGCGGCGTATTTTTCGAGAAAGTGCCGGGTCAATGGCCTGATATCTTCGGCGCGGTCGCACAGAGGCGGAATCTCGATGGGAAAGCCACAGAGGCGATAGTACAAATCCTCGCGGAATTTCCCTTCGCGGACGAGCGAGAGAAGGTGAGCGTTGGTGGCGGAGATCACGCGCGCATCTACGCGCACGACTTCTGAACTTCCCAGACGTTGCAGTTCTTTCTGCTCCAGAAAACGGAGAAGTTTGGGCTGGAGACTCAGTGGCATCTCTCCGATTTCGTCGAGGAAAAGCGTGCCTCCCTGCGCGGCCTGGATTCTTCCGGCATAGGATTGCATGGCTCCGGTGAAGGCGCCGCGGGCGTAGCCGAAGAGTTCCGCTTCGAGCAGAGTTTCGGGGATGGCGGCGCAATTGACGACGGCGAATGTGCGGGTAGCGCGAGGACTCAACTGATGGATAGCGCGAGCGACGACCTCCTTGCCGCAGCCCGTCGGACCGGTGATGAGCACGGTAGTGGTGCGCGGCGCCAGCAGTCGCGCCAGACGATAGACCGGTTGCATGACGCGGGAGTTCCCGATCATCCCAGGCAGCGGAGCGGCCCGCGCGGGCTGGAACACGGGCAGAGTGTCTTCCGCGTTCGTGGGTGAGTCTTGTTCAAACGAAGTATCGTCAGCGTCAGTGTTCTGGTTGAGCTCGGGATTGAAGTCGTGGTCGAGCATCACGACTTCGATCCCGGGAAAGCGCTGGCGCACGGTCTGGCTGAGTTCCTCGGCGTCGAGGTCGGGGAGTCGGCGGTCAAGAAAGAGTACCTGCCAGGATCCGCTCTCCAGTCGGACGAGAGCTTCGGCGCCGCCCATAGCCTGCTCGAAGCGGCGAACCGGAGAACGCAGACTTTCGAGGACGCGCTGACGCACGCGGGTGCTGGGACTCGCGACCAGAATATGGCCGTCGTAGTTGGGCGGGACAGCGAAAGTTGTCATAGCAAGGATTCAAAACGGCAGCGGTTAGAAGGAGATTAGGTGAAGATTAGAAGGCTCTGTCGGAAGAAAACTATCGTGTGGCCTGCCGGGCAAATTTTGCTTTACAGGTGAAGGTCGGTTGAAGTTGCGGGGCAGGTTCTGCCGGGAGAATTTCATTCGACTCTGACTCGATCTTCATTCCTCGATCTTCATTCGATGATCTTTATTCGACGATGGCCAAAACGTCGCCGGGATTGACGGCTGCGCCCGGGATTGCCGATATTTTCTGGACGACTCCCTTTTTCGGCGATTTGATTTCGTTTTGCATCTTCATCGCTTCCACGACGACGATGCCCTGGCCGGCTTCGACCTCGGATTTCTCCCGGACTAACAAGCGCACGACACGACCTGGCATGGGAGCGAGAATTTTTCTTGGGCCGGTTTCGTCGCCTCCAGATTTTTGACGCGAGCGCAAGGAGCGAGGGTCGCGCAACTCGGCCGTGAAGCAATCGCTGCCTACCCATATGTGAAGATCGCTGGCGGTCTTTTCACGTTTGATTTCGTAGGAGTGTCCATCGACAAGTAGAGATAGAACGTCGGGGCGCGGGATGACGGCGTCGATTGCGACCGGTTGACCGTCGAGGCGGCACACCCATCCCCGGTCGGCTTTTTCGAGTTCGAGGCGGTGCGGTTTGCCGGCGACGATAACTTCGTAGACCATGAAATCAGCGCAGAGCTTCCGCGCGTCCCTTCTGCTTCCAGCGGCATGGAGCTAGGCTCGTTGCGCCGGCGTTTCCGTTCTTCGCAGGTGCCGCGGGGTCGAGCACGGTAAACATGCCGGTGGCAATTGCAGCGATCTTTTCGAGCAATTGGGCCCCGGGTGTTTCGATCTTCGTCATTGCCACGTCCGACTTCCGTGAGAACGTGGATATCGCGGGATTGGCCTTCCCCAGCAAGCGATCGAGATATCCGGTATCGAGTTTTCCCGCCCGGAAATCGGCGTCACCGAGAATGCGCAGGAACAGAGAAATGTTGGTCTTGATGCCACCCACAAAATACTCGGCGAGCGCCCGCTCGAGCCGCATGATGGCCTGCTGCCGGTCGGAGCCATAGCCGATCAGTTTTGCAAGCAACGGATCGTAATCCATGGGAACGGTCCAGCCCTCATAGATGCCACCGTCGCGGCGGATTCCCGGTCCCGAGGGCTGGAGCAGCAACGTGATTTTGCCGGGGCTGGGGAAATAGTTGTTGTCGGGATCTTCGGCGTAGATGCGGCACTCGATGGCGTGACCGCGAAGCTGGACGTCAGACTGTGTGAAGAGCAACTTCTCGCCGGCCGCGATACGGATTTGCAAATGTACTAGATCAAGTCCGGTGATCAACTCGGTGACTGGATGCTCGACTTGCAGGCGCGTGTTCATTTCGAGGAAGTAGAAGTTTCGCTGCTGGTCGACCAGAAACTCGATGGTTCCGGCATTGGTGTAATGGGCCGCCTGCGCAACTTTGACGGCAACCTCGCCCATGCGCCTGCGCATGTCATTGTCGACCATCGGGGAGGGGGACTCTTCGAGAACTTTTTGATGACGGCGCTGGATGGAACACTCGCGCTCGCCGAGCCAGACCGTGTTTCCGTGCTCGTCGGCCAGCACTTGCATTTCGATGTGGCGGGGATTAATGATCGCTTTCTCGATATAAACTTCGCCGTCTCCGAAAGAACGCTGTGCCTCGCTCTGGGCGGATTCGAGCGCGGAGCGCAGTTCCTGGCGGGTGTGCACCAGGCGCATTCCTTTGCCGCCTCCGCCGGCCGCGGCCTTCAGCATGACCGGATAGCCGATGCGCTCGGCGACCTGCTCGCCTTCTTCGGACGAAGCAAGGCCGCGCGAAGTTCCGGGAACGAAGGGAACGCCAGCTTTTTCCATCTGCTGCCGGGCGCGGGTTTTCGATCCCATCATTTCCATGGAGCGCGGAGTAGGACCGATGAATTTCAGTCCGGCATCGGCGCAGGCCTGAGCGAACTTTGCGTTCTCAGAAAGAAAGCCATAGCCGGGATGGATGGCTTCGGCGCCGGAGCGTTTGGCTATGTCGAGGATTTTGTCCATCCGCAAATAAGATTCGGATGCCGCAGCAGGGCCGATGGCGTAGGCTTCGTCGGATTTGCGGACATGGAGCGCGGCGCGGTCGACATCGGAATAGACGGCAACGGTCGCGATGCCGATTTCGCGGCAGGCGCGAATGATGCGCACCGCGATCTCTCCGCGATTGGCGATCAGAATCTTCTTGAACATTTCGCTAACGGGCCCGCAGCAGGCATCGCACGATTTTACCTGCGGGAATGGGGAGTGGCATCCGGCAAATCGTTGGCAGACAAAAGCAGCCAGCACGCAGTGACAAGACTAGCCACTAGGTACTGGCTACTGGGTACTCGATCTTACTGCTTTTGATCCATAACAATGCCGCCTGCACCGGGCTGTTTTTCGGCCTTGGCTTTCTTGGTGGCCATGGTTTTGTCGACCCACTCATCCGCGGTTTTTAAGTCAGCGGAGCGGGCTGCCGGGTCATCGCACTGGATGTCCGCGCGTTCCCGGTACATCAGGTTCATGTAGGCCATGGCGTCGTCGTAGTCGGGACGAAGCTGAAGCGCCTTGTTCAGGTTGTCGATCCCTTCCTGAACGTCGGCGGTATTTTTCTCCTTTACCAGGGCGCAGACTTTCTTGTCCTTCGCGGGCAGGGAGTCATCGGGTCTCATGCCGAGCTTGGCGCGCTCTTCCTGACGCGGCAAATAGGTCTGCGTCCAGTCGATGACGGCGACCGAATAATAAGGCTCGGGATCGTTGGGATCGGCCTCGGAGGCCTTCTTGTAATAGTCCTTGGCCAAGTCGAATTTCTTCATCTGCAGATAAAGGTAAGCGATGCCCTTGATGCTGTTGATGTTCTTGGGCTCGACCTGCAAGACCTGCTTGTACTGGTCAATCGCCTGCTCGGCATAGTGGTTGTTCTCAGGCGTGTCAGCTCCCGGAATGTATTGCTGAGCATAGGCAGTGGCCAGATAGAGGCGGCCGTTGATGAGAGACGGGTCCAGCGCGACGGCCTGCTGGAAATGGTCAATCGCGTCTTCGAACTTGGAGTTCTTGTAAGCCTGCACACCCTTGTTGAGGTTGTCGCGTGCCTTAAGCTTGTTGCATGCGGTGCTGGAAAGGATGACCAGCGCGGCGGCGAGTACCGCCAGAAAATTTCGAGTTGGTTTCATTGCTCTATGAATCTCCCTTGCGGCGGAGTATCGCGAAAACCTGTGGCGGAGCGCCGGACTTCCCCACTCGACTGGACGGGCCAGGACGTCCGTCCTTCCATGGAAGAACGATTCTAACCCCCCGCTTCGATCTTGGCTGTGATCAAGCCGACTTTGTCGACACCGGCTGAATGCGCGATATCAATGACGCTGGCCACGTCAGCGAAAGGCACATTGTCATCGCCCTTCACGAACATGACTTTTTCGGCGCGCGTCTTGAAAATATCTTCCAGGCGCCCCTGCAGCGTTTCCCAAGTGGCCTCGTCCTGATTGATTTTGAGTCCGGGAGGGTTGCCGGCGCCGTGGTCGATCAACTGTACGACGATGGTGCGATCCGGCGTGGGCGGCGGCTGCTTCTGGTCCTTTGGAGGCGGCTGCGGCACCAAGGCATCCAACCCCTTGGGCGTGAGCGGCGTGATCACCATGAAAATGATCAGCAACACCAGTAGAACGTCAATCAACGGCGTGACGTTCATGTTCGCATTTTGGCCCCCTTTGGGGCCGACTGCCATAGCCATATCAATCTCCTCTACTACTTGCTTGCTACCGGTGCTCTTATTGTCCGCCTGTCGGTGCCGCTGGCGGTGCGACCGGCGGAGGAGCAAACGAACCGTTCTTCTTTTGTTCGGTCAAAAGTCCGAGTTGGTCTACGCCGGCGGCACGGACATCATCCACCACCTGCACTACCCATCCGAACTTCGCCCGCGCGTCGGCCTTGAGAAAAACACGCTTGTCGGTGCGATTTCCCAGGCGGTCTTTGATCTTTTGCGTCAGGTCGTCGGGATTGATGGGGTCGGTGCCGAAGAAAACCTTGTCGTCACGCGTGATGGCAACCTGCAGCGCATCTTCTTTGTCGGCATCGTGCATATCAATCGGATTGTTCACTTGCGCCATGTCGACTTGTTTGCCGTGTTGCAACATGGGCGTGATCACCATAAAGATGATCAGGAGCACCAGCATCACGTCGACCATCGGCGTGACGTTGATGTCGGAATTGACGTTGGCCCCTTCATTTCGTTTTGCTAATGCCATGGAATTCTGTCTCCCGCGCTGGTTTACTTTGCCTTGCGTCGGCCCCGCAGTTGATCGGTGGAGCGCCGGGCGTCCCCGCCCGGCGGACGGGCGAGACGCCCGTCCCTCCACCAGCAACTCATGGGTGCAAACTGCGACCTTAGGACCGGCGCATGCTCCGGCGCTTCAGGAAGTAATCGATCAGTTCGCTCGAGGAGTTATCCATCTCCACGTCGAACGCTTCCACGCGGCCGGTCAAATAGTTGAACATCATGACGGCCGGAATGGCCACGAAAAGGCCGACGGCGGTGGTCACGAGCGCTTCGGAAATACCGCCGGCAACCGCAGCCAGACCGGTGGCCTTTTCCTTAGCGATGCCATTGAAGGCGTTGAGAATGCCGACGACCGTTCCGAACAGTCCCACGAAGGGAGCCGTCGAGCCGATGGTCGCCAAGCCGCCCAAGCCACGCTTGAGTTCGGCGTGCACGATAGCTTCGGTGCGCTCGAGCGCCCGTTTCGAAGCTTCGATGGTTTCGCCTGGGATTTCGCCCGGGCTATCCTGGTGGGCCTTGAATTCCATCAGGCCGGCGGTGACGACTTTGGCCAGGTGGCTTTTCTTGTTGCGCTCGGCGACCTTGATGGCTTCGTCGATCTTGCCTTCGCGCAACGCTCCGGCAACCGCAGGAGCGAAAGAGCGGGATTGATTGCGGGCGGCGTTGAAGGCCATCCAACGGTCGATCATCACGCCGATCGACCAGCCCGACATGATGAACAGAATGATGACCACGGCTTTCGCCAGAAGGCCCATTTGCTTCCAGAGCGAAATCGGGTCCCAACCCACCGCGCTGTCGTCAAAGAGCCAGGCGGCGAAGAGATGGAAATGACAAAGTGCGATTGCTGCCAAGTTGACTACCATGAGTTGCTTTTCCTCCTCGGAACTTTTTGAAACCTTTTGCTGAACGCTTCTAAACTCGCTGTTCGCTGGCAGAAGGCGTGGCAAGCCGCGCCTTCATACGAAAATCCGGCAGGGAACCCGGCAAACGCGCTCCGGAAGCCATGCGCGTGTGGAGCAAAACTCGCCGCAGCCTGCTTGATCTCCAACGTTTGATGCAAGAAACCGAAAGTAGGCAGATGGCCTAGGGCGTCAAAACCACCGCAATCGCCCGTCTCGGTCGTCGGTGGGACGGGGAAGGCCCAAAAACTGCCACAAACCAAGCTTTACCGCCGGATGAACCACAAATCCGGCAGGCCGATCCGGAGTGTCTAGTTTCCGGACAAGCTGAAGTTCACAATCACCTGAGTATCCACGGCTACCGGCTCGCCATTGAGCAAGTAGGGCTTGTAACGCCATTGCTTCACAGCCTCAATCGCCGCGGGCGCCAGCATCGGATGCCCGCTAATCAACTGCAAATTCTGGATCGTACCGTCTTTACTGATTTCCGCCTGCAGCACTACCTGCCCCTGAATGCGGGCCTGTTTTGCCAGTTGCGGATAGTTGGGCTGAACTTTCCTGATCAAAAGACCGGCCGATACACCCTGCGAAACGCGAACGCGAGTCGGGGTCGCGGCTTTAGGAACAGCAACCGCGGCCGAACTAAGAATGCCACCGATAACGCCACCGGCCGAACCTCCAGCAATGCCGCCCGGGACGCCACCCGGGACACCACCGCCGAGATCCGGCGGATTTTCGTCTTCTTTAATCATCTGAACTTTGTCTGGAATCTTGGTCGGCGCGCGCAACTGGCCGTTCACCACTTCGCTTACCATCTTGACGATCTTGATGGGAGCGGCTGCCGGCGGCGGTGGAGGCGGTGGAGGAGGTGGCGCCACCAGGAAGCTCATGGTCATCCCCTTAGGCAGGGCATCGGTGTAGATCAGGGGAATCAGGATCAAAATGCCGACGAGCGCGAACTGTCCAATAAAGGAAAGAATCGACGTAAATAAACGCTTGGTCTTGAGCTTATTCCCGGACTCGATGAGGCTGTCTTCAAACATAGGCTTCTCCTACACGCAGCAAACCATACGAGAATTAGACACCGGCCGCGTTCTCTTTGCTCCCGCTCCTTTCGCAGATTTAGCTTCTGCGAAACGCCCGCCTCTATGGGCAGGCCAACGATTCTACGCCAATTCGCCTGTTTTAGGCCTTAACTTTTTCCTTGGGTTGCGCCGGTCCGCTTCCGGTCCGCAACGGCATGGAAATGGCCGGCTTGCCGCGCTCGCCCCGCCATTCCTGGTAGGCAACCAGAATCGGGGCGGCAATCGCGATCGAGGAATAGGTTCCGATCAGGATGCCGATGACCAGCGCAAGGCTGAAATTGTGCAACACCTCGCCGCCAAAAAGAAACAGAGCAAGCACGGTAAGGAAAGTCAGGCCCGCTGTCAAGATAGTTCGGCTTAAAGTTTGATTAATACTCTTGTTGACGATGTCGGCGAGCCGGTCCCGCCGCAGCAGTTTGATGTTCTCGCGGATGCGGTCGAAGACGACGATGGTGTCGTTATTGGAGTATCCGATCAGGGTCAGGATGGCGGCGATCACGGTCAGCGAAATTTCGCGGTCAAGCAACGAGAAGATGCCAACCGTGATCAGAGTGTCGTGAAAGACGGTCAATACCGCAGCTACGCCGTAAATCCACTCGAAACGCAAGGCGAGATAGATCAGCATCCCGCCCAGCGAATACAGCGTGGCCAGGATGGCTTGCTTGCGCAGTTGCCCTCCCACTTGCGGGCCGACGATCTCGACGTTGCGGATTCCAAAATCGGAAACGAAGAAACTGTCCTGGAGCGAGGCGACAACCGCCGGATCGGCAACATTCTTCAGCTCGTCAATCGAATCCAGCACCCCGCCTTTCGTCTTGTCGCGATAGTCGACGATGGCCTGTGCAATCGCCGTGTAGCGGGGGTTGGCGTCAACCCCTGAACTAAGGTGGAGCGGGTCTTTCTCAAGAAGATGATTCAAGATGGTCAACGAGCTGGAGTTGTTGAGATCCTGCTTGCCCGGATTGGCGTTGCTTTCGAGCGTCTGTTTGATCTGGTCCTTGCCCTTGCTCAAATCCTGTTCGCTGGTTTCCTGGATGTCGAGCTGGATCAGCACTTCGTTATTCGAGGTTGGTCCATAGCGCTGCACCCGGGCATTCTTCAACCCGGAGCGTTCGATCTCATTGTGAATGGCGGAGGGATCGGGGGTGTGCGCGTATTTCACGTAGACCAGAGTGCCGCCGCGGAAGTCGACACCGAGCGGAACAGGGGATCCGGTAGTGGCCCAGCGATGGCCCATGGAGATGATGCCAGCCACGCTGAAAATGAGCGAGAAGGTAAGGAAGTACCACTTCTTCCCGAGAAAATCGATGCTGGTATTTCTAAAAAATTCCACGCTGGTTATGATCCCTTCAAAAAATCAGCCGTTCGCCGTTCGCCGTTCGTCCTTCGCTCTTCGTCATTTCTTGTGCAACCGATTCTTGCGAACAGCGAATCGCGAACGACGCATAGCGTCTTCTAGATGCTTAACGCTTCGCCACGCTGTTTGCGGCTTAGAATCCAATCAAAAATCACGCGCGATACAAATACTGCCGTGAACAGATTCGCGAGCAAGCCGAAGACCAGCGTCGTAGCGAAACCTTTAACCGGTCCCGTACCGAAAATAAACAGAATCGCGGCGGAGACGATGGTGGTGACGTGGGTATCGACGATGGTGATCCAGGCATGGCTGAAGCCCTGCTCCACGGCCGAGGGCGGCGTCTTGCCGTTCCTCAGTTCTTCGCGGATGCGCTCAAAAATCAGCACGTTGGAATCGACGCCCATACCGACCGTGAGAATGACGCCGGCAATTCCCGGCAGCGTCAGCACCGCCCCAAAATAGCCCATGAAGCCGAGCAGGATGACAAGGTTCAGGATCAGCGCAATATCGGCATTCACGCCTGCCCAGCGATAGTAGATGAGCATGAAGATGAGTACGGCGAGCATGCCGTAAACCGCTGCCTGCACGCCGGAACGAATCGAATCGGCGCCGAGCGATGGCCCCACCGTGCGCTCTTCCAGGTACTTGATGCCGGCCGGCAGAGCGCCGGAACGCAGCGTCATCGACTGGTCTTGCACTTCTTGCTCGGTGAAGTGGCCATGAATAATTCCCTGATCGCGGATCGGCTCTTCGATGGTTGCCACCGACTGCACTTTGTTGTCGAGCACGACTGCGAGCTGGTCTTTTACATGGGCGGAAGTGAAAGCGTAAAACTTGCGTCCACCATCGGCGGTAAGAATAAAGCGGACGGCCGGTTGACCGTTTTCGTCCTGGCTGGGCTCGGCAGTGCGCAAATCGCGGCCGCTAACGGCGGAGGCGCGCGAAATGATGTACCACACTTCTCCGGTTTCGCTGCTGCTGGGGTGCGGCGGTTTGCCGGGGATCAGGACTGAATCGGGAGGCAGAACGCCGCCGTTCGCCTGCAGCGCTTCCTGTTCACTCGAATAGGGACCGCCGAGCGACTGCCTGATTTCAAGCATCGCGGTGGACTGTATGATTTCCTTGACGCGAGCAGGATCGTCGACGCCGGGAAGCTGCACGAGAATCTGGTAGTCGCCGAGTCCGTGCTCCTGAATGACGGGTTCGCTGACACCGAGCTGGTCAATGCGGTTGCGGATGGTCTCGATCGCCTGCTGCACGGCCCGGTCTTTCAGTTCCTTGAGGCTCGTCCCTTTCATGGCGACCGTCCAGGAATTCTCCGCGCCAGAGGTGGCGTCGTAGTCCGGCAGACGGTCGGAAACAATGCTCTTGAATTCGTTGGTCTGGTCGGGAGGAACGCCTTTCACCACGACCATGTCGGGATGGTTCACCGGATCGGGCTTGGTGATGTCGGCGTAGTTGATCTTGCGCGTGCGCATGTCCTCTTTAAGGCGCGCAATCGCGTTGTCGGAGTCAACATTGACCGCGTCGTTGACCTGTACCTGCAGAATAAGGTGGGTTCCGCCGCGGAGATCAAGGCCCAAATGAATGCGGTCGGTGATCGAGGCCAGCAGGCCTTTGCCCGACCAGTCTTTCGGAACGCCAAAGATACCGAACAGGAATACGAGCAGTATCCCGACGATGACGATTAATTTCCAGCTGAGATTCTTATTCATGAAAAACCAGTCGCCTGTCTTTGGTCGTTAGTCGTTGGTAAAACCCGCAAGGCCGAAATCGTGATCGCTCCGCGAGCGACTAACGCGACAATCGACCAAAGACCTAAAGAGCTATTTTCCTTCCTCTGCCGTCGTCACCGAAACCACCGATGCGCGGCTGACTTCAAGCTTCAAATTGTCTGGCGGGACGCGCAAGGTCACCGCATCATCCTTGAGGCTGATGATCGTTCCGCGCAGGCCGCCGCTGGTAACGATCTTGTCGCCGTTTTTCAATTCGCCCAGCATGGCCTGCCACTTTTTCTGCTTCCGCTGCTGCGGCATAATCAGCAGGAAGTAGAAAATGGCGAAGATGAACAGCAGCGGCGCCAGCGAAAGCAGACTTGTGCCTCCCGGTAGCTGCAACCAAAACGCCAATCCGCTCTGCATTCCCGACAAAATGATTACCGACGCCAAGTCGATCCCCTGTAACAAAATAACCACGAAATATCCGATTAACCGCGCGCCTTAGAACCGATCCCTGCAAGCCGGGCGGAGCGCAACTCGGCACAAGTTTGCTGCTTTCGCCGCTTGTCTTTCCCCGCTTATCCTTCCACGGGAATTCTTTTCGTCCGGGAATTTATCTTTCAAAGGCCAGAGATCTTTAAGACCGGAGATACGACCGGAGATCCTGCAAGGCTAGGACCGGCTCGTGCCGCGCCCCGGTTACGCCCGGAACGACACGGAAAGAACGGACCTTATTCCCAAGTTAAATAGAATGCCGGACGGTTGGCTAGGTGTCAAGGCGGGGTGCAGCGCAATTGCTGCCGCCGAGACTTCAATCCGTGTCGGCCACCGACGACTGGCGTGTCTTTGCGTGCGATACTGATGTGCGCATGAATCTGACTCTCGATAATAAAGTTGCACTCATCACCGGCGGATCGCGCGGCATCGGTGCGGCGGCGGTTCGTTTGTTCGCGGCCGCAGGTGCCAAGGTTGTTTTCAATTATCAGGCGGCAAAGGCGAAGGCCGACGATTTGGTGCGGGAGTGCGG
>Ga0182015_10002584_pt1 | contig 21561 bp, 17 predicted proteins | sample 712P3MmetaG_FD_120478 | JGI IMG/M metagenome (GOLD analysis project Ga0182015, IMG submission 120478) | Permafrost microbial communities from Stordalen Mire, Sweden - 712P3M metaG | ecosystem: Environmental > Terrestrial > Soil > Wetlands > Permafrost | place: Sweden: Stordalen | collected...
ATAATTCATCGGGCGCCTGGCGATAAGCCGCGCTTTGAGCATGGAACGCAGATTCGAAAAAACCAGATCCTGGAAGCGCTGCTCCCGCACATCGTCAAACAGCAAAGTCCGAACCATGTCGCTCGAGAGCGGAACGACGTTGTGGCGTTTGAACCAAGAACTCTTGCCCGACCCGGGTAAGCCGATGGCCAGCACAACCACCCCTTTTGGCGACCGCTGCGCACCTGGCGCCGCTGGCGCCTTAGGAGAACGCGCGGACTCCGATCCTTCACTTTCTACAGCTGTGGGTACTTCATCTTCTCCGGGTTCCGTCGGACTCAGAGGGACAGAGCCCTTCACTGCAGCCGGAGCAAATGCTTGCGCCACCGCTTGTTCGCGCCCTCGGCCTCCTCGTCCGCGCCCACCCCTCCGACGTCGCCCACGGGTTTCCCGCACGGGCGTGCGGCCTGGAGCGGGAACTGCAGGCTGAATTTCCGAGGAATCTGACGGGGAATTTGATCTTCCAACGCGATCTTCCGCGCGGTTTTCCGCCCTCGGCCGATCTTCTTCAAGAACAGCTTCGGCCATTGGTTCGCCAAAACTTGGGTTCGAAGGCATATCGGAAGGCTGTTCTGCCTCAAAATATGCGGGTTGCAACGGTGGAGGAACCGGTTGATCGGACGGCTCTGCGGCCTTTTTCTTACGGCCCTGCAGGCGGTCACGCATCCATTTGCGCATGCAAGGTTTTTACTACAGAACAGACTGCGGGATCAATCCATCCAATTGGCAAACGGTTATCCACCTCGGGACGGGCATTTTCGCGCATTCACTGCTTACCCGTTCCGGACTTGCCCCGACTCAGTTCCTCCAAGCTGTTTTCCAGTGCAGCTTGGTCCCGTGCATATCTGTCATCTTGAGGCAGCTGCCGCAAAAGATCCAGGGCCTCTTGGTAATGCGTACGAGACTCTTCGGTCCGGTTCTGGAGTCGATCCACTCGTCCCAAGTTGTTCAGTGTCATAACCAGGTTCCGCGAGTACGCGACGGGTTTCTGCTGCGCTAGTTGCCGGTCGATGTTTACGGCTTCCTCGTAGTCCTTACGCGCTTCGTCCATTTGACCCTGAGCCGCGTTCAATCGCCCAAAGTCAGTGAGCGTCATTGCCAGGTCAGGCAAGTAAACGGCGGGGCTCTGCTGCGCCAGTTGCCGGTCAATCTTCAATGCTTCGGCATAGTCGTCCTGGGCTTCATCCATACGATTTTGGATCGTATTTAGCAATCCCAATTCATTCAGCGCCATAGCTAGATTCGGCAAGTACTTCGCAGGATTTTGATCGGCGAGCCGCCGCTCGATGTCCAAGCCCTCCTCGTCGTGCCGGTGCGCCTCATCCATGCGGTTCTGCAATCGATCCAAGGCGCCCAGATTATTCAACGTCGCCGCCAGGTAAGGCAGATAAACTTCCGGATTCTGCTGCGCAAGCCGTCGGTAAATTTTCAGGGCCTCCTCGCTATGCCGTCGGGATTCGTCCGTCCGATTCTGAAGTCGATCCAGATTCCCCAAGTTGTTCAGGGTTCGCGCCATATCCGCCAAGGATGCGCCTGCGCCTTGCCCAGGCAATGCCCGCCCCAATTCTAAAGCCCGCTCGAAATGCTGGCGCGCTTCGTCCATCCGATTCTGCTCAGAGGCAAAGTTCTCCAGGTCGTGCGGGGTCATCGACGACTCGGGATGCATGAGTGCAATCCCTAGAGCGTTATGCGTCAGTGGATCTTCCGCGAACTCCGCAGTGTGTGACCACAGATCGTAATCGCTCTCCCAGTAGCTTGTCTGCCGATATGTGACGAAGCTTAGCGCGGTCAAAGCACATAGCGCCGGAATCATCCGCCATACGGTTCGAACCTTTCTCTCATCCGCCCAGTCGGCAAGACTCCAGGCTAATATCACAAAAATTCCGATCAGCGGGACGTACGCATAGCGATCGGCCATGGCATACTCCCCCACCTGCACTAGACCGATGACTGGAATGAGAGTACCGAGAAACCAGAACCAACCTACTGCCAGGTACCGCTTCCTGCGAAATGTAAAGACCAGCACAGTGACGCTAATCAAGACCAGTGCGGATAGATTCCATCGCCACGTCGCGAAATTCCCAGCGTGGGGATAGAATGCGAGCCGTGCCGGCCAAAACGCTTTCCACAGGTATAGTCCGTAGGCAATAACCGCATTTTCAATTCGTAGACCAAACGGGAGGTCTTGGAAGGTACGCACCGCAGATCGCTGCGCCTTCAGCGTAATCCATGCACTTGCAGCCGACAAAACAAGCAGTGGGACTTTCTCCAACAACAGCTTTGAAAATCCCAGCCGCACTCCTGTATTTGAGGCGCTCCTGATTGCACCGAATGCCATCCTCTGCAACGGCCAGTAATCCAACAGCAACAAGACAAAGGGCAGCGTAATGACCATCGGCTTAGCCATTAACCCAGCGGCATACAGTCCCGCCACCAAGAGATATCGACGCCAGCCTGGTTTTCGCGCATACCAGCCATACGCGCCAATTGCCAGCAAGAAGAAGAGCGTGCTGAGAACGTTCTTCCGTTCCGCTACCCACGCTACCGACTCAACATTGATCGGGTGCAATGCAAAGAGCCCGGCGACCAGCAAGCTCGCACCCGTGCGCTTTGTCGCCCATGACAGCAGCAAAAATAACAGTGCCGCATTCAGAGCGTGGATCAGAACGCTGTCCAAATGATGGCCTGCGGCATTTAGAGCAAACAATTGATAGTCCACAGCGTGCGAAAGCCAGGTCAGCGGATGCCAGTTCGCAGCCTCAGTGGATGTGAAGGCCCACTTGATCGTGCGCCACGATAGACCGGCATGAATGCGAGAGTTTGCTACAACATATTCACGATCATCCAAGACTACAAATGAATGCCCAATTACCGGGCTGTAGAGCGCAACTGTCACGACTGCAAGCAAAACGCTGAGAACCACATTCGACGGATTCACTGCCGTTGCTGAACTGTTAATGGCCCGGCGAGACTTTGGTCCACTCGCGCGTCGAGTGCGCGAGACATTGCGACCGCCTACCACCGACACCTCCGGCCTGCCTGAGCATGTCTTGGCCGCTTGCGCCGCGAAGTCACCCAAGCTTGAACTCTTGTCTGGGGCTCGAAGAAGAGATTTAGGCCTTTCGCCATGCCACAAAATCCTAACATCGCCAATAAATACTTGGCGTGGATTCCTGCAATGAACTGCGAGGATTAATTCGCTGAAGACTTCGAAAGCGAAGTCGCCGGTTATCAGTTCGTTTGACCGGAAAAAACTACCAAAACGAGTACAATCTTTCCATGCCGCAAGCCGTGCCAACTGCCATTCGCGGTCAGAAATACATTTCGCTCACCACGTTTCGCAAGAATGGGTCCGGTGTACCCACTCCCGTCTGGTTCGGCGAGGACGCAGACAAGCTCTATGTGATGACTCGCAGAGATCTCGGCAAGACGAAGCGCATTCGCAACAATCCTCAAATCCTAGTTGCTCCCTGCACGATTCGCGGTAAGCTCACCGGATCGCAACTCACGGCGACGGCGCGCATTCTTCCCTCGCAAGATCACGCTCACGCCCGCCGGATCATCAATAAAAAGTATTGGGCTGCCAGATTGCCGCTGCTTTGGCGAAAGATCGACACCTATCTCGAAATAACGTTTTAGCTGGGCGGCCCGTCAAGGACCCAGCGCACCGCGTCCCGTGACAGGAATATCGACTCGCTCTTTTTGCTCTGCGTCATTTACGACTATTCTTCAATCCTGCTAACATCATCTGTTCCCATACAGGCCGCTTAAGTTTCTGTTATCACAATTCATAGGACGGAGAAACTATGGCAATCAAAGTTGGCATTAACGGTTTCGGACGTATCGGCCGCAACGTACTGCGCACCTCTCTCAAAGACCCCAATCTGGAATTCGTAGCCGTTAACGATCTAACCGACCCTAAGACACTCGCGCATCTTTTAAAGTACGACTCGATCCTGGGCAATCTCCCAAACAAGATCAGCGCCGGCCCAGACAGCATCACTATCGACGATAAAACCATCAAAGTATTCAAAGAAAGAGATCCCGGTGCTTTGCCTTGGGACTCCGTTGGAGCGCAGGTCGTGGTGGAGTCCACTGGACACTTTACCGACGCAAATGACGCCAAAAAACATCTGCGCGGTTCCGTCAAGAAAGTGATCATCTCCGCTCCTGCCAAGAACGAAGACATCACGCTTGTCCTGGGTGTTAATCATGAAAAATATGATGGTAACAAGCATCACATCATTTCGAACGCTTCCTGTACCACCAACTGCCTGGCCCCCATCGCCAAGGTGATCAATGACGAGTTCAAGATCGTCAGTGGCACCATGACCACCATTCACTCGTACACCAACGACCAGGTCATTCTGGACTTCCCGCACAAAGATCTGCGACGGGCTCGAGCTGCTGCACTTTCCATGATTCCCACTTCCACCGGAGCGGCAAAGGCGTTGAAGCTCGTCATTCCTGAACTTTCCGGAAAACTTGACGGCTTCGCCATGCGTGTTCCCACCCCAAATGTCTCCGTGGTTGACCTGGTGGTTTGGGTGGAAAAAAAGACTACAAAAGAAGAAGTAAACTCCGCGCTCAAAAAAGCATCTGAGAGTGGACCTCTTAAGGGATATTTAGGTTACGAGGAGGGCGAGTTGGTGTCGTCGGATTTCAAGGGCGACTCGCGCTCGTCAATCGTCGATGCGCCCATGACTCTGGTGGTCGCCGGCAATTGCGTCAAGGTCATCTCCTGGTACGACAATGAATGGGGATACTCTTGCCGAGTTCGCGATCTGATCCACTATATCGCCGACAGAGGTTTGTAGATTTGGCCGGCATTTCGCAGGCTGTTATCGGGTCAGGCGCCGTCCAATTCAACTGCCGTTCGTGACCGAGTTCGAGGAAACGGCAGCACTGCTTTTCAAATTGCCTATCAAGGACGATCAGCCAATGTCCAAGCTTTCCATTCGTGATCTGCCGCTCAATGGCAACCGCATCTTTATGCGCGTCGACTTCAACGTCCCGCTCGACGACGGACGCGTGATGGATGACACTCGCATCCGTGAAACCCTGCCTTCCATCGAGTACGCACTGCGCCACGGCGCAAGACTGATTCTGGCTTCTCACCTGGGCCGTCCCAAGGGCAAACCCAATCCTAAGATGAGTCTCAAGCCCGTCGCCGAGCGTTTGCGTATGGTTCTGGACAAGGAATTGGCTCGCGGCGAAAACGTCGGTTTTTGTCCGGACTGCGTCGGCCCCGAAGCGGAAGAAGTGGCCATGCAATTGGAAAAGGGACAAACCCTGCTACTCGAAAATCTTCGCTTCCATGCTGAGGAAGAGGCGAACGACGAGAAGTTCGCCAAACAGTTGGGAAGTCTCGCCGATTTCTATGTCAACGATGCTTTCGGCTCCGCGCATCGTGCGCACGCCTCCACTGTGGGCATCACGAAGTTCGTATCGAAATCGGCGGCCGGCCTGCTCATGGAGAAAGAACTGCGATATATGGGCAAGGCGCTCGAAAATCCCGAACCGCCCTTTGTCGCCATCCTGGGCGGGGCAAAGGTCAGTGACAAGATCGGCGTGATTCGAAACTTGATGGGGAAGGTTAATTCGATCATCATCGGCGGCGGCATGGCTTACACGTTCCTGAAGGCGCAGGGGAAGGAAATCGGCAAGTCCCTATTGGAGGCCGATAAAGTCGAACTCGCCCGGCAATTGCTCGACGAAGCGAAACAGCGAAAAGTTAAGTTTCTGCTCCCAATCGATCATGTTGTAGCTTTGAGGCCCGAGGCGAATGCTGTGATCCAACTGATCGGAGAAGGCCAAGCGATTCCGGCGGATCGTATGGCGCTCGACATCGGCCCTAAGACAATCGAGCTGTTTTCCGACGAAATCTCTCGCGCCCGCACTATCGTATGGAATGGGCCCTTGGGGGTGTTTGAGGTTCCGGGATTCTCTCGCGGCACCTTCAAAGTGGCGCATGCCGTGGCGGAGAATGTCGGCGCAATTTCGATTGTGGGCGGCGGTGACACCGTTGCCGCAGTCCACGGCGCCGAAGTTGCCGATAAAATCACGCACATCTCAACGGGTGGCGGCGCGTCTCTGGAGTTTTTGGAGGGCAAGAAACTGCCCGGCGTCGAAGCTCTAACGGACAAGAAGTAGGAAAGGAATCGATGCCGCGCAAGAAGCTGATTGCCGCCAATTGGAAGATGTACAAGACTCCCGATCAGACCCGCGACTTCTTTCGCGACTTTCTGCCGTTGGTTTCCGGCCACACCCGCGACGAAATCGTCGTCTGCCCTCCCGATATCGACTTGGCGACCGCGCACGGCTCGGCTAAGGGATCGAACGTCGCCATCGGTGCACAAAATGTGCATTGGAAGCCGGAAGGAGCCTTCACCGGAGAAACCTCCGCAGCCATGCTGCTCGCTCTCGGCATAACGCACGTCATCGTGGGGCACTCGGAGCGACGGCAATATTTCGGCGAAACCGACGACACCGTAAACATGCGCCTAAAGGCCGCGCTCGAAGCCGGATTGACTTCGATTTGCTGTGTCGGCGAAGTTCTGGAAGAACGCGAATCCGGACTTACGGATGACGTTCTGCGCCGCCAATGCGTGCGGGCCTTTCACACCATTTCTGCCAAGAAAGCCGCTAAACTGGTGGTGGCCTATGAACCGGTGTGGGCAATTGGTACCGGCAAAACGGCGACTCCGGAGCTAGCTGCGGAAGCCCATGCCGTGATCCGCCGTGAGGCAGCAGAGGTGTTTGGCGACGAGTTTGCCTCGGGCCTGCGCATTCTATACGGAGGTTCGGTCAAACCGGAGAATGCCTCCTCGCTGATGTCACAAGAAGAGATCGATGGAGCATTAGTGGGTGGCGCTTCACTCGATCCAAAGTCGTTCGCTGCCATCGTGAAGTATTAGATTGAGCAAATCCAGCGTCCCTCACAACTTGCCGATTTGATCGGCAACCAACAAGCCCAGATAATCAGAATTAATGGAATCAATGACTTAAAAAAGAAGCGTAACTTCGATCTGAATCCGGGTTAGCCAGCGGTTCGGAATTTTCTGAGTTCCATTACCCCGGCGTAGCCCTAAAGTGCCATTTACCCTAACCCAATCAACGGATACTCTTTCCCCAGATGATTTGAAGGGGCAGTCGATAGAGAGCCCAAACTGTCCAGTCAAGGCTTTCCGACTCGCACAGCAGGCTTTGCATTTTATTCTTCTCTCCCAATACAATTCTCCTAATCTTCGTTTTTGGCAGCCTGACAACATTACGGGAGAATAAAGGCTCCCTTTGAATTCCCCAAAAGCATCGACCATGGCTCAACTGACCAGCCTTCCGCAACAGGACCGAATCCGGGTTCTCGCCGCCGATAACACCTCCATGAACACGCAGCTACTGGTGGAGGCTCTGACGCGAGACGAACAAATCGACATGGCAGGATCGCCAGCCAAGGCCGCAGACATTCTTACCTGGACAAAAAAAGAGCGTCCAGACGTAGCTTTGGTCAGCTCCAGGCAAGGCGATGACATTGCTTCTGGTTTTGCGCTCTGCCGCGAGATCTGTGCTAGCTCGCCCAACACCAGGGTCGTTATGCTGCTCGATTCTTCCGAACGAACAGGGGTAGTCGACGCTTTCCGTTCCGGAGCCCGCGGGGTGTTCTGCCGCACGGAATCGCTCAAGCTGCTGGCAAAATGTATTGTCTGCGTCCATCAAGGCCAGGTATGGGCCAGCAGTGAAGAACTCCACTACCTGCTTGAAGCGGTGACAGAACCCGTGCCTTTGCGCTTCGCCACTGTGGGAGGAAAAGCCCTTCTCTCTGCACGTGAGGTCGACGTGGTGCGTTGCGTGGCTGAGGGTTTGAGTAATCGCGAGATTGCTCAACGCCTCACTCTCCGCGAGCACACTGTAAAAAATTATCTGTTCCGTATCTTCGACAAGCTCGGAGTCTCCAGCCGGGTAGAAGTGGTCCTTTATGCGCTAAGTGGCGGAAACTCGCCACATAGAACCGGCCCAACCTCTCATACTGGGGCCGGCAAGAAAGATGCTGCACACGCGCCGGTAATGGCCAGCAATAGCGCTTCCCTGCGTATGTTGCGGCCTTAAAGACGAATTGCCGAGCCCCGCCTGGTCGCCCCCGCTAAGCCGTCATTATGCTAGACTGCCCACTTGCCATCCGCATTTGAAACCCTTAAGCGGCAATCATTCTGGATCGTGGCAAACGCTTGCCGCAATCTCTATTCCGCATTCCCTCTGTTCGGCACACTACGCGCTGCGCTGGGTGTAGTCCACAGAGACGGAAGGTTTCTGGTGATCTGTCGCAACGATGTGCGGGGAGTCTCTTTGCCAGGGGGGATTTCCAACTGGCGTGAGACCGAAGAACAGACCATTGATCGTGAGCTTAAAGAAGAAACCGGACTGTCGGTTAGCGCGAGGAAATTGATTTTGCGTTTTTATAGCGACGTGGACTTTGCTTGCAACATCTCGCTCTTTGAAGTTCGAGTGAGCGGCGATGCACTGAACCCTTCTTGGGAAGGATCTCCGCAATGGATGACCATCGCCGAGATAGAGCCGCAACTGGTAGAGAGCCAATGGCCTGTGCTCCCTGTGTTCAGGAGGATCGCGGAAGGTCGGCAAACTGCGGAGGGTGGATTCCAGGCCCTGTAGGATTCATCGTCTTAAGCTGCGAGGCGGACTTATCACTTCGGTCCACAGGCTCGAATCGCCATCGAAGAGTGAGGGCTCCCACGCTGCCGGGTGTTGCAGGGCTGTGGCCAACGACGGGTTATTTGTTTTGAAGAAGTAAAGCCAGTTGGGTAAATGGCGTCGGTGGGGAGAAGCACTTTTTAGGACCGCTTCCAGTCCCGGGGGGAGTCCGACCATCTCGAGCATGTGGATAAATTCACGGCGACAGCGATCGGCGGCAGTCCCCAGCATGTTCAAAAATAACTCTGGTCCTCTTCGCTGCTCAAGGCACTGAAAATCGACCAACCGCATCCGGGTAAGACCAATATCCGGATAATCGTCGCGTAGGAATATCGCGTATGCAGCCAATCCGGAAGCACCTTCGATGGCAAAAATCCATGCGGCATTCTGTTGCAGCGCTATTTTAAAGTGCCACGTCAAGGCTTCTCCAGTTCGCACCCCCAGCAAGACATTGTGTTTTTCCCTCCGAAGATCTCCCCAGAATGCGTCGAATCGCTCATCAAACGATAGTAGAGACAGCACTTTCGAAGCTGTATCTTCTCGCCTAAGACGGCTCCCTTTCACTCGGTCGCCAAACAATACGCCGGCCGAAATCGGATAGCTCAGAATTTTCGCCATCGCCGTCCCTCTTTTTCGCAAGAAACTCTCAGCGAAGCCCTGGTAATTGGTGATCCAAAATAGGGTCCAATCCCAGATTCCAACGGGCACCCTCGTCGTCTGAAAAATGCCGTAGGCCGGTGCAGATTGTGGGTTCAGGGTCGTGCTCAGGAAGAGATTCACGTTGGGCTGGTTGAAATACGTCCCCAGCAAGAGTGGAGAATACGAACGATAAGGAGTATCCACAACCCAAGCCCGTGTGGTGGCAGCGAGTAACCTGACACCTTGGAACTCGTAGTCGAGTGGGACATTGCCAAGATAGCCCGCAACTGCACCCTCAGCAGTCTCCAGAACCCATCCCTTGGGGAACTTGTCCTTGATTTGTTTATAAGCTGGATTTTCAGTCCAAAGGTGTATCCAGCCCGGGTAAGTTTCGATATGCAGATTAAATTTGCACACCAGTGCGGCTATCTGCTGATAGTCCTCGAAGCGAACTTCGCGCAACTTGGGAGGTTCTTGCGATCTAACGGACTTCGTCGTACCGTCGGGACTCATGAGTGAAACAGCGAGCCTGTAGGCTCAATTCCTGAAGATTGCCACATCGTGCGAAATCGCCATTAAACCCGGGCGAAGAAAAGCCCCACTATCCCGACAAGAGAATTGGAAACTATAACACAACCCTGCTAGCCCACGGATTGGAGGCGTCCGTCTACAGTCTTCAGTCTTCTTTGCCACAATTCACTGCATCCAAAGCTTTAACGGAATTGAGCCACATATTTTGGACCATCCATCTGGAAAATGTTGTATAATCCTGTGAGTTAACTCCCCTCCGCGTTATGCCTAAGGTGCCTTTTTTATTCCCCTGAATTCTGGATCTTGAATTACTCATTGAGCCATTTGCTGATATGTAGAGGAGCACACGAACTGAGATATGGAAACTAGCAGGGGAGCAAATTCTCTTGGCCCAACGATCTGTAGCGGGACCCACCCGGCTTTTTGTGTGTCCGATCTTGTGCAGCAACAAGCCGCGCTTACACCCGACGCTTTAGCCATACGCGCCGGTTCCCAGTTCGTCACCTATCGGGAATTGGACCAGCGTTCCAGTCGATTGGCCAACCACCTCCTGAGCCTGGGAGCAGCGCCTGGGGGCATCGTGGGCGTGTGCCTGGACCGTTCGGTAGACTTCGCCGTCGCCGCTTTGGCAATTTTAAAATCAGGCAGCGCTTACCTTCCTCTCGAATCGAAGACACCGCGGAAGCGTTTGCAGGCGATGTTGAAGGCTGCACAGGCTTCGATCGTCCTGACGCATTCGAGCATTCTGGAGTCGCTGGGAGACGGCACGAATCTCATCCCACTTGATACATGCGCCTCAGAGATCGATCGTTGCTCGTCCGAGGCGCCCAAGGTTCGCGCTAGTCGGGAGCATTTGGCATATGTGATCTATACCTCTGGCTCAACAGGCATGCCGAAGGCCGTCGCGATCGGCCATGATAGCTTGTTCAATTTGTGCCGATGGCACAACCGTACTTTTGGCGTCACACCGGCAGATCGCGCAACCCTTCTATCGTCGATTGGGTTTGACGCCGCGGTTTGGGAGCTGTGGCCTCATCTGATCGCCGGAGCCAGCGTGCACATGCTCGACGACGAGACCCGCTCCCATCCCGAGCAACTCCGGGATTATCTTGTTCGCGAAAAGATTACAATTAGCTTCGCTCCAACCCCCTTGGCCGAGCGGATGATACAACTAAAGTGGCCACAGAATACAGCTTTACGCTTTCTATTGACCGGGGCCGATACTTTGCGTCACTTCCCATCCGCAAACCTCCCATTCACTTTGATTAACAACTACGGGCCCACGGAGTGTACGGTAGTTGCGACTTCAGCGGCCGTTAACCCCGACTTGGCTGAGGGATTGCCCGCGATTGGCCGGCCCATCGACAACACCGAGGTCTACATTCTCAATTGGAAGATGCAACAGGTCGCTGGCGAAGAAATTGGAGAAATTTTTGTAGGAGGCGCTGGCGTGGCGAGGGGATATCTAAATGATCCCGCATTGACCGCCGAGCGCTTTGTCAAACATCCGTTCAGCGCAGTCTCGGGGGCCACGCTTTACCGGACTGGCGACTTGGGGCGATGGCTCCCGAACGGTCAGATTGCCTTCCATGGCCGCGTCGACGATCAGGTAAAGATTCGTGGGTACCGGATAGAGCTGGATGAAGTGGCCCATGCCCTGAATCGGCATCCGTCGGTGCGCGAAAGCGTTGTGGTGGCCAGTGAAAACGGGATGGGCGAAAAGGAATTAATAGCGTTTGTCGTTCCCGTAGCCGCATTCCCGGCGCTCGGGGAAATTCGAGATTTTCTGGCGAAAGAATTACCGGAATACATGCTTCCAGCAAAATTCGTGAGCATTGATGGCCTGCCGATCTCATCGAGCGGAAAAATAGATCGCTCTGCATTGCCCGCTCCAGGTAGCGAAAACATCGTACGGGAGCAGAACTTCGTGAACCCCAGCACGGTTACCGAGCAGCGCGTGGCCGGAATTGTAGCTTCGCTCCTGGGGTTGGAACACGTGGGAGCCGAGGATAACTTCTTTTTTCTTGGCGGCAATTCGCTGTTCGGAACGCAGCTCATCGCCCGTTTGCGCGGCGCTTTCGGCGTCGACGTTCCTCTGTTAAGGCTCTTCGATCACCCCACAGTGACAGACCTTGCTGGCGAAGTTGAACGGCTCATGATCGAAAAGCTCGACGCTATGACGGAGGAGGAGGCTCAGCAACTACTGGCCTTGAACACCGAACAAGCTCGCCGATGAGCACCTCCACCAATGGCGCTATTTCTCGCAGCATAGGAGCGAGCGCTCTTAGCCTTTACCATTTGTTGGACCCCGATGTCCTTGCGAACCCCTATCCTTTGTTTCGCCGTTTGCGCACAGAGGCCCCCGTCCAGTGGGACGCCTTCCTCCACACCTGGGTCGTTACCCGCTATGTGGACGTGCTTGAAGTGTTGCACACCTTCTCCGCGGATCGCACACATACCCCAGAAAAACTGCGTTCACTAGGGCTTTCCGAAATCAGTCCACTCGCCCAGTTGATGGTGAAGCAGATGTTGTTCATGGATCCTCCAGCCCACACCAGATTGCGCAGTCTGGCGTCACAAGCGTTTAGTCCCGCTCGGGTCGCAGTGTTGCGTTCTCACATCCGAGAGATCGTGAATAGGCTCCTGGACTCCGTGCAGAACAACGGCCAGATGGATATCATTTCTGATTTGGGCGAGCCGCTGCCGGCAATCGTCACCGCTGAGATGCTTGGCGTTCCACCCAGTGATCGCCAGCAATTGAAAGCCTGGTCGGCTGACTTCGCAGAGATGCTGGGTAATTTCCAGCACAATCCTGAACACGCGCCTAGGATGCTGCGCACCGTGCAAGATATGACCGCCTATTTTCGCGACACGATTCGCCGTCAGAAAGATATTCCACAGGACGGCTTGGTGCATTCGCTGATGACGGCGGAAGTGAACGGCGATCGTTTGAGCGAAGAAGAAGTTGTGGCGAATAGTATCGTCACCATGGTAGGAGGGTTGGAGACTACAACCAACCTGATCGGCAACGGCGTCCTTACCCTGCTGCGTAATCCCCAAGAGCTGCAACGGTTGCGGGACGATCCTTCACTGGTTCCGTCCGCGGTGGAAGAGATGCTACGTTATGAAAGCCCCAGCCAACATACCGGGAGGTTAGCGCCTGAAGATGTCGAACTGGGAGGCAAGCTGATTCGCAAGGGACAGGCGGTTATGGCCGTGATGGCCGCGGCGAACCGCGATCCCGAACGCTTCCCCGATCCTGATCGGTTTGATGTGTCTCGAACGGAAAACCGCCACCTCGCTTTTGGATATGCCGCTCATTTCTGTTTTGGCGCAGCCTTGGCGCGAGTGGAAGGCCAGGAGGTATTCGAGGCAATCATCCGCCGGTTGCCAGATCTTCAATTGCAACCGGGACCACTCGTCTGGCGGAATAACCTGGGCCTGCGCGGCCTCACGGCTTTGCCGGTAAAGTTTCGGGCATCTCACTCGGCGAATTGATCCTCATCGGAAAACCTGGATGTCAAAAGAGCCGCGTCTTTCCGACGCCAAACAGAAACTGCTTGAGTTACAGAGGAATAGGGTAAACTCGCCCCTCGTCTCCTCTCTGAAATCTGACCTCAAGTGCAGCCCAAGAGAACTTCCTGCGCCCCTGTCGCTGGCGCAGGAGCAAGTTTGGCGTCTGGATCAGACTGCGGCCAAACTGGCGCCGCTTCACAACGAATCCATCACGATTCATCGTTGCGGAACCTGCGACGTTGCAGCCCTGGAACGCAGCCTAGCGGAGGTCGTACGGCGGCATGAGATCTGGCGGACGACCTTTGATGTCATCGCGGGGCAGCCAGCTCAGATTGTTCACGCCTCGCCCGTGCATTTCGAACTGCTGGTGACGGATCTTAAAGCGTTCCCCGAGAGCGAACGGGAAAAGAAATCGCAGGAGTTCGGAACACAAGACGCTCGGCAGCCTTTCGACCTGCAACATGGCCCGCTGTTCCGCGTCCGGCTCGTAACGCTCTCTGACAACGAGCACCGGCTCTATTTGACTGCACACCAGAGCATAGTAGATGGAATCACGGTCTTCGACATTTTTCCCTCCGAGCTGACAACAATCTACGAAAGCTTTGTGTCAGGCATGCCGTCTCCCGTGCCTGAGTTAGAGCATCAGTTTTCAGACTTCGCCTGCTGGCAGCGTCGAATCCTAGCTGGCGAGCGGATGGAGCGCCAATTAACGTACTGGCAAAGCCAGCTCGCGGGCGACTTGCCAGCCTTGCAATGGCCGAGCAATACCCAAAGGCCAGATCAGCAGACCTATCGTGGCGCGATGTATTCGTTCGAACTGCCCCTGGAGTTGGCTCAATCTTTGAAGATTCTTGCCCAGCGAGAAGGCGCAACCCCCTTCATGGTCTTGCTTGCCGGGCTGGTGATGCTTTTGCATCGCTACACCGGGCAGCACGACATTATCGTAGGCACGTTAGCGCCCTCCGGCCGCAAACAAATCGAATTTCAGCGCTGCATGGGATATTTTCTCAATCCCGTTGCATTGCGCACGAACCTTCGGGGCCAACCAACATTTTCTTCTCTGCTTCACCAGGTACGCGACACAACGTTGGGTGCGCTTTCTAATGACGATGTACCGCTCGATCTAATTTTGGAACGACTTCAGATCGAGCCCAATCCTAAACGCCATCCCTTGTTTACCGTCGTTCTTTCATTGGCGCCTGACGTGACGCCCCTCCCGCCAGGCTGGAGCATGACGTACATGGACGTGGAGAGCGGCGGAGCCCGATGGGATCTTTACATCGAAATGAGCGATCGCGCCGAAGGAATGCTGGGACGGGTTCAGTACAATCCGGACCTCTTCACGCCGTCTGCCGTCGCTCAAACAGTGGAGGATTTCAGACTCTTACTGAAAGAAATCGCCACTCCGCACTAGACCACCCCTCAATAAGAAAGTGCGATGAGGCGATGCTGTCGCGCGTGAATGATAAAAGGCCGGCGGTGTAACTGGAAACCATGCGAAAGGCCGCGAAGCGCGACCGGGCGTCCGGGAAACCAGATAAAAAAATCTGATTGCCGCTAAATCTTCTCAATCGAAAGCTTAGCAGTCTTGGAACGAGTCGAAACAAATTGCTTAGCCGGGAGGATGCGTTTGCAGGCTTTTTCTGGCGAAACCGAGTTTTCCCTTCGCCACGGCGGCGCCATCAACCGTAACCACTGCTTCCACCAACGCGAAGTCCGGAATAAACTTCAGAACTTGTACGTCAATTTCCATTCTATTTCCCGGGACCACCGGCACCAGAAATCTCATCTCATTGATCGCTCCAAGCACCAGGAATTCTCCCTCCTTCATTCCGGTCCCTGTAGTCTTTGCAAAGAGAATCGATGCGGATTGCCCAATCGCCTCCACAATCAGTGTTCCCGGCATTACGGCGTGTTCGGGGAAATGTCCCAGGAATTGCAGCTCATTCCCTGTCACATTTTTCGTGGTGCGGATGCTCTTGCCGGGATCCAATGAGATGACCGTATCAACCATCAACATGGGGAACCGCTGTTTTAAGGCAGCTCGAACTTCCTCAAAGGTCATCAACGGTATGGTCATCCCAGCAATATCCTCCTCATTCACCGCGACCTCAGAATCATGCCCGTAGACCGCGGCAGGAAACGCGAACCGGGGGGTACGGATGCCGCGTCGGAGACCATGCGGCTTACCCGCAGACCGGCGTTCTCTGCCATCTGCAAAGGTTGGCTTTCCTGGTTGTATTCGTAAACATGATCGCGTTGCGGCGACTCAAGCGCTGTGCTGAAAAAAACCATGCCGTCGCGTGAAAGCTGGCGAGAGATTGTTTTGAAAAGGGGCTTGGGATCGGTCAAGTGTTCCGCCAGCATCGCGGAAATCAGGCCCTGGAATCTTCCGTCATTGCCGCCGTCACCGTTTAACGCGTCTTTCACCACGAACTGCACGCGTCCCGAGTGCCCGGAGGCCGCCAGCAGACGATTGGCAACCGCCACCGCGGGCGGACTGATATCCGAGCTTTCAACTTGAATATCCGGCCGCTCCTCCGCCGCAAGAAGGCTCAACACACCATGTCCGGCGGCAAGTTCCGAGACTGTCGCATTACGCGGCAGTCGCCGGAGAAAATCGTCGCGAAACATCGCGATATGGCCAATCATCGACGGCCAGAACGGATAAATGAGAATGGCGGCCCACATGTAAGGCACCATGTAGCTCTCGTCTTCATACACTCCGGAAACTATCTCCGGCATGCTTTCAGGAGTGTAGCGGCCTGACCGCTCGTATATCTGCTTCGACTTGGCAACCCCGACACAATACTCCGCGTAACCGTGAGCTGCCGCATCGAATATATCGCTGCCGTAAGCTTCCTCGGCCCAACGCGCCAGTGGATTCAGTACCCACGAGCACAGTTCGCGATTGGCTTCGACAGTTGCCCGGACTGAGCGGGCAAATATCTTTGCCTTTCGATCCATCGCTTCCAGAAACAAATCTCCCTGCTCCATCTGGACACCATTCTCCTGAATCAAGTTTGAGACGCTACGTGACGCACCAGACGCACCATGGGGCGAATCAATTCCGTTCCATCCCACGGAGAGCTGAAAACGTGCATCCTTCCAAGTTTCACAATCCGATCCACTCCACTGCGCCCGGCCAGTTTGGCGATGGCCTCTTCTCTTTCCGGGTCTGCAACGCCCAATCCCAAGGTCTGCAGCGTTCCATCGAACTTTGAGATCGCTTTCAGCAGGTCATCCACTACTAATACAGTGAGCGTCCGCCCCTGAGTAGGCTTGGGCATATCAGCATTCTCCCCCAGCAAAATGGTCCAATCCGGCGATGCGGGAAACAGTGCGCGATTCTTTTCACTCTCGAGCAGCCACGAGGCTCGCACCAAAGAGATCGCCGACGTCATTCCCGGCTCGATTTGCTGGCGTGGATGGTGTCGATTCTCTTCATCAAAAGCTTCTCTGAGATCTTCCACGAATTCACTCGGATCACATCCTTCGCCGCGCTCTAAGAAGAGCGTTTGCGGCGATGAGCACGCTTGTTGATCAAACTGCCAAACGTCCCTCGCAATCCTTCGACACCAGGAAGCTCGTTCCACGCGGTCGCCCCACGTTGCGGCATCCATTGCCCCTGCTGAAACACGCGGTCCAAATACCAAAATTCGCGCCCAATGAGGAAACTGCAGCCGGCGCACCTGCGTCACCGCTTCCTCGCCGCCCCAAATGATTGCTCCATCCACAGTCTGCGCCATGGATTCGTGCAGATCCGTCCGCGAGTGATCGAAGCTTGCCATGAAGATACGCTCGGTCATTACGCCCTTTGAATCGACCTGTTCCAATTTTTCCATGACCCGCTGCATTGTACAGACCAAGCCGCTCGGAACACGCACCAGGCAGCAATTGCCTCCAAGCAATGCGCACGTCATCGACAAGATGGGCTGAATTTCAACATTCCCGGCGGGCCAATGCCCGACCACTCCCAAGGGAAATGCTCGAAGCCGCGCGCGGCCATCTTCCCACCAGCCCCCGTTCAACACACCCGATCCGAGCTCGCGAAGCAGTAACGGCTCTAGATTTCCACGCCGAAGCCAAAGGCGCAGAAAGGTCATACCCGAAACTTTACGCAACTCGCGGTCGTCAAGTGCAGCCGCCCACTGCTCGAAAATGTCGAGCACAACTTGAGGATGAATCTCCTTCAGTCGCCCGATTTCGCGGAGCCGGCGTGCCGCCCCCGAGATTTCCTGGGCAGAATCGACTACCTGGATCAGCTCGCTCATACTACGCCGCCCCACTGCGTCGGCTGATAGCGCGTGCTGTCCAGGTTCCCGCAACCGCGAACTTCTGCTTTGGGTGCTCTTCCTGAAAACCGGAAACTGATGCCTTTCCTTCCGCATGAACAATCGCCGTACCCGATGACCTCCGCCATGTCCTCCGTCAACAGCAAAAATCCCGGAAAGCTCGTTGGCAATACGCTGCAAACCTGGATCAGCCCGCGCTCTCCGGCTCGAACCGGCGCAAGCGTCAGCGGATCTCTGACGATGACTTCGGCAAAGTTCGGGACGTGCTTGTTGCCCTGATCGCAATCCGGATAAATCACTCCTACGTTCTCGACCATGCCGTAATAATCTACAATCCGATCCGGCCCACATCCAAAAAGCGCTGCGACCCCGTCAATAAAGACATCGCGCGTGACCGCCTGCTGCTCCAATCGCTTCCATCCACCGCTATGCAGCACCCGCACATTCGGGAGATTCAGCGTAACCCCCCGCCGCAGAAGTGGCTGCACCAGTTCAGTCCAAATTACATAAGTAAAACCATAAACCAGGACTTCCGTGTCTTTCCATTTCGCGGCGCAGGCAAGAAGCTTTTCCTCGTTCAGACCGGAAAAGTTTGGATCTGAGTTTCCTCGCTGCCCGCTCCCCAGGCAACATACAATCTCTGTGGCAAAAGAGCGCAGAGCCTGGATCGCTGCGCCTCGCGCGCCTAGCTGGGTTTGAGCGGCAAGGTTCTCGGGCGTATCGACCACTAAATACGGTCTGCGCGAGGGTCCAACAAAATCCCGCACGATCGTGATCACGCCCTTGGACATCCTTCTCGCGGTTGCGGTATCCAAAACAATGCGGCTCGGCGTCTGTCCGGTGGTTGCACTCGAAGTGAGAGTACGCGCGACGTGATCCGCGCTCACCAGCGCCAGCGGCGGATTTGATTTAAAGACGCCCACCGGGAGATAAGGCAGATCGGCGATTCTCTCCGCATCGCGAAAATCCGCCGGCCAATGCTCCACAAAGTTGCGGAACCGCGTGTTCTTTTCACAAGCGTAAGCTAATTCTTTTTTCAGCAGATCGAGTAAGGCGCGATGCCGCTGCTCTGAGTCAACGGAATAGGGCGCCTTTTGCAGCAACCTCTCGATTCCCTGCTCGATCTCCGCTGGCGTGCTCATGCGAAAGTCGGCAACTGCGAGCGGGCTATTTTACCGTTTGCCGTCTTGGGCAGCTCGGAGACTATTTGGACCGAGGTACACGTCCACTGGGTTGGAAGAGCGCGTCGAATCCTGTCTACAAGGATCTGCGAGCCCTCTTTACCAACAGCGTCTTCCACAATAAAGAGAGCCAGCGCTTCTCCCGCCTCCGGATGCTGCACGCCCGATGCAGCGCATTCGCAGACACCAGGAACAGCCGCCACCCTCGCTTCGACTTCGGCGAGGCTGACACGGAAGCCACGAATTTTTATGAACTCACTTGTACGCCCATTAATCCAAACGTATCCATCTTCATCCACACACCCTAAGTCGCCCGTCTTGAGCCAGCCGGAACCGAACTTGCGTTCTGTCGCTTTCGGGTCGTCGAGATATCCTTCGCATACCGACGTACCGGATACCTGAATTTCACCGGTCTGTCCAACCGGAACCTCGTGGCCTTTATCGTCCACGACTCGTAGCGTCAGATTGTCTAAGGGAAGACCTACACTACCCAGCTTCTCGCTCGATTGATCTGGAGAAGAACAAGTTATTCGTGCAGTGGCTTCGGTTTGACCATACATCACAAGAAAATCCGCTTCAGGAACGATCCTGCGGAACTCGTCAACACTTTCCGCGCCCAGCGCACCCCCGGCTTGTAGGAAGCGTCGCAGGGCGGGCAGAGGAATTGTAGGGAGGTGCGAGCGCCTTAGCAGGATGTTGTAAACCGTGGGCACTCCAGCGAATGTTGTACAGCCGTGTGTGTTGATTGCCTGCAATACTTTGTCGGGAAACATAAAGCGCGAGTCGAAGACGACTCCGCCGCCCTGATACAAATGGGTGTGCAGAACGCTGGCGCCGAAGCAATAACTCACTGGCATGATCAGCATGGCTCTTTCATCCGGCCCCAGACGTTGGCGGCGGATGATGGCCTCGGTGTTGGCGATTAAGTTTCCGTGAGTCACTTTCACCAGCCTGGGAACGCCGGTAGATCCCGAGGTCGGCATCAATACTGCAAGATCGTTTTCAGAACACGGCCACGGCTGAATGGAATCAAACGAACGTGCGTCGAAGGTTCCCTCGAACTGAAGGAAGCCGTTTTTCCTTGCCCAGTCCCACTTGACACCCTCGCCTGTCCACGCCGCTTTAGCGTTTGCTTTTTTGAAAGCCGACTCACCGGAAGCCGCCATGGTGCGCTCATCGACAAGCACAGGCACACATCCCGCATACATCGCTCCCAAATACGCCAGCGCACTCGCCGGTTTCAGGCCACAAATGATCAAAACGCGGTCCGCAGGGCGTAGTCCAGCCCCTATCAACCCAGCAGCGAAGCCTGCAATTTCTCCGGCCACTTCTGCGCCGAAGATACTCTGCCCACTGGCAGCGTCAATCAGGCCAGAGTTCTCACCCAGTCGGTCAACCAGGCGTCCCGCAAAATTCCACTCATGAGAGCTTCGCATGGTTGGCCTTGCCAAGCTTCCCTTGCACGACTCTGCAAATCGCCCTTACGTTTTCCATTTCCATGAGGTCGTCCACATCAAAAGTCAACCCAAACGTCTGCTCGATGCTGCTCGCCAGGGTGACATGCCCCATCGAATCCCAAGCTGGAACCTGCTCCGGCGTGGTGTCGGGTGTGATTGTCTTTGGATCAACGTCAAAGGCGGACTTAAACGCGCCCTGCACTCTGGTCAATACATCTTCCATGATGCTAAATGCCTCGTTTCTTTCACCTATTGCGTCCATTCAATTTATCTTTCTTCCTCAAAGCATAGGCATTACGATTGTTGCACGCCCAAAGAGAACTTGACCCTCTTCGCGAAAGTTGAACCCGATCTTCGAAATTTTACCGACTCGATGTTAGTCGCCGGGGGGGATGTCTACGTTCGCATCCTTCGATGCTTTCCTGCACTTCCAGCAGCCCCAAACTTTCCTGCGGATTGTTACCGCGAGATCGTTAGGCCCTGGGAGAGGAGAAGGACTGCGATGCGCTAACGTCTTTGGGGGATACCAGATGTAACTTCAGTATCCTAACACCATCTTCAGAAGAAAAGCGGGCGCACCGCACAGTTATGCCTAGAGTCTAAATCCTGCGAAAGTATCCAGCAACTCCCCTGTCATGATTACTGTTCCTTTCCCAAAGCAACATTCCCTCGGTAGGAGGTCTTCCTGTTCGAGATGTAGAGGCAAAACGGTGCAGCGCGGGGTCGCGTAGCCGTCTCATCCAAAAGCAGTACTTCTCAATTTTCATTGACAGTCCAGGGTGTAAGCGAGATAATTCGCTCCACTTGCTGGTTGATACTCGAATTTCTTCCCCCAAAAGTTAGCCTCTCAACTCCTTATGAAAGGGCTGTTTGCCCATGAAGTTGCATTTTCGCGGTCAAGTTAAGGCCGCTGTACTCGTCGCCGCGTTCGCCGGAATTGTTCTGGTTCAAGCCGCCTCCGCTCAAAAGCTGAACCATTTGAAGCTAACCTTTCCGAACACCGCCGTTGGAACCTCCAGCGCCCAAATGATCGTCGCCCTGACAAATACCTCAACCGCCCCGCTAACGATCACGAACGTTTCTGTCTCCGGGAACTTCAGCGAGGCTACAAACTGCCCGGTCCCTCCGAAAACGCTGAAGCCGAACGCAAGGTGCCAGTTCGGGATCACATTCATTCCCACTGTCCCAGGCGTTCAA
>Ga0182015_10002585_pt1 | contig 21561 bp, 16 predicted proteins | sample 712P3MmetaG_FD_120478 | JGI IMG/M metagenome (GOLD analysis project Ga0182015, IMG submission 120478) | Permafrost microbial communities from Stordalen Mire, Sweden - 712P3M metaG | ecosystem: Environmental > Terrestrial > Soil > Wetlands > Permafrost | place: Sweden: Stordalen | collected...
CAGCGGCCAATACGATGCGGCAGCGCAGAACCACTTGCTGGGGAGTACCGAAGGCAGAAGCCCATTCCTGAAGTTGTTGTTGATCACTGTCGCTGAGGGACAAAGCAGACACCGGTGTAGGCACACGCCAACATAGCGTACTCTTTCGTGTATGTCTATTTATTTGTTGGACACTACACTAGCAACTTGCGGCGCGCGAGCGCCGTGGTTCCGGGGTGGTGAAGGCATAGCAGAAACTCCCCCGGCTTCGCTCGGGGCGTGGGCAAAACTCGGGGCAGGCTTTCGACTGTGCGGCTGATTCTTTCGAGTATCAGCCGCTTTCGTCAGGATAACAAAATCATAAATGGGCGTCGGCGGGCGAGATGCTCTCCGGACAGTCGCCGGGACGGTGGTGCTACTCCTACGGGGCTTCGATCAGCTCCATCTTGCCGTCTCGCGTGCGGTGCAGGATCATTACTTTTCCTTTGGGATCGCGGAAGACGAAGACGTCGCGGTCGCGGAAGTGGGCTTCCTTGATGGCCTCTTCGAGGGTCATGGGGCGCATGGCGACAGCTTCGTCGGAGCGAACCAGGTGCACCTCGGTGGTCTTGGCTACGGCGGGATAGCGGTGCACGACGACCGCCACGGCTGTCTTTTCCGTCAAGCCGACGGCGGTTTGCACGGTTTCGGCGCCTTGCGGGGAGTGGCCGTTCCACTTCTTCACTTCCTCGCTCTTGCGCGCCGAGCGCTTTTTGGATTGCCAGCGAGTTTTGTATTTCACCGCCTGCTTTTCGAGGTGGTCGAGGGCTTCGTTGACGGCGATCGTCATGTCCTTGGCTTGGGCCAGGCCGACCAGCGGGCCGTTGGGCGGGCTGATGGTGATCTCGGCTTTGTGGCGATGCTTTTCGACTGCGAGGATCACCTTGGTTTCGAATCGGTCGCCCAGGATTTTGCGGAGTTTTGCGAGGCCGGTTTCTACTTCTTTGCGGATGGTGGGAGTGACTTCGTAGTGCCTACCGGTGTATTCCACGTTCACGAGCGGCCCTCCTTGAATTCTTTCGAGATCAATTGGGCACTGCATTGCAAGTCAGAATGCAGAAGTAAAAGGCAAAATCCTTAACCCAGAGGACACCGCGGTCCCCAGGGTAACGCCTCCGATCCTGGTGGTTTCGCTGCTTTTCTCTTTTCTGCATTCAGAGTTCTTACTTTTAACTTCTTCATTCTTTCACCCTACGCTGATGGGTGCTGGGGATGCGCATGTCCTCGCGATACTTGGCGACCGTGCGGCGAGTGACTTGAATGCCTTGCGATTGCAGGATGCGGGTAAGCTGCTCGTCGGTCAGCGGACGGCTGGTGTCTTCCTCTTCGATTAGTTTCTTGACGCGGCGCTTCAGGATCAACAACGACGTGTTGCTGCCCTCGGGCCCCTGCACGCTCTCACTGAAGAAGTAGCGCAACTCGAATACCCCCTGTGGTGTGTGGGCATACTTGCTGGCCACGGCACGGCTCACAGTGGAGGGATGCACGCCGATTTCTTCGGCCACCTCCTTGATCATCATCGGTTTCAGTTGATCGATGCCTTTTTCCAGAAAGTCCTGCTGGCGCGCGACGATGCAGTAGCAGACTTTGGTGATGGTTTGCTTGCGCTGCTCGATGTTCTTGATGAGCTGGATGGCGCTTTTGTAACGCTCTTTCACGTAGTCGCGGGTGTTCTTGTCGTTGCTGTCGCGGGTGAGCAGCTTTTTGTAGGCAGGGTTGAGGCGAAGCTGCGGAAGGTCGTCGTCGTTCATGAGGACGAGCCACTCGTCGCCGTGCTTGATGAAAGCGACATCGGGTTCAATCAGGCGCGCCTGGACTTTGTTGTACTGCAGGCCGGGGCGTGGATCGAGAGTACGGATGTAGTCGATCGCCTGCTGCACGGCATCGACGGGGCGTCCGATCGCCTTGGCAATCTCTTTGTGTTGTTTGCTCTGCAGTGCACGCAGATGCTGATCGGCGACAGCGATGGCATCCTCGAGGAGTTGCGCGGTGCCGTTGCCGTTTTTCTCCCCGTTCTTGTGGAGAGCAAGCTGGTGCTGGTGATGGCGCAACTGGCGGAGCAGGCATTCGCGCAGATTACGGCAACCCACGCCCGGAGGGTCGAGCTGGCGAATGACTTCGAGAGCTTCCTCGAGATCGGCAGCCGTGAAGGTGGACTTGTAGATCGGGCGCGGCGGCGGGAATGCGGCGGCGGGAGCAACGGCTGCGGCGGAATCTCCGTTCCGTGAGGCGAGGGCGATTTCAGCCGGCGAGTTGGCGGCGGGCAGATTAGCCACTTCGCCCAAAGAGTTCTCAGCAACCTCATCGCTGGGAGAAAATTCGGGCGCATTCGCAGCCGCGCCGATCAGTTCGTTCACATCGGTCGCGGAAATGCCAGCGGTAAGATCCGCGTCTTCGGGCGTCGTCGCCTCACCAGACGTCGCTTCGTCAGACAAGGGTTCGTCGTGGCGCAGTCCCAGAGCCTGGGCCTCGCTGACAATATTTAGCGCAGCCGCGGCGTCGGCTTCGGGCGGCGCGGGCGGCGCCACTCCCAACATCTCCTCGTCGCTGGCGATCAGGTAACCGTCTTCGTTCAGGTTGCCGATGATCTGCTCGGCGGCCTCGCGCACTTCGCGCCGCAGGCTCAGGGCTCCTAGTTGCCAGGCGAGGTGGTCGGTAAGATTGGTGGGTTTGGAGAGGAAGTTCTCAAACGATGGGCGCTCGATCTCCTCCATTTCGCCGCGGGTGCGGTAGCCGGGATCGAGATAGTCCTGGAAGAATGATCCGAAGTCGATTTCTTCGAATGGGTCCTTCTTTTCGGCAACGATTGGAGTTTCTTCGGTTGAAGTCTTAGTGGGACGGTCGCGGTCTTCTTCTTTGCGGCCGACTTCATCGATCAACGGGACAGATTCTTCGAGCTCTTCAAGAACCGGGTTCTCGACCATCTCGGCGTTGATCATGTCCTTGAGTTCAAGCTTGTTGAGCGCCAAGACGGAGACCATCTGCACCAGACCGGGGGTGAGGATCTGTCGTTGCGACAGCTTGACGCTCAGTTTGTGTTGCAGTAGCACCATGTCGTTTGTCGTTTAGTCGTTCGTCATTCATCGTGGTTGCTGGCTTTTGGGTTTGCCAGCGACTCACGACTCACGACCAACCACGTTTTTCTCACACCAGCGAGAAACTTTCTCCCAGATACACGCGGCGAACTTCCGGATCGGCGGCCAACTGCTCGGGCTGGCCCTGGCGGAAAATTCGTCCGTCGTCGATGATGTATGCCCGGTCGGTCACAGAGAGCGTCTCGCGCACGTTGTGATCGGTGACCAGCACCCCGATGCCGCTGGCCCGCAGAGCGCTGATGATCTTCTGCAGGTCGAGGACGGCAATGGGGTCGATCCCGGAAAACGGTTCATCCAGCAAAATGAAGGTTGGGTTGATGCACAGGCAGCGGGCGATTTCCACGCGCCGGCGTTCGCCGCCGGACAAGGCATAGCCTCGGTTCTGCCGGATATGCTCCAAGCCAAGTTCATCGATAAATTTCTCCATCTTCTCGCGGCGTTCGTGCCAGGACATCGGCTGCACCTCTAACACCGCGAGGATGTTCTCTTCCACCGTGAGTTTGCGAAACACCGAAGCTTCTTGCGGGAGATAGCTGATGCCATACTGGCGGGCCCGGAGGTACATGGGAACGTCAGTAATGTCGTGACCGTCGTATAATACGCGGCCAGTATCAGGGGGGATCAGGCCAACAATGGCGTAGAAGGTTGTGGTCTTGCCCGCACCGTTAGGACCAAGTAAACCAACCACTTCGCCCTGCTCGACGCGCAGGCTGACACCATTCACAACGCGGCGGCCACGATACGATTTGCCAATTTCATCAGTGGCTAGGGTACGCATTTATCTTGCCATTTATTTGGCCGTTCGCGTTTGAGTTACCACCGGAGTACTTGCTGCGCCTACTACCAGCACCCTATCATCGCCTCTAAAGAAAGTCAACGAAACCCCGGTAATCTTGCCCCGTTCGGCATCAAAAATGCTGGGCGGTCCGCCGGTGAGGACGAATCTGTCGTCCGCGGCGGTGTAAACCAGGGTTTGCCCTTCGGCTCGACGGCCTGGTTGCTGGATGACCACATGGTCTTTCGCTACCATGTGATCGAGCTGCCCAGGCTGGGCAAGTGATTGACTGCTTGAGGTTTGGCTTCGAGGTATAAGATAGGCATCCATCGTGCTCGCCGAAGCGGTGAAGCCGCTGCCTTTGGCGATTACTCCTCCGGTGTAGTGAGCGACACGGTCCGTATCGGCATAAGTGAGGCGGGCCGATGTAATGGCCACGGGGCTGGTATCGCCGGACTTTTCCCCCTGTTTTGTCTTCACTTTGCGATCCCCCCCGGCTTGAGCCTTCCCGGGTTGAACCTTATCCGGATCCGGCGCAGCCTGATCTGCCTGAACCTTATGTGCCTGAACCTTATCTACCGGAGCCTTGTCCGGCGGAAGCAGTTTTGCCTGAACCAGCACCGTGGAGACAGGTTGCGCAGCGGTGCCTTGGGCCACCAGGGAACGGTGATCCCGGTCGAACTGGATCGAGGGGGCTACGACAATGTTGGCGTCCTGCCACAGACGCGCATTGCCCTGGTAGAGAGCGACTGCAGGAGAGTTGTGCGCAGTCATGGTGGCCGACGTGACGTGAATCGGCGAAGCCGAGGCCAGCAGAGCGCCGTTCGGTTGTTCTGTGAGTTCGCTGTAGGTGCTTTTGACGTTGTCGTCGGCGAAGGCGTCGTCGGTGAGGCGATTGATGCGGATGGTCCGAGCGGTTGTGACCGTCGCGCCCTGGGAGACACGGGGGCTGCCGGTAAGCACCAGGATCCGGTCGGCGGGAGTGTAGAGAGCCTTGTCCGCCCAAGCTTGTGTCCGCTTCTCCGGCGACTGGTGGTCGTCGTAAACGACGCTTTCCTGCTGGATGATAGACGCAATCCCTCCCTGCGGAAAAAACGTGGCATCCAGCGTCTGACTGGTGCTGACGCGCTCCGGCAGCCCCGCCTCTTGATTGACGATCTTGGCATCGGGCGCGCCGTGGATCGAACTCAGACGGCTTGAGCCATCGGGGGTCGCGGTAAATTTCGCGTAAAACCGGCGGGCGGTGACGACCGTATGCTGGGGAGAAGCTTGCGCGCTTGCCGGACTCGAGTTCTGAGCCGGGGAGATTGTGATCTCGGCCGCCCCGGAAGTTTCGGCATGGTCCAGGCGCCGACCGTCGGCGACAAAGAAATCGATGACCGGCGCGGTAATGTCGTAATCCTGGGGCGCCGAAGAGCTTGTCGGCGGCGCGCCGGCGCTCGCATTGTGTTGCGCCAGCCGGACACCATCCATCGCATGCACTTTCTGGAGTTCGTTCTGGCCCAGGAAGTCCAGGATCGCGCGTCCGGCATCGCCCTGCATCGGTTGCGACCCGCTGCGCTCGACATGGACGTTGCCGGTCAACGTAGCCGTGCGCAGCAGGTTTTGTTTGCCTGTAAGTAAGAGCTCGGCTTGATCGGCGCGAGCGCGCATCGGATCGGCGCCCGGTTCCGTGGTTTCCGCGTTCACATTCCCCGTGGCCAGCACGCGCTGCACTTCGTTCTCCGGCCCCAGGAATAAGGTAGCTAGCTCCGCTTGCACGGTTCCCTCTTCGTTCTGCAATCGGGCATGCTCCAGCACGACCTCATGCGGGTCGTGCGTGATTCTGCCATGAGTGGCGAAAAGTCTGGCAGCACGCTGCCCAACCAGCGTCATGTGAACCTGCGACTCCAGGGTGAGCACGTTGGTTTTCCCGGAATACTCGACGCCGACCGCCCACCCGGTGGCCTGCGCCGTGCGGAAGTCAACCCGCGCATCGGTGGTAGCATCGCCACTGTCCTGGTTGAAGACCAAGTCTTTGGTTTTGAGGTGGATGGGATTCTTGAGCTCCTTGGGAGTGCCCTGGTCCGGTCCAGTCGTGCCCGTTGGATTGGCTTCCAGATCGATCTGCACTTCCCCGTGACCCGTGACGTTGCCCGATTTCTTGTCGTAGGAGAAGTCATCCCCATAAATCTGGTCGAAGCGGGAGGAATCGCGGCCGTAGAGAACGATGCTCACGTTGTGCAGTTCGGCGCTCCCGTCCAGCTTGAATTGCTTGAGCTTGCCGGCCTGGACGGTGAACAAGGTGCGCTTGCCGTCCGACTTGGAGAACTGAAAACCATTCGCGGTTTGCTTGATGTCAATCCCAATCTTGTTGGGAACTTCTCTCAGCACGTTGCGCAGGCGCACGCGGGCATAGAAATACGTCCCCGCCACCATCGCGATAAACAGTACCGCGATCACAGCCAGCCAGCGTCGTAGGCGGTAGATGGGAAGCGGCATCGCTGGATTTAGTTTAATGGAAGTGGACGGCAGAACGCGGCTGGGTCAATTATCAGCGACCCATCAGCGGATGGTCGAATCTTCAACCCTTCGCGAAAGTGGCCTGGACGAGCGGCCTGAAATCCCGCAAAGTAAGTTCCATTCCGCCGAAGTCGGGATGATCGTTGTGGCCGATGGTGAAGGCGACGTCGATGGCGTCGCCAGCCAGGAGCGGCGACTGCTCGAGGCGTTCGGCCATGTGCCAGCCCAGGGCGTCGAAAACAATTCTCAGTTTTGGGTTCTCAGTTCTCAGTGGACCGCTCCTGGCTTCGGCTTTCTCGGTACGGCGGATGGCTGCCCCGTCGGGATGGCAGCGCGGCGTCGTGAGGAGCGCAAACGCTGAGAGTTCCGGTTTGTCCGGCTCTTCTTTGCCAGGATCCTGAGGAGAATATTGGTGGCCGCTGTTGTCCTCTCTCGCTTTCAGCTTCAGCTTGATGTGTTTGTCCTTCAGAATTTTCGGGGGAGCGATCAGGCGCACACCTCGGGCGCTGAATGCGGGTTCGTGATTGCCGGTTCCGTAGGGTTCGAGCAGGCGCAACACTTGGAACAGCCCGGGAGTAATCTCATCGAAATCCAGTTCGGCCTCCACGTCCAGCACGGGATCGAAATCCGCGGGGGTCAGGCGCGCTCGGGCGAACGCATCCAGTTCCGCTCGCAGTTGCGGAAGGTTCGCAGCCGGCATTCGAAAGCCGCATGCATGGGAGTGTCCACCATAGCGTGTGAAGAGATTATGCGATGCCTCGACGGCCTCGAGCAGATGAAAGGGGCGAATGGAACGGCCGGAACCAAACGCCTCCTCGCCTTCGCGGGCAATGACGATGGCAGGCCGGTGATAGCGCTCGACGACGCGCGTTGCCGCAATACCGATGACGCCGCGGTGCCAGCCTTCGCCATCCACCACGATGCAGTAGGCCTCGCACAGCGCAGGATCGCCGCTGATGCGTTCTTCCACCGCACGAAGAATCCGCCGCTCCTCTTCTTGCCGATCGGAATTGAGGCGATCCAGTTTGGCGGCCAACTCCCCGGCCCGCGCAGGATCTTTCACACTGAATAACTCGATCACGTCCTGGGCTACGTCCATCCTTCCCGCGGCGTTGATGCGCGGCGCAATGCGGAAGGCAACTTCGGCGGAAGTGGGCGGACGCTTGGCCGAAATCTGCGCCGTTTCGAGCAGTGCCTTCAACCCGGGATTCACCGCGCGGCGAAGAGCATCGAGACCCAGCTTGGCAAACACTCGATTCTCGCCCGTGAGGGGCACGGCATCAGCGATGGTGGCGATGGCCACAACCTTCATGAACGAGAGCAACATACGCGTCTGATCTTTTGCGTCCAGCCGCCGCTGCATCAAGCCCTGCGCCACTTTGAACGCAACCCCGGCTCCGCAAAGCTGCTTGTAGGGATACTCGCATCCAGCCTGATTGGGATTCACCACCGCCATTGCGTTCGGCACACCGTCCGGTCCGGGCAAGTGATGATCGGTGACGATCAGGTCCACCCCAAGACGGTGCGCGGTTTCGGCCGGAGTAAACGCGCGAATGCCCATATCAACACTGATGATGAGGCGTATGCCCGCAGCCGCGGCGCGTTCGATCACATCATCGCGCAGGTCGTAGCCCTCGCGAATGCGGTGAGGAACGTGAAAGTCCGCCGCGCCTCCGCAGAGTTCGATGGCAGTCTTCAGAATGATGACTGCCATCGTGCCATCTACGTCGTAATCGCCGTAGATCAGGATCGGTTCTTTGCGTTCGATCGCTCGGTCGATGCGGTCGACGGCGGCGCGCAGGCCAGTCATTTCCTCGGGTGCATGCAGATGAGCGATGGAAGGGTTAAGAAAGCGGGCAGCGGCTTCAGCCTCTGTGAAGCCGCGCCGGAGGAGCAAGCGCGCCAGGGTGTGAAGCGGAGAACCACGCCTCGCGGCATCGAGGGCTCGATCGGAGGAACGGAACTCCCGATCGGGTAAAAGATTGGGAAAATCGCGGAGGGCGCCGGCCAGGCTCTGCACCCGAACTGGATCTTCCGCAGCCAGTTCCCAGCGCACGGCTAGTTCTCGTCGTCCTGGTCCGGTTCGTCGATGGGAATGCCGCCAAAATCTTCCGACACTTCGAGCAGGCGCTGATAGCGGTCGTACCAATCGGTGCTGACTTCGCAGAGAAACATCGAGCCCTGATAAGCCCATCCCAACTGCAGAAATCCGACCTTGCCTACATGGGCGCGCAGCCAGCGCGCATCTTCCACGTCGTCCCCGTCGGAGAACTCGGACTGGTGAAGGCGTTGCACCAACTCGTCAAGTTCTTCGCGCTCCAACTTCCAGGCATGCATGGTCAGGAACGGTGCGCCTGCAGTCTTGGCCAGTTCGACGAAGTCCTTCCAGCCGTCGGGATTCGTCCCCATCTCCCACATGACGCACTGCACCTCGTCATAATCCACGTAGCCGTGGAAGCGGCTCATGCCATGGCCTTCAATGAAGGCGATCATGTCATCTTTGACGGTGGTCAGGTCTTCCGGCGTGGGCGACATAAACAAATCTCGGCTCCGAGAGCATTGTATGACGTTTGCCCATGAACCTGCCAGCGCGGGCGCGGGTGGTTTCAGAATAACCCGGAGCGCCGCGCTTACGGTTGGCTTGCTCTTCTTTGAGGCCTCGCACAAACGAGGGCTTGGGAGTGATCCTGGGCGAATGGTCGACCGGGAAATTGGCTCACTGACTCTCTCGCCTCTGCGCTGGTCTGTTTTCCCCCGCTCCATTTAGAATCCTCTGTCCCGCTTTCGGCGAAATATTTAACGAGAACGATAAGGAGCGTACCCGCCTTGATCCCGCGCTATACCCGCCCGGAAATGGGCCGCATCTGGAGCGACGAAAACCGCTTTCGTACCTGGCTGGCCGTGGAAGTCGCCGCTACCGAAACTTTGGCTGAGGCGGGTATGGTGCCGAAAGAGGCGGCGCACGCGATTCGCGAGCGCGCCGATTTCACCGTGGAGCGCATCCGGGAGATCGAGGCCGAGGTACGCCACGATGTGATTGCCTTCACCACGGCGGTGGCCGAGATCGTTGGCCCTCATGCACGCTGGTTTCATTATGGCCTCACCTCGAATGACGTGGTCGATACCGCGCAGGCGTTGCTGATCAAACAGGCTTCGGCGCTGATTGCGGAAGATCTTGAACGGCTGGCGGAGGTGCTCGAACGCCGGGCGTGGGAATTCAAAGACACGCCCACGGTAGGGCGCACGCACGGCATTCATGCCGAGCCCATCACATTCGGTTTCAAGTTGGCCAACTGGTACTCGGAGACGCAGCGCAACCTCACGCGCTTCTTGGCGGCGGCCGAGGATATGCGAGTTGGGAAGTTTTCTGGCGCGGTGGGAATCTTCGCCCATCTGACGCCGGAGATCGAAGAGAAGATTTGCTCGCGTCTGGGCCTGAAGGCGGCGGCGGTTTCGTCGCAAGTGATCCAGCGCGACCGGCACGCCCACTATCTGGCCACGCTGGCGGTGATTGCCTCAACGCTGGACAAAATCGCGACCGAAATCCGGCACTTGCAGCGCACCGAGGTGCGGGAGGCCGAGGAGTACTTCAGCGAAAAGCAGAAAGGCTCGTCCGCCATGCCGCACAAGCGGAATCCGGTGACCAGCGAGCAGATCAGCGGATTGGCGCGCGTGGTGCGCGGCAATGCCCAGGTCGGATTTGAAAACGTTGCCTTGTGGCATGAGCGCGACATCTCACACTCGTCGGCCGAGCGCGTGATTCTGCCCGATTCGACTACGCTGGTCGATTATCTGTTGAACAAAACCTCCAACCTGGTTGAGACCATGCTCGTCTATCCCGAGCGCATGCGGGCCAATCTGGAGAGCACGCACGGGCTGATCTTCAGCGGACAACTCCTGCTCGATTTGGTGGAGCACGGAGTCTCCCGCGAGGACGCTTACCGCCTGGTGCAAGGGCACGCCATGCGCGCCTGGAAAGAGGATTTAGACTTCCATCAGCTGGTGCTGGCCGACAAGGAAATCACTCGCAGGGTTTCGCGCCAACGGATCGAATACGCCTTCGACCTGCCGCGTCAGTTGCGGAACGTGGACAAAATATTTGCCCGCGTGTTCGGAAGCCAAAACAAAAGCGGCGCGAAATCAAGCGGGCGCGCGAAGCCTTCGCGCGCAGGCCGCCGCCAATCCTAGCGATACACGATTGATTGAATCTAGCTTATATAACCCAGCCGGCCTGAGAAAGTTGCGGTGGCTGTGACTCGATATGTGTTCCTCCGCGGGTGCATCTTCTCTCCAATCCATCGCATCGAAATAATTAACCAGGTGGTTAAATCGTAAAGTTTCGTCAATTGGGTCGGAGGTGACCTGTGACAACGACAACAAACAAAACGACAACCAACAAGAAGTTGCTGAAAGGCGTGGGTCCGCTGCTGGCGGTTGCTGTGCTGAGCGCGACGCTGGTCGCCCAGACCGCGGCTGATACTCGCCACGACAATCAAATTCAAACTGCTGTCGCCGCGAAGCTGGCGAAGAAGGCCCAGCTTCGTGACGTGCAATCCAGCGTGGAAGACGGCATTGTAACCCTGACCGGCACGGTCGATCTCTACCAGCGGAAACTCGACGCGGCCAAACTCGCCCGAAAAACTGCGAGTGTGCAGAGCGTACGCAACCTGATCACGGTGGCGGGACCGAACGTTCCCGATCAGCAACTGGAGCAGAAACTGGCCCGGAAGCTGACCTACGTGCGTTCCGGCTATGACATCACGTTCGACTACTTCGCCTTGGGAGTGAAGGATGGCGTGGTCACGGTAGAGGGACAAGATCGGACCGGCGTGGGCCGCGACGAGGCTCTCGCCGACATCGAGAACCAGCCCGGGGTGAAGGATGTGGTGGCCAACATCTCAGTCGAGCCAGTCTCGCCGATGGACGATGGGCTGCGCTTGCGCACGGCTCGGGCGATCTACCGCGACCCGGTGCTGAGCAAGTACGCGATGGACCCGGCGCGGCCGATTCGCATCATCGTGGAAAACGGTCACGTGACGCTCTACGGCACGGTGGACAGCACCATGGACAAAAACGTCGCCGGAATTCGAGCCAACCAGATCTTCGGCGCTTTCAGCGTGGAGAACAAACTGATGGTGCAAGGGAAGGACGCGCCTCAGGCTGGGATGTAAGCTGGTTTCGTGTTAAGGCAAAGCGCGGCGCAAGCCGCGCTTTTTTGCTTACAGCCGATTGATGAGCGACGCTACGTAGCCCGCCCCGAATCCATTATCGATATTTACCACGCTCACGTTCGAGGCGCAGGAGTTTAACATCCCAAGCAGTGCGGTCAGCCCCTTGAAGGATGCACCGTAGCCGACGCTGGTGGGTACAGCAATGACCGGCACGCCGACGAGGCCGCCCACGACGCTGGGCAGCGCGCCTTCCATTCCGGCGCAGACAATCACGACACGGGCTTTCATCAGCGCCGCGCGATTGGCCAGCAGGCGGTGAATTCCCGCAACCCCCACGTCGTAGAAGTGCTCCACGGTGTTACCCATGAGTTCGGCAGTCGCGACGGCTTCTTCGGCCACCGGGATGTCACTGGTTCCCGCCGAGACCACGGCGATCGTTCCCTTGCCATAGATGTGAGGGTCGCGCTCGAGCACGATCACCCGCGCCAGTTCGCGATATTCCGCGGCGCGTATTTTCTTCTTGACCGCGGCAAACTGTTTCTTATCGGCACGGGTGGCTAAGACGTTGCCCCCATGCTTCGCCAACCGGGCGAAGATTTGCGCGATCTGCGACGGAGCCTTGCCCTCTCCGAAAATCACCTCGGGCATGCCCGCGCGCAGGGCGCGATGATGATCGACCTTGGCAAAGTCCAAGTCTTCAAAGGGCAAATGGCGAAGACGATCAACCCCGGCGTCGGGCGTGAGTTTGCCCCGGCGCACCTGCTCGAAAAGTTTGCGGATGGATTCGGCGTTCACGGCGGCACCCAGCAGTCAGCACTCGGCACTCAGCCAAGCGAAGTCTAGATTAGCATCGGAAGACCGATCTGAGTGATCTGAGCTTTTAAGCTCGCGCGCGACGGGAGGCCGAGCAAATTCTGGCGAGCACGGCGGTGCAGACTTTCCGGGCCGAATCCGGCTGGTCGAGATGCGCGAGGAACAAACGACGCAAGCCGCTCGGCTTTACTCTGCCTGCGAGATAGGTGGCGTAGATCTGACTTCCTATGCGGTATCCCCAATCCTGCGCGGTGGATTCAAACTTGTCCACACCGGAGCGGATGGCGGCCTGTGCGGCTTTTTCAATCGCCGGGCGCGTCAAAGCGGGAGAATCTTCCATCTCGGGATTTGGCCGTGAAGGATGGAGGACTCGCGAACCAAAGTAAGCCACGGCATACTCGATCACTCGCATGTAGAACGTGTCGGTGGCCGAGACTGCGTTCATGTTTCCTGCCACACCGTTACCGTTTGCGCTGTGTCCGTTCAGGCGTTGTGGCAAACCCCTGCAGGCGTGATGCAGAAAGCGAGCCGCATCTTCAGCAGCGTGCATCATCTGAAATTGGCGGATGTAGAGCGTATTGACCTCAGGGAAATAGGCGCTCGAGCGCTCCTCCACGCTCGCCAGCATGGTTTCGAGTTGCGGCCCACGGATGCCTTTGCGCGAGAGCAGGCGGCGCAGCATCGTATCCGACGAGTTGCCATGAACCTCGGGCAGCATGTCGACTAGAAATCTCGGTTGCGTGCCATTGCGTGGCGAATAGCGGTTGATCTCGAGAACTCTGGCCAGGCTGTCGATCAGGTTGTAGATGGTGGGCGCGAAGTCGGGACCGCTGTCGCAACGGCTCCACTGGTCGAGAAACTGGCGGTAGCTTTCATACTTCTCCAGCGGCGTGGCGTTGAAGACGCACAGGACGTCATGGTTTACGCGCACGGCGTCGACCTTGTCAGCGCGCTCGCCCGCGGCGCGCCAATACAGCGCGTCGACATTCTGCAACACCGTAACAATTCTGGCACTGCGCATTTCTTTGCGGAGCACGCGCGGCAGATGTCCCGGAGCAAGGTGGGACTCGCCAAACAGCACGAAGATCACTGCATCGGGATGCTGCTCGTGGATTTCGGCAAGCTTGGCGGCGGCGTGACGATCGCGGGCACCGATCTTGCGCAGGTTTTCCCGAGGCATGCAATCGAGGCCGTAGATGGCTTCGCCGTGGTCGCGGGCAGTGACCAGCAGTTCGTGGAACGGGACCCAGTCGTAGCCCCAGTCGAGGTCAAAGCGGATGCGCTGGCGCAGTTCGCTCTCGTCAATTTCCCGGCGCCACCATTCTTCGAGGATGTGCTGGTCGCGGGCGAAGATGGTTTCCACTCCGAGCACGACACGGCGATCACCGATCATGGCCCGTTGTTCAATCAGCGATGCGGCATAGCGCTGGGTCGCGGGCAGGGCATGGTAGTCGCCGATCAGGACCACGTCGGCTGGGTACAGGGCATTCTGAACTTGTTGGCAGTCGAGAAGAGAATCGTAGCTGCGAAAGGCCTGGCTGAACTCGCGCAAATACTTGCGGCGGCTGTGCGAATCCTGGGCGCGGATTTCGCGCTCCACTTCCGCCAGCGCGTGGAGTTGCCCTGCGCTCCGGCGGGATCGCAAATTGACCGTGGATGCCATGAAGCAGTTTTCAGTTCCCTGTTTCTAGTTGCGAACCCTTCGCTTCGCCTTGACTCCTGTTCGGCGACTCCCTATGCTCCAAACTTCGGGGCTGCGCTTCGATCGCCTCGCTGGAGGCCTTTTGCCGAACCACCCGCCGCAGAATCTGACCATCGCAACCACTGGCGCCAGCGGCTCAGTGTTTCTGCGGCAAATGCTGCTCGCGGTCGAGCGTGATACTCGCCTTCAGACCGTGAACTTCATCGCTTCCGACTCCGGCCTGCGCGTGCTGGCCGAGGAACTCGGCATTAACGGCCGCTCGAATCTTGTCCGCCAGATCCTGACCGGCAGGGAAACCAAGACCTCAGCCCGCGGTCCGAACGCCTCGTCCAAAATCAAAGAGCAGGCGAATACCGACATCGGGGCGAACGTGGCCAGTGGTTCTTATCCCACCGATGCCATGATCGTGATCCCGTGCAGCGTGGGCACCCTGGCCCGCATCGCGAACGGCATCGCTTCGCATCTGATTGAGCGCGCGGCCGACGTTTGTCTGAAACAGAACCGTCCGCTGGTGCTGTGCGTGCGCGAAACTCCGCTCAATAAAATCCACATCCGCAACATGTACCGAGCCGCCGATGCCGGGGCGACCATCTTCCCGCTCATCCCGGCCTTCTATTACCGGCCGGCGAGCTTAAATGACATGGGCCGCGAGTTCGCCTATCGCGTGCTCGCCCATATCGGCCTGCTCCAGCCCGATGCTTTCCGCTGGAAAGGCTGAATTATCAGTGAGTTAACGGCCTACACCGAAAAACTGCTCGACCTGGGGAAGATCGGCCTGATTAGGGGAGAACTTCAGTGTAGAGAGGGCGAAGCGCCGGTCCCAGATACCGGGCGGTCATGTACGGTGGGCGTTTTTGAGAACCTGATCCACAGTTCTTTGGCGTAGAATGCGGCAAAATCCCTGATAGGTCATTCATGGCTTTGACCATTCCGCAAGCAGAGCGGGTCAAGAAGAGATTCGTAGCCTCGGATCTTCACTGGCGGGGATTCCTTGTGGCATCAGTCTGGGCGGGACTGCTGCTGGCAGCAGCTGCAACCTTTGCCGCGGAAGATCGCAATCCCTTTGCGGGCGATGCCAAAGCAGCCAAAGCCGGCGAGTATGAGTTCCGCATCAATTGCGCGCTCTGCCACGGGCTGGGAGCGCACGGCGGGGGTCGCGGGCCGGACTTGACGCGGGCGCAGAAGAAGCATGTTCATTCCGACGCGGAGATGTTTCAGATCATCAGCAATGGCATTCCGGGTACTGTGATGCCGGCCAACGGAACCAACGGGCAGGGCGTTGGCATGACGGATGAAGAGATATGGCAGATCATCACGTATATCCGCAGTGTCGAGCTGAAGGCGCCCACCAAGCCGCTGGGCAGCGCCGCACATGGCAGGGAACTTTTTTATGGCGACGCGAATTGTTCGCTGTGCCACATGATCGAGGGTAAGGGCGGCCGCTTGGGGCCGGAACTCACCGGGGTGGCAGGGTCGCGTACCCGAGAATCGATCATCGATTCGGTGCGCAATCCCAGCCGGAGGCTGGCCTGGGGATTGACGGAAGCGACGAAGGAGTTTCCTCAGGAATACGAAACCATCACGGTGGTTACTGCGGACGGCAAGGAAATCAAGGGCGTGGCTCTGAACGAGGATAGTTTCAGCGTGCAGATGATGGACCAGAGCGAGCAGATTTACAGGCTTGAAAAAGCCAAGTTGCGTTCGTTCAAGAAAAGCCGGGAGTCGATGATGCCGAAGTTCGACGCAGAGATTTTGAGCGACAAAGATCTCGACGATATTGTCGCCTACCTGGTCAGCGTGGGGGCGAAATGAGGACCGGCGGCAACAATCAGCAGGCACGAAAAAGCGTTCATCGCAGGGGACGCGAAGAAATGCCGCGCAGATCGCGGAGCTTCTACCGTCTTTTGCTGGTTTGCCTGGCCTGCGGTTTGATCGCAACTCAGGCTCGCGGACAGGTTACATTCGAACGGCTGCTGAATTCCGGGAAGGAACCGCAGAATTGGCTGACTTATTCGGGAGACTATTCGGGTCGGCGCTTCAGCCCGCTCGATCAAATCAACCGAAAGAACGCGCGTACGCTTGTGGTCAAGTGGGTCTACCAGACCGCAGCGACGGGCAAGCTGGAGACTACGCCGCTGGTGGTGGATGGAATTCTTTACGCCACGGCGCAGGACGACCGGGCGTTTGCTCTGGATGCGGGCACGGGGCGGCCCATTTGGATGTATCAGCATCCACTGCCGGGGGACGTTCGTCTGTGCTGCGGGCGCGTGAATCGGGGGCTCGCAATTCTTGGCGACAAGGTTTTCCTGGGGACGCTCGATGCCCACGTGATCGCCCTCGATACGAAGACGGGAAACGTGGTCTGGGATGTCGTAGCGGCCGAATACCAGAAGGGATACAGCTTTACCGTCGCGCCGCTGGCGGTAAAGAATCTTGTAGTCATTGGGGTTTCCGGAGGCGAGTACGGCGTGAGCGGCTTCATCGACGCTTATGACGCCGCAAGCGGCGCGCGCCAGTGGCGTTTCAACACTGTGCCGGGGCCGGGCCAGCCCGGGCATGAGACGTGGGAGGGCGATTCGTGGAAGACTGGCGGGGCTCCGGCTTGGAACACCGGCACTTACGACGCGGCGACGAATCAGGTTTTCTGGCCGACTGGAAATCCATCGCCATCGAATCGCGGCGAGGGCCGCGCGGGAGACAATCTCTACAGCGACACCCTGCTTGCGCTCAACGCGGACACGGGAAGGATGAACTGGTATTTCCAATTCACCAAGCACGACGAACATGACTGGGATGCGACGGAGGTGCCGGTGATGCTCGATTCCGGCGGCAAGCATCTGATCGCGCAAGCCAACCGCAACGGCTTCTTCTACGTAATCGATCGCACGACCGGCAAGCTGATTTTGGCCAACGCCTACGGCAAGACCACCTGGAGCAGCGGCAAGGATGCCGAGGGGCGTCCGGTGGCGAAGAAAGAAGCTTCGCCCACGCTTGAGGGGCATACAGTATGTCCCGGAGCCCTGGGAACGACAAATTTTATGGCGCCGGCGTTCGATCCGCAGACCGCGCTGTTTTACGTGACGGCGCGCGACCAATGCGACATCTTCAGCACGGCGCCGCAGCCCTACGAGGCAGGGCATGCCTATTATGGCAGCGCTTACTTTCCTTCCGACGATGCCGAGCCGTATCGAGGATTTCTGAAGGCACTCGATCCCGCGACCGGCGAAATCAAGTGGAAGTTTGAACACACGTCGCCGACATGGTCGGGCGTGCTCGCAACCGCCGGAGGCCTGGTGTTTACCGGCGATGCGGAAGGCAACTTCATCGCCCTGGATGCGGCCTCGGGCAAGCCATTGTGGCACTTCCAGATGGGTGGGGCCGTGTACGCCGCGCCCATGGCCTTCGCCGTGGACGGCAGGCAATACGTGGCGATCGCCGCGGGCAGTGGAGTGTATGCGTTTGGATTGCCCTAGCAACCCTTGTCAGAACCACACAACAGCTCCCGCCGAGAATCGCAGGTTGTCCTGGTGAGTCGCGAGGCCTTGAAACAAGCTGCCAGCAAACGCGTTTGTGTAGAACTTATTCAAATTGATGCTGGTATGGTACCAGTCCAGCTGTCCCAACCGCACAGACACATGCCGCACGATCCTGAAATCGGCTCCCCCTCCCAACGCCATTGCAAAATCGTCGTAAGCAGTGGCGGTGGAAGACACCGGGTAGGTGACGCTGCCGGTGATGGTACTCGCGCTCAGGCTGGTCCGATCCCACCCGAACAGCAAATGCACGTAGGGAGTGATTCTTGACTTCGTCCTGTAGGAGAATACCGGTCCAACCAGAAATGAATACGCAGTCTCTTTGGGGAGCCCGTCGAGCGTGTTGTCCCTCGCCGCTATGATTGCCGTGCCGTAGCGGCCGCCAAAATCGGCGGCAATCCCGAACAAGCGGCCGGGGTTGTACTGTGCCTCCCCATTCCAGCCATCGAAAAAATAGGTTCGCAATGCGAATGGGTTGGAAGCCTCACCCAGATCCACGTCCAGAAGCCCCCCGGTCAGACTGCCATGATCCGTACGCAGCAGGGAATACCCGCCAAATACCTGCACCTTCGGGGTTGCGTCCTGAGCCAAGGCCAAGGAACCAAGCAGGACGGCCAAAATCATCGTTGCCACAGAAAAGCGAATCATCTCCACGTTCTCCCTCTTGAGAATAGCGCATCTGAGAATAGCATCCGGAGGTCCGCGTCTCCAGAACCGGAGCGTGTTTCCGAGACCGATTGTATCTATGAATCAAATTAAGAACGCGGATCGGTGCCAGGGGTTGCCCGCGACGGGGGAAACCAGGGAAAAGGTTCAAGAATTCTCCTAACGGTGCAGGCGGGCAGTGTATTCATTTTGGAAGACTCGCTAAGGCCGGCGTTCGGGATCAACGGTCTGGTCGAGATAGATCCAGAGTACGCGGGCAAAAAGGCTGATCGTGGGCGCGAGCGGCAGGAACAACACGACCGCCCAGATGGTATCTTTCGTGATCCGCCAGCCCGTGATGGACCACAGCAGGGCCGCGATCAGCGCAACTATCACCAGTGCCAAGGCATAACTTACATACATGGCGCCCAGGAAGTAGCCCGGTTCGCGCTCAAACTTGAGATCGCAGACCGGACAGCGCTCGTGCATCTTGGGAAAACCCCGAAAGATGGAATAGGCAAAAATGTTTCCCAAGCGGCACCGGGGACAGCGCTGGCGCACAATGCTTCCCAGCGTCGACAACTTTGTGGCCGTTCCCATCGTGATTCATCATTCCATCAGTCGAGACTTTAAGTTAACAGAGGGAGCAGTGGCATCTTCGGCACCCACTTTCGTGCCAGTTGACGCACAGGGCGATTTCGTACTAATGTGCGAATTACACCGGAAAGGAGGTGGTCGAATGACAAGTTCTGAATGTGGCAGTAGTTGTGGGAGTCTAAGACCAGGTGAGGTGGCTGAGACTTAGAGCTGGTTGACTCTAAGCGGGGCTCCGTGGCGCATATAGGCGCCGGGAGCTACAGCCCGCACACTAGCCGGTGAGTACGGATGGAAGCATCGCGTCGGTCGCGCGAAGGCTTCTGTCTCTGGGCTTCGGCCCCGACCCGGGAGTTGCCGTGAGAGGCCACGTAGAGTGACCACCTCTTGGTCAATCCCAACAGTCCACCGGACGGGGCTTGAGTCTTCAATGACTTAAGCCCCGTTTGTTGGTTGTTATCACCGGGTTCCCGAGTTTAGGCCTTACGACGGTCGGGGTCTTATTCACGCATATCTTTCGCCACAGCAGGACTTCCACTTAACCGGCCAAGGAACCGAACCAGCCCGCATGCGGCTCGAACCAGAGTGTTCCATCACCTGCCGCCATCCCATGCGGAAACCAGCGGCCGAATTCACCTCTGGACCCCTCTGTGCTCGCCGGATACTCATAGGCCCGGAGGATCGCGTCGCGTCTTTCTCCGAGTTTCGTGACCCTTCGAGGGCGATCAGCGTTCGATACACACGCGCGCGTGAAGAGTCCATTGCACCCGCTGCCCTCGCGTTCCGCCCATCTCGCGGCACTGTCTCCACCGGGCAGGCCCACCGACCACACGAGTTCGTCGCGGCGCTCTAAGCATGCCGCCGCGGTGAACAGACTTTGAGCGTGCAGCGCCAAGTGGTAGAACACTTGTTCTTCTAGGCTAACCCCGATACCACGGGCAAAGAGTCCGCATCAAAGCACTCCGTCAGGCTCTTCTCTTTTACAAAAGCCAAATTGCTGGTTGCAGTCGTAATGGACCTGATCCTGTCCATAGCCCGTTGGGTTTTCCGCAGAGCACAAGCAAGATACCGTGATCTCTTGGGACATCGGAATTATTATCGGCTGCTACGTCTTCGTTTCGATTGTTGCCTACCTTTGGAATCTCTTCTGTGCCCCTCGACTGCTCGATGCAGTCGGAATGCTCGCCCTCGGCCAGACGTTCATATGGGCCAGTATTTATGCGGAACCGAGGTCACTCCCGCAATGACTCCCACAATGTTTTCGTCACCTGCTTATTATCAAGAACTTATGGCAACCCGGCGAACCCCGTAAGTTATTCAAAACACTAAATATCTGCGGATCAAAAGAGCATTGCTCTCTCGCAGCGGGAATGGTCGCTAGCACTCTGCGCTACGGCGCATTAGGCAGCCAGATTCGCCACTTGCATCTTGAAGTCGATGCGAAGCGCTTCGTTGATGAACCGTTTCTGCTCTACGTCGACTACACTGCGAAATCCGGGATGCTCGGCGGTCACCTTGTAGTTGCCAATAAAGAGCCCCGGTATCTGGAAAAGTCCCTCTTTGTCTGTGCTTGCAACGTGCGAGGCCTGGGTAGCCGTGTTGGTCACAGTAATTCGCACGCCGGGGATCACCGCACCCAGCTAGTCGTAGACTGTTCCGTAAATTCTCCCAGTTGCATCCTGAGCCGAAGACAAGGCTGGCGTTACAATCACAAGCAACGAGAACAGCAACATCCGAGAAAGTTTCACGGCGATCTCCGTATTCAAACCTTTCGCACTTACAATTCTGCCGCCCAAACGGTCACTCAAAATGAGGGTAGTGGGGATGGCCATTTTCCGGGCTATCAGCTTTCCTATGCGCCGCCTAGTGTTTCTGTTTCGACTCGGTTTTCGCAGCGGCTTTCTGCACCGCCGGTAGGGCGATGAGCGACCCTTGTCGCTGGAGCGATCCAAGGAATACACTCTCGCCATTTGCATTCTCGTCAAGCCAGAACAATTGGGCGTCACTAGCCTCATAGATGACCACGGTGTAATCGGGATCCGCAGCAACGGTCACGGCGAGCGTAGTTCTGTAGCGCCCAACATTGACCGGATCAGGCGAAAAGGTCCCCGAGAACGTTGCGGTATCCGTACCGTCTGGCTCGGTGGCGTTGAATATGAAGAAGGGGTCGCTGAGAAGTCCGCTGGCCCCGCTCAAAGCACCACTATTGATCGATCCCTGCCCAACAAAATCGAATTCCCAACCGAGGGCTGGCCCTCGGGATTCGTTGTAAACCTGCGCTCCAAAGGCATAGCTGCCGGCAAAATCGGCGGTTGAAGTGTTTGTTTGCGGAATCAGGACTCCGGTGCCGTTGACCCCGGTGGGGTTGGCACTCGAAACATCCAGGTCAGCAACCAGAGCGCCTCCCAATCCGCTGGCGGTGTTATTCGGATCATTCAGGTTGAGAAGTGGGTCCGTCATGTAGAGCCCCAGAGCGCTCACGTCTCCCAAATCTCCGGCCAGGATGGTCATGCTGCCGTATCCATTGCTCCCAACGGCATAGGTGCCCGAGATAGGGGCCTCGGGAACGATAGTGCCATTGTCGAATTCATTGTCATCCGCGACGCCGTTGAATGTGCCGCTGCCAGGTACCGTAGTAAACATGCCTGCTGCAGCAAAGAGATTTCCGAGCGAGTTGCTTGAGACGCCGAATACGGAGCTCCCCAGAGATCCA
>Ga0182015_10002586_pt1 | contig 21559 bp, 21 predicted proteins | sample 712P3MmetaG_FD_120478 | JGI IMG/M metagenome (GOLD analysis project Ga0182015, IMG submission 120478) | Permafrost microbial communities from Stordalen Mire, Sweden - 712P3M metaG | ecosystem: Environmental > Terrestrial > Soil > Wetlands > Permafrost | place: Sweden: Stordalen | collected...
GACGATCACTCGATGGCCCCACTTGAAGTTGTAGCCCTGAATCCGCTGCCAGTGCGCGCCGGCGTCGATTGACCTCCACGCCCCTGCATCAAATCCGCTGATATAGAGCGTGTCCGGCGACTTCGGATCAACAGTGATGTCGTAGACGTGCTGCGATTCGCCGAACGACTGGCTCCACGAGCGGCCGCCGTCCGTCGTCAGATAGACCCCACCCCCCACATCCACGTTCTCGTGCTCCTGTCCCCAGGCTGCCAGGTACATCCGTCGGCTGTCGCGTGGATCAATCGCCAAGCCAATCGGACCATTCACACCTTTCGGTAAGGGGATCTGCTTCCAGTGCTCCGCCTCGTCGATCGATCTGTAGAGCGCGCCGTCGCCTACCTTCGACGCGTACTTGCCTTCGTTGCTCCGCGCGACGATCAGATAAAGCACACCGTCCGAGCTGCGCACAATCCGCCACGCATAGGGGTTCTGCTCTTGAATGCCGAGGTTCTTCAGCTCCCATGTTTTGCCGTTGTCCATGGACTTGTAGACGCCCTTGCCGAATCCGCACGCATACAGGTACCGCGACCCAACCGGACTCACTGGATCGATGAGGATGTGCGTTACAGCCGCTTGATCTATTCCATCGTTCGATATCTTCCAGTGCTTGCCGCCGTCAGTCGACATCTCCACGCCGCCCGTGAAGTCCGTCGCATCCATTTTGCGCCACATCTTCGGGTGGGGAAGGTCGTGAATGTAGCTGAACGCGCCCCACATCAGGCCCTTCACATCTGGATCGAAGGCCAGCCAGTAGGTCGTGTTCCTCCACTCGTCTTCAACGCCTTCGGTCGCCGTTTCCCACGACTGCCCGCCGTCGTAGCTCTGGAAGGCTCCGATGTCGGTGTAGTCGATAAAGATGTGCTTCGGGTCAAACGGATCGAATTGCACGCCGTAGCTCGTCGTCACATCGAGCCCGCGCGTGGTCCAGCGATTCTCGCCCACACGCACGGAGTTCACCTGTGCCCAGGTCTTGCCTCCGTCCAGCGTCCGATAGGTGCGAAACAGGTCAGTTGCGTAGACAATCTCCGGGTGTCCGGGCGCAACCGCAATCCCGTAGGGGGCGTCAAAGATGATGCTTTTGCTGCCGTCGAAGTTGCTGCTGTTCGCTCGCTGCTCAATCCACGAGCCCTCCATGTTGGTCGCCGGCTTAGTTGACTCCTTCAACACAATCGACCAGCTCTTTCCTCCATCGGTGGTCTTGGCGATCCCGTTGTAGAAGTCCCCAACCTGCTCGCCGAGCTTGAGGTCGCGAAAGCCCACATAGGCGATTTGGCCATTCTCGCTTGCCGCAGCCACTGCGCCAAACTGCGCTGACTGCTGGCCTAGGGCCGGCGTCCGCACCTGCCAGCTTCGCCCTCCGTCTTCGGAAACAGAAAGTCCACCGTCGGTTGTTGTGGCGTAGAGCGTCATGCCTCCCGACGTCTCACCGCCGGCGGCATGCGTGATCTTGAGATCGGATCCGCCAACCGGCCTTGTTTTTTCCAACTGGAGCGTGTTCAGCCCACGCAACCCGAGCGCCAGCCGGTTTCCGCCGCTATAGGAGAGAAACATAAGGCCGTCGCCGGCAAAATCGATTTCTCGCTGAAAGCTCGCTCCGCCATCCTTCGATACAAGCAGCGAGGTCGCGCCCATGCCTTTATCCCAGTAGGCGATGTGCACGCTCGAGTCTTTTGGGTCGACGACAATCAGGCCGATACTCATGCCCGCCACGTAGCTCTCATCTTGTGTCTTCAGGCTGTAGTCGCCGTGGTCGCCATTCTGGTGCTCCTCGGTCTTCTTCGCAGGGTCCGGAAATACCATGCTCCATGTGGCTCCCGAGTCATCGCTGCGCCACAGGGCGGCGCCACCGGCGTAGATGCGCTTTGGGTTGTTGGGGTCGAAGGCAAAGCTCGTTATACCGCCGCGCAAATTGAACATGCGCCACGATAGTCCGCCGTCGTGGGTGATGTATGCGCCGGTCATGTCGCAGCGCAGGACTACAAGCTTAGGGTCGCTGGGGCTGATTGTGGGGCTAGCTGTGGTACCTCCGCCCCCAGGCCCAATGATCTTCCAGGCATCTTGCCTGGGAGCGCGGCCAGGCGCTTGCGACCAGCCGCCGTGGGCAGCCAAAAGAGAGACAATAGCCAGAAAAGAAAGGGCTTTCAAATCAATCCTCTCGGGGTCGGAGAACACAGTTGAACTTTCCGGCCATCGTTTGAATTGTAGCGGAGGCTGAGAGGCGCGAAAATTTATCGCTTTTTCTTCGCCTTTTCATTCCCAATTCGGGTATGCTGGCTTCGCAACACCGGAGGCTGCACAATGGACTTCAAACAAAAACTCATCGCCGAATACGATCGCGAAACCGCTACCACCCGCAAGATGCTTGAGGCGGTTCCTGCAGACGCTGACTTCAACTACAAGCCCCACGAAAAATCGATGCCGCTCGGACGGCTTCTTGGGCACCTCTCTGAAACTGCGGGCGACTGGGCCACGCATACCCTCACCGTGGACAAGCTGGAATTCCCCGAAGGTCACAAATTTGAGCAGTATGTCCCAGCCTCAAAAGAGGCCATGCTCGCACAGTATGACAAGCAGGTAGCCGAAGCAAGGGCTGCGCTCGCCGCTTTCGATTCATCCAGATGGGACGAAAACTGGAAGTTTGTGGCTGGTGGTCAGGCATGGATCGACGAACCCAAGTACGACGTCTGGCGCAGTTGGGTGATGAACCACATGATCCACCATCGTGCGCAGGTCGGAGTTTATCTCAGGCTGATGGATCAGAAGATCCCGGGCAGTTATGGCCCCTCGGCTGACGGGATGTGATCGGCGGACTACTTCACACTGGAAGAAGGGACAGCAGACTGTCTCTTGATTCAAGAGCCGCCTGGCCGGTCCGAAACTGACAATTGGCCGCTGCCCCTTCTACTCTTGTGGTATGCCGCACTTTTTCCCTTGTGTCTACCCGATTCTTGATGCTTCGATTGTCCCATCTGCCGATCGTGCCGGCTTCCTGCAGCGCCTCGGCTCCGAGCTCACTGAGGCCGGGGTCACGCTTCTGGAATACCGCAACAAGAGAGGTTCTGACGCTGAGCTGCTTGCCGATGGCGAAGCGCTGAGGGCAGCGATGCCCTTTGGCAAGGTACGACTGATTCTCGACGACAGGGCTGACCTGGTCGATCGGCTCCAGTTTGACGGCGTCCATGTGGATGCAGGGGACGCATCGCCGACTGACGCGCGCCGCCTGCTTGGGCCAAATCGCATCGTTGGCACCTTTGGCGGCAGCGAAGCGTTGGTTGAAGACATTCTGCTCGTTCCGGCCGACTACCTCTCAATCGGGCCCGTCTACACCACGCGCACCAAACAGACCTCTCGGCCGCCGATCGGATTGGAGGGCGTGAAGCGGCTGCGAGCCCAGGCGGGCCCAAGTCCCGTCCTCGTCGCAGTTGGCGGCGTCACGCGGTCGACTGCAGCGAAGGTGATTCTTGCCGGAGGCGATGTGGTCGCTGTGAGCGAGGGAATCTTCGGTCAGCCCGATCCCGCCGCCGAGTTCCGCGCATGGCTGGCGGAGCTTGAAGAATAGGGCAATGGCACTTGATGCGGGATGTGGGCCCGACGAACCGAGAGTCCAAGGCTCGAAGAAAAAGAAAGACAGCCGCGACAAATTGCATTACAACTTATCAGTAAGTGAGCCAATCAAACCTGACTCAATTCCCCAAACCTGGTCCCTCGCCTGACGCGCCAGAGCCCGCCGCGCCCGGACCCGACACTCTCGGATCCGACGCTCGGGGGCCTGTTGCTGAGGGATTGGTCCAGAGCCTCGGACTCTTCAGCTCCACCGCGCTCGTCATCGGATCGATGATCGGATCGGGCATCTTCATTGTGGATGCCGACATCGCGCGAGGCACCAACTCGCCGGCGCTGTTTCTCGGTGCGTGGGTGGTTACAGGGGTTCTCACCATCATCGCCGCGCTCAGCTACGGTGAGCTCGCCTCAATGATGCCCAAGGCCGGCGGCCAATACGTCTACCTGCGCGAGTCGCTCGGCCCGCTCTGGGGATTCCTTTACGGATGGACGCTATTTCTGGTCATTCAAACCGGCACAATCGCTGCGGTCTGCGTCGCGTTTGGCAAATTCCTTGGCGTCTTCTTCCCGTCCATCTCGACTACCCACTGGCTGTGGCACATTGCGACCGTGCCTCCAATTCCATTTGGGCCGATGGTTCTCGGCAACATGGAGATCGGCGTCAGCACCGCAAACCTGACCGCCATTGTCATCGTTTTTTTTCTGGCCATCGTGAACATCTTCGGTGTGCGACTCGGCGCGATGATTCAGAACGTGTTCACTTCGGCAAAGGCATTTTCTTTGGCCGCGCTTATCCTGCTGGCCTTCACTGTCGGCCGCAATGCAATTGCATCTGCTGCCAATTTCGGACCGGGCCTGAGCGAGTTTTGGAAGAACGCCGGTTGGAGTTCGCTTCATCCTGTCCAGGTGGGCGTCGGCGGACCGATTGTGTTGGTGAATCTGGCGGTCATCCTTGCGGTGGTGCAGGTGGGGTCGCTATTCTCTGCCGATGCTTGGAACAACATCACCTTTACTGCCGGCGAAGTGAAGAACCCAAAGCGCAATATTCCGCTGTCCCTGATCTTTGGTACGGGCTTCGTCCTCACGGTCTACTTTCTTGCATCGCTTTCTTATCTGCTGGTGTTGCCGATGCACGGCGATCCGAACGGCAGTACCGTCGTTGCGCGGGGCATTCAATATGCAGCGGAAGACCGCGTCGGTACGGCCGCTCTGGAGCAGATCTTCAGCTCAGGCGGCGCGTGGCTGATGGCGGGGGCCATTCTGATCTCCACCTTCGGCTGCGCGAACGGCATGACCCTGGCCGGCGCACGCGTTTATTACGCTATGAGCCAGGACGGGCTCTTCTTCAAGTCTGTCGGCAAACTCCACCCGCGCTACAAGACTCCCGTTGCGGCGCTCATGGTCCAGGCGGTGTGGACTACCGTGCTGTGCGTCTCCGGCTCCTATGGCCAATTGCTTGACTACATCATCTTTGCCGTGCTGGTCTTTTACATCCTTACGATCGCCGGTCTCTTCGTTTTGCGCTTCAAGCGCCCCAATGCGCCGCGCCCCTATAAGGCGCTGGGCTATCCGATTCTTCCAGCGCTTTACATCCTGCTGGCTTCATGGATTTGTGTCGTATTATTGCGATACAAGCCACAGTACACATGGCCCGGGCTGGCATTGGTACTGCTCGGCATCCCCGTTTATCTGTTCTGGTCTAAAGCGAATCGAAGAACTTCAAGCGACTAATTCAACCCAGTAGTGCGCAAAGGAGTATCCCATCCGCATGGCGAATATTTTCAGAAGAAAGCCTCTGCATCTGATTGTCTCGGAAGCTAAAGAGGAGGGGGATGAGCACCTCAAACGATCCCTGGGACCAATATCGCTGACGGCACTTGGGGTCGGTGCGGTTATTGGCGCGGGCATTTTCGTAATGGCAGGCCTGGGTGCGCACGAGGCGGGGCCTGCTCTAACGCTCTCCTTCTTGATGTGCGGTGTTGCCTGCACGTTCGCGGGCCTGTGCTATGCCGAATTTGCGGCAATGATTCCGTTGGCTGGCTCGGCTTACACCTATTCGTACGCAACGCTGGGCGAACTCTTCGCCTGGATTATCGGATGGGATCTTACGCTTGAATATGCGATGGGCGCGAGCACGGTGAGTTCGGGATGGTCGAACAACTTTGTTGAATTCCTCAAGATATTTGGACTGAAAATTCCGCTCTGGCTCGCGTACGACCATTGGACTGGAATCAGTCAGGGGCAGAAGATTGCTGCGCGTGAATTTCTTTCCCAGATGCATCCGGAATTGGCGGTTGGTTCGAGTGGCTATCTGGACGCTCTGAAAGGTTTGATGGCGAACCCGCCGACCGCAATTATCGAGCGCGGCCACCAGTTGTTGAACGCGCCTCACTTGTTTGGCGTTGAAATTGGATTTAACCTGCCGGCATTCATCATCGCCCTGATCATTACCGCAATCCTTGTTATCGGGATTCAGGAGAGCGCAAAGTTCAATGCAACGATTGTGATCATTAAGGTCTCAGTTGTGCTCTTTGTTCTAGCTCTCGGATCGCACTATATCCATCCGGGTAACTGGGGCCATGACTGGGAGAGCTTCGCCCCCTTCGGAGTTACCGGCATTCGCGTGGCGGCGGCGTACATTTTCTTCGCATTTATTGGTTTTGATGCCGTCTCAACCACTGCGCAGGAGGCAAGGAATCCCCAGCGCGATCTGCCCATCGGAATCATCTGCTCCTTGTTAATTTGCACGCTGCTTTATGTTGGAGTGGCTGCGGTGCTCACTGGCATGGTGCCCTGGCAACTGGTCAACGTCGAAGCGCCACTGACCTACGCCTTCCTCGACCACAACATAGGCTGGGCGGGGGACATTATTACCTGCGGCGCGTTGGCGGGACTGACTTCGGTGATGCTGGTGATGCTCATTGGCCAGACACGCGTGCTTTATGCAATGGCATCAGACGGCCTGCTGCCGAGGAAGTTCTTTGCCGCTATCCATCCGAAGTTTCATACGCCCTGGAAGAACACAATTCTGGTGGGACTGGTGGCAGCCAGCATTGGTTCCGTAACTCCGATCAACAAGATCGGCGAAATGGTGAACATTGGCACGCTGCTGGCGTTTGTGATGGTCTGCGCGTCGATCATCGTGCTCCGCTTCAAGTCCCCAAATCAGCCACGGCCGTTCCGCACGCCTGGGATTTACTTTGGAGGAAAGCTGCCGATTGTGCCGGCCCTCGGCATTATCGCGAATGGGTACCTTATGTATTCGCTAGGGATGGGCAACTGGATACGGCTGATCGTTTGGCTTATCATCGGCTTGTTTGTGTATTTCCTATACTCGGTGCGCCACAGCAAGGTGCAGGCGTTGCCCTCAAGCACAGCGGGGATGTGACGGCATCTTGATTGCCGCAAAAAACACAACGGCCTCCTGCCTCGGGAGACCGCCGATTATAGAAAATGCTGATTCAATTTGGGTTAGTCGATTCCGGTTGCACTTGATAAACTAAACTAAGTAAACTAAGTTCAGTCGAGGTGCGATGAGGACCATTAACATTCACGAAGCCAAGACCCACCTCTCGCGCCTTGTTGACGAGGCGGTGCGGGGCGATTCGTTCATCATCGCTAAGGCAGGGAAGCCGAAGGTGAAGGTGATAGCACTGGATGAGACACCGGCACAGCCGAGGAGGCTGATCGGAGCGCTGAAAGGTGCTTATGCCCTACCAGAGAATTTCGAGGAGATTGATCGCCAACTCGACAAAGAGATCGAGCGACTATTCCTCGGTGAAGATGCGGAATGAGATTCTTGCTCGATACGCAGGTTGCAATCTGGGCCTTACTTGATGGACCGCGTTTGAGCCGTGAAGCACGCGAAATTCTGGACAACCCGGAAAGTCGGCTGCATTTCAGCGTGTGCAGCATCTGGGAGATTGCAATCAAGCGCGGGCTGAACAGGCCAGACTTTCAACACGACCCGCGACTTATTCAGAGAACGCTCCTTCGATACGGGTGCGTGGAGCTTGCGATTCAGAGCACACACGCATTTGAGGTAGAGTCACTTCCGCCCATTCATAAAGATCCCTTCGACCGCATCCTGATTGCACAGGCGATGGTCGAAGGGGTTACGCTCTTGACGGCGGACCCTGTGATAGCTCAGTATCCAGGTCCAATAAAGCGCGTCTGATTCTCCGATTTACTTGCAGAAATTTTGGATTATCTGATTACGCCGTTGTCTTTGCGCAGAACTCGTCGAATGCGCGAATCAGCTCACCCGCAATCTGCTGAGCGCTGGCCTGCTCGATCACAAAGCGCTGCATCAGATAGACCAGCTTACCGTCGCGAAGAAGCGCTATGGCCGGCGAGGTGGGCGGGTTGCCCTCAAAGTAGCCGCGTGCGCGCTCGGTGGCCTCGCGATCCTGGCCCGCGAACACGGTAACCTTGTGGTCGGGCGCATTGGCCGAGTTGGCCAGCGCCAGCCGGACGCCGGGGCGCATCTTGCCCGCCGCGCAGCCGCAGATGGAGTTCACAACCAGCAGGGTTGTCCCAGGCTCGGCGAGAGCCGCATCTACTTCCTCGGCAGTACGGGTTTCTTCGATGCCCGCGCGGGTCAGTTCCTCGCGCATGGGAATTACCATCAGTTCTGGGTACATGTATGCCTCCGGCAGGAAAGTTGCCTGTTCCCATTCTAGCGTGAAAGTGGCCTTTGGGTTTTTAAGGCATGCAGATCGAAGAAAACAAGCCGCTCGCTCCGCTTACCACTTTTGGCATCGGCGGGCCCGCGCGCTGGTACGTCAATGCAGCTTCTGAAGCTGAGATCCTCGAAGCCGTGGCCTGGGGCCAACGGCGCAGTGTGCCCTTGTCCATCCTCGGCGGGGGCAGCAATCTGCTTGTTTCCGATGCCGGCTTCCCGGGCCTTGTGCTTCATGCATCGCTCAAGGGAATCCAGACCGCGGATGACGGCTGGGCCAGAACATACGAAGTCGCTGCGGGAGAGGATTGGGACCAGTTTGTGCAGCGCGCTGTCGACGACGACTGTGCAGGCATTGAGTGCCTAGCCGGCATTCCGGGGACTGTAGGCGGCACGCCAGTACAGAACGTGGGCGCCTACGGGCAGGAAGTGGCTTCAACCATCAAGCGCGTGCGCGCCTTTGATCTGCAGTCGCATAACTTCGTCGAATTTAGTCCAGAGGAATGCGGGTTTTCGTATCGCAAGAGCCGGTTCAACGCAGAGGATCGTGGGCGCTACCTGGTGACACGAGTGGATTTTGCATTGAGGCCTGGGGCCGCACCGGAGGTCAAATACACCGAGTTGAAATGGGCATTGGATGCTGTGACGCCAACCGGGGTTCAGCCGACACTCGTCGCAACGTCTGCGGCGGTGCGGCGGCTGCGCCAGAACAAAGGCATGCTTCTCGTTGATAGCGACCCAAATTGCAAGAGCGCAGGTAGCTTTTTCAAGAATCCTGTCGTGACTGCTGAACAACTCGACCGAATCCGGCAGATTGCCGCCCAGAAGCCGCCTCAATTTCCGGCCGAGCCAGGCGTTGGCACAATTCCTCTCATCAAGGTCCCCGCCGCTTGGCTTATCGAGAAGGCCGGGTTCGCCAGAGGCTATCGACTTGGGGCTGCCGGAATCTCTTCGCGTCACACGCTCGCATTGGTCAACACTGGCGGTGCTACGGCGAAGGAGATTCTTGCTCTCGCTGCGCGCATCACAGAAGGCGTGGAAACCAAGTTCGGTATCCGGCTCGAAAGGGAACCTGTACTCCTGGGTTTCGACTGAAGCAGCACGGGCTGCCAAATTGGAACTGCTTTGTCCGCAGCCTCCCCTAGCGGCCGCCGATCCGCGCAAGCAGTCTCTGACGCTCGTGTGCGAGCACCTGGTGCGCGGGTCCAAGCGCCTCGAGTTTGCCGTCCATTAAAAGCGCCACTGCCGCATGTGTCGCAAACGCATCTGTCGCATCGTGTGTCGCCATCAGGGTTTGCACGCGATTTGCGGGCAGCCAGCGCTCGAGGCGTGCCAGCAGGGCGTCACTCGCTGCCCCGTCGAGAGCGGAAAAGGGCTCATCGAGCAGAAGCAATCGCGGCCTCGGGGAGAGCGCTCGCGCCAGTGCAATTCGCTGCGCCTCGCCGCCCGACAGCTCTCTGGTCGGCCGGTTCACCAGGTTTTTTGCGTCGACCAATTCCAGCATCTCTTCTACACGCGCCTTCCGGCTCTTTCGATCGAGGCTGCGCAGACCGTATTCGATGTTCGCCACAACGCTCAAATGTGGAAACAGCGACGGCTGTTGCGCAACAAGCGAGGTCTGCCGCCTGCCGGGCGGCAGGGCAAATCCGTTTGCCGAATCCGTGAGAGTTCCTCCATCAAGCGAGATTCGTGCACGCTCCTGTCCATGAGCCGCGGGCTGGTCCAATCCGGCCATGACACGCAAAAGCGTGCTCTTTCCGGAACCGGACGGGCCGAACAGCACAGTCCATTCCGAAAGAAACAGGCTGTCTACTTCCAGTCGGAAGCTGCCCCGCCGCACCTTTATCGAAATCTCAAGCACGGCGTCCTCCACGGGGCCGCCAGCCCACGTAAATGACAGCCAGCGCCAGGACACTGAGCACAAAGAGAACCAGAGAGGTGCGCGCTGCGGCGGCGTAGTCGAAATTCTCCACCTGGTTATACAGAACTATTGAAAGCGTGCGCGTCGCCCCGGGAATGTCCCCGCCCAGCATTAACACGACGCCAAATTCTCCAACAGTGTGCAGGAAAGTTAAGACCGCAGAAACTAGCAGGGACCGCCGCGCGAGTGGAACGAGCAGGCTCAGAACCACGCGCGCGGGACCTGCTCCTAAGAGCCGCGCTGCATCAACGTAGGCCGTCTCGACGGCGGAGAAGCCCGCCACAAGCGGCTGTACTGCAAACGGCAGACTGTAAATCACCGATCCCACCACTAGCCCGGAGAATGAGAACGCCAGCGGATGGCCAAGCAGCGCGGTGATTCCGCGCCCAACCATTGTCCGCGGCCCCAGCAGGACGAGCAAAAAGAATCCCAGCACGGTTGGAGGAAGCACCAGGGGCAGCGCAGCAATCGCCTCAACCACGCCGCGCCAACGGCTGTGGCCCAGAACCAGCCAAGCCGCCAGAGGAACGGCAACGGCAAGCAGAATGGCCGTTGTGGTTCCAGCGAGTTTAAGGGTGAGTGCGAATGCTTGCCAGTCCATTGGTATTACTTCACAGGCGTCAGCCCGCCTTTAGCAAGCTGTGCCTGAATCGGTCCCGAGAGGAGAAACTCGAGCAACTGGTGCGCCGCAGGGCGCAGGCTCGTTTTGCTCACGATGACCGCGCCCTGTTCAATGGGTGGATAAAGTTCGCGAGGAATCACGAAATAACTTCCCGAAGCCGACAGCCGTGGCGTCAGCGCGGAGGTGAGCGAGATCAACCCCGCGTCGGCGTTGCCTGAATCAACAAACTGCGCCGTCTGCGAAATATTCTCCGCGGTCACAAGTCGCGGCTTGAGGTTGTCGTAGAGCTTAAGGCTCGTTAGCGCCGCGACCGCAGCCCGTCCGTAAGGCGCACGCTCAGGATTGGCGATGGCGAGGCGCTTCAATTCGGATCCTCGCAGCAGATCGAGCGATGGGGCCGAAAGATGCGAGTCCTTCCGCGTCCATAGCACCAGTGTTCCTCGCGCATAGATGATCGGTGTGGTCGAGTCAGCGCTGCCCGCCGCATCCGCGAGACCTGCATCGATCAGCTTCTTGGGATAGCTGAGATCCGCTGAGAGGAACAAATCGAATGGAGCGCCATTCTGAATCTGCGAGGTCAGAGCTGCCGAAGCCTCGAAGGTCGCCTCCGCGTGGATGCCTGTAGCCTTCTGGAACTGTTCCAGGATGGGAGGCAATACCGGTCCCAAATCGGCTGCAGCCGCCACACGCAGGGGCGTCTGAGCAAGGGAAGGGAGAATCGCTCCCGCCAGCGCAATCGTCACGCCAAGGGCGCGGAAAAGCGCTCTCAGGCTTCTAACACGACCGAAGGCGTCGGGTTCACAAAGGGAATTCATTGTCAGTTGGCTGTCCTCTTCTCAGGCGCAAAAGGGCCCGCGCTGTTAGGCTAGCATCAGGATAATTGATCACTTGGGCATGAACGACAATCTTCATCAACTTCGCTGTTTCGGCTGCGGTTCGCAGATCGTGGCTTCCGACTCCAAGCCCGACTTTCGTTGTTCCATTTGCGGCGACTTGTTTGAGGTGGAGTATCCCGGTTGGAAGGCGCGCAAAGGGCCCGATCGCCCCAACGCCGGTGCATTGAAGTGGCTTTGGCGCGAACGGCGCATGTCGACAGAGGCGCTCGATCAATCCGGTGTCTGGCGATTTCGCGAGCTGCTTCCCATCCTGAATAACTTTGGCAACGCAGTAACCCTTCGCGAAGGAAACACGCCGCTCTACCACCTTCCACGTGCCGCACGCGCCCTCGGCATCGACCAGCTCTACGCGAAGCACCAGGGCATGAACCCGACAGGGTCATTCAAAGACACCGGCATGACCACGGCGCTGAGCGTCGCCCGCGAGCGTGGTTTCGAGTGGGTTGCATGCGCTTCAACGGGCAACACCTCCGCGGCAATGGCGGCCTATGCCGCGCGCGCCGGATTGCGGAGCCTGGTGCTGATTCCCGACGGCAAAATTGCCTGGGGCAAACTGGCCCAGGCAATAGACTATGGCGCTGTTACCTGCCAGGTCAAGACGGACTTCGATGGCTGCGTCCGCGTCCTTACACAAGTCGTCAAGGCCGCACATATCTACCTGCTCAACTCCGTCAACCCCTATCGTCTCGAAGGGCAGAAGACCCCAGCTTTTGAGTTGGCCGAGGCTTTCGATTGGAAAGTCCCCGACCACCTGATCGTCCCTGGCGGCAATCTTGCCAATAGCTCGGCGCTCGCGAAAGGTTTCCGCGAGATGGTGGAGTTGGGTTTGACTGCGCGCATGCCGCGTATCTCCGTCATTCAGGCGGCTGGAGCCAATCCTCTGGCGCGGAGCTTCAAAGAGAACGCGGGAACCGCAATGACCCCAGTGGAGGCAGACACGCGCGCAACCGCAATTCGTATTGGCAACCCGGCTTCGTGGCGCAAAGCAGCGCGGGCCATTCAGGAAACAGGTGGCTGGTGTCTCGATGTCACCGAGGCGGAGATCGCCATTGCCAAGGCCGAGATTGGAGCGGAAGGACTGGGTTGCGAACCCGCCTCCGCTGTCACTCTTGCCGGACTGAAGAAGCTGCGCGCGCAGGGGTCTGTAGCTTCGGGTGACACAGTGGTACTCATCCTTACTGGTCACTCTCTCAAGGATGCCGACTACACCATCGACTTCCATCGCGGCGCGCTGCTGCGCGAAGACGAGAAGACCGGCCACGTTGAAGAGATCGAGCAGCTGCGGCGCAATGCCGTTTCCGTCGAACCCACGATGGATGCTGTGCTAGCCGCGTTACGGGGCGTTGTGGGATGAGCCCCGATTCAAGCCTGAATCCGCCGGCTCATGTCGCCGGAGAGATTCACCTCCACATGCCGGCAACGTCGGCCAACCTTGGCCCGGGTTTTGACGCAGCCGCGGTGGCCCTGGACTTCGGGCTCGAGATCGACGCAGAACGAGCATCTGAGTTCTCGATTCAGGCCACGGGTCGCGATGCAGAACTCTGTGCGCGCCTTGAAGACAACCTGATCCTTGAGATCTACAAAGAACTTCTTCTAAGCCACGGAAGGCCGGTCGTTCCGCTTGCAATTCGCATGGAAAACGGCATTCCGCTCGGCATGGGCTGCGGCTCTTCAGCAGCGGGCCGACTGGCTGCGATTGTGCTTGCTGTGCACTTCGGCCAACTTGGATGGGACTCGGAGCGGATCCTTGAAGAAGCATGTGTTCTGGAAGGGCATCCGGACAACGCCGCCGCCTGCTGGCTGGGCGGCTTTGTCTCCGCCGCGAACGAGGGAAGAACGGTGCACGTTGCACGCGTCGAACCTCCCGTGGAGTGGCGCGCCGTAATCGCAACCCCCTCTGAGCCACTGGCCACGAGCAAGGCCCGCGCCGTATTACCCGATACTTATTCCCGCTCCGATGTCGTCCTGAACATTCAGTCGGCTGCGCTTCTTGGGCTTGCGTTCGCGCTGGGCCGGGGTGACCTGCTTCGTGTGGCCATGATGGACCGCATTCATCAGCCCTACCGTGGGCCGATCTGCCCGCTTCTGCCTCGGCTTCTACCGCTCGCTGGCCGAAGTTGCATCCTGGGTGTGGCATTGAGTGGCGCTGGGCCCTCTGTGCTCGTGATTGTCGAGAATGAACAAGGCCTCGAACCGGCAATTGGAGCTATCGAAAGTGCAATCAAGGACCTACAGGATACTGAACTCCGCGTTTCCCGTTTTCAGACGCGTGGCGGACGCGAGTCAATCACCGGTTTCTCTCTCTGAATGCTCCGTATTTGACCATAAGTCGGGCCGAAATCTGAAGACCCTTCCGTATCACCACGGTAAACCTCTGAGGGTTGTTATTTACTGATTAGGGTAACTACATACTTGACACACAAGGCGCGTCGGGCGGAAAATGACCCATGTCTAAAGATTTCTGGTCGAAGCACGGTTCATGGGTTTTGGGAGGATGCTGCGGACTCGTTTCTCTCCTTTGGTTTTACGTGCAACTCCGCGTGTGGAAAGAAGAAGGACACGACCATATGCTGACCGTTGCCAACATAGTGATCACGTGTCTTTTGTGGGGCATCCTTGCCTTTACGGTCATTCACCAACGCAAAAAGCGCAAATTGGGTGCATCGAGGCTGGTAATTGAGTCCGCCACCTACGGTGCAATCGAGGGGGGTGGAGTCGATTATGTCGTAACAGAGTGTTTGCAAAAAATGGCGTCCAACGACGGACTAACGTTCCAGGTTCTGAACCACAATTTCGTGGTAGATGGAGTTAATTTTGTTCCCGACGATCCCAAGGCATATAAAAAGAAGCGGCTCAAACTCACCTACTCGTATGCGGGAGGCGTGAAACATACTTTGAGGCGAGTTGAAGGGGAAGAGACTTGTCTCGTTTTGCCCGAAGACCCATACATTGAGGGATTTCCGTTGCTTCGCCTTGAGGTGATCGATATGTGGAGGAGGCTACAGAAATTCGGCGCGATTCATCGCAAGAGAATCGAGGCGGAGCTTGATGCTTCCAACAATAAGAGTCCGTTCAATGCCTTGCTGATTGGATCGCCAGACCAGAGACTGACCGCCGATTATGAAAGTTCCTTGAAGGCGAAAATTGTGGATCTATATCTTCAACTTGTGGTTTCCGGTGTAGGGAATGAGCGATTGATGCGGCTTGTCTACAACGCAAATTCCTGCGATGACATTGAGGAAATGAAAGGAATATTTTGGGCTATGGCACAGAATATATCGAAGGAGGACGATGAAGCAGCCCGAGTACCAGGAAGGCCCGGAAGCCCGAGAAAAATTCGATAGGGGAATGGCTAAACTCTTCCGGGTTCCTAAATCTGCGGTAGCGGAAGAGAAGCCAAAACCGACGCCCAAACGGAAGAAAACCAGCAAGGGCTAGCGTTTGCGCTTGCCTCGCCCTTGCCGTCTGTCACTGTGCCGTGGCGCTGCCAGCACCGCCGGTTAGTTCTGCATAGGTAAGGCGTTTGCCGAACACATTACGCATTGCCAGTTCAAACCGCGCCTGATCGTCCTTGCCCTTGCGGTTGTTGTACCGGAAAGCCTGTTCATCGATGTAGCGGAACAGGTGAAAGGGTTCGACCGAGATGTAAGTTCCACCCAACCCACGCTTTAGAAGGGACCAGAAGTTCTCAATCCCATTCGTATGAACCAGACCGTTCACATAGGATTCAGCGTGATTGATAACCGCACGTTCGAAGTTGGCGGAGTTGTATCCGCCCCACTCATCGGTGATGAGAAGAGAACCGCTTGCAATGTTGTCGTGTGCGATCTGGCTGAGGACTTGCCCGGTGCGCTCTTGCACGACTTGCGCCTTGACCCGGCCACCGCGCTCAACCATGCCGACTACGATGGCCTTCGCCATTGCGCCCACAGGCCGTCCGCTGTGTCCCGTTCCCTTTGGTCTCTTGGCCTTGTGCATGTTCTTCAGTTTGCCGCCGATGAATGTCTCGTCCATCTCAATCGTTCCAGAGAGTTGGCTGGGGCCGTCCTGCATGGCCTTGCGGATGCGATGAAGCATGAACCAAGCCGACTTCTGTGTAACTCCAAGAGCGCGGGCCACTTCGCACGAACTAACGCCATTCCTGCAATTGCAGAGCATCCAGAAGGCACACATCCACTTATCGAGGCCCAAAGGCGAATCTTCAAATATCGTGCCCACTTTGAGCGTGAATTGCTTCTTGCAGCCTTTACAGAACCAGATGCGCCGAGTGCTGATAAACGAGTGCTTTTCAGACCCGCAGCGGGGGCAAGAAACTACGCCATCTGGCCAGCGAAGATTGAGCGCGTATTGAAAGCAGCGGTCAGGATCACCGAAGTAAACAATCGCGTTTTGAAGTGTCTCAGGGGCTTCCATGAATACAAATGTAGCTCTTTTCGTTCTGTGTGTCAAGTATATAATTACCCTGATTAGATAATCACCCAACGGTCATTACTATTTGTCATTACTGAAGTTTTCTTGATATTCCAACAAGGAACACATACATTCGCAGCGTGGGCAGTTCTGGGGGAGGGCTGCTCTAGCGCCCGTGGTCCTAATCAGGATCCGGGCGCTCCTCATTTGGGCAGGTGGAAAGGTTTACCTTCTGGTAAATCCTGGAACACCGGAGTTGTGTGCATTGCTCGAGTCGCTCACCGCTCACCGAGCAAGATACCTTTCGTAGTTCATCTTGATCTTGACAGCTCAAGTCCCCGTTGCGACTTTCGTACCGCCGTGCGCATCTCACAGATGCACGCTTGTCGCTATACTGATTTTGACGCGGCAAACGCAAGGAGGATCATGGCAGGAGCAGGAGTTTTGGAAGTAAGCGACGCTACGTTCGATAAGGAAGTGTTGCAGAGCGAGCAACCGGTACTGGTTGATTTCTGGGCAGTTTGGTGCGGCCCGTGTAAGGCGATCGCACCTATTGTTGACAGTGTTGCGGCTTCATACGCAGGCAAACTCAAGGTCACCAAGGTCAATGTGGATGAGAATGGCGCTACCCCTTCACGTTACGGCATCCGCGGCATCCCCGCGCTGCTGTTCTTCAAGGGCGGCAAAGTCACTGACCAGGTGGTCGGCTACGTTCCGCAGAATGTCATCGACGAGAAGATTCAGCGCCTGCTGGCCTAGTCTCTCTCGCGAGAATTGCAAATACATAGGCCCGGCTTTGGTCGGGCCTTATCGCGTTCACCGACTCTTTGCGGCTCTAGTATCCGGCCACGGATGCGGTCGCTGCCCCCGATGCGATTGGCTCAAGACCTAGCCGATTGCGGCAATCATCCAGCATCTCTTTTGTGCGCGTCGCTCCGACACGAGTCACTCCTATTGCGCGTACGGCAAGTAGCGTGTCCAGGTCGCGAATGCCGCCGGCAGCTTTGACCTGCACACGTGCAGACGAGAACTTGCGCATCAGTTGCAGATCCGCGATCGTAGCCCCGCTCGAGGCGTAGCCGGTAGAGGTCTTCACCCAATCGGCGCCCACCTCTCCACATATGAGGCAAAGCCGCTGCTTTGCGGCATCGTCAAAGTAGGCGTTCTCAAAGATCACCTTGATCTTGGCTCCGGCGCCGTGGATCAACGAGGTCAGGGTGGACAGTTCATTCTTCACGTAGGGCCAATCGCCGCTTCGCGCCTTGCTGATGTTGATTACCACATCCAGTTCTTTGCCACCGTCGGCAAGCGCTTGCTTCGCTTCCGAGACCTTGGTTGTTGTCGCGTGGCCGCCATGAGGAAAACCGATGGTTGTGCTGGCGACCACGGACGTTGCGGCAAGCCGCTGCACAGCCTTCTGCAGGTAATAAGGCAAGATGCAGACACTTGCCACGTTGTAGCGGACTGCAAGCTGAATCCCATCATCCAGCTCTTTGGTTGTAAGTGCTGGATTCAGCAACGAATGGTCGATCATTTTCGCGATTTCGCGATAACTGTATACAGGAGGCACGTGCATTCTCCATTCGATGTAGGTCGAGTGCCCTGAACTCGGGCTGTGGCGGGCAGGAGGGAGGAAAAGCGTGCCCACGCATTCAATGCGAGTGTACATCCTGAGCCCATTTGGCTGCGATGGTTGGCGTGTGACTTGAAACGAGCAACCAGCACACCTTTCGCCTTGCATTGGGCGGATTCTTGCTTCCGTCACAGCAAATCAGCCACCAAGCGGCTTCACGTCTCCCGCGCGAAATGCAACGCTATTTGTACTTGCGGAGTACGCCCAATACTCGTCCCTGGATGGCCACCTGCCCGGCCGGAACGTAAATCGGCTCCATCTCGCTATTGGCCGGCTGCAGGCGCACCTGGCTGCCCTCCGAGTAGAACCGCTTGAGGGTGGTTTCAGCGCCATGAACGAGCGCCACCACAATCTCTCCCTGCCGCGCCGTGCGCGTCCGTTCCACCAGCACGTAATCGCCGCTGATGATGTGCTCGTCGCGCATCGAGTCGCCCCGCACCTCAAGCGCAAACACATCTCGGTTGCCCACCACATCGTGCAATGAGATGGTTTCGGGCACCTCGGTGGTCTCTACCGGCAGTCCGGCGGCAATCCGCCCAGCCAGCGGCAGCCGATCGCTGGTTCGTGTCCGGGTTCCGGGCGGGACCACGTCGATCGAGCGGCTGCGATTATGCACGCGGTCGAGCAGCCCTTTCTTCTCCAGGTTGGTAATGTGCTTGTGCACGGTGGCCAGACTCTTGAGCCCCATGCCACGCGCAATCTCCTCAAACGAGGGAGAATAGCCGTTGCGCCCAACAAAGGACTCGAGAAAGTCGAGGATCTCTTTTTGCCTTCGGGTAACTGCCATGCGGTGAGTATAGCGAATAAAAAGCGAATCGAACAGAGGTTTTGCTTTCAATTTTCACTTCCGAGGTAACCGGGCGGGTTCCTCCGCGCTCGAGCCAGCGCTGGAGCCCGATCGCCCCAAAGCCTGCTGAGATTTCACCCAGAAGTCACTTCCATGCTGAAGCACCGTTCAAAACCTGCCGATGGAGTCTACGACCACTCGCAGGTTTATCCCACTGCAACGCGGAGAACAGAGCGCCGATGATCTCGCTGAAAAAATACCTCGATTCGGATCAATCCGATCTGCCCACCTCGATTCGCCAGGACCCGCGCGAGGTCTTGCCGGCTGCGCTTAATGCCTACCGCTCAGCCCTTGTCGAGATGGGGAGTTGCAGCACCGACGCGTGTCCGGCGCTCGGCAACGAACTCAAGCGCGAACTCGGCCGACTTGAAGCTGGTTTGGGGACTGTCACTAGCCGCGAACAGGTGGAGACCACACAAAAGAGCGTGCAGGAGCAGTTGCAGGAATGGGGCCGCCGCACTGCCGCTCACTATCGGCATACTACCGGTGAAGTGAAGGATCTTCTGCTCGTGATGGCTCGCGCAGCCGAAGCGGTCGGCGAACGCGATCAACGCTGTGCGGGCCAGCTCAACAGCGTTACCGCCCGCCTCGAGCGCATCGCCACCCTTGAGGATCTGGCAGAGATTCGCACTTCCATCGAGCAAAGCGCAACGGACTTGAAGAGTTCTCTCGACCGAATGGCGGCAGAAGGCAAGGCAGCCGTCGAGCAACTGCGCGCAGAGGTTTCGCTCTATCAGGCCAAGCTCGAGATCGCCGAAGAGACGGCCTCGCGCGACGCGCTCACGGGTCTTCGCAATCGCGCCTGGATGGAGGCGCAGATCGAGCGACGCCTCGCGCGCAACGGGCCGTTCACCCTTGCCATCGTCGACATCGACGGCTTCAAGGCAGTGAACGACAAACACGGCCATCTCGTCGGAGATGAGCTGCTCCGGATGTTTGCCGGCGAACTGCAGTCCGCCTCCCGCTCCACCGATCTGATCGGCAGATGGGGCGGCGACGAGTTCATCCTCGCGCTCGATTACGGCCTTGAGGAGGCCAAGACCCAGATTGACCGGCTCAGCGCCTGGGCCTGCGGTGGTTACAAGATCGGCGGCAGCATTGCGCCTATTGAAGTGAAAGTCGAAGCGTCCATCGGCATCGCTGAACGCGCTCCGGACGAGTCGATGGTCGATTTGCTGGCTCGCGCCGACGCGGCCATGTACAAGCAAAAGCACGCCACCAGCAAAGGCCGCATGCGCCTCAGAGGCTGACCCGGCTGAGTGCCGAGGCGGGAGCGCACATCGCAATGGTTCAGTTTCTCTTGTTCCCATTTCGGGACCAGGCTTCCGTGTGAATCCAACTCCGGAATGCTTCGCAGATCTTTCCTCATTCCAATCTTGAGTTCCTCATGTTCCAGAGAGAAGGTGAATGTGTGCCGTGGCTAATGCCAGCAGGGAAATATGGCTGGAGGCGAGGGAAAGCATCTGATCCCCGGCACATGGAACAAAGGAAAGGTTGCGATGAGGCTATTGATCGCCGAAGACGACAGCGCGTTGGGATTGTTTCTAACCCGTGGCCTTGAGGCCGATGGTCACCGCGTTCGACTGGCTACCGATGGTGGGGTTGCCGTAGAAGTATTTCGCCAGGAAGCGCCCGACCTGACCATCCTCGACTTGAACCTTCCGGTCAAGGATGGCGAGCAGGTACTCGAGGAGTTCCGCGCCATCGACCCTGACTCGCCGGTGCTGGTGCTCACGGCCCGGCAGGAGGTCGATACCCGGGTGCGTTGTCTAGACCGAGGCGCCGACGACCTGATGATCAAGCCCTTCAGCCTGTATGAACTGCGCGCCCGCTGCCGAGCTCTGTTGCGCCGCAAGCGGGACACCCGGCTGCAGCTGCGTGCGGGCAATCTGGAGCTCGACCGGCTCGATCACACCGCCCGCCGCGATGGGCTGCCCATCCTGCTCACCAACAAGGAATTCTCCCTTCTCGAACGTCTGATGCTCAACCGTGGCCAGTGTGTATCCCGGGTCGAGCTTCTGGACACGGTATGGAACATGGAGCCTGTGCAGACCACGAACATCGTGGACGTGTATGTAAATTACCTGCGCCGCAAGCTTCATGACCCGCCGCCGGGCATTCTGATCCGCACCGTGCGCGGGCAAGGCTACATGGTTCCGTCCGATGCGGAGCTTGCGCTCATTTTGGCCGCGAGCGTGCCCATTGGTCCTCCGCTCCTGTCCGAAACCGTTGCCGTTTCCGATGCTCTCTGAGCGATCTCAACAGATATACGCCGAGGTGAAATTCCATGCAGCCTGTTCCCGCTTCCATACTTACCTCCAGCCCTGCGCGAACTCGTTCGCGTACTGCTCTGATTGCCAGCGCCGATCGCAGCTTTCGCCAAAGGATTGCCGAGACGCTCAGCGGACTCCGCTGGCAGGTTCGGGAGGTCGAAGGGGGGGCCCAGGCCTGGGCCGAGGCCGAATCCGCCTTGCCCGAGGCCATCATCGTCGATTCGTGGCTGCCCGATCTGGAGTTGAGTGAATTCCTCAAGGAGTTTTGCGCGAGCTTTCCAAATGTCGATGTGGTGACGGCCCTTGGCGAAACGGAGTTGGCTGCGCCGCGCGGACCCTACCGCCAGGAGTTGCTTTACGCACTTCGCCGCTCTCAGGATAACGACACGGCGGTTTGGAATGCCGCGCCGGCGCTGGCTGAGCCTCATACGACTCCGGCGCGGGCGCCATCCATTCCCGCTTTCCCGGCCGCGCATTCATCTCGGGCCACCTCAGCGGACAGCTTCGTGGCTAGCTCGGTCTCAAATCAGGAAACAACCTTGCCAATTCGCCCTGTGGCTCCCACCGGCAATCCATCCGTACAGACCCCCGAGCGGCTGCCGGAACTGGTTGGGAACCACCCGTGCATGCTCGAGGTTAGCCGCCGCGTGCGGTTGGTAGCTCCGCGCATGGC